>Ga0233377_1001175_pt1 | contig 10184 bp, 6 predicted proteins | sample ElkDunMinimDraft_6_FD_191540 | JGI IMG/M metagenome (GOLD analysis project Ga0233377, IMG submission 191540) | Fecal eukaryotic communites from dung pellets of Tule Elk in California, USA - Elk Dung E36 | ecosystem: Host-associated > Mammals > Digestive system > Large intestine > Fecal | place...
TTCCTTTGCTTCTTGATCTGAAGGAAAATACTTATAAGGCGATCTCATTCTTTGATTCCTGGTAAAATACTCACGCAATAAAGAATAATGTGTATTTACCGCAGCATGATTATAAAATGTGTTCGAAGAAAAATAAGCTTTACTTGGATTCAATGGAGCCCTTCCAAATCCACCTCTGATAAATCCGAACAAGATAAATCCACCAATGCATAATTGAATAATAAGCTTCCAAACAGGGATCTTTTTTGGAAAATCTACATTTCTGAATAATCTTAGGAAAAGCCAATAACTTCCAAAGGTTAATAAAACAATTCCAAGAACTGGAATTAATATTGGAGTTGACTCAGCAGAAGCAGCTGCACCAGCAGCATCTTCAGAAATCGCATCTATAGCACGTTTTGAAATCTTATCGCCCCATTCCCTATAAATATTTACATTGGCAAAAGTGATCATCTGAAAGAACAACAATACGACAAACGTATATATTGTAAAAAGCTTACGTTTAACCTTTTCGTTTGAGTAATAATTGCAAAGTAAATAGCTCAGAAATGGAAGCACACAGATATATGAGGCCATAGAAAAATCCAGAGACAAACCATGGAAATAAATCCGCAAGATATCCTTGAATTTGGAAAAATTAACTTTATCTGAAAAGGAAATAAGGAATACAAATCGATCTATGAAGCTCATCAATAGCCAAAAGGCAAAATACATGAAGAAACCTCTTAAATCTTTGATAACATTCTTCATGTCATAAAAAATTTCAACCGCCAAATTTACATTAATTGTAGATAGGAAACAGTTAATTAACATTAAATTTTTAATTCCTAAACACAACATATTTATTTGCCCTGAACAGGTGGGAAATAAAGCTATAAATCCGTATTTTTGTACTCCTTTTAGAATATTGAAAAAACGATAATGAGCATAGCAAAAACGTACAGTCCAAAAGAAGCTGAAGAAAAGTGGTATTCCTACTGGATGGCAAATGGATTTTTCCGTTCTGTTCCAGATGAACGAGAGCCTTATACTATTGTAATGCCACCTCCCAACGTCACTGGCGTACTTCATATGGGACATATGTTGAATAATACTATTCAAGATGTCTTGATTCGTCGTGCACGAATGCAAGGTAAAAATGCATGTTGGGTCCCAGGAACTGACCATGCATCCATTGCTACAGAAGCGAAGGTCGTTGCTATGTTAAAAGAAAAAGGCATTGAAAAATCTTCAATCACTCGTGAGGAATTTTTGAATTATGCCTGGGAATGGAAAGAAAAATATGGCGGTATTATCCTAAAACAATTAGAGAAATTAGGTGCTTCATGCGATTGGGAAAGAACCAAATTTACCATGGACCCTGATCTTTCTGAAGCTGTAATCGATACATTCATTAAATTCTATAAAGAGGGCTATATCTACCGCGGCATCCGAATGGTTAACTGGGATCCTGAAGGTAAAACGGCTCTTTCTGATGAAGAAGTAATACGAAAAGAAGTAAATCAAAAGCTTTATTACATAAGATATAAGATCAAGGATTCTGACGAGTATATTGTCATAGCTACCACACGTCCTGAAACAATCATGGCAGATACAGCAATATGTATAAATCCATTGGATGAACGTTATAAACACCTTCAAGGAAAAACAGTTTTAGTTCCATTGATCAACCGTGAGATTCCAATAATTCAAGATGAATACGTAGAGATGGAATTCGGAACTGGATGTTTAAAAGTAACACCAGCACACGATTTAAATGACTATGAACTTGGTCAAAAGCATAATCTTGAAGTAATTGACATCCTGAATGACAATGGTACTTTAAATGAAAAAGCTCAAATCTTAATCGGTGTAGACCGTTTTATTGCACGTAAAAAAATTGCGATTTTATTAGAAGAAGCTGGACAGATTGAAAAGATTGAAGACTATAAATCACAAGTTGGTTTTTCAGAGCGCACGAATGCGGCAATTGAACCAAAGCTTTCGATGCAATGGTTTCTTAAGATGGATAAACTATCTAAACCTGCATTGGAATATGTTGAAGACGGCACAATCAAATTAATTCCAGAAAAGTTTTTTGCTTCTTATAAGCATTGGATGGAAAACGTTAAAGATTGGTGTATTTCACGTCAATTATGGTGGGGACAAAGGATTCCAGCTTGGTATAACGACAAAAATGAATGGGTAATTGCCAAAACAGAAGATAAAGCGATTGCTGAATTTGAAGCTCAAGGCAAATCAACTGTTGGTATCCGTCAGGAAGATGATGTTTTAGACACTTGGTTTTCTTCAGGTTTATGGCCAATGTCGGTATTTGACGGTGTAAGAAACCCTGAAAATGAAGATTTTAAATATTATTACCCCACAAATGATTTAGTAACTGCTCCGGAGATTTTATTCTTTTGGGTAGCACGTATGATTATTATGGGTCATGATTATACACAAAAACCTCCTTTCCGTAATGTTTACTTGACAGGAATTGTTCGGGATAAATTGGGACGTAAAATGTCTAAATCATTGGGTAACTCCCCTGATCCAATTGAACTGATGGAACAATATGGTACAGATGGAGTACGTGTCGGAATGTTACTTTCATCTCCTGCCGGAAATGATTTAATGTTCGACGTTTCTTACTGCGAACAAGGAAGAAACTTTGCCAATAAAATCTGGAATGCATTCCGTTTAGTTAAAGGCTGGGAAGTGATAGATCAAGAAGCTACAGCTTCTCAAAAAATGTCTGCAAAATGGTTCGAAAGTAGATTCAATCAAGCATTAGTAGAAATTGAAGAACATTTTGCAAACTATAGATTATCTGACGCCTTAATGGCAACATATAAGTTAATCTGGGATGATTTCTGTGCTTGGTATTTAGAATTAGTAAAGCCTGCTTATCAGGCTCCAATAGAAAGAGAAACACTAGAAACTGTAAAAGCTTTATTTCTTAAAGTTCTGAAATTAGCTCATCCTTTTATGCCTTTTATAACTGAAGAATTATGGCATGATGAAATATTTGGAACTCGTCAAGAAAAAGACTGCATAATTATAGCTGATTTCCCTTCCGTGGAAAATATTGACGAAAATATCATCAAAGAGTTTACAACTGTACAGCAGATAATTTCTGAGGTCCGTAATATCAGAAACTCCAAAGGAATTTCTCCAAAAATTGCCTTACCATTAGCAATCAATGCTACAAATATTGATTATAGCATCTATAAAGACAGTATTAAAAAGCTTGCGAATATTGAAGAATTAACATTCGTTAAAGAAAAAGTTTCGGGGGCGGTTAGCTTCCTGGCGGGTAAAGATGAGTGCTATATCACATTAGAAAACAATATTGATGTTGATGCAGAAAGAGAAAGAATATCAAAAGAAATTGAATATTTAAAAGGATTCCTAGCATCTGTTGATAAGAAGTTATCAAATGAAAGATTTGTACAGAATGCTAAGCCAGAAGTTGTAGAAAACGAGAAAAATAAAAGAGCGGATGCTGAGGCTAAAATTCAAATATTAGCAGAGAGTCTGATAAGTTTAGGCTAAGTCATTAAATACAAAATATCCCTCAGGTTTAAATCTGAGGGATATTTTTATATATCAACTATTTATCAAGTCTTAAGAATTTACCATCTAGATCAAATACCAAGTCAATATCATTGGTCAATTCAACTGCCAAATTATCTATTTCTTTATCTACAGATTTCACAGTTTGACCTGCATAATTTGTCTTTAAATATTCTTGAACCCTCGCTGGTAAAACTGCCAATGGAACAAGCCCTTGGCCTTCTGTACTGATTTCGCGCCATTCGCCATCCTTGTCAAAATCAACTTCTGTTTTATCAGACAATTCAATATTAAACACAGTACCATCAGAAACAGGACTTTGCTTATTTTCAACATGTAGGATTGTTGTGTTAGGAAAATGCTCTTCGATAAATTTCTTCGCAACATGCGGTATTACATCGGCAGGATTGTTCGCTGGAATGGCACCTTCGCTTGATTCTTCGGCAATTCCTCCAGAAGTATCCACACCTGAATTGTTCGACTGTTGATTATTTTGATTGCATGAAAACATCATAAATGCTATTCCAAATATTAATAATTTCTTCATATATACTCCTTTTTACGATAAACACTAACCCAAGTGTTTTGTTTTTTTTAACGTCCATAGCCAGCAAATGGAAGCACAGTTTAATGCCATATTTGGCCTTTTGTTATTAAGCAATCCTACAATTTCAATGGCAACATTACCTTTTGAAATTGGTTTCTATGTAATGTTTAAATCCATTCTATACTTATCCTTCGCATTGGATTTAAAACAATATGGAATGAAGAACTGGGGATGGATTTTATTTTTTGCTATCCTGGGTATTATTTTCAGTTTTATTTTGATTTGGAATCCTGTATTTGCGGGATTAACAGTTGTTATTTGGACTGGAATGTCTATTATTTCAGCAGGATTTGCATCCTGTATCCTTTCTATTCAACTGAAAAATTTAAAGAATATATCTTCAAGGACACCAGAAGATTGGAAGAAAAGGTATGATGAATTAAAAGAAGAATATCACCGGTATAAATCAGAAAATTAAATACAATTAGCAAATAGAAAAGGTTGGCCGATATCAGATATTGGCCAGCCTTTCATTTTATCCTTTAATTTGTTGATTTGACAGTCTCTTCTTCTATTTTAGGTGGTATCAACTTATAGATCACTGGAGTAACTATTCTTGAAAGCAATGTTGAACTTATCAATCCCCCAATCATAACTATTGCTAATGGAGAAATCAAAGGATTTGAAGACCAGGCAATTGGCATTAATCCCCCTATCGCAGTCAGTGTGGTCAAGATAATGGGTAGAAATCTGATTTCACCAGCTTTCTCAATGGCCTCATTCAATCCCATCCCCTCTCTTCTCAACTGATTAGTAAAATCAACCAGAAGAATTGTGTTTTTCACTTCAATTCCAGCTAATGCCACAATACCAATCGTCGCAACAAAAGATAATGTATTACCTGTGACAAGGAGTGCTAAAACAGCGCCCACAAGACCCAAAGGGATAACAGAAAGAACAATCAATGTACTTTTAAATGTCTTGAATTCCAAAATCAATACAGCAATAAACATAAAGACCGTAATCATAATAATTGTCCCGAAACCACCGAACGCCATTTCCCTACTTTTCACCTCTCCTCCCATTTCATAGCTGAAGCCATCTGGCAAAGGAAATTTTTCCATTTGTTCAATTACGGAGTTTATTACGGCGTCATTACCATATCCTTTCTTCACAAAAGAGTTGACGGATACTGTTCGAATTTTATCTTGATGGTAAATATTTGAAGGTGACTCCTCGAATTCCAGACTTGCTAGCTGGGTTAACGGAATTGATGTTCCAGCAACATTATCAACAAAAACACCTTCCAATGTAGCTATTGTTGGTTCTCCATCCCTAGGAACACTAATTGATATCTCATAATCATTATCATCTGAGTTTGGATCGGTATATGTCCCCGCACTATATCCAGACAATGCTACACGAATAGTCTGATCAATGGCTGAGGTTGGTACTCCCAAGGCCATTGCCTTTTCCCGATTAATATTGACTTTAATATCTGTTTTATTATTCTTGATCGGATTATTAACATATTCTGTACCCTCTGTACGTTTTAATAAATCCTCAATCTTAAAGGATAGACTTTGCAAACTATCCAAATTATCGCCTAGGATCTTAACCTCAACTGGTGATATTATAGGAACGCCCTGCTCAAAATCTCTAACCTCTATTTTTGCACCAAGATATGCAGTCCATTTTTTTCTGAGATTTTCAATTAAAGCGATTTTATCTTTAGACTTTACATCATCATGTAACTGCACAAAAATATCTGCGTAAGAAACATCCTCTCTGGCCTGTTGCATATTGTAATAAACCCTTGGATTTCCTTTTCCTACGTTGGATGTGAAATACTTTACATCTGGAATTTTCTTTAATTCTTTCTCAATCGATTTTGTAACACTGTCAGTTGTCTGAATATTAGATTGCAATGCAGATTTAATATGAATCATGAACTGAGGTTTTTCAGATGGAGGAAACAAACTAAATCCTACAGCAGGAATTAATGCTAATGAACCTACGAAAATAGCTAGAGCAATTAAAGCAGTTCTACCGGGATGTTTTAAAGCCTTATCCAAAAACACTCCATAGGATTTATGAATAATATTCTGCATACCTCTCAGAATAATATTCCCGCCTTCATGTTCATGAGGTTTCAATAATTTACTAGCTAGAAATGGAACAACCAACAAAGCAATAAACATAGAACCAATTACAGATGAGATAACAGCTATAGGCATACTACGAATAAATTCCCCGGCCATTTCAGGCATAAATACCAAAGGCATAAAGGCAATTACCAGAGTCACTGTACATCCTAAAACCGCCAATGCAATCTGTTCAGTACCTTTTATAGCTGCCTCAAATTTACTATAACCTTCACGCATCCATCGTTCTATATTCTCCACAACTACAATACTATCATCTACAACCAAACCCAGAGCTACCACAAATCCAACAATACTCAGCTGATTCAATGAATATCCTAGTGAATTCATTGCAATGACCCCAAGTCCCAAGGATAATGGAATCGCAATCATAACCACTAATGAGGCTCTCGTTCCAAGTGGGAGTAAAGTCAACAAAACTAAAAGGATTGCTATTCCAAAATCAATGGCTAATCCTCCCAAACGATTGTTTACATTTTTAGCTTGATCAAAATTCAATACCAAATCAATATTATCTGGAAGTCCGGCCTTGAACTCATCTATAACCTTTATATACTCCTTTTGAGTATCTGAAATATTCATTCCCTCTTTTTGGGAAGCATTGATAATTACACTTTGAAATCCATTTAACCTCGTAATATGAGTATTGACCGCAAACGAAGGATATATAGTTGCAACATCCTTTAATAGGATATTTTTACCTTCAGCACTCGCAACAATGGTATTTTGTATATCTTCTATACTCTGATAATTCCCAGAACTCTTAACACTGAAAGATTGCAAACCTGCGTTAATACTTCCTGCTGGAATATTTTGGTTTTCACTCTGAACAGATTGAATAATTCTATTCATTGTAATGCCTAGTTCAGCTAATTTTGCCTGATTAATATCTATTCTAATTTGTTGATCAGGTAGACCTGAAATGTCGACTCCTTTTAACGCCTTAACTTTCTCAAGATCTTGCTTCAATTCATCAGCATATTTTTTCATTGTCGTTTGAGATGCATTTTCAGAGATTAATGCCATCTGTACAACACTTACATTGGTGGGGTCAATTTTCAAAACCTCCATATTGTAAATATTATCAGGCAGTTCAGGTCTCGCAGCATTTAACTCACGGACTAGTTCCTGATATTTATCATCAAAGTCCTGACCATATTCAAACTCAACCAAGAAAAAAGCAACACCGTTATTGATCGTAGTATTTATATGCTTGATATTGTCCAATGCATAGAATCTTGCCTCTAAAGGTCGAACCACTAATTGCTCCATATCCTTTGGACTTGTCCCGGGCTGTACCACCAATACGGGAAAGGAAACTCCTTTCATGTCTGGATCCTCTGCTCTAGGCATTGTTAACATGGATGATACTGCAACTACCATAATCATCAAAACCATGATCAAGGTAAATTGATAGTTCTTAATTGGGTATCTAATTAAGCTCATGATTATTGATGTTATTTTTTGATAATGATATGTGAACCGTCAACCAAATAAGGACTCCCTGAGACAATGAGTGACTGGGCATTTTCCAATCCAGATTCAATTAAAACATCATCTTTTTCAATTTTTGCAACCTTTACTTTTTGCTTTTTAGCAATCTTTCCATTCTCCGTAATAAATACATATCCCTCACGTCCATTTCCGCCTAATAATGCTGAAAATGGTATCCTCCAAAGATTGCCTTCCTTTATCCCCGAACTCATGATAATTGACTTACCAAATATACCCGACGCTAATTTGAATGCAGGTTTCTCCTTTAGTTCCAAGAAAATTGCAAAGGTCCCCGATTGAGGATCCAAACCTTCAGATTTCTTTGCCACTACCGCATCTAAAGTATCCATAGGCATTGCATCAGTGCTGATCTTAGCTAAATCTCCAACCTTTATTTGCGTCCATTGCTGGTCACTAACTCCAACCTTTAAGTTCCATTTCGCATTGCCTGCCCCATTTACCTGTAGAACAGGTGTTCCAGGCCCAACTACTTGTCCCTCATTGGCCAATTTTGCTAATACATAGCCTGAGACAGGGGAATAGATATTGGAATATTGTTGGTTGAAGCTTACAGATTTTAAATCTTCCTGCGCTACTTCCAAAGCAGTTTTTGCATTCTGCATCTGTTCCAATGTTGCGACACTATCATCATATAATTTATTAGCTCTTTCATAATCACGTCTTGCTTTTTCAACTGCCAATCGAGCTTGACCAGCCTTTGAATCAACTTCTGAACTCAACACTGAAGCAAGCATCTGCCCTTTTCGAACTGCATCTCCTTCTTTTACTGAAATCTTTGAAATAACTCCACCATTCTTGAAACTTAAAAGAGTTTCATCATCAGTTGTAAAGACACCGGTGGCATCAATATTTGCACTTTCAGACCCTTGATTGAGAGCCATCAATTTTACAGGAATAGTATCTTGAATGGAAATGTCTGATTTACGCTCCGCTTGATGACAACTCATAATCAAAGTTGTCGCCCCTGCAAAAAGTAATGTTATATATCCTAGTTTCATATTATTTATTTTAAAGGGTATGATGCGTTTTCTCTTTCTAACTTTGCCATAGCTGACAATAATTTGTAAGCAGCAATATTATTGGCCATTTGGGAATTGGTGTATTGTGATCTTGCGTCAATTGTTTCTATATAGGTATTGACACCTTCATTGAATCCTCTCAATATCAACCTTTGGTAAGTTGATGCGGCTTCCATCTGAACTTTGGAACTTTCATAGTTCTTTTGCATAGCCATTAATTCATTTTTAGCAACTTCTGCAGACAAGGTCAATTGTTGTTTGGCCTGATCCAGTTTATTCTGTGCCTCCGCAACTGCTATTTGATTTTCCTGAATCTTTAAGCGATTTCTGTTTCCTTGGAAAATAGGGAAGCTCAATTGTGCACCTATCATATAATATTGGGAATTGCTATTAACTCTTAAGCCTTCCGCCTGCGAACCTAAATCCAAAAAGGCACTAACTTTTGGGATAAAAGCCTGTTTACTCATTTCTACTAATGATTCCTGAATTGAAATATTCCCCTCTAATGATTTAATTTCTTCCCGTCCATCAATATTTACTGAGAGTTCTGAGCTATTAATCTTATTAGCTTCTTCTTTATTAACCTCTAGAATAATCTCTGAATTAGCATCTCTATTCAACAGGGAATTAAAGTAAAACTTCGCATTTCGAATCTGCTGATCTGCTTCCGCAAGCTTAGATTCGTGCTGTGCTATCTCTGCATCAGATCGAATTACGTAAGCCGGCAAGCCCTTTCCGGCTTCTAAAAGTTTTTCATTTACTCTCCTTCCCTCTTTCGCTAATGCTAATGCACTTTCATAAATCTTCTTAGACTGAACTGCACTCAGGTAATTGAAATATGCAATTTTAATATCCTTTACTAGCTCTCTTTTATAAAGTTCAACATCTGTTTTGCTCAACTCTACCATTTTCTCCCTAATAATCTTATTATGCTTTAGATCAGAATTAACAATGGGTACTGCTGTCCTAATCTTTGCATCATAATAATTCTTTGGCAAGAAATTAATCTGCTCATTGCTTATTTGAGGGAAATTATTGCTCTCTGTAAGTTGATTCAAAGTAGCATAAACAGGATTTAACATATCCCCAATTGGAAGATCAATGGATCGCCCTCCATCAGCATGCGAATAAGTCAAATCGAAAGTAATATCCGGCAGATACAAACTTCTTGCAACTTCAAGTCCATTCAAGGCCCGTTTCATTGAAAGATCTTTTTGGATCAAAACTAAATTACTATCTAATCCATGCTTTATATATTGATCCAAATTATGTTCTTGTCCTGAACTATAACTATTGATTCCTAATTGGATAGTAAGCAGTAAAGTCATTGTTTTAAATAAATTCATTATTAACGGTGTTAATTATATTTCAAATATTCTA
>Ga0233377_1001178_pt1 | contig 10175 bp, 7 predicted proteins | sample ElkDunMinimDraft_6_FD_191540 | JGI IMG/M metagenome (GOLD analysis project Ga0233377, IMG submission 191540) | Fecal eukaryotic communites from dung pellets of Tule Elk in California, USA - Elk Dung E36 | ecosystem: Host-associated > Mammals > Digestive system > Large intestine > Fecal | place...
GACCGAGCTCACCGGTCTGCGGTCCGCGTGCCGAGACCTGGTGGAGCGGGCGGATTCCGGGTCGGTCGGGCCGGCCGACGCCTCGATCGTGAAGCTCTACTACAGCGAGCTGTTGCAGCGCCTGACCGGGTTCGCGGCCGAGGTGGCGGGTGTCGACGCCCACACCCTGCGGGCCAAGCCGCTGTCGAGCGGGTGGGAGTCGGGTGCCTGGGTGCTCGACTACGTCGGCTCGTGGGAGTGGACGATCCCCGGTGGGTCGAGCGAGATCCAACGGACGATCATCGGCGAGCGCGGCCTCGGCCTCCCCCGGGAGCCCGTCCTCGCAGCGCCCGGCGCCGGCGCGGGGAGCGGGTCCGCATGAGCGTCCTCGCCGAGTTCCACGACGAGCTGCGGTCCGTCGCCCGCGACCTGCTGGCGCCGACGAGCCCGCTCGTCACCGGGGGCGAGCCCGGGCAGGCCGACCGGTCGCAGCTGGCGCAGGCGGGCTGGCTCGGACTCGAGGTGCCGGAGGCACAGGGCGGGTCCGGGGCGTCGTTCGCCGAGGTCGCCGTCGTGCTGGAGGAGATCGGCCGGGCCGCCACCGCCACCCCGATGCTCGGCACCGTGCTTGCCGTCGGTGCGCTGGCGTCCGCCCAGCCGTCGTCGGCGCGCGACGAGCTCCTGGCCGGCATCGCCTCCGGCGACGTGCGGGCGGCCGTCGCGCTGTCCGCAGGCGACGACGGCCTGGCCGGCCACCCGGGTTTCACGATCGAGCACGACGGCGGGACCACGCGCCTGTCGGGACGCGCCCGGTTCGTGCCGGACGCGTCCGACGCCGACCGGGTCCTCGTCGTCGCCGAGCATCCGTCCTCGGGGCCGGTTCTCGTCGAGGTCGCGGCGGGCGACGACGTCGAGATCCGTCCCGTGCCCGTCGTCGACGCCACCCGGTCGCTCGGCGAGGTGTCGGCCGCCGGCACCGCGGTCGCCGCCGACCGCTGGTGGAAGCTTCCCGGCGGCGCCCGGCCGCTGACCGATCGGGCCGGGCTGGCGGTCGCCATCGACGCCGTCGGCGTCGCCGGGGGTGCCCTCGATGCCACGGTCGCCTACACCGCGGCGCGCCGGCAGTTCGGGCGGCCGATCGGGACGTTCCAGGCGGTCAAGCACGCCTGTGCGGACGTGGCGGTCGAGCTCGCGATCTCGCGCCGGCTCGTGGCCGACGCGGTCGAGGCGTTCGTCGCCGGTGCGCCGGGCGTCGAGGTCGCCGTGTCGATGGCCAAGGCCCACGCCGTCGAGACGGCCGTGGCCGCGACCGGCACGGCCCTGCAGTTGCACGGGGGCATCGGCTACACGTGGGAGCACGGCCTTCACGTCCTGGTCAAGCGGGCCGCGCTCGACCGATCGCTGTTCGGCTCACCCGCCGCGCACCGCGCCCGCCTGGCGCAGCGCTACCCGGCGATGGCGTCATGACCGCCGGGTCGAGCTGGCTCGCGGTCCGTTGTCCTGGTCCCACCCACCAGGTCGATCACCTGACAACATCGATAATCTCTAGATGTTTCGCAACGTTGTTCGCAATGCCCACACCCACGGAGGGGAGCGCGCCATGCAGATGGACGACATGATCCTGGTCAGCATCGACGACCACATGATCGAGCCGCCGGACCTGTTCGAGAACCACGTCCCGACGAAGTGGAAGGACGAGGCGCCCAAGGTCGTCCGCAACGAGAACGGGGTGGACGAGTGGCACTTCCAGGGCAGCGCCACCTCGACGCCGTTCGGCATGGCGGCGACGGTGGGCTGGCCGCGTGAGGAGTGGGGCTTCAACCCCGGTTCGTACTCCGAGCTGCGGCCGGGCTGCTTCGACGTCCACGAACGGGTGCGGGACATGAACGCCAACGGCGTGCTCGCGTCGCTGAACTTCCCGACGATGGCCGGGTTCAGCGCCCGCACGTTCAACGAGGGCGAGAACAAGGACATCGCCCTCGTGATGATGCAGGCCTACAACGACTGGGTCATGGACGAGTGGTGCGCGGCCTACCCCGGCCGGTTCATCCCGCTCGGCATGGTGCCGAACTGGGACCCCGAGCTCGCCGCCGACGAGGTGCGCCGCATCGGCAAGAAGGGCTGCCGGTCGATCAGCTTCCTCGAGACACCCCACGTCTACGGGCTGCCCAGCTTCATGTCGGGCCACTGGGACCCGATGCTCAAGGCGATCTGCGACGAGAACATGGTGCTGTCCCTCCACATCGGCGCGGGCTTCGAGGTGATCCGCCGGCCGGCGGAGGCGCCCATCGACCACCTGATGGTGCTGGCGACCCAGATCGCGGCGATCACCGCTCAGGACCTGCTGTTCGGGCCGACGTTCAAGACGTTCCCCGACCTGCGGGTGGCGCTGTCGGAGGGCGGGATCGGCTGGGTGCCGTTCTACCTCGACCGCGTCGACCGCCACTTCACCAACCAGACGTGGCTGCACGGCGGCGACGAGTTCGGCGGCAAGCTCCCGTCGGAGGTGTTCCGCGAGCACATCCTCGCCTGCTTCATCACCGACCCGTCGGGCCTCGAGCTGCGGCATCGCATCGGCATGGACAACATCGCGTGGGAGTGCGACTACCCCCACACCGACACGACCTGGCCGAACTCGCCCGAGTTCACCTGGAAGGAGTTCCAGGACGCTGGCTGCACCGAGGCCGAGATCCACCAGATGACGTTCGAGAACTCGTGCCGGTTCTTCGACTGGGACCCGTTCACGCACACCCCCCGTGACCAGGCGACGGTGGGGGCTCTCCGTGCCCAGGCCACGGACGTCGACGTGACCCGCATGTCGCGCAGCGAGTGGAAGAAGCAGAACGAGGCCGCCGGCATCGGCGTCTACTGATCCGGTATCGCCCGTCAGGCCTCGGCGGTCAGGTTCGATCGGTGAACGAGTGGTGCTCGTGGGCGACCACCCATCCTCCCCCCTCCCGGCGCAGGCCGAGCGTGAGGCGGAGGCGCCGGTCGGGCGTGGCCGCGAGGTCCGCCTCGGTGCCGCACCGCAGCAGCGCCCACACGAAGGCGACGTCGTCGCCGGCGGTGACGTCGACCTCGACCACCTCGAACAGGGCACCCGTCCGCTGCCACTCGAAGAACGGCGGCCACGTGGCGCGGTAGGCGTCGAGGCCGCGGGCGCCCCCCTCGGGCGGAGGCACGTCGAACATCACGATGTCGTCGCTGTGGTCGGCGAGGACGCCGGCGATGTCGCCCTCGTGGGCGGCACGTGCCCAGGCCTCGACGAGACGGAGGATCTCCGCCTCCGCCTCAGCCTGGCCGCGGCCGCCGGGCAGGGTGGACGGCGAGGTGGGCGTGGGCGTGGTGGACTCGGGCATGGTTCCTCCGTCGATCGTGGTCGGTACAGGTGTCGACTGCGGAGGCCCGAATCCGTCATCGCGCGTTCTGCGGCAACGATCGACCGATGACGTCGGGCGCCCGAGGAGGTCTGCATCGACGTGACCGGTGCAGAGGAGCCTTCGGCGCGCCCGACCGAGCCCGGGACGGCGACCGTTCCCGACGGGGTGGGCGGCATCTCCTTCGACGATCTCGCCGCCCACCATCGGCGCGAGCTCCACGCCCACTGCTACCGGATGACCGGGTCGGTGGTCGACGCCGACGACCTCGTCCAGGAGACGTTCGTCCGTGCCTGGCGGGCGCGCGACCGGTTCGAGGGCCGATCGTCCGTCCGTACCTGGCTGTACCGCATCGCCACCAACGTCTGCCTCGACGCGCTGGCTCGCCGCGGCCGCCGGGCGATGCCGGCGGGCGACCTGCTGGCCGACGACTCGGCGTTCCAGCCGTACCCGGATGAGCTGGTCGGTCCGGGCGCCCGCGGCATCGGCATCGCCCCGGGGAGCGGGGGCGGCATCGACGACGGTGCGATCGCCCGGGAGACCCTCGAGCTGGGCCTCATCGCCGCCCTCCAGCACCTGCCGGCCCGTCAGCGGGCCGCACTGGTGCTGCGTGACGTACTCGGCTGGACGCCACCCGAGGTCGCCGAGGTGCTCGGCGTGTCGGTGGCGGCCACCAACAGCCTGACGCAGCGGGCCAGGGCGACGGTGGCACGCCGATTGCCGCGCGACCGGGCCGAGTGGACCCGTCCCACCCTCACCGCCGACGACCGCAGGGTGCTCGACCGGTACGTGCAGGCCCACGAGCAGGGTGACGAGTCCGCGATCCTCGGGCTGCTGCGAGACGACGTGCGCATCACGATGCCGCCGAACCCGCCGGCCGTCGGCATCGAGCAGTCGAGGGCCTTCCTCCGGTCGGTGATCGACCGGGCTCTCCGTCCCGGCGACTGGAGCATGGTGGCGACGTGGGCCAACGGCCGGCCCGCAACCGCCAACTACCTGCGGCGACCAGGTGACGAGCGGTTCCGGGCGCTCTCGATCGACGTGCTGACGCTCGACGAGCGCGGCAGGATCGCCGAGATCAACTGCTTCCTCGATGACGCGCTGTTCGCGTCGTTCGGCCTGCCCCTGCTGCACCACCCGGGGTGAGCCGCAGGTCTCGCGCGGCGCCGACCCGGACCCGCTACTGTGTGAGCGTTCGCTCACCTAGCCACGTTCTCTCGGGTCGACGAGGGGCGGTGGAGGTCCCCGATGTCGTTCAACTGGTTCATCTCCGTCGACGACCACCTGATCGAGCCCGCCCGGCTCTGGCGGGACCGGGTCCCGGCCAAGTGGCGTGACATCGCGCCGCGCATCGTGCGCGAGGGTGACTCCGAGCACTGGGTCTACGAGGACCGCCAGATCGTCACCACCGGCCTCAACGCCGTGGCCGGTAAGACCCGCGAGGAGTTCTCGCCCGAGCCCATCACCTACGAGGACATGCGCGAGGGCTGCTACGAGCCCGCCGCCCGGGTCGCCGACATGGACCAGGGCAACGTGCTCGCCTCGATGCTGTTCCCGTCGTTCCCGCGCTACTGCGGCCAGGTGTTCCACGAGGCCAAGGACAAGGAGATCGGCCTCGCCTGCGTGCAGGCGTGGAACGACTTCATCCTCGACGAGCTGGCCGACGCCTACCCCGGCCGCTTCATCCCGATGATGATCATCCCGCTGTGGGACCCGGTGGCCGCCGCGACGGAGATCGAGCGCACCGCCGCCCGGGGGGCGAAGTCGATCGCCTTCTCGGAGAACCCCACCAAGCTGGGCCTCCCGTCGATCCACACCGACTTCTGGGACCCGGTCCTGCAGGCCTGCAACGACACCGGCTTCGTCGTGTCCATGCACGTCGGCTCGTCGTCGAACCTCATCCGCACCTCGCCCGACATGCCGACGCTGGCGTTCATGGCCTACTCGGCAGCCGCCAACCAGGCCGGCACGCTGCTCGACTGGCTGTTCAGCGGCAACTTCGTGCGCTACCCGAACCTGAAGATCGCCCTGTCCGAGGGCTCGATCGGTTGGATGCCCTACTTCCTGGAGCGAGCCGAGCAGGTCATCGACAAGCAACGGTTCTGGGCGTCGCGCTTCGACATCGACATGAACGCCAGCCACGAGAAGGGCGAGGAGAAGGGCGAGGCGCGCTTCGACCTCGACACCGACATCCGGCAGCTGTTCAAGGACCACGTGTTCGGCACGTTCATCGAGGACCACGCCGGCTTGCGGCTGCTCGACATCATCGGCGAGGACAACGTGATGCTCGAGTGCGACTACCCGCACTCCGACTCGACCTGGCCCGACACGATCAGCCTCGCCAACAAGTGGCTGGGCGATCTGCCGGCCGACGTCCAGCACAAGATCACGGTGGGCAACGCCTGCCGCGTCTACGACTTCACGCCGGCCGACCCGGCGACGATCGTCCCGGCCGGGGCGGGCTGATGCAGGTCTCGGTCGACCCCGACCGCTGCCAGGGCCACGCCCGCTGCTGGGACATCTGCCCCGAGGTGTTCGACCTCGACGACGAGGGCCACGCCCTGGTGAAGACCGCGGACGTGCCCCCGGAGCTCGCGGACAAGGTGCGAGACGCGGTCCGCAACTGTCCGGAGCGGGCGATCGAGCTGACCTGACCCCGTCGGTCGGCGGGCTGCGGGGCGCGCTGGCGCCTGCACCCGGCCCGGCTCAGGTGATGACGGCGCGGTCCTTGAGCGCGGCGATGTCGTCCCAGCTCACGCCCACGTCGAGCAGCACCTCCTCGGTGTGCTCGCCGGTTTCGGGTGCACGCGTCGGCGCGCTGAGCGCGCCGTCGAACTGGGCGGGCGCGGCGACCATCGGCAGGGTCGAGCCGCGGCCGGTGTCGACGCCCGCGACGTAGCCGTTCGCCCGCACCTGCGGGTCGTCGTGCACCTCGTCGGGCTCCTGCACGACGGTCCACTCGCCGGCGAAACCGTCGAGGACCGGCCGCCACTCGGCAAGCGTGCGCTCGGCGAACGCCTCGTCCAGCAGCTCGACGCACGCCCGGGCGTTGCGCCGGCGGGCGTCGAGGTCGGCGAAGCGGGGGTCGTCGGCCAGCTCCGGACGCCCGATGAGCGAGCACAACGACGGCCAGTGCCGGTCGGGGGCGAGCGTCATCAGTGCCACGAACCGCCCGTCCGCGGTGCGGTACGGGAGCATGAGCGGGTTCCACGTCGCGTGCCGGTCGGGCCGGCGGGCGTGGGTGTCGTCGCCGAGCCGGGCGTTGACGAGGTCGTTCTGCACCTGCCACATGCCGGCCGCCAGCAGCGAGGAGTCGACGACGGTCGCCTCGCCGGTGACGGCCCGCCGGTACAGGGCCGCGGCGATGGCCGCGGCCAGGCCGAGCGCGGCGGCGACGTCGCCGAACGCGGGCCGGACCGGCGCCGGCCAGGCAGCGTCGGGTGCGGTGGAGAGGGCCTGCATCCCCGACCGCGCCCAGTAGGCACCGGCGTCGTAGCCGCCCCGCTCGGCGTCGGGTCCGCGGGTGCCGAACGCCGAGCCGCGGGCGTAGACGATGGACGGGTTGTCGCCCCGGATGTCGTCGACATCGAGGCCGAGCTTTCGAATGGCCTGCGGCCGCAGGTTGGTCGTGAACACGTCGCCGGTCGCGAGCAGGCGGGCCAGCAGGGCGCGCCCCTCCGCGGTGGCGAGGTCGATGCCGACCGAGCGCTTGGACCGGTTGGCGGCCTGGAAGAACGGGTCGACGCCGTCGTGCAGCGTGTGGAGGCCCGCGGTGACCAGGCCGCGGTACGGGTCACCGCTGGTGGGCGGCTCGACCTTCACGACGGTCGCCCCCCATTCGGCGAGAACGGCCCCGGCCATCGGAACGAACACGTGGGTCGCCACCTCGATGACGCGCACCCCGTCGAGAGGTCCCGTCACGACGCGGCTGCGGCGGCGGGAGCGGGCAGCGGATCGCGTGGGGACGTGGCGACGACGGCGGCAACCATCGATCCAGAGTATGCGAACGCTTGCTCAGCCCGAGCCTGTCCGGTGTGCGGCGCGAACGGGGTGGCCAGAGCGCTGTTGCGGTGCGACGCGTGTCCGGATTCCGCATCGTTCCGTGCTAGACACACCACGGCGCGAGGTCGAGCTCGGGCACGGAGGTGGGGGCGGGCGATGCTGCTGGACCTGGGATACGAGGCGGCGTCGAGGCGCGTGCTCGCTCCGGTGGGGCCGCGGTCTGCGATCCGCCGAGGCCGGCTGATCGACAGGTTGCACGAGGCCCGCGAGGCCCGGGTCGCCCTGGTCTCCGCATCGGCGGGATCGGGCAAGTCGGTGCTGCTCCGCCAATGGGTCGACGGCATGGATCGCCGCGGCTGGGCGTGGGTGTCCCACGAGGGGGCGATCGACGACCCGGCTCGCTTCTGGGCCTTCGTCCTCGACGCCGTCGCCCGGGCCGGCCACGGGATCTCCCCCGACATCTACCGCACGGTCCACCAGAGCGCGACCGACACGACGATCGTCGCCAGCGCGATCGGCCGGGCAATTGCCGCGGCCCCGGGCCTCCAGGTCGTCGTACTGGACGACTTCCACCTCATCGGGGACACCCAGATCATCGCCGGGGTGGCCCTGATCGCCGAGTTGCTGCCAGAGGGTTGCCAGCTCGCGATCGGGACCCGCGTCGATCCCTCGCTGCCGGTCGATCGCTGGCGGCTCCGTGGTGAGCTGGTGGAGCTCCGCGACGACGATCTGCGCTTCCAGGGATCGGAGGCCGGCGACTTCTTCGCCCTCGTGCACGGCCTGGCGCTCGTCGACGCCGATCGCGCCCGTCTCGTCGAGGAGACCGAGGGGTGGGCGGCGGGCCTGCAGCTGGCGGCGCTGGCGCTGCGGCGGGCACCCGACGTCCCCGCGCTGCTCGATCGGTTCGCGACGTCTCACCGGCCCCTGCTCGACTTCCTGGCGGGCGAGGTGGTCGATCGCCAGCCGGCCTGGCGGCGCGACTTCCTGCGGGGGGCCGCCTGCATCCGGGAGTTCTCGCCGGGCGTGCTCGACGCCGTGCTCGGGTTCGAGGGCAGCGACGAGGTCCTGCGGGCACTGAGCAGCGAGAACATGTTCCTGGTCCCGCTCGACCACCGGCCCGGTTGGTTCCGCTTCCACCACCTGTTCGGCACGTACCTGTCGCTCGGGCTCCACGCCGCGGACCCTGACCGCTCCCTGGACATCCACCGCCGTGCCGGCGCGTGGATGCGGGACCACGGCCGGTCGGGCCTGGCCATCGAGCACCTGTGCGCGGCCGGCGAGCTGGAAGGGGCGCTCGCGGTCCTCGACGACGTGATCATCCCGACGTTCAACCGTGGGCGACGCGAGACCATTCGCCGCTGGATGGCGGCGTTCCCGAGCGAGTTCCTGGCGGCAGAGCCCGGCCGATGCCTCGTGGCCGGCATCGCCACCGCTGCGGCAGGCGATCCGGTGCAGGCCGACCGGTGGCTCCGCCGCGTGTTCGAGTTCCCCGCGGAGCAGCGCGTGGGCCTCGAAGGACGGGCGCTCAGCGTGTCGACCGGGGTCAAGGTGTACATCGGCGACCCCCGCGCCAGCCTCGACGCTCTCGACCGGTCCATGGAGCAGGATCGCCAGCGGGAGCTTCGCCCGTTCGCTCCGGCCCGCCAGCTCATGCACGCGGCCGATGCGCAGATGATGCTGGGCGACCTGCGTGCGGCACGGGCGCTCGCGGCCCGTGCGGCCGCGGACCCGCACGTCGATGACATCACCGCCAAGGTCTTCGTCCCGTCGGTGCTCTCGCTCGTGGCGTTCCGGGAGGGGCGGCTGCGCGAGGCGGCGGACCACGCAGCTCGGGCGCTGGCCCACTCGGGGTGCGACGACATCGGCCACCTCTACGCCACGGCGGCGAGGGTCACCCTGGCTGAGCTCGCGGTGGAACACGGCGACCTCGACGCCGGTGGGGAGCTGGCGATGCGGTTGCGCGCCGACGCCCGCGACGTCGGCGCCCTGTCCACCCTGGTCGCCACCCTGGCGCTACTCGCCACGATCGCCCACGGCCGCGGTGACCGGGACGCCGCGTTCGACCATCTGGCGGAGGGTCGGGGCGTGGCGCGTGCCACCGGCATGGCAGGCGTCGCGGTCGGTCCGCTCGACGCCGCCGAGGCTCGGATCCGCATCGACGGCGGCGAGCTCGAACCGGCGGGCGACCTGGTCGCCAGGCTGCCGGCCGAGGAGGCCGGCCCGCTGGCCGCGAAGCTCGCGCTCGCCCGGGGGGACGACGCCGGGGCCCGGGCGGTCCTCGACGCGATGACCGCGGACGCGACGACACCCCCGCGTCGCGGCATCGTGCGGGAGCTGTTGCTGGCCGAGGCCGCGGCCAGGTCCACGCCGGTCGCCGCGGCGCAGCACCTGGACCGCGTCCTCGCCCTCGCCGAGCCCGAGGGGTTCCATCGCACGATCGTCGACGCCGGCGACCGCGTCCGCCATCTGGTGGTCGACGCGGTCGGCCGGGCGCGCTCCGCGTACGTCGCGGCCCTCGCCGAGGCCGTCGACCCGCGTCGGCGGGCGCCGGGAGGTGCGCCCGGGCGACGGGGAACATCGACGGTCGGCGAGCTCACACCCGCGGAGGAGCGCGTGCTGTTCTACCTGGCCAGCAGCCTGACGATGGGCGAGCTGGCCGCGCACCTCGGCGTGTCACCCAACACGATCAAGACCCACACGCGAAACCTCTACCGCAAGCTCGGCGTGCGCTCGCGGGACGATGCCGTCGCGCTGACGGGGATGGTCTCCTCGAGGTGGCACGCGCCGGCGGGCCGTCAGCGCGGCCTGGGCGGCCGG
>Ga0233377_1001179_pt1 | contig 10174 bp, 28 predicted proteins | sample ElkDunMinimDraft_6_FD_191540 | JGI IMG/M metagenome (GOLD analysis project Ga0233377, IMG submission 191540) | Fecal eukaryotic communites from dung pellets of Tule Elk in California, USA - Elk Dung E36 | ecosystem: Host-associated > Mammals > Digestive system > Large intestine > Fecal | place...
CAACTTGCTCGAAAAATCAGGGGTGGGCGCATCCCCCCCGCTAGGGGGGGATAGGGTATTAATCTTGTCTCCTAATCGGGTGACACGATTGTCACCGGGTTCCCCGTCAAGTTGACGGGGGCCGGTGGCAACCTGACACCGGGGGGTGACAGATTGACGGGGGGGTGTGGACGGCATTCGGTATCCAACCAAGTCGAAGCCGTTGGCCCCTTGTCCCCCATCATTTCGGAGCCGCGCTGCTCGCTGGATCAGCCCGAGTCCGCCTTCAGCCACGCTGGTTTCCAGCCGCGCGATGTGGCGCTGCACGGTGCGCTCGGATATTTCGACTACCTCGGCTATGCGCTTCACCGAGAGGAACTCGCAGCAGCCGCTCGGCTTCGCCCAGTTGGCGATTTCCATCAGCACAGCCTTCGTGACCGGATCGCCGCAGCGCTGCTCTTTCGCCCAGGCGGACGTCTCGCTGCTCATGACTGCCTTTCCCCGCCGCGCGCGCGAATTCTGCGCTCGCGCAGCGTTTTTTCCTTGTGGCACTCAGCACACAGAAGCTGGCAGTTTTCAGCCCGGTCTTCGCCGCCGTCCTTGAGAGCAGTGCGATGATCAAGCTCGAGACTAGATTCCTGCCAGACCCTGCTGATCGGGAGGCCGTCGTCGGTAATGAATCCGGACTTCCCGCGTTGGCTGGTGACTTCGGCCACGCCACATATAGCGCACCGTGCTCCATCGCGCCTTACGACTGCAGCCCGTAGGCGCTGGCGATGCTTGATGCCTTTCTTCCGCTTCACCGCAGCACCTCGGGTACCGGCCGACCCAACTGCTCGCACATGATCCGGGCGCGGGCGCGGATCCTCTCGCGGCCGGCGAGCACGGACAGCTCGGCGAGCGTCTGGGCGGCTTCGGTGGGCGTCGTCTTGCGACGTCGGAACAGGTTCATGATCCCCTCCGCAGATATTCGGTTGGTTCGAAGTCGAGCCGGCGGCCGTTGGCGAACCGCCAGCCGCGCTCGAGATACATCGCGACGCTGGCCGGCTGGCCCGGCGCGCGGACCTCCCAGCATTCGCCGTTGCGGGCGCGGTCGTCGATCGGCGCGAACGCCAGCGTGGGCAGCGCGCGGTTCACAGCGGCTTCCCGTTGATGCGGTCGGTGCCGATCCAGGCCTTGGCTTCGGTGCAGGCCGGGCAGAAATGGCACCAGCCGTGTCCCGGGCCGAGATCGACCGCCGACCAGCCCTCGCGCCTGGCCACAGCCAGTGCCGGGATGAACTCGGGCTCGCCCGTCTCGATGAAATCGGCCGCGCTGCCGTCGCATCGGAAGATGATGGGGCCGCCCCTGTAGTTGCGATCTCTCACGCCTCAATCCTCCGATCGCCGCGTTGCGTGATGCCGAGCGCCTCGCGCGCGGATGCCGCGCCGAGGACACGCTGGACCTTGCGGTAGTGCCGCTTTTCCTCCGGGCTCATTTCCGGAAGCCGCGGCCGGCCAAGTGGCAGGCGGTGACCGCGCCGGCGCGCGAGCTGGCCGACGTGCTGCCGACTGATGCGGTGCTGCCGCGCCAGTTCGACGGCGGGCGTGCCGGCCAGGAATTCGGCGACGATCTGGGCGTTGCGCTCGCGATTGCTCATGGTGCCTCGCTCTTCAGTCGACTTGATACCTCGCGCGCATGTTCGTCGAGAACGATGCGGGTGGCCTCCTCGGCGGTGAAGCCGCGATTGAGCAGCCTGCGGCGCTCCTCGCGTTTCGACGGGGGAATGTGCGCCAGCCGCCGGTTGCTCAGCGTCTTCGCCGCGCGCTGGCGGGATTCGGGCGTGACGGCGGCGAGCGCGCGCTCCCATGGCCGCAGCCGCATTGCCGCGGCGCGGGACTTCTCCCGCTTCTCGGGTGAGCGATTGGCCTGGGCAACGGCGCGGCGGTGACGGTCGCGGGTCTCTGGGTCGGACAGGGCGGCACGGATGGCGTCAGTGCGGCGCGTGTTCACGTCGGCGCTGTTCATGGCGCAGGGACGGCATCGGCCGCTACGGCTGTGTCGGGTGATCGGTGCTGCGCATTCCGAGCACTGCGTCGGTCGACTGGCGTTACGCCCAGCGGCGCACGCTCGGCGCCGTGCGACGGCGTCGGCGAGATAGTGCGGTCTGCACAGCCCGGTGGTATTGCCCCGGGCGAGCGGCGTGCCGCAAACGGTGCAGGTTCCCGTCATGCGGCATCAACCTCCGCGACAAGCCGGGCGAAGGCAGCGTCGCGCGCCGCCAGCGCGTTGCCCCGGCTGATGCCGTACTGCACTGTCGCGTGATCGCGGCACAGGCGACGGCCGATGGCGGATTGTCCCGCTCCGCGCTTAGCCATGCCCATCATCACCGCCCATCGAGCGCGGACGAGGATCTTCGGGCGGCGCCAGTCGGACAGAAGCTGTTCGGGTTTGCTGCCGGCCAGCCGCGCGGCCACAGCGATGGCGCGCTGCGAATAGAGCGGGTCGCTGACGGTGCCCTTGGGCAACGCCCCCAGCGCGGCGACACCGGCATCGTTGCGGATGAACCGGCCTTCGCGGGGATACCACTTCGCTATCGGCAGCGGCCGGACGATCTCGCCGAGCCCGCGCGCGACGAGCGAGCGGGCCGTGTGCCAGCCGCCGCGGTAGAGCGCCGCGCCGTTCGGATCTTGGGCGCGCTCGAGCAGGTCATACTGCTGGGTGGAGAGCGGCGTGCTCATGCGGCCTCCGCGATCTGCGCCACAGCCGCGGTGATGCGGGCTAGGGCGGTCTCGAAGTGCTGGGGGTTCTTCTCGATGCCGACGAACTGCTTGCCCGCCTTGATCGCCGCGACGCCGGTCGATCCGGTCCCCATGAAGGGATCGCAAACGCGCGTTCCGGCGACATTGCGCAGGATCTTGTCCATGACGAGGTCGGGCTTGACCGTCGGGTGGCCGTAGACCTTCGATGGCAGCGAGCCGCTGAGCACGAAGCGGTGCTTGTCGTGATGCTCGCCCTGGGGATGATAGCCGGGGTTCCAAGCATGAACGAAAGGTTCGGTGTCGGCCAAGTAGTGCTTGTTGGCCATCGGCGACGGGTTCGGCTTCTGCCAGATCAGCACGACGAAGCGTCGGAAGCTGCCGTCGAGATAGGGGAGCAGCTTCGAGAGCTGGTCGTTGTGGCAGAACACGACGACCGAGCCGCAGAGCAACGGGTTGATGATCCGCTGATCGAAGCCCTGGTCGAGTCCCTCGTCTACGATCTGATCGCTGGCGCCGCGCGCCTTGCGAAACGCACCGCCGCCGGAGTTGTTGAACTCGTACTGCGGGTCCATGACTTCGGCGTCCATCCACCCGAGGGTCGGACGGATCGCATAGGCGTCGCCCAGGTAGAGCGTCGCGGGGCCGATATGCTCAACGCGGCTCATTCGGAAAACCCTTCAAGGAAGGTCATCACCACGCAGCCGCGCACTTCGGGGCGCAGGCGGCGGGTGACGACGAAGCGGCGGTCGTCGACGTTCAGCGCCTGGGCGACACCGTCACGGCCAGCCTTGAAGGCGGCCTCGCAGTTGTCGTCGTCGCGGCTGCGACCGTCGGGGGGAAAGAAGTCGAGGCGCACCGCGATCGGCGCGGCGCCGGGAAACAGCACGGCACCGCCGCCGACGCCGAACGCTTCAAGCGCCAGCGCCCAGCAGTCGTGCCTATAGCGCTTCACGAAGCCGGAACGCTTGGCCGGGTGCAGCGACCTGTTGTTCGGGTTGAGCTCCTTCGGGGGCCAGGGCAGCACGAGGCGGTTGCCGGCCGGGAGATCGGTCAGCCCGGCGATCGCGCGTGCACCATCGAACGGCACCGGCACTTTCGCGGGCTTCGACTTGCCAGCCGCCGGCGCGGCGCTACGCGACCGGGCAGGCTTCTCAGCCTTGCGTCCGGCCGCGTACCACGGTCCCTTGCCGGTAGCAGCGAAGGGATTGCCGCTCATCAGGCGAGGCCCAGGGCCGCCTTGTAGAGATCGAGGACCGACTCCATCTCTTTCCGGTCGTCGGGCGCCATCTTCCGCAACCGCACGATCTGGCGCATGATCTTGACGTCGTACCCGACCGCCTTCGCCTCGAGGTAGACGTCGGAGATGTCGTCCCCGATGCCCTTCTTCTCCTCTTCGAGGCGCTCCACGCGCTCGATCAGCAGACGCAACCTATCGTCCGTAGCCTCGGCCATCGCCTATGCTCCATTGTTGCCGGCCCCACCTCAGGGCGGGCGGTTATGCGACCGCTTTGAGAACCGCGGCCTTCCCCCTCAGGGTGACATCTTCGCATGCGCTGATGTCCCGCCCGTTGGGGCTCTCGGGATGATGCGCATGAGCTTTCTCGCGCAGGTAGTCCTGGGCGAGCTCGCAAAGGCGATCATGGTCGAGCTCGTCGGGTGCTGCGATGATCTGGCGGCCCTGAGGCAGCAGCAGCGAGAGCAGTTCGTCAGGGACGACGCCGATCAGCGCATCGAGCGCGGTCAGGGGCATGATGGTGTCGCCCGAGCAATAGTTGCGCAGGCTGTCGTAATTCAGACCGCTGTCGATGCTGATCGCCTTCAGCGTCAGCCCATAACGTGCCGGGTCCATAGCGATGCGGAACATCCGCCGCTGTCGGTCGCGCATGTGTTCGAGGATGTTCGGATTATTCGGCATGATCCTAGCGGACCTCCGTTCTAGAAGCTGGGCATGGAGCAACACACTTCCGCGCCGCCTCCACCGGGCGAGATTGACTCCCGCCCGGTGGAGGCCATCCTGCGGTTGTCGAGACCAGCAGGGGAATGGAGATGGAAGAAAGAGCCGCCGTCGAATTCAGCAAGATCAACTTCCTGCTGGAAAACCTGTACGCGCTCGTCTTGCGCGAATTGGGGGCTAGTCATGAAGACGTCCCCCGGCTGGTTGATGAGATTTGCCGTCAGGCTGAATTACCAGCAACGATTTTCGGCGAGACGCCCAGCGAAGAAGAGATGGCAGCGATGCAAGAGCAACTATCATTGCGCCTCGCCATGTTCTTTTCCGGCGTGCGCGAGCGACTGCGATCAGATCGTCGAGAAGACTGACGTCTATCTTGGCATCGCCGACAACGAGCGGCGTGTCACCGGTACAGATCGGCCGGCGCTCGCGTTCTGCGACGATCTCGCGGAGGCGCGCTTCCTGTTCAGGGGTGAATGGCGGGCTCATCTAAGCCGCCTTCTTCGCCGGCACCGGGCAGTCAGCCTCGGGGCAGACGGGCACCGCGCCATCGGGCAGCGGTTCGTCGCACAGCTCGCAGACCGGGACGGGTGTCGGCTCCTCGTCGACCGGCACAGGCGGCTTGCGCTGCGGAAAGCTCGCTTCCGTGATGGATTTGCCAAGCCGCTGGGCCAGCAACACCAGAGTGGGAACGCGCCAAGGGGGCACAAACCCTGTCCGCTTCCAACTGTGTACCGTCGTCAACGGTATGCCGGTCTCGTTGGAGATGGCGGTCACGCCGCCAAGCTCGTTCAGGATGTCAGGTACTGTCTCCATGCCGGATAGATACGATAACCGTATTTACAGCGCAAGCGAAAATACGAAGTCCGTTATCGACGGTTCCATACGAATTTCGCAGGGTCGCGGAATGGTGACCCATGACGAAATCTTGGAAGAGTTGCGCCGCTGGATCTCGTCGAACAAGGTGAGCCAGAAGGAGCTGGCCGACGAGCTCGGCATAGCGCCACCTCGAGTGAGCGAGATGGTCAAGGGCACCCGGAAGGTGCAGCAGCGCGAGATGCCAATCCTCGTCCGCTACTTTGGCATGGATGAGGGGCCCGACCCATCCGTGCGCCGAGTGGCGCGGATCGGCTTGGTTCCAGCCGGCGCGCTGCGTGAGGCGCTTGCGGAAGCGTCCGGCTCGATCGAGGTGCCGGCCGGCCTTCCCAAGGGCGTCTTCGCTCTCGAAGTTGATGGCGAAAGTATGAACAGGATCGCGCCGTTTGGCTGCGACGTCATCGTCGATCCGAGCGACAAGAACTTGTTCGCGGGGGACTTATACGTTTTGAATCAGGCCGGTGAGTTCACCTTCAAGAGATTCATGCAGGACCCTGCGCGTCTCGTGCCGATGTCGAGCGATCCGGCGCACAAGGAGATCGCGCTTGGCGCGGAGCCCGTTAACGTAGTTGGGCGGGTAGTTTCGGTACTGATCGGAGCGGAGCACCTACGTCGGATGAAATAGTCACGCTGCTTGCACCTGGGCGACAGGTACCCAGCGCAGCTCTGCACCGGCATCCAGATAAAACCGACCGTCCTCATCGAAGGAACCGAGCTTGAGGCGCATGGCGTCCTGCTGAGCTTCGTCGACGTTATCCCTGACCGGCCCCTGAGGCCGACCAAACAGCTCAATCCTGCAACCCCTACGCATACCGCTCCCTATCGATTCGATGCGGACCCATTTGGAACATAGGGGGAACATTCGATCAAGACAGATTCTGGCTCGGCCTTTTTAAACCTTAGGTACGAAAACCGTATTGACACTTGAGATACGATCTCCGTAATATTCTCCACGTCGACCGGGTGAGCTGACAGCGCGCACCCGGCATGGAGAATCCACATGCTCGCACTCGAAGCCGAATTTCCCCAGGTCGGTAGCACCGCCTGGCTGAAGCCGAACCGTGACCGCCCCGAGGCGGAGCCGGTTCGGATCCTGCAGCACAACCGCGACGGCACTCGCCTGATCTCGCGCACGACGGCCTGGCCGCGCGAGGCCAGCACCGCGAACCTGCGCGTCGAGCTCGACCAGCTCACGGCAACGCCCGAGGAGGCGATGCCCCGCGGCCCGCGCCGCGCACCCTTCAACCGGAAGCGCCGCTGATGCGCCGCTCCCCCATCATCGAAAACGGCAGCACGTACATATCCCCCGCGTGCCAGCCGCCAGGCCGGACGGATGGCCCGATTCCCATCCCCCCCGAACGTCAGCCGTCCGGCCACCCTTTTGATCACGAAGCCCACGAAGCCCACGCCGCGGACTGCCGGCGCACCGACGCGGTGCTCGATCGGATCGGCATTACGCTGATCGTCGCGGCCGGCATCGCCTGGGTGGTGCTCGAGATCGGAGGCCTTCTCTCGTGATCGACTTCGTCCGCGAGGTCGGCCTCGACCTCTTCAGCCTCGCCATCGCCGCGATTGTCGGCGCCATAGCCGCAAAGGTGTTCGTATGAACAAGCCACTCCTCATCGAGGGCCCGACGATCCTGACGGCCGACGGCCTGTACTTCAGCTACAAGGTGCCCGACGCCGGCTGCTTCACGATGAACGCGATCGCGCGGGGCCTGTCGAACACCTGCCGGTTCGGCGGCCAGTGCGACCCGTTCTATTCCGTCGCGGAGCATTCGGTCTGGGTCTCGCGCCTGGTGCCGCCCGAGCACGCCGTCGCCGGCCTGCTTCATGACGCAGCCGAGGCGTTCATCTGCGACATGCCCAAGCCGCTGAAGGAGATCCTGCCCGACTATCAGGCGATCGAGCGCGACGTCGAAGCGAAGCTGTTCCCAGCGCTCGGCCTTCCGGTCGAGCTGCCAGCCGAAGTGAAAGCCGCCGATCGCGTTATGCTGGCCACCGAGCAGGTTCAGCTCATGAGCAATCGCGACAAGTGGAAGTGGACGGACAAGGTCAAGCCGCTCGACGTCCACCTCGACTGCCTCTCCCCGCAGCGCGCCTATGACGCCTTCATGGCGCGGGCCTTCGAATTGGGGCTCGGCCAATGATGAGCAACGACGACGACAAAGACGACTTCGACCGACTGCTGAAGCTGCGGCAGGTCGTGGATATGACCGGCTACGGCAAGACCAGCATCTACAACATGATGAAGGTCGGGAAATTTCCGCAGCAATGCAACCCGATGGGCAGCGCCTCCGCGCGCTGGAGCGAGCGGGAGGTGAAAGCCTGGATCGATGACGCCCTGCAGGCGCGCCAGGCGGCATGACGTCGCAATCCGAAATCCTGCCCTTCATCCGCACCGAGCTTCGCGCTCTCCCGCGGACGCTCCGGATCGCCGACGCCGAGCTCGACAGCCACCTTGTCGACGATCTCGGCCTCGACAGCCTGGAGCGCGTCACGATCGCCCTCGCGCTGGAAGAGAAGTTCGGCGTCGAGATCAGCGACATGACGATCGCGAAGTGGCGCGTGGTCTCCGACATCGCGGCCAGCGTCGCGGCTCACACGTAAGGGAACTATGTATGTCTGAGCATACGCCACATACGCCTGGACCTTGGTCCTATCGCTCACGCGAGCTTGACGACTGGGGTATCGTTCGGGCCCCCGTCGACGCTGATGGCTTTTCGCCGGTCATTTGCCAGGCGCGCGATCCTTATTGCCTCGATGACGAAGACCTCGCCATCCATCGCGCCAACAAGACCGATCCGTGGGAAGCCAACGCCCGCCTGATCGCCGCCGCGCCTGATCTGCTGGAGGCCCTGAAAGCCTGCCGCGATCAGTTCGACTTCTACGCCCGCGAGCACCGCGCCGCCGGGAAGCACGAGAAGGCGGCCACCAACGAGCGGTTCGTCTTCCTCGCCACACAGGCCCTCACCAAAGCCCAGGCCACTCCCCATGCAGGATAGAAGCAAGCCGTGGCAGATCGCTGCCGATCTGGAGATCGCGGCCGAGGCAGTCAGGAGCGCCATGATCGCCCTGAACGCGATCCACTGGACCGCCGTCGACGAGATGGAGGCGGCCTGTCCCGGTAGCGAGCACATCGACCGACCCATGGTAGATGCGCTGTTGGCCCTGTCCGCCAAGTATCAGGCCATTGCTGATGCGGAGCCTGATGATGGGCCCGAGTGCCCAAGCTCCCCGACCCGCCGCCACCAGCTCGACACGTCGATGGAGAGTGGGCCGCACAACTGTTTTTACTGCGAAAGGAAAATGTGATGCCGGACAAAGCTCTGGCCGAGCACATCCGCCATCTGGGTGATTTGGACTTGTGCCCATTTTGCGGCGCTTGCAGCCCGCGCTCCTGCGACATTGAGGAAGAGACCGGCGGCTTCTGTCCGTGGGAGGAACTCGGTGATGACGATGAGTGAGATCGAATGCCCGCGCTGCATCGGCCACGGCGAGGTCGGCGGCGTCAATCCGAACCGCCGTTCGCGCTTCGTCGGCCACGATGACTTGTCGCCTGACGACTTCACCGTCGATTGCCCCGAATGCCTTGGCCATGGCTGGCGCCCAATGACGCAGGACGAACTGGACGACGCTGCCGCCGATGCTTTTTCGGACATGTGCGAGGGCGAACCGCCGATCACCATGCAGGAGCGGTACGAGGCCGATGCCCGACAGAAGCGGGAACTGGGCCGATGAGCGCCGTCCCCATGGATAAGGCTACCCCCGAGCAACTGGCGCTGGCCCTCTGTGCCACCGCCATCCGCGCCCAAGCAGGAGCCCAATCATGACCGATAAGACTACGCCCGTTGTGGAGCAGCGGCACATTGATGCTGCGGCAGATGCCTATGAGCGCTTCCACGTCGAGTACGACGACAGCGATGACGATTTCACGATTTGCTGGCCAGACGGACGCTATCTGGTGGCGCACCGCTCCGGGGCAATCGTCACCGGGCAATCGCCGCAGAGCTTGGGTGTTTCCCCGGTCAAGACGACGATTGAAGCATTCTCGGCATCGGCTAAGCGCGACGACGGCTGTCCCAAGGGCGATCCCGATTGCCTCGGTAATAACGGTGATTGTCACGATGCCTGTTCGACCTTCGCCGAACGCGGAGACGCCCGATGATCACTCCGATTGACTTTCTGGATCGAGATTTGACATCCTGAGCACGTGAAGCCCGAGCCATACTCCCCCCGCTCGCCCAGCCACTGAGCGAAGGAGACCGAAAGTGAAACTTACCGACGACGACTTCCCGGTGAAGGCAATCGGTCCGCTCGTCTACGCGCGGACCTGGTCCAGCCCAATTGCGACCTGCATCGACGACGAGATGGCGGCCGATGTGGCCGAGCGATTGAACACCAGCTCGCGCGTCGTAGCGATTCAGTCGATTGATTTCCGCAATCTCAAGCCGGGCGATCTGTGAAGCCCGAACCCTACTTCCAGCCGCTCGCCCGGTCACTGAGCGACGAAGAGCGCCTCTTCCTCACGGTGTCGTCCGAGGGCGGCGTCCACGCCTTCCGGCTGCACGGCCAGGAGCAATTCCGCGTCGGCCGCGGCCTGGTGAAGATCGGCCTGGGCGAGGTCG
>Ga0233377_1001180_pt1 | contig 10173 bp, 7 predicted proteins | sample ElkDunMinimDraft_6_FD_191540 | JGI IMG/M metagenome (GOLD analysis project Ga0233377, IMG submission 191540) | Fecal eukaryotic communites from dung pellets of Tule Elk in California, USA - Elk Dung E36 | ecosystem: Host-associated > Mammals > Digestive system > Large intestine > Fecal | place...
CCCGGATCGCTCGAGCCGCGCCTGCGCAAGAGCGCCGTCCTGTCACCGATCCTCGACGAGGCGGCGCGCTACCGGTTCCAGGCGCTCGTGAGCGTTCCGTCGCCCGATGGCTCGGGTTGGCTCGAGCGGGAAGGGTTCCGTGTCGACGCCGAGTACTTCTACCCGGCGAGCGCGATCAAGCTCGTGTCCGCGGTCGCGGCCCTCGAGGCGCTCGGCGACCTTCGCGACTCGAAGGGCCCGCAGGTCGACGTCAGCGCGACGTTCGTCACCGACAGCGTCGCCAGGCGTCGCGGCGGTGGCACCACCGTCGCGAACCTCGTCGTCGGCGCCCTCGTCATGTCCGACAACGACGCGAACAACGACCTGTTCGACCTCGCGGGGCACGACGGCCTCCACGAGCGCATGTGGCGCCTCGGACTATCGAGCGTGCGGATGCGGCATCGGCTCGGGACGTCGGCGGGCGACGATGGGCGCACGCCGACGCGCATCGAGCTCCTGACCCGCGGCGAGACGGTCGTCCTCCCGGTACGCGAGCCACGCGTGGACCTCGGGAAGAACGATCAGAACGGCGTGCAGGTCGGCGAGAGTCACCTCTCACGTGGCCGGCTCGTGAACGAGCCGATGTCGTTCGAGGACAAGAACCGCGTCTCGCTGTCCGATCTCCAGGAGCTGATGATCGGCATCATGCGTCCGGATCTGCGGCCGGCAGGGGGACCGCGGCTCGGCCCGCAAGAGCGCGCGCTCCTGCTCGATGCGCTCTCCAGCATGCCGAGCTCGCGCGGCGCGAGGGCGGCGGCGGATCGCGAGCACAAGCCCTTCCTCGAAGGGATCGAGCGCGTCGTTCCGCGCGCTAGCCTGACGCTCGCGAGCAAGAGCGGCCGCGCCTACGGGTTCTTCGTGGAGAACGCCTACGTGCTCGACGCACGCACGGGCCGATCGTTCTTTCTGACCGCGACGATGTATGCGAACGCGAACGGGCGCTTGAACGACGACGATTACCGGTACGATGACCTCGCGTCCCCGGTCTTCGCGGCGCTCGGTGAGCTCGTCGCGCGCACCGTGCTCGACGCTTCGATGTGAACAGCGGACAAAGCGGCGCCGCCGCAAGAGCATCGTTGCTCGAGCGGCGGCGCGGGTGTGTCGACGTGTCGACGCGATCGATCAGGCGGCCGGCTGGGCCACGTCGGTCTCGCCGCTGACGGGAGGCAGGATCGTCGACTCCGGCTCGGCGCTGACATCCGCCTCGAGCGCGGCCTCGATGACCTGGCTCATGTCGTCGACGAGGACGACCTCGAGCTCGTCGCGGACCTCCTTCGGCACGTCGTCCAGATCCCGGCCACATTTGGCGGGGAGGATGACGCGCTTGAGCCCGGCACGATGGGCGGCGAGCACCTTCGCCTTGATACCGCCGACCGGGAGCACTCGCCCGCGGAGGGTGGCCTCGCCCGTCATCGCCGTGTCGTTGCGGACGCGCCGACCGGTGAAGAGCGAGACGAGGGCGGTGAAGATGGTGACGCCGGCGGAGGGACCGTCCTTGGGGACGGCGCCTGCCGGGACGTGGATGTGGACGTCCTGGCTCTGCACGTGTTCGGGGGCGATCCCGAGGCGCGCGGCATTGCTGCGGACGTACGTGAGCGCAGCGCGGGCGGACTCCTTCATGACGTCGCCGAGCTGCCCCGTGATCTCGACGCCGCCCTTGCCGGGCATGCGCGACGTCTCGATGAACAGGATCGAGCCGCCGAAGGGCGTCCAGGCGAGGCCCGTGGCGACGCCGGGGATCGACGTCCGCTCGGCGACCTCGCCGTCGAACTTGGGCTTGCCGAGGTGCTTCGCGATATCGTCCTGGTCGATCTTCACCGAGGCCTGCTCGCTGCCGCGCGCGACCTCGAGGGCTGCCGCGCGGCAAAGCTTCTTGATCTCGCGATCGAGCTGGCGGACGCCAGCCTCTCGCGTGTAGTCGCGGACGATGGCCTCGAGCGCGGCGTCGGTGATCGTGAGCTTGTCCTCGCCCATGCCGTGCTCCTTCGTGCGCTTCGACACGAGGTGACGGCGAGCGATGTGGACCTTCTCGTCCGACGTGTAGCCGCTGAGCTCGACGATCTCGAGGCGATCGCGGAGCGGGGCAGACAGCGTCTCGAGCGTGTTCGCGGTGCACACGAACATGACCTCGGACAGGTCGAAGGGGACCTCGAGGTAGTGGTCGGTGAACGTCTTGTTCTGCTCGGGGTCGAGGACCTCGAGGAGAGCCGCCTCCGGCGAGCCGCCCCAGCCGCTGCTCATCTTGTCGATCTCGTCCAGGAGGACGACGGGGTTCTTCACCTTCGCCTTCCGGAGAGCGCTGACGAGCCGGCCCGGAAGCGCGCCGACGTACGTGCGGCGGTGGCCGCGGATCTCCGCCTCGTCACGGACCCCGCCAAGGGCGACGCGCACGAACGGTCGGCCCGTGGCGTCGGCGATCGACTGCCCGAGCGACGTCTTTCCGACGCCGGGAGGACCGACGAAGCAAAGGAGCGTGCCCTTCGTGTTGCCCGAGAGCTTGAGCACCGCGACGTGCTCGAGGATGCGCTTCTTGATGTCCTCGAGCCCGTAGTGATCGTCTGCGAGCTGAGCCGCGATCTTGTCGAGGTCGATCTCCGAGCCCGAACGCTTGTCCCACGGCAGCTCTGCGATGAGCTCGAGGTAGTTGCGGATGACGTGCACCTCGGCGCCGTTCCCGCCCATGCTGTCGAGGCGGCGGAGCTCGCGGTCGACGACCTTCCGGACGTCCTCGGGCAGATTGGCCTCGTCGAGGCGCTGGCGGAGCGCGTCCGTGTCGTCGCCACCGTCGCCGTCGCCGAGCTCCCGGCGGATGGCCTTCATGTGCTCGCGGAGCACGGCCTCGCGCTGATTCTTGCCGAGCTCCTTCTTGACCTCGCCCTCGATCTTGGCGCGGATCTCGGCCTTTGCCTTGCCCTCGCCGATGCGCTTCACGAGAAGCCGGATACGCTTGGCGGCGTCCGGCTCGCCGAGCAGCTCGATCTCCTGGGCGAGCGGAAGATCGAGGAGCGCCGAGATGCGATCCGCGAATGCCCCCGGATCGACCCCGTCGTAGGTCCCGACCTGAGCCAGTGCCCCGCCCGCATCGCGGACGAGCTCAGCGACCTCGATCGCGAGCGCGCGTGCGAGCTCCTGCGCTTCGAGGGTGTCGCTGCCGGTCTCCGCGAGGTGCGCGGTGCCTGCCTGGTAGAACGGGTCGGAGGTGGTGAAGTCGTCGAACTTCGCGCGCCCGAGACCCTCGAGTGAGAGCTCGTACTCGCGGTCGCTCTTGCGGCGCACCGCCTTGACACGCGCGTAGGTGCCGAAGATGTGGACGTCGTCGCGGTCGAGGTCGACCGGGCGCGGATCCTTCTGCGTGAGGGTGACGACGACGTCGCCCGGGTTCAGGGTCTGGACGAGCGCGAGCGAGCGCGCACGGCCGACTGCGAACGTGAGGGTGGCGCCCGGAAACAGGACGCCGGTACGAAGAGGCAGTGCAGCGATGGGGGAGGGCGGAGTCGGAAGGCCGCCGCGGAGATAGGGCATCGAGAGTGTTCTCCTGGGTTCGTCGGGACATCGAAGCGGCGCCGTACCGTTCTGGCAGCGCGGACCCCGTAACATTGAGCAGTGAATGAAAACTAACTTTGTTCACGGCTACGTCAACGCCTCGCCCGACGATCTTCGTGGCAAGACGGCACAGCCGTTGCGCCCGCAGCGCGAGCGTTCGAAGGAACATCGAAGCGATCGCTCGCAGAATCAGGGCGAACGAAGGAAGCGCTGTCGCGGGGACCCCGTCGTGGCGCGAGCGCGTTTCCGTCACGCTCGAGCGAGTGAAGCGTCAGCGCATCAGCGCGCGCGCCGCGTCCTCGCCGCCACCGCTTGCTGGGGCGCGGCGGAGCCAGGCCTGCGCGACGACCGCGCCGTCCGACGTCCGGAGCTCGTGACCTCAGCTGCGTCCGCTTTCGCGAAGAGCCCGTGCAGGAGCAGACTGCAGAGGTCGGCGGACGCACGCGTCGCGACGTCGTCCGAGCCTACGAGCTGCGGAGGAGCAAGGCTGACGAACGCGCGCTGCACGAGCGCTGCGACGGCCTTCGGGTCGCCCGCCGCGAACACGCCGGCGCGCTGCCCCTCTCGCACCGTCGCCGCGAAGAGCTCGAGCTCTTGCTCCTTGAAGCGCTGGTGGGCGGCCTGGACGCCCTCGGTCTTGCAGTGCACGAGCTCGCACGCGTGCTGGCCTTTCCGCCGGAGCTCGAGGAAGGAGCGCGTGCGCGCTTCGAGGACCGCAGAGAGACGGTTCGCGTGGTCCGGACACGCTTGGCTCGCGGCGCGCATCGCCTCGAGCACCTCGACGTGCGTGGAGAGCGAGAGCTCCTGGACGATCGCCTCTTTCGACTCGAACTCGAGATAGACGGTGCCCACGCCGACCCGAGCCTCGCGGGCGACGTCGGCGATCGTCGTCTTGCCATGACCGTAGTGCTCGAACAGGCGCGTTGCCGCCCTGAGGATCGCGGTCCGCCGCTCGGAGGTGGACGTCGTCATGGCTCGCCGAGCAGCCTAGCATGAACCGATGCGGAAATGGTTCACGGCTCATCGTCCGCGAAAGCCGCGGTTGAAGGCACGGCGATGGACGCGCGCGTCAGCTCCCGCCGCACGCGCGCGTAGGGGGATCGTCCGTCACGCGGACGAACGTCCCCGCGGAATACTTCGGGAGGACGCGGTTGACGACGATCGTGTCGGCCTCCTCCGTCTTGATCGTCCCAGGCGAAGCCTTCGACGTGCTCCCCAGACCGGCGATGTTCAGACGCCAACCGTCTCCGTCGGCGACGACGGACCCGTAGAGGCAGTCGTAGGCGCTCTCGTCGGAGCAGCGGTACGTGTTCTGCCCCACCTCGAAGTACGGCTTCGTGCAGCGTCGAGCGATCGCCCTGCCGTCGTTGCGCAGCTCGAGGGCGAGGTGATCGGACGTCTGCGTCGACTGCTTCCCGCCGGGCATGCCTTCGAGGTAGACGAGGTCCCAGGCGCCGTACGGCGTGCCAGCGGTGGGCACCGCGGTGGAGAGCGTCGTCTTCGGACCGCTCCCTTGTGTCGATTCGTCTTCCTGCTGGATGGCGCCGCCGCAGGCGACGAGGGCCATGCAGGATACAGCGACCGGGAGGCAGATCATCCGCAGCATCCCCTCCATCGAAGCAAGGCGCACGCCGCAATGGCAAGCGCTTTCCCAGCCGCGAATGACGTCGTGATTTCGCGCTCGAACGGCGCTGGTGTGCCGCTTGTCCGACACCTCCGTTCATTGCTTGTTGACGGCCCGGACCGACGATTCGTGCGTTCGTTGACGCTTCGAGGCGACCCTGACTCCAGGGCCGCGATCGCCAACGGCTCCGCGTGAGCGGACCGCTGACCGACAAAATACGCGCGCGCTCGATCGTGCCCGACCGAGCGCGCTCGCCACGCTGCTCGCTACTCGTCCGTCGTCAGCGAGAAGCGCGCGGGATCACTGGCCGACCTTCGGCGCGCAGACGCCCATCATGCACTGGTTCCCGGCCGCGCAGTCGGCGGGGCCGACGCAGGGGAACGCGCACTTCTGGAACTGCATGTTGCAGCGGTGGAGGCCGCACGCTCCGTCGTTCTGGCAAGGGAGCGCGAGCGGCCCCGGCGTGGCCATCGTGTCGGTGCCGGCGGGCGCAGCGGTCGGCGCGGGCTGCGGATACGGCTGCTGCGGCGCGGGCTGCGGATACTGCTGCTGTGGGGGGTAGCCCGGCTGCGCCGGGTACTGCTGCGGGGGATAATAGCCGCCCTGCGGAGGATACGCCGTCGCCGACGGCGCCGTGGGCGGGGGATTGTCGCTACCTCCACACGCGGCGAGAGAGGCTGCGAGCACGGTGGTGGTCACGAGCACGCAAGCGGAGGTGAGCAGCATCATCGAGCGTCGCATGAAAGCCTCCTTGAAGAGACCGCCCGAGAGGCGGCTCCGAGGTGGACGACGTTACCATGAGACGACGGGCGTCGATCGGTCGTCCGTCGCCCCCGACCGGGCCGGTCCGCAGATGTGGTCACGCTCGCGGACGGCGGCTTTCGCCGGGCAGCGCGACCTCGCTCGTCGGCTCGTCGTCGTCGAAGTTGTATCTGGGCTGGACGTTGTTCGACATCGGGTGCTTCACGCCGTGAACGAGGTCCCAGCCCATGTCGCCGGGCTCGGCTCGAGGCGGCGCCCACGCGGGCTCGTCGCCCGGAAGCGCGAAGCCGGCGATCTCGACCTCCGCGACCTCCGAGACGCTGGCCGCGCTGCTGCCCTCGAAGAGCGTCGGCGCGCCGACGCCCGACAGCGTCGCCGCCGGCGGACGCATCGGGGGGAGATCCGCGGGGATGCCGAAGAGCGCTCGCGCGTTCGGCGGAGCCGACACGGGCGGCGGCGGCGCGGGGCCGGTGACGGAGGGAGCGGGATCGGCCATGACCCTCCCGCTCACGATCGGCCTTTCGGGAGCGAGCACACCGATCGGCGACACGACGACCGGCACGTTCGCGGTCACGCCAGCGCTCGGCGCACCAGAGATCGGCGGCGGCAGCTTCGGCGGCTTGGTCGCGGCCTTCGCGGGCTCGAGTCTCGCGGGCTCGAGTCTCGCGGGCTCGGGCTTCGTCTGCGCCTTCCGGGACTCCGTCGCCGGTGGACGTTCGGAGACCGGCCTCGGCGCATCGGACGCTCGCCGCTCGGCCGGCCAATCCGCGAGCCCGATCTGCCGTGCCAGTGCGTCGAGCGCGGACGTCAGCGCCTCGTTCGCCGTGGTCGTGAGGACATTCTCCCAGCCGAGCGCAGCGACGAGACCCGTGGGTGAAGCATCGCCTCTCTCGTGGACGCCCCGCACCCAGGCCGCCACCTGGTCTTTCGAGAGAGCAGCGCAGATCACGTCGGTGCCCTCGAGCTTCGGCGACGTGAGCTTCAAGTGCTCGAGCAACCATCGCTCGTCGAAGAGCGAGAGATCGCGCGCGGCGCCGAGCGCCTTGCGCACCAACGCGACCGGCAGCGTCGTGCCGCGCCAGAACGTCCACCACTCCTCGAGCGGCACCCAGTCGATGAGGATGTCGGGTGTCACGCCATCCTCGATGACGGTGGCGTCGATGTCTCCGGCTGCGAGGGCGTCGGTGACGGTCGAGCGGACCTTCTCGTCGTCGTCGCGGAGGGCAGACTTCTTCCCGCGGATGCCCCAGCTCGAGAGGAGCTCCGCACGGACCTCCTTCGGCATGTGGAGGAAGAGTCGGTCCCGCGCGCCGTCCTTCTCCTGCGGGAAGAAGTGGGCCAGGAACGCCTTCGCATCCCGCGCGCGTCCCGCCTCGGTACGACGGAAGGTCTCGAGCGCGAGACACAGCTTCGTGACCGGGCGACCTCGGGCGTTCTTCGGAGTGACCACCGAGTCGGAAGGTAGCATCGGTGCCCGCGCGTCCTCGCGTGGACTCGCCGCGGCGGTACGATTAAGGGAATGCGGGCGCGCATCCGTCGCCGGTGGACCGTTGAAACGACGCGAAAAATCGCGCGTCAGACCTCCCGGCGACGCTGGACCCACCGAACGATTGCGGTGTCGATCGCGAAGAAGACGAGCGCGCTCGTGGCGAGCAATAGAGCGACGAAAACGGGATGGGAGGTGAAGTGCCTCTCCCAGCCTTCGTGGATCCTGAACGCCAGGTTCACGTTTGCACGCGGCGATCCGGCGAGCCGCGTGACGACGAGCAGGGCCCCGCTCGCCAGCGTGGCCGAGAGCCATGCGCGCGGAGGCCATCCGAGCTTGCGCAGCGCCGCGATCCCGACGACGGGCGCGACGAGATGCACGAACACCGACGTCGCGATGAGCCCGGCGCCGGTCGCCAGGTCGAGCAGCCAGATCGGCGTCCCGAAGGACAGCCAGAGCACCGCGACCGCGCACATGGCCCGGGCGCCGAAGAAGCACCCCAGAGCGAGGAGCGGGACGGCGACGTTGCACGCCCAGAGGAGATCGTGCGCCGTGCCGCGCAGGAGGTGATTGCCGCCGTGGATCGACCAGCAGGCCAGGGCGGCGACACCATGCAGCGGCAGCGGTCCGGGGCGGCGTGTCTCCACGACTACTCGTCGCTCGCAAACACGATCTGGCCGAGCTGCGCCTCGCGCTCGTCGGCGCGCTCGCGCTCCCCGAGAGCAGCCTCCGCGTCGGCCTCGAGCTCGGCGAACCGGTAGCGCACCTCACCCTGCGGTCCGTAGTCGACGTCGCCGCCGAGCTCGACGACCCGCCTCGTGATCTCCTTCGAGGAGGGCTCCTCGCCCGTCGCGACGCGGACGGCGGCGCGCAGGGTCTCGTCCGGTACGGCCTCCTTCATCGAGGCGCGCGTGACCACCTCGCGGAGGACCGCGAGCCGCGCATGCTCCTCGTCCAGCCGCTTCTGTGCGCGCGTGCGATGCATCGCGCGGAGGATTGGCAAGACGAAGAGCACGACCGAGAACGCGAAAGGGATGGCCCCGAGGAGGAGCGGGACGCCATCGTCGGGTAGCACAGGCGGTCGCTCGCGGTCGAAGAGCAGCGCGAGGTTCGAGAGCGTCAGGCCGTTCGAGATCGCCCACGCGCTCGCGAGGAGGTTGAAGCCGTTGAGGAGCGCGATCATCACGTTCGAGCCCGTCGGATTCCCGGTGAGCGGCGGGAGCTTCCGCAGGCGCTCCCACGCCGGCTGCGGCCGCTGCGCCGGCTCGCTCTCTGCGGAACGACGCAGGGCCTCGAACCGGTAGACGATGCCGCCGCCCTCGCTGACGTGGACGTCGCCGTCGTGGTCGAGCATCAGCCTCGCCATGAGTGGATCGGCCTGATCCCGCGGAAGACCGGTGACGCGCATGACGTCGGCGAGCGCGATGCGACCGCGCTGTGCCCGGATCTCGCGCAGAACACGGGCACGAGCCTCGTGAGGGTCCTCGGCCGGCGCTGGCGGGCCGAAGACGAAGCGATTGACCTTCTCGTAGAAGGCGACCTTCTCTTCGGCGCGCTCGTGACGTCGCGCAGGGGCCGAGCTCCAGCCCGGAGCAATGTAGAGCGGCGAGAAGGGGTGGAACGTCCAGAACGCGGCCTCCGCGATCATGCGGAAGAGCGCGCCGAGGATGCCGATGCCGGGGCCATCGTCGCGATCGCTCGACCCCTGCCGGGCGAACGTGAGGCCGATCAGGATGGCTGCGAACACGAGCGCGTAGGTGCTCATCACGACGAGGAGCCACGCTCGCACGATGAAGCGCCCGGCGCCGGCGAGCGCTCGTCCGACCTTGGTCACGAGCCTGTCCCACGCCTCGCGGGTCTCCCACGGCTTCGTGAAGCCGTGCGGGAACAGGTGGACGAGGTCGCCGTCCTCCGTCACCCGCAGGTGGCCGCGATATTCGCTCGTGAGCCACGTGAGACCGGCCTCGGCGTCGCGCATCGGAAGACCACTCGCGACCGACGCGTCCGCGACCGTGATCGGGCGCGTCGGCTCCGCGAGCTTCCGACGGAGCACCTCTGCAGCAGCAGAGGGCTCCATGATGCGAGGTGCGTCGGCCACGAGCGGGCAATGTAATGACGCCTCCCGCCGCACGCCAGGCACAGCGAGCTCGAGCGCCACCTGCGGGACGACTGCGCGCGGCGGGGCCGGCCGCTTCGTCGTGTCGCGCTTCGCGCGCGACCTCCTTCAGAGACCGAGCTGTACCAGGGTCCAGCAGAGCAACACGACGACGCCTGCGAAGACGACCGATGCCACCAGCGCGCCGGCGATGAGCCATGGCCGCGGAAGACGCGCGAGCTCGGATTCGACCCCAGCGAGGAGGCCCGCCTCGCGGACGACATGGAGCTCGATCGTTTGCGGCGTCGCCTCGTCCATCGGGAGCTCCACGATCGGCGGGAGCGCGGCGACCTCGAGCATCATGGTGTCGAGCTGCAGGGTCATCGGCTCGTCCGCGTCGAGTCGATCGGTGAGGTCGACGAGCTCGTGGCCCGCCCATGCGGCCCGAGAGGCGCGGGCGGGGGAGGACGTGTCCGCGACAGGCGCGCCGAGCGCGTGGGATCGGAGCGACTCGAGCACGTGTGCCGGCAGCTCGGCGACCGTGGTCGAGAGGTTGTGTACGTCGTCGGGCGCTGGCGCTGCCTCGAGGTACGGGTACCCCGCGGGGAACAGCTCGTCTTCCAG
>Ga0233377_1001183_pt1 | contig 10161 bp, 5 predicted proteins | sample ElkDunMinimDraft_6_FD_191540 | JGI IMG/M metagenome (GOLD analysis project Ga0233377, IMG submission 191540) | Fecal eukaryotic communites from dung pellets of Tule Elk in California, USA - Elk Dung E36 | ecosystem: Host-associated > Mammals > Digestive system > Large intestine > Fecal | place...
CCCTGGAGCACCTGCAGTTTTAATATCCTTGCCATTGATTCGAACTTTCAATTCTCCTGCTTTAACCCAATTTGGATATCGAATTTTCAAATTGAATTTTGACTTCGCTTTTGAATTTATCTTGAGTTGTGTTGAAGATTCATTTGGAAAGGTATTTTCTTGAATGATTTCTACATTCTTATCCTTCCAATTTAAAATGGAAGGAATAAATAAGTTAACGTAAAGATCATCATTTTTATGAGCATAAATAAACTCAGCATACTTTGAGTGATTTTCCAAACCAGAACCTACGCAACACCAAAAACTAGTTTGTGGCTGGGAATATACTCGATAATGTTCGGGCCTCATTGGAGTGAAATAAACAAAACCTCCATGTCCGGGATGCTGTGTAGAAAGTATATGATTATACAAAGCTCTTTCATAATAATCAACATATCTACCCAAACCCTCTGTTTGAAATAATTGAACGGAGAGCTTTAACATGTTATATGTGTTACAGGTTTCAGGGCCTTCAACACTTGTAATCATCTTCGAGAAATCATCCGAGGGATGAAAATGTTCATAGGCACTATTGCCTCCAATTGATACCGTCCGATTTTGTACCACTGTCTCCCAGAAGAATCGAGATGCACTGTCCCATTCTTTATTATTTTGGATATCTGCAATACGTTTTGCTCCAATTATTTTGGGAATTTGAGTATTCGCATGGAGTCCGGTTAATTCATCTTTATGATGTATCAAAGGTTCCATAATCGTATTTTGGGTAAATTGATTCGCCAGTTTTAGGTATTCCTCATTTCCTGAAATAACCGCGGCATCGGCAAACACCTCATTTAACCCCCCGTATTCGCTCCTTAACATTCCTTGAATTTGCTCCTCGGAAAGATCTGAAACCAAATCAGTTGCCCAATCAGTCATTTTAATCAGCATCTCTTTTGCCATATCATTATGGGTAAAAAGATAAGCATCCCTCAGTCCGGCATAAACTTTATGAATGTTATATAATGGTACCCATCTCTTATTCAGATCAAAATTACCGGCCTCAATTTTTCCGTTCTTTATCTCATCCCACAGTGCTTTACTTCCTGGAACACCGCCAATATAACCGGTTCCCAATACGTCTTGACAGCGCTTCAATTCTGAAAGCATATAATCTAATCTTTCTTTAATCTCTTTGTCTTTTGAAGATGCATACATCAATGAGAGAGCAGAAACATAATGACCAGCAATATGACCATCCAAACCTGTATTCTCCCAATTCGTATAACTCGGTGTTTTGGGGTTCAAACCTGCTTCTCGGAGGTAAGGTGCTAAGAGACGATCTGGCTCTAAAGCCAGTAAATAACGCTTATTCAAGTCCATTGCATGTTTAAATGGGCTATTTAATAATTCAACATCCTCTAGTGGAAACAATTGAATCTTTGATTCCCGGTCTTGACTTTTGCAAATCAAAACCGAGAATAGCATACTTATGAATATGACTAAATAACTTTTCATGATGGATTAAATTATTGTAAACAATAACCTATCTAAAGGCTTATTTTCACAACTTGGAAAGAAAAAGGTTCTGCATCCAGGATTGCCTTTTTCCCTTTAACTTGTATTGATTTTTCTTGAGGAACCACCGATGGGGTTTTGCCGACTTCATTGATAGCTAACGGATCAATATTCTGAAGAAATAGTGATTTCCCCGTGGAACTTGATCTCTTTATACCTTGCAAGTCAAGTGTGATATTTTCCTTCTTATCAGAATTGTTAACCAACTTCACAATCAATTCATTCGCATTTTTATCGATAACTGCTGATGCATAAAATTTTTCATCTCCAGCAATTGTCTTCCCATTTTCAAGAATTGGAACAATATGACTTCCTTTATTCGTTGAATACATTTTTTGAACCTGATAGCTCGGAGATGGAAATACCTTTAGATTATCCACCCAGATCAAATCTGGTGTCCATTGCCATCCGTCAATATGAGCAAATAATGGCGCATAAGAAGCTAATTGAACCACAGATGCATTTCTTTCTACTCCTGTCAAAAACGCTGCCTCCGAAAGTGCTGCTTCCCAATTATTTTTATACTCAGGTCTCTTCGATTTAGTACTATGTGAAGCATACTCCCCTGCAAAAATCTTAGGCCCTTGACGGTCATAATGATCATATCTTGAAGCATTTGATAAAAACCATTCTGGCGATCTATAGAAGTGCTCATCTATGATATCGATATCCATTGCCCTAAGTTCTTTATTTAAATACTCAAATCTTTCCCCTTCAGGATCTGTCCCTGAACTTGCCACAATCTCAATTGCTGGATGATGTTTCTTCAAAACCTTTCGGAATGCCTCTAAACGTTCTATATACTGTGGACCCCAGTTCTCATTTCCTACGCCTAACATTTTAAGATTGAATGGTTCTGGATGCCCCATATCTGCCCTTAACTTACCCCATTTGGTATTTGTTCCAGCGTTTGCAAACTCAATTAAGTCCAAAGCATCTTGAACATAAGGATCTAACTCATCCAATGGCACAACCTCTCCCGTGTTGAATTGACAAGCCATTCCACAATTTATAATTGGAAGTGGCTCAGCCCCGATATCTTCAGCTAATTGAAAATACTCAAAGAATCCAAGGCCAAATGTTTGAAAGTAATCAGGCGTTAGTCGATGAGCAAATTCTGTGTTCCATCGATTTACGATAAGTTGCCTGTCTTCAATTGGCCCAACCGTTTTCTTCCATTGAAAACGTTGCGACAGATCAAATCCTTCAACAATACATCCTCCCGGAAAACGAATAAACCCGGGCTTTAAATCCGCCAGCACTTGAACCATATCCGCCCTTAAACCATTCTTTCTACCCTTCCATGTATCACTAGGAAAAAGTGAAATCATATCAAGATCAACCTCGCCCTTACCCTCAAACCACACATTAAGCTTTGCTTTGCTTTCGGTCTTATTTGAACTAAAACTGACAGATCCTTTTTGCCAACCTGTTGTAGTTTTCTCCGGAATAAACTTACTAGATCCAATTACCTGACCAGTAGTATCGACTAGCTCAACCTTCACCTCAATCCCTGGTTTAATTTGTTTATATAAGATTGAAAATTCATAGGAAACATCCTTTTTCACTCCCATACCTCTAAACCCTTCATTTACTAATCCAATTGCATTCCCATCAGAATTCATTGTATTTACCCTTAAATACCGAGGGTTTGATTCTTTATCGGCTTTTCTGTTGAGGATTAAATAGTTCCCTTCTTTAACTGTTCCCAAATTCTTCCAGCCCATCATTGGTCGAAAAAATTCAAAGGACCTGTTTTTTACTAGTTCAGCATATAATCCTCCATCAGCACCCATATTGATGTCTTCAAAAAACACCCCCCACATATTTGGATTGATCTCTTCTGTTGCCTTATCAACCTGAACCGTAAAAGTTTTTTGTTGTGCTTCTGCAAAATCAACTCCTTGAATTGCTAACAGCGCTAGGAATAAATAATTTTTAACTTTCATAATTTAATGATTACTGAACTCCTTCACTTGTCATGATTATTCTTTTGATTGTACCGTCAGTATTATATTGCAATTCATCTATGCAAACCGACCTTCTGAAGCTGCCTCCATTATGATTTATCGATCCATTATGGTATACAAAATAAGTTTTCCCTTTAAAGTCTAAAATTGCTTGATGATTGGTATTTGAGTTTCCCGCGATTTCATTCAGAATCCCTTTATATTCCCAAGGTCCATTGATATTTTTACTCATGGCATAGACTGTTTTTTCAGGAAAATCAATTGCATAACTCAGATAATACCAATCCCCTCTTTTATGTACCCAGGGAGCCTCAGTAAATGTAGGCAAAGGAATATGCTTAATTTCACCATCCAATTCAATCATATTATCTTTTAGTTTCGCATAATAACATGCTGTATTTCCCCAAAATATATAAGATTGTCCATCATCATCGGTAAAAACTGTAGGGTCGATATCATCCCAACTGATATCTATAGCTTTTGTCATATCGTTAGTAACCAATGCTGCTCCCCGAGCATCCTTAAATGGGCCTAAGGGGTTATCAGAAACAGCAACTCCTATTGATTTACCATGTACAGATCCATGTTCCACGGTAGCATACCAATAGAATTTTCCGTTTTTTTCAATGACTTGCGAAGCCCATGCATCTCCTTTTGCCCAACTAAAGTCCTTAGGTTTTAAAGGAATCGGATGCTCTGTCCAATTGACAAGATCCTTACTCGTAAAAACCAACCATTCATTCATCACATAGCGCTCTTCTCGATTTGGAGCTTCATCATGACCGGCATATAAATAAACTGTACCATCATGAACTAAAGTGGCTGGATCAGCCGTATATTTATGCTTGATAATTGGATTACCCTTCGCTTGAAAGCTATAAGGTAACTTTTGTACAGTTTCTTGAGCAAAAATCGAGGTCGCACTAAGTAATATACCTAATGTCATTAATGTGCCTTTCATAAAAAAAATAATTTTAGTTTAATGCTAGTACCACCACAGAAAACGCTGGCATATCTAGATTTAATTCATTTTTTGAAATTTTTGCTCCCGTATATGTTTGCGGTGCTATTTTATTAGGATTATCAAAAGTATTGTGATCATCTAATGTTCCAGATTTTAATATCCTCCCTTTGACATCAGTATACTGTTTATCCAATCCAATATTTATTTTTTGATTTTGCTTAGGATCTATATTAACGATGGATAGATAAGTCTTCCCGTCCTTTCCTTTAGATGCGGAAACATGTACCGCTGGCAATGATTCAGAACCAAACTCAAAGTTAGCACTACTTACTTTTACAGGAATTAGTTCGGCATCTTGATGTATCTTAAACATTTCCATAACATGGTAAGTTGGTGTTAAAATCATCTTATCATCTTCAGTTAAAATAACGGCTTGTAAAACATTAATGGTTTGTGCAAGATTCGCCATTCTAACTCTTTCAGCATGATTATTAAAAACGTTCAAAGTCAATCCTGCAATCATAGCATCTCGCATGGTATTCTGTTGATATAGGAAACCAGGATTGGTACCTTCTTCAACCTCATACCATCCACCCCATTCATCAACAACCAATGCAACTTTTTTATTCGGATCATATTTATCCATAATTGCAGAATGCTTGGTCACCAATTCTTCCATTTTCCAGGCAGATTTCATGGTTTTGAAATACTGTTCTTCCGAGAATCCTGTAGCAGGACCTTTTGAGTTCCATTCCACATTTGCGTAATGATGCAATGCTAATCCTTCAACGAGGTTATGTTTGATGTTTTTCATTAATGTTTCTGTCCAATGATAATCATCAACATTAGCTCCAGAAGCAATCCTGAACAAACCTCCTGTATTTGACCAATCGGACATAAACGTAGCGTATTTACGGTATACATCCGAATAGTATTCTGCAGTCATGTTCCCGCCACAACCCCAAGCTTCATTCCCGACACCCCAGAACTTAACATTCCAAGGTTTCTCTCTGCCATTCTCTTTCCTTAAATCAGCCATTGGACTTTTCCCAGCATGATTTGCGTATTGTACCCAATCAGCCAATTCTTGAACTTCTCCAGAACCAACATTTCCTGATAGATAAGGCTCTGTTCCTAAAAGTTCACACATATCAAGAAAGTCATGTGTCCCAAAACTATTGTTTTCCGTTACTCCTCCCCACCATGTATTTACTATACTTGGTCTTTTCCCCTTTGGTCCGATTCCATCCTTCCAATGATAGGTATCTGCAAAACAACCTCCAGGCCATCTTAAATTAGGTATATTTAAATTCTTTAGTGCCGCAACAACATCATTCCTTACACCATTTGTATGGGAAACAGTTTTATTATCCTCGCCAACATAAAAGCCTCCGTAAATACATCGACCTAAATGCTCTGCAAAATGTCCATAAATATGTTTATTGATCGTTATATTAGATTTTTCGGAGGATAGTTGAACAGTACTTACATTCTTTTGGGCAAATCCTGAACTCATACTTATAAAGAAGATTCCCATAGATGCAAATACTTGCCTCTTACAATTTTTAAATATTTTCATAATTCGGATAGTTTGTTTCTTAATCTATTAATATTACAAATCCACCATTAGGCTTCATCGATATAGTTTTTTGTTCTCTTGGATTAAATTCTTGCGTACTGAACTCTGCAGGTTTATTGGCATCTGTAATGAGTATTACCTTAGAACTTGATGTTAATTCTGATAGGTTAATCCTTATTTCCTTTTCCTTATTCTCGCCATTTATTCCTGCTACATACCATTTATTCCCCGATTTCCTTGCTATCACAATCTCTTTGCCAGGATATCCTTGAATAAACTTGACATCATCCCAATGGCTAGGCAAATCGCGTAATAATTGTTTAATAAATCCTGGTACATGAGCCATACCTTCCGGAGATTCTGCATAATGCTGAATCCCAGACAAAAACAGAACAGAAGTAGCTAGTTCAAATGCAGATGTAGTTTTCCTTTTTACATTGGAATTAACTTTATAAAGATTCATAGGTGTATAATCCATAGGATCAAATACATTCCTTGCGAAAGGCAGGATTGCACAAATCTCAGCCTGCCTATCTGCATCTTCCTGAGTAAAAGTAACCGTCTCAAATCCTCGTACTGCTTCTGCAGTCATTAAATGAGGATACATTCTCGACCAGCCTCTCGGCAATGTCGCTCCATGAAAATTCACCAACAGCTTAAAGTCTGCAGCATCTCGTAGAATTTCATGATAATAAGCTATTACAGACTGCCCATCTCCTCCAAAAAAATCAATCTTCACTCCTTTAATTCCCATTTTTTGAAGTTTATCAAACTCATTTCTTCGGGATTCCGAACTTAATAGTTTATTCTTCGGTGTATAACCAACCGTATTCCAATCTCCTGCAGAATTATACCATAAAATCAATCCTACATTTTTTCCTTTAGCATAATTGGCTAATTCTTGGATCTTTTCATATCCAATATTCTTGTCCCAATTCACATCGATTAAACAATATTGCCAATTCATATCCGCAGCAAAATCAATGTATTTCTTCTGCTCATCAAAAATGATATAGTCATCTTTGCTATTAATCCAACTCCATGAAGACTTTCCTGGTTTAATAAAACTTTCATCAACCTTTATCACTGGATCTAGAATGTCCAATCCCAAGGTAGATTCCACAATAGTTCCCAAACCTCCTACTGCAATAACTCTCCAAGGACTATGAAAATCGCCTTCAACCACAGTTTCCAATTCTTTATTGAAAATTGTTTCTTTTATTCCTGCATAGGCAACTTTATATTCTCCATTTTCAGATTCAGGATCCAACCTGCTAGCAGCATGATTTGCTTCCAAACCTGACTCAGTAATAAGAACATAGGTATCTCCAACTTTAAAAAGCGCTGGATATACCCAGCCAGTATGGGTAGGTTCAACAGTTCCAACTTTAATCCCTTGATAATAATGTTCCTCATAAGAAGGATTAGTCTGCTCCCAACCTGACTTTGCAATTGCCATAGGTTGCAACCACCCTATCGCTGTCTCTGGAAATTTAAATGAACTATTTTCTGAACGCAACAACCTCTTTGTCTGATCTATTTGAGGAATTTCATAGCGAAAGACTAGGCCATCATTTGATACTTGAAAACGAATATTCAATTGATGAATTTGTTTATTTCTAAAACTAAACACCTGCTCATTAGCTAGATAACTATTAACTCTACGTTTAGCATTTAGGCTTTCATAGCTCTTTTTAACAGAATTTACATTGGATTTTTTCACAAGGGATAGACCTGATGAAAACGATTCATCGGAAACATTTAATCCCAATTTGGAATTTTCTAATGCTATCTTATCTTCATATTTAACCGCATAAGTAGGCTCCCCTTTTTCATTCAATTGAATATCAACTTTAATCTTCCCATTTGGACTTTGAAGTGTGGAAGGTTCTTGATTTGCAAATACAGTACAAAAACAAAGAAGTAAACTTACTGTTGTCCAAAACTTGATATTTGATAATATTGATAGCATATTGATTTATTAAAGTTTATCTACCAAAATTTAACATATAAGGCTCCAACCAATAACAAAGTAATCACTACCATCACAGTTACTGAAGGCTCTAACTTGAACATTTTCCTATCCAATTCTAACCCTTTAGGATTCACTTTTGGCCCTAAAAGACTAATGGTAATCATTACAATCATAGTGAACAAGAATGCAAGTCCCATACAGATTTGGAATGGAATTTCATAGTTTCCTTGAGCATTAGGATAGGCAGTATATAAGAACGTTTCGTGGCCAAACCATTCAGGTGCATAGTTGTTAAATACTATGGAAAGCACGAAACCCGTGATCAACCCTGCAATTGCTGCAGAACCTGTAGTTCTTTTCCAAAACATACCAAGCAAGAACATTGCAAAAACACCCGGAGAAATAAAGCCTGTATATTTTTGTATAAATGTAAACCCTCCTGCTCCACCAATTCCCAAAAGATCATCCCAAGTAAACAACAATGAAACTATAATTGAAACTATAATAGTAATCTTTCCAACCTTAATTAATTTCTTTTCTGAGGCCTTTTTATCGATATACTTATTATAGATATCCATAGTAAAAATCGTAGCAATACTATTAGCTTTACCGGCTAAAGAAGCAACAATCGCAGCCGTTAAAGCTGCTAATGATAAACCTTTCATTCCATTCGGAAGGAAACCTAAAATTGCGGAATAAGCATTGTCCGGATTAAAATGTCCCCCTGGTGCCATTTCCTCTTGCAAAGCACCATTCTTGTACAACACATATGCTGCAATTCCTGGAAGCATTACTATAATTGGCATCAATAATTTTAGAAATCCAGCAAACAAAATCCCTGTTCTTGCTGTCTTCAAATTTGCACCTAAAGCACGTTGTGTGATATATTGATTACAACCCCAATAATTTAAATTCACAATCCAAATCCCTGCTAAATACATCCCTATCCCGGGTAACATCAGATATTTATTGATCTCTTCTTGAGAGCTAGTCGCCGTGGGCTTATCTACAATCAAATTAAAATGCTTTGGTGAATCAACCATTAACTGCTTGAATCCAGCTAAGGCATCCTTTCCTAATCCAAAATGCTCTGATACTAAAGTCAATGCAACATATGTTGTTGCAAGTCCTCCAATAATTAATACGACCACTTGGATAACATCCGTAAAGCCAATCACCTTCATACCTGCAAAAACAGCTAATGCTAGCATTATAATGTGAAAGTTTTCCCCTCCGCCTAAATTACTGATTGCTAATGCTCCCAAAAACAGAATGGAAGTCAGATTAACAAATACATATAAGAAAAGCCAAAACACCGCCATAATCAAACTAGTAGTCTCATTATAACGTTGCTTCAGGAACTGTGGCATCGTAAAAATTTTATTCTTCAGATATACTGGAATAAACCAGACCGCGACTATGATCAATGCAATTGCTGCAATCCATTCATATGCAGCTACTGCAATACCAACGGTAAAACCATTACCGCTCATTCCAATAAACTGCTCAGCAGAAATATTTGACGCAATTAAACTAGCTCCAATTGCCCACCAGGTAAGCGAACCTTCTGCTAAAAAATAATCTTTGCTACTCTCTGAAGTTGATTTCTGCTTTCTGTAAATCCAGTATCCATAACCGGCCACAACTACAAAATAGATTAAAAATATAATGTAGTCTATTGTTGCAAATTTCTCCATGATTTAAGGGTTTATTTTGGTTATTATCTATTATTGCAACTTGAAAAAGGCTTCACTCCATTTCAAATTATTCTCAAAATCTTTGAGATTGGTCGTTTCGTCTATTAAAATCATTTCTAATCCTGCAATACGTGAAAAATCTGCAAGATATTCAGAGGTTAAGTTTTGACTGTAAACCGTATGATGTGCTCCACCTGCATAAATCCAAGCTGTACATGCTGTCTTCATATCTGGCTCTGGTTGCCATAACACTCTTGCCACAGGCAATTTCGGTAAATCTTCTTTCACATCAACCCCTTTTACGGTATTTACAACTAATCTAAAACGGTCGCCCATATCTACCAACGCTGCATTCAATGCTTTTCCGCCCTTGGAATTAAACACCAATCTTGCGGGATCTGCTTTTCCGCCAATACCTA
>Ga0233377_1001186_pt1 | contig 10140 bp, 6 predicted proteins | sample ElkDunMinimDraft_6_FD_191540 | JGI IMG/M metagenome (GOLD analysis project Ga0233377, IMG submission 191540) | Fecal eukaryotic communites from dung pellets of Tule Elk in California, USA - Elk Dung E36 | ecosystem: Host-associated > Mammals > Digestive system > Large intestine > Fecal | place...
TGGCTGAAGCCTGCAGGCACGCGATGGCCGGCGCCCACGTTCTTGATCTCGATCGGGATCTCGAGCCGCGAGCCGACGCGCGTGCCGCGCGCGATCGAGAGCTCGAACGTGTGCCGCAAGAGCTGCTCGCGTCGCGCCTCGAGGCCGAGCGGAACCCCGCTCGGTTCGAGGGCCGTCTCGGTCGCCCACACATCCAGGAACTCGGGCGCGAGCGGGAGGTCGACACTCGTGAACCAGTGCGAGCTCATCGGGCGCGGCTCGGTCGAGGACGACGCGACCATGCCGCGGGCCTTCTCGCCCGGCGCGCGCGCTTCGAAATGGAAGCCCGGCGGGCAGCCCTCGGTCCCCCGTCGCGCCCCGCCATTTCGAGGGGGAGCGCCGCCATCCTGCACGCAGACACCCGGATAGAGGCTCATGTGGCAGTCCTGACAGCTCGCGGCCTGCCTTCCCGCGGAGCGCTCGGCATCGGCCCACGTCTTCCATTCGGAGTAGGCGTTCCGCAGGCGCTTGAAGTGCTCGCCGCGATCGCGGACACCGATCGAGTCCGTCCCGAACAGGCGAACGTCGTGGCAGGCACCGCAGAACTCGCTCGACCGGAGGTACCGCGCGGCGTCATCGGAGGCGCGGCGATGCACGATCGGGTCGCCGGCGCCGCCCCGACCTAGCGCCGAGGAGAGGAAAGCGTTCGGATCGAGAAGGTAGCCGCTGTTGCCGATGCCGCGGACACCAGCGCCGTCCTCGGGCCGCATCCGGAAGACCGCCCCCGTCACCGGCGACGTCCACGTCGCGTTCCCCTGGTACCCGCTCGCGCCGTGCACGGGCCCGATGGTCTGATGACACACCGCGCAGGAGATCCCTTCCATCGCCTCCGCCGTGAGCACGTCACGCAGCGGCTTTCGCGTCTGCCCGTTCAGCGTCGCGCTCCAGGCCGGGACGGTGGAGCCGAGGTTGTCGCCGGCGGAGTGGCAGTTCACGCACCAGTGCTCCCCGCCGGTGCCGGTGAGCGTGAGGCCGGTCTTGTCGTCGCGGCATACGTCGCCGGACGCCTTCCGCAAGATCCCCGCCCCGGACGGGCAGCGGTCGCTCTTCCCGACTTGCTCCTCGACGACGCTCTCGAGCGCGCCGAACAGCGGGCTCTTCACCGAGTGGGCCATGACCGACCGCGACCACTCCGCGACCTGACGCGCGTGGCAGGGGGCGCACGTCTCCGCGCTCGTCCTCTTCAGCGGCGCCTGTGACAGCGCGCGCTTCTCCGTCGCCCGAGGCGGCTCGATCCCGGCCGATGCCGCAAACCCGACGCCGGCGATCACGAGGCCGAGCGCGATCGGACCGGCGGAGAGCGCGATCCGGCGCCAGCGTGGCGGCGCGGCGACGATCGATCCGGAGGTCATGCCCTCCGCCACGCGAGCGATCGACGCGCGACGCTCGGAGATACGGGCCTCTTCACGCGGAGAAGCCGCCGGCACACGGCTCGCCGCTCGCGCCCCCGGCGCGCCGTGCATCAGCTCCTCGCAGCGCTGGGCGGTCGCCTCGGCGCTCGCCGGTCGCTTCGCTGGATCCGGGTCGAGCATCTTGAGCACGAAGCTCTGGATGCCGGGCTCGAGCCCACGCGCGACCTCATGGTCGAACGGCGGCGGCGGCGATGTCGCGGCGGACATCGCATCACGCAGGCCGATCCCAGAAAACGGGTGGGCACCCGCGAGGAGCCGGTAAGCGACGAGCCCGAGCACGTAGCGATTGGCTGCGTTGTCCCACGGCGCACCAGCCGCCTGCTCCGGCGGCGTCCATCGTGGCGACGGCGCGGAGGGTACGCTCCCGCCAGCCCCCGCGTGAGCGCCGAGCAGCGCGCGGATCCATCCGTCGGCGACGATGAAGGCATCCGGCCGCCCAGGGCTTCCGAGCGCGACCTCGGCGGGACGTAGCGGCCCTGGGAAGACCGCCTTCTTCTCGCACGCCGCCAGCGCCCGTGCGAGATCGCGGACCTTCGAGAGAGCCGTCAGGCCGTCGAGCCGCTCGCCCTTCGCGAGCCCGTCGAGGGTCTTCGAAGGAACACGCCGCACGGCGAAGATGCCTTCGTCGTCTTCTCCCCATCCTGAAGAGAACCCCCCGGCGCCTGCGTCACCGAACGCGACGAGGCGCCGGACGAGGGCCTCGTCGCTCCGCTCGAAGCGCCAGAGCTCCTCGTGCGACGCGCACGCGAAGCGTCTCGCGCGGCCGACCGCGCCGAGATCTTCGGCGGCTCTCGGGGCAGAACGCTTGCGTTCGGTCACGCCGTCGCCTCAGCGCTTCGATCCCGGAGGCACCTGCCGGAGCGGCCTCACCTTCCACGCTCGCCGTCGCGGCGGGTGACGCGTTTCCCGCCGTCTCGAGCCGCACGAGGTACGTCGTCATTCCGGCAACGAGCGACAGCGCGACGATCGCGATGATCGCCAGCCACGTCGGGACCTCACGCGCCTTGCTCGCGTTCGCCTCCACGAGCGCGATCGTGTCGGTGCGCGGGCGGTCGGCCTTCGGACGCTCGCTCTCGCGTCGTGCCTCGCTCGTCTCCGGGGATGGGCGTTCCTCGTCCGTTCGCTCGGAGGCGTTCGCCATCCGCGGCGTGGGCGGCGGAGCGCTGACGCGAGGCTCCTCGTTCGCGCGCACGCGCGAGCCCCGCGCGGACGTGTCCGGCGACCCGATCGCTGCGCGGAAGAGCGAGAGCCGCTCCGTGATCTCGCGCGCGGACGCCGGTCGATCCTCCGGCTTCTTTGCGAGCATCGCGAAGAGCATGTCCTCGACGCCGCGAGGCAGCCCACGACGGAGCTCCTCGTCGAACGGCGGCGCGGGAGCGGTACACTGCAGGTTCAGGAGCTCGCGCGGCGACGCCGAAGAGAACGGCGGCTCACCGGAGATCATCTCGTAGAAGACGAGCCCGAGCGAATAGAGGTCGCTTCGCGCATCGATCGTTCGCGCATCGATCTGCTCTGGGCTCATGTACTGGAGCGTGCCGATGCTCTGGGTGTTCGTCCCATGCATGCCCTCGAGCACCTTCGCGATCCCGAAGTCCATGACCTTGAGCCCCGCCGGCGGAGCGTCGTCGCCGGCACCTTCGGCCACGATGAGCATCACGTTCTCGGGCTTGAGATCCCGGTGCACGATCGGCGGCTCCTGCCCGTGCGCCACGGTCAGCGCCTCGGCGATTCGCACCACGTGCTCGAGCGCCTCCTGCCACGGGAGCGCTCCGCGGCGTGTGAGCTCCTGCCGCAGCGTGCGCCCGTTCAGGTACTCGAGGACCATGACGAGCTGCCCGTCGGTCTCCATCGAGGCGAGGCTCCGGACGAGGTTCGGGTGCTCGAGGTGCGCCAGGATCTGCATCTCGTTGAGGAAGAGGCGCCGCCCGTCTTCGTGCCGCGTCAGCTCCGGGCGAAGCACCTTGAGCGCCACGCGGCGCTTCGAGAGGCGCTCTTCGGCCTCGTAGACCTTCCCCATGCCGCCCTCGCCGATGAGGCGCCGCACGAGGTATTCGCCGATTCGATCCATCTTTCGCTCCGTGAGAGGCAGGCCAGGGTCGGAGGGCTGGGACGGACGTCCTCCTGGAAACACGTCTACGTACGAGCCGCTCGGTCGATCCATCGAGGTCGACCGCGGGTCCGCGGGCGGGGCGCCGCCGCAGGTCGGGCATCGCCCCGGCCGGTGCGATCGCGCGGCCGGCGCGACGATCGCGGCGTCTTCTTCCGCCGCTTCCGCCGCTTCCGCCGCGGCGATGGCAGCCCGCTCCGGTGACACCGCGGCGTGGACACCGCTCCCGATGGAGGGGCGTGTGGGCTCGTAGACGTGGGGACTGGGAACGCGCGTCATGGTCGAAGCCGAGCGAGGACGGCTGCCGGCGAACGAGGCCGCGCTCTCCGGAGCATCAAGAAACGGAGATGCGCGGGGAGCAGACCGGCAGGTGCAGACGACGTTCGACGAGGCCGGAAGTTCCACTCACTCAGCAACGAAGCGCGAGGCCCGGACCTTACGCACGACGGCCGCGTCGCGCCGTCGCGCATCGTCGGCCGCGCGCCGACGGGCCGCGTCGCGCCGTCGGCCGCGTGCCGTCGCCGATCCAACGTCGTCAAGCCACGGTCCCCGCGCCGAATTCACCGCGGGCGGCGTCGTCTCCTCGAAGAACGCGGAGGCGCCGTCGAGCGCTGGGGAGATCGAGAGCTTTGCCGACATCGGCAACCGGCGACCGCGTCGCAGCTCACTGCTGAGCTGGCGGGCCCCTCATTCCAGGATGCCAGCGCCGTCTCCGCGCCTGGCGGCGTTCAGGATGTCCTCGAGACCGAACGCGAGCTGCTCCGGAAGCTCGCTCTCTGCGAAGAGCTTCGCCTCGCGGATCTCGAGCGGGTTCTTCGGCGGCTTCGCCGGCGGCGCGACGCGGCATTCGACGCCGATCGTCACCGCGTGGAAGCGGGGATCGCGCATCGGGTCGGACCAGGCGCCGAGCACACGCATGAGCTCGTACTCGACGACGCCTCCTTCCTCTTCGAGCTCGCGACCGAGGCCCGTCCGGAGGGTCTCACCCCATTCGAGGGTCCCGCCCGGCAAGCACCACATCCCGTTGTCGGCGCGGCGGATGAGGAGAAACCGACCGTCGGGCGTCCGCGCGACCGCAGCGATGCCCACGACGGGACGCTTCAGTAGGTGACGCGTCGCCTCGTGGACGATGCCGTAAGCAGCCTTTGGCAGCCAGCGTAGGAACACGGGGCGAGAATATGCTAATCGCCGGCCCATGAAGCTGGTCACGTACAGGCAGGGCAACGAGCAGCGCAGCGGTCTCCTCGTCGGCGACAAGCTCGACACCATCGTCGATCTCGCACGAGCGCTTGCGCATCTCGGCAGCAAGGTGGACGGACGGACGGTGCTCGGCCTCGTCGAGGCCGGAGCCGACGGGCTCGCCGCCGGGCGCGACGTGCTGACGGCCCATGCGGAGAAGAAGCTGCCGGACACGCACGACGGCGGCCCCATGACCGTGGCCACGAGCTCGGTCTCGCTCCTCGCGCCGATCCCGCGGCCGCCGTCGATGCGCGACGGGTACGCGTTCCGCCAGCACGTCGAGACGGCGCGCCGGAACCGCGGGCTCGAGATGATTCCCGAGTTCGATCAGTTCCCGGTGTTCTACTTCACGAACCACCAGGCGGTGGTCGGACCCGGCCCGGTCCAGGTGAAGCCGCGCGCGCTCGAGCGGCTCGACTTCGAGCTCGAGGCCGCGATCGTCGTCGGCAAGGAGGCGCGCGACCTCACGGCCGCGAATGCCGACGAGGTCATCTTCGGCATGACGATCATGAACGACTTCTCGGCCCGCGTGCTCCAGATGGACGAGATGAAGCTCTCGCTCGGGCCGGCGAAGGGCAAGGACTTCGCGACCGGGCTCGGCCCCTACCTCGTCACGATGGACGAGCTCACCGCGTCGACCAAGAAGACCGACGCCGGCGCGCATTTCGACCTCGGCATGCGCGCGTTCGTCAACGGCGTGCAGGTCTCGACGGGCAACGTGAAGGACATGACCTGGACCTTCGCGCAGATCCTCGAGCGCGCGAGCTACGGCGTCACGCTCTACCCCGGCGACGTCATCGGCTCCGGGACATGCGGCACCGGCTGCTTCCTCGAGCTGAACGGCTCGAAGATCACGAAGGACCAGTGGCTCCGCCCCGGTGACGTCGTCGCGCTCGAGATCGACGCCCTCGGCCGCCTCGAGAACACGATCGTCGCGAGCTGATCGGCCGGGCGCGATCCTCGGTCGGGATCGCGCCTTCGTCGACCGTGTGGCGGGTGACACTGCGCACGAACGCGCCGACGTCGTCGATCGCGCGTGCGCAGCGCGCGAAGAGCCCCGCCTCAGGCTTCGGCTACGCGCGTGAACGTCTCGATGAACGGCGGTAGGGCCTGCTCGGCGAAGAAGGCGAGCGCTTCGCTCGTCGCCCAGCCCTTGATCCAGCTCGACTCGTCGAAGCCTGCGAGCCAGCCGATGTGTCCGCCGTGGCGCGAGACCTTCACACGCACGCACTTCGAGGCTTCGGCGAGCCACGGGCGCACGGTGTCGATCGGCACCATAGGGTCGTCCTCCGAATGGAGGACGATCGTCGGCACGTGCACCTTCGCGAGGTATCGCCCCGAGCTCGCCTCCCAGTAGTAGCGATCGACGTCCGAGAACCCGTGCATCGGGACGATGATCGACGCGTCGTAGCGCCGGAAGCGCTTGATGCGGTCGAGCTCGGCCGGCCGGTAGTGGGAGCGTCGCGGATGTTTCTCTGCGAACGCACGCGCCCGATCGATGAGCCCGCGGAGGACGTGGAAGCGGTATGGGAGGCACGCGAACGTGTCCATCCGTGCCGCGACCCGCGTGTAGTCGAGCGGCGCCGAGATGCTCGCCACGCCGAGGACACCAGGCGGAGGAGCATCGCCCCACTCGCCGGCGAGCTTGAGCGCCTGGCTACCGCCGCCCGAAAAGCCGAGGACGAGGACGCCCGAGACGCGCGCGTCGGCCGCGAGGGTGCGCACGACGAGGTCGAGGTCGCTCGTGAGGCCCGCGTGATAGAGCGACGGCGCGTCGACGACGCTGTCCCCCGCACCGCGCATGTCGAGACGGATCGCGTGGTAGCCCGCGCGATGGATCGCGACGGCGGCGCGGACGCAGCAGTGTGAGTCCTTCGAGCCGGCGATGCCGTGCAGGATGACCACGGCCGGCGCCCGCTTCGGGCTCCACCACGCCCGCGCGTGAAGCTGCCCACCGTCGACCGGGATCCGGAGGTCCTCTTCCTCGCCGCTGATGCTGTGCGAGCGCGGCGGCGAGAAGAGCGGTACGGCCGCGCCGATCGTCTGGAGGTGCGGGCTCCGCAAGAACCGCGGCGGGCGGAACGGGCTCGTCATCATCGCGGCCTCTCCGTAGCGGCCGATCGCAGCCGGCGCAACCGCTTGTGAGCGCGGCAGTGCGGCGCGACGCTCCAGCTCGCGACGTCCTGACGTTCCGCGGCCCTCGGCTTGCGAAGGGACGGACAACGACAGATGAACCTGGGCTCACGCACCGCTACCGACCGGATGTTCGACAAAGTCACGCACCGGTCTTCCCTGCCCGCTGTCCTGGGCCTACTGGCCAGTGCCCTCATCGCGTGCACGGGAGCGTGCTCGAAGCGCGGCCCACGGGATCTCGGCGACAAGGCCCGAGCCGAGCTCGAGGGTTCAGCCGGCGGCCCAGGTGCGACGGCCAACGGCACCGAGCACGTCATCCAGACGCCCTCCCCGATGAGCCGGAAGCCGCGCGAGCTCGCGAAGGCGAGCAGCCGCGCCATCGTCACGGACGCGACACACGTGTATTTCGGCGACAGCAGCGACGACACGCTCTGCTCGCTCGAGAAGATGCCCGCCGAGGGCGCGAAGAGCGAGCCCGTGCGCATCGCACGGCGCGCGCCGGTCACGGGCGCGCTGGCGCTCGACGCCCAGGAAGCAGCGCTTGCCTGGATCGGGAACCCGGGCGACATCGTTCTTCGCGTCCCCGTAGGTGGCGGAGTTCCGACAACGATCCGGGATCGCGGCATCTTCACCGACGTGGCGGCGTCGGCAGGCGACGTCTTCGTCACGGAGGCGCGCGGCAGCAACGGAACCCTCACGCGCGTCACGGGCACGACGGCCGCCCAGCTCGCGGCCTTCGACGGGACACCGAAAGGGCTCCTCGTCGATGCGGATGCCGTCTACGTGGCGACATCGTCCGTGCTCCTCTCGAGCCCACGCACGCGGGGCGAGGTCTCGGAGCTCGCGCGCGGCTCCGCGTTCGCGAGCCCGCAGCTCGATGGCGGCTGGCTCTACGCGACGACCACGCATCCGACGGGGCGCGGGCGGATCGTCGTGCGCGTGAAGAGGGCTGGCGGCCCGCTCGAGACGGTCGCGACGAACGTACGTGAGGCGCCGATCGCGACCCATCGCGGGACGTTGTTCTGGTTCGACGCCGATCGCCCCGCCTTGCTCTCGTCCGTCGTCGGCCGCGACGTGCCGACAGGCCCAGGCGCTGCGCCGCGCGTCGTCTCGGACGACTTCCTCCTGGAGCGCCCCACCGCGCTCGCCGTCGACGACGACGGCGCGTTCGTGGCGACGGGGCGCGGCGAGGACGCGCGCATCGTCTCCATCTCGCTCCGCTGAGCGGATCGCGGCCTGTCGCGGGGACGCGCGCTCGTCAGGGCGCGCAGGCTGGATCGAACACGTAGACCGTGGCCGAAGGCGTCTCCCCGCCCTGATCGTTCGCCACGAGGTAGCCAGTGCCGTTGCTGGCAGTCGCCGCGACGAACGCGCCGATCGGCACCGGAAGGACCTGCCGGCGAGGCGAGCCGTCCTGCTGCTTGACCACGCCGAGCGGCTCGCGCGTGACGAACTGCACCGCCGTCTGGCTGTCGTTCTCGTGCGCCTGCACCGCGATCATCGCCGTCTTGGCGTCGAGCAGCGCGGCGGTAGCCTGGTTCGGCCCGAAGATGGCCGCGTTGGCACCGACGTTCTGCGCGCTGTAGAGCTCGAGGTCCACGCCGACGTTGGTCTCGATCGCGCCGGCCTCGTTCGGAACGAGGAAGTAGCCACGCGCCGCGCGCGTGATCGTGCTTGGACCGACGACCTCGTGGACGCCGGTCGCCCAGAAGATCGCGCCATCGGCGCTCGTCGCGAACGTCCGGTGCACACTCGCCGCCCCGGCGTCATCGAGGTTCACGACCGGCCCGGTGGTCGGATTGGGCGAGCCCGCGTTGTCGATCAGGGCGAACTGCGCCGATTGGTCGATGACGGCGCTCATCAGGAGGCGCTTGCCGCTCACCGCGCTCGGTCCGAAGCTCTGCGGCGCGAGCACCGGGGTCGCGGCGATCGACGCAGGCTCCGTCAGCGGCGCCTCGAGGGCCGTCGCCGGGAACTGCGGGACGTTGCCGACGAGGAGCGCCGAGTCGCCGCCACGCGCGAACAGGAATGTCCCCTCCGCGGGGCGGTTGTAGCTGGCGAGCACGGTATGCGCCGTGATCTTCGTCGCGAACGGATCGGCCGGCGCATCGACGTACGCGAGCTGGATCCGGCTGGGGCCTCCGCCGCTCGCGCCGCCGAGCATCCACACGCGGCTTCCGCTCTGCACGAGCGCGCTCGGGATGAAGCCGAGGCCGACGACGGGAGCCTGCGGCGGCGTCGGGTTCGACGGGTTCGACGTGTTGAACGCGACGACGCCCGTGCCGGTGACGACGAAGAGCCACGGGTGAACAGCGGCGGCGCACTTGCCGCAAGAGAGGTGCGCTCCGACGGAGAACTGCGTCGCTCGATAGTTGTAGGGAGCCGGCGCAGCACACGTGCGCGTGTCCTGGTCGCACGCGGCCGCGTTGCATGCCGACGGCCTGCAGACGTCGTACGTACAGCTCTTCCGCGTGAGGTCGCACTTCCCCTTGAGGCAACCGTGGTTCGTCGTGCACGCGTCGTCGCTCGTGCACGGCGACGCGTCAGGGCCGACCGGGGTCCCTGTGTCGCCCCCGCCGTCGCCGCCCAGCCCGTCCGTGGCTGCGCCGTCGCCGAGACCACCGTCGCCGCCCGGGCCCTTGCCGATCAACGACTCGTCGAGGTCGAGCGAGCAGCTCGCTCCCGCTGCGAGCATGAACAGCGCGGCGAGACACGCCGCCACTCGCCAGCGCCTGCCAAGTGTGCGCGCATTCATCTAAAACGTGCCTCCGAGCACGATGCCGCCGGGAACGGCGCCGACCTTCACGCGTCCCTCGGGTCGATCGCTGACAGGAAGAACGACGAGCACGACACCTCCGGCCACGAGGAGCGCGCCGCTGATGAGCGCGACGTTCGTCCACGTCTCGAGCGACGAGGCGTGGTCGAACGCGGCACGGGTCGGAGCAGCGTCATACGCGTCCTTCGCGCCGTTCGCGCTCGATCCGAGGATGGCCCCGGCGCCGAGGGCCGCGACGCCGACGCCGGCGACACCGACGCCGACGACACGAAGCGTGGTCCAGAACGGGTCGCCCATGCGCGCAGGCGTGGGAGCGGTGGAAGGCGGAGCTGGCTTCTCGATCTCCGGCTCGGGATCAGGCTTCGGCGGCGGTGTCGGCTCGTCCTTCAGCTCCACCGTCGTCGCCTTGCCCGCTTCGAGCGTCACGTCGCGAA
>Ga0233377_1001188_pt1 | contig 10133 bp, 5 predicted proteins | sample ElkDunMinimDraft_6_FD_191540 | JGI IMG/M metagenome (GOLD analysis project Ga0233377, IMG submission 191540) | Fecal eukaryotic communites from dung pellets of Tule Elk in California, USA - Elk Dung E36 | ecosystem: Host-associated > Mammals > Digestive system > Large intestine > Fecal | place...
AGGATCGGCATGCGTCTTCATTCGGTGGTGTTCCTGGCAGTCTCGCTCTCCGGTCTCGTCCTCGCCGCCGGATGTGGCGCCGGCGGCCCTGGTGACCAGCCCTTCGCGGAGATCGACAACGGGTTCGAGTCCGACGATCCCAGCGGTCGGAGCGCCGCCGAGCGTGGCTTGTCGTCGAGCGGCGGAAGCGCCGACGCCGGCGCAGCGCCTGCCGAGGGCGCCGACGACGGCAGCGCCGAGCGCACGGTCCAGGAGGCCGACATCATCAAGATGGACGGCAATCGCCTGTACGCGCTCTCGAGGTACGGCGGTCTCGCGATCATCGACATCACGAACCCCGACAAGATGAAGCTGCTCGGACGCAAGCGCACGGACGGCATGCCGTTCGAGATGTACGTCGAGGGCGGCCGCGCGTTCGTGATGCTCAACGAGTTCGGTCGCTGGATGAGCGACGCGAGCTCCGTCTACGGGCAGTGGGTGCAGACGAGCGAGATCCTCGCGCTCGACGTGTCGAACCCCGCGAACATCACGGAGCTGTCGCACTTCGACGTGCCGGGCACGATCGCCGACTCACGCATGGTCGGCGAGGCGGCATACGTCGTCACGTACGAGAACGGTTACTGCTGGGGCTGCCAGACGAAGCCCGCGACGATCGTGACGAGCTTCGACCTCAACGGTGCGATCGCGAAGCGTGATCAGCTCGTCTACGCGCCCCCGAACAGCAACTCCTACTCGTGGCAGCGCAGCGTCAGCGCGACGAACCAGCGCCTCTACATCGCCGGGCCCGAGTGGGACTGGTCGCCAGGCCAGCAGAACGCCAGCTCGATCATCCAGGTCGTCGACATCACGGACCCGAGCGGCAAGCTGAAGAAGGGCGCCGAGGTAAAGGTCGCCGGACAGATCAACAGCCGCTGGCAGATGGACGAGTACGAGGGGGTCCTTCGCGTCGTCAGCCAGTTCGGCGACGGGTGGGGCGGTACGAACGGGCAGATCAACCCGAAGGTGCAGACCTTCAGCATCACGACCTCGGCGCAGCTCACGCCGCTCGGCTCGACCGAGCTGATCCTTCCGAAGCCGGAGCAGCTCCGCAGCGTCCGGTTCGACGGGACGCGCGGGTACGCGATCACCGCGGAGCGCACCGATCCGCTGTTCACGATCGATCTCTCCGACCCGGCGGCGCCGCAGCAGACGGGTGAGCTCGAGATGCCCGGGTGGATCTTCCACATGGAGCCGCGTGGCGATCGCCTCATCGGCTTCGGCTACGACGACACGAACATGAGCACCGCGAGGCTCGCCGTCTCGCTCTTCGACGTCAGCGACCTCACCAAGCCGACGATGCTGAAGCGCGTCTCGTTCGGATCGGGCGGCGGACAGGTCGCCGAAGACCAGGACCGGATCCACAAGTCGGTCCGCGTGCTCGACGACGCCGGGATGATCCTCGTTCCGTTCGCCAGCTACGGCCGCTGGAACGACCAGGCATGCGAGGGACCCAAGAGCGGCATCCAGCTGATCGACTACGGCCGCGACGACCTCACGCTGCGTGGGCTCGCGCCGCAATGGGGCATGCCCCGCCGCGCCTTCGTCGCGAACGGCCGTCTGCTCGCGATGTCGGACCGCAACGTCACGAGCTTCGACATCACCTCGCGTGACGCTCCCATCAAGAAGCAGGAGCTCGATCTCTCGAACCCCGCGTACCGCCTCGCAGAGCTCACGAACCACATCGCCAGCATCACGAGCGACTGGTGGACGGGGGAGGTCATGCTCTCGCTCACGCCGAAGGCGAACGCAGACGACGCCGACGTCACCAGCAAGCTCTCGCTCGCCTCGCTCGCCCCGCCGAGCGCGACGTACTGCTCGGGCACGTCAGGTTGGACGTCGTGGTACGAGGCCCGCCTCTTCGGCGACGGCAACACGGTGTACGTGACGGTGCCCGTGTATTCGTACAACGCGGGGATCCGCGGCGGGAAGCTGATCGCCGCGGCGATCGACGTGTCGAACCCGCTGAAGCCGGTGATCGCGGGCAAGACCGAGATGCTCTTCCAGGAGCGCGATCTCTCGAACGGCGGCTACTGGGGCTACTACGGCGGCTTCTGTGACGGCTGGGGTTTCTGGTCGTACTCCCGCGGGATGAACGGCTCGCTCGTCGGCTCGGGCCAGGCGGTCGTCCAGCAGGGCGCGAAGCTCGCGTACATCGAGGTCGACCACGAGCCGATCGAGATCGGAAAGACGGAGCACGGCTACTCGCGCTGGTCGTCGAAGATCCATCGACGGATCCACGTCGTCGACTTCGCGTCGCCGGCGCAGCCGAAGACCCACGCCATCGCGCTGCCGGACAGCCTCGGGGAGTCGCCGCTGCACCTCTTCCAGGGGACCGTGCTCACGTCGCGCTGGGTGCAGTCGAAGAAGAACCCCGACAAGGTCCGCTTCTTCGTCGACCGCGTCGACCTGAACGGCCCGACGCCGACCCTCCTCCCGTCGATCAACACCCCCGGATCGCTCCTGCTCGCCGACGAGGCCTCGAGCCGCTTCGTCACGACGGACTACCACGCCGAGCGCGTGGCCGTGGCGAAGGAGCCGAACGGCTACACGGCGTGCCAGGCGAAGCTCGGCCACACCGCCTGGTACGACTGGGAGAGCGGCAACTGCACGCGCGTGACGCGTGACTTCAAGCTCGCGGACGTCGCCGGCGCGAAGGTCACGCTCCGGCAGACGATGAGCCCGCCCTCGCAGAACATCGCCGGCGTGCAGATCGCCGACGACCGCATCTACGTCACCCGGTACAAGCAGTACGACTATTCGAGCTCCTCGGGCTACGCGCAGCCGAAGGTCCTCGAGGACGGCGGCCTCTGGGCGATCGGCGGGATCCGCGCCGGACAGCTCGCGATCGTGAGCGAGATGATCGGTGACGCGGACTGGCCGCTGGCCGCACACGGAACGAAGGTGGCGCTCTACACGCAGGGCGGGCTCGCCATCTACGACACGGCGACGCCGAAGCCCACGCTCGTCAGCCAGGCCACTCTCCGCGGGTACGGCTACAGCTCGCACGTGCTGATGAGCGACAGCCGGGCGGTCGCGTCGCTCGGCGAATGGGGTCTTCAGACGATCTCCTACTGACGCTGGATCGGCTCCTGGCCGCAGCGCAGCTCGACGCGCTGCGGCCGACGACGGTGACACGGAGGTCGCGTAGGACACGAAGGACTCCGAAGGGGAGAGCAGGCACCCAGCGTGCATCGCGCGCGGCGCCAGCTTTTTACCTTCGGAGGACTTCATGCGCTTTCATTCCCTTTTCTTGCTCACAGCGTCGCTGTCCAGCGTCGCGCTCGCCATCGGATGCGGCAGCGGCAGCGGCAGCGGCAGCGCCGCAAGCGGCACCGGCAGCGGCAGCGGCAGCGATGCCGACGGCGGCACCACCACCACCACCGCGATCGACGACCAGGCCGCGTTCATCGAGGTGGACAACGGCTTCGAATCCGACGACCCGGGTGTCGGTCGGACCGGCCTCCGGGGCCGGGGCAACCCGCTGTCCGGTCGCGGCGCTCTCGTGAACGTCGCCAACAGCGCCAGCGCTGCGTCGTTCGACACCGCAGCCACTGCCGAGAGCGCGGCGGTCGCGCGTGCCGTGCAGGAGGCGGACATCATCAAGGTCGACGGCGATCGCCTCTATGCGCTCTCGCGCTACGGCGGGCTCGCGATCGTGGACATCACGAACCCCGACCAGATGAAGCTGCTCGGGCGCAAGCGCACCGACGGCGTTCCGTTCGAGATGTACGTCGAGGACGGCCGCGCGTTCGTGATGCTCAACGAGCTCAGCCGCTGGGTGGACGGGGCGCAGCGCGTCGACGGACGGTGGGAGCAGACGAGCGAGATCCTGGCGCTCGACGTGTCGAACCCGGCGAAGATCGGGGAGCTCTCTCACTTCGACGTTCCCGGCACGATCGCCGATTCGCGTCTGGTCGGCGACGCCGCGTACGTCGTCACCTACGAGAACGGGCACTGCTGGGGCTGCCGGGACAACCCCGGGACGATCGTCACGAGCTTCCACGTCGGCGACGCGATCCGGAAACGTGATCAGCTCGTCTACGCCGCGCCGGACCGGAGCTACTCCTCGTGGAGGCGCAGCGTCAGCGCGACCGACGAGCGCCTCTACATCGCCGGGCCGGAGTGGAGCTGGTCTCCTGGACAGACGAAGGCGAGCTCGGTCATCCAGGTCGTCGACATCACGGACCCGACGGGCAAGCTGAGGAAGGGCGCCGACATCGCCGTCGCCGGGCAGATCGAGAACCGCTGGCAGATGGACGAGCACGCGGGCGTCCTCCGTGTCGTCAGCCAGTTCGGGAGCGGGTGGGGTGGCCAGAACCGGCAGATCAACCCGAAGGTCCAGACCTTCAGGATCACGAGCTCGGCGCAGATCACGCCGCTCGGCTCGACGGAGCTGCTCCTCCCGAAGCCCGAGCAGCTCCGGAGCGTCCGCTTCGACGGGACGCGCGGGTACGCGATCACCGCGGAGCGCACCGACCCGCTGTTCACGATCGATCTCTCGGACCCGGCGGCGCCGAAGCAGACGGGCGAGCTCGAGATGCCCGGGTGGATCTTCCACATGGAGCCGCGAGGTGACCGGCTCGTCGGCTTCGGCTACGACGACACGCGCCAGGGGGCGAACCTCGCCGTCTCGCTCTTCGACGTCACCGACCTCACGAGGCCGACGATGCTGAAGCGCGTCGTCTTCGGATCAGGCTCGGCACAGGTCGCCGAGGATCAGGACCGGATCCACAAGTCGGTCCGCGTGCTCGACGACGCCGGGATGATCCTCGTCCCGTTCGCGAGCCATGGACGCTGGAACCGTGACCGGTGCGAGCCGCCCGAGAGCGGCATCCAGCTGATCGACTACGGTCACGATGACCTCACCTTGCGTGGGCTCGCGCCGCAGTGGGGCATGCCCCGGCGCGCGTTCGTCGCGAACGGCCGTCTGCTCGCGATGTCGGACCGGAACGTCACGACGTTCGACATTGCCTCGCGTGACGCTCCCATCAAGAAGCAGGAGCTCGATCTATCGAACCCCGCGTACCGCCTCGCGGAGCTGCCGGACCACATCGCGAGCATCACGAGCGACTGGTGGACCGGGGAGGTGATGCTCTCGCTCACGCCGAAGGCGAACGCGGACGACGCCGCGGTCACGGGCAAGCTCTCGCTCGCGTCGCTCGCGCCGCCCAGCGAGAACAGCTGCTCGGGAAGATCGGGCTGGGCGTCGTGGTACGAGGCGCGCATCTTCGGTGACGGCAACACCGTCTACGTCACGGTCCCCGTGGACACGTACACGGGGAGTGCCCACGGCGGGAAGCTCATCGCCGCCGCGATCGACGTCTCGAACCCGCGACGGCCGGTCATCGCGGGAAAGACGGAGATGCTCTTCTCCCAGCGCGACCCGGCGAGGAGCTGGGGCTGGTACGGAGGCTTCCCCGACGGCTGGGCGTACTGGGCGTACCTCGGTCAGCTGAACGGCTCGCTCGTCGGCTCCGGTCAGGCGGTCGTGCAGCACGGAGCGAAGCTGGCCTACATCGAGACGGACCTCGAACAGGTCCGGTCCGGCACGAAGGACGGGGTCACGCTCTGGTCGCCGAAGGCGCACCGCCGGTTGCACGTCGTCGACTTCGCGTCGCCGGCGAAGCCGAAGACTTACGCGATCGCGCTGCCGGAGAGCCTCGGCTCGTCGCCCCTGCACCTCTACGAGGGGACCGTCCTCACGTCGCGCTGGGTGCGATCGACGAAGAACCCCGACAAGGTCCGCTTCTTCGTCGACCGCGTCGACCTGAACGGCCCGTCCCCGGCGATCTTGCCCTCCGTCAACACGCCGGGATCGCTGCTCCTCGCGGACGAAGCTTCGCGCCGGTTCGTGACGGCCGACTATCACGTGGAGCGTGTGTCGCTCGGAGACGCCCCGGACCTCGCGCGGGCTCGTTCGATGCGGGACTACCACGACTGCTCCGCGAGGCTTGCGGCCGACGCGTGGTACGAGGGGGAGAGCAATCAGTGCATCAGGGTGACGCGTGACTTCAAGCTCGCGGACGTCGCGGGCACGGCGATCACCCACCGGCAGACGATGACCCTGCCGGCCCAGAACATCGCCGGCGTCCAGATCGCGGACGACCGCATCTACGTCACGCGCTACGCGGAGCACGACCCATCGAGCTATGAGGATCCGGTCCTGCGCCAGCAGCCGAAGGTCATCGAAGGCGGCGGCCTCTGGGCGATCGGCGGTATCCGCGCCGGGCAGCTCGCGATCGTGAGCGAGATGACCGGCGCCGTCGAGTGGCCGCTCGCCGCGCACGGGACGAAGGTGGCGCTCTACACGCACGGAGGGCTCGCGATCTACGACACGGCGACGCCGACGCCTGCGCTCGTCGCCGAGGCCAAGCTTCGCGGGTATGGCCACACCTCGCACGTCCTCATGAGCGACGTCGGCGCCATCACATCGCTGGGCGAGTGGGGGCTCCAGACGATCGCGTACTGACACGTACGGACCATCGCGCGGGCTCGAGCTCGGGGCCTCGATCGCGTGGGCGTGCGCGCGGGGCGTGCGCGCGGACGGCACGGCAGCACGGCGAGGCGGCCACGAGCGCCGCTCTCGCCGTGCGTGCCCCGCGGGTTCGCCGATGCTCGAACGACAGGCGGAGCCCGGGTGAGCTCGGCCGTTCCTTTCGCACCAGGGCCGCATTGACCCGGCGCGGCAGCGCCCGCACGCTGGGCGGTCCATGGCATCCAAGAAACAGTCCGGTCCGCTCCGCGGGGCGAAGTTGGTCAAGAAGGCGCTCGAGGTCGCGAAGGAGCGCGTCCTCGCGGCTCCGGAGCCCATGCCGTCGTCGCTCGCTCGCAAGATGAAGCTTCCGAACGGCGAGTCGCTGTCGCCCGGCCTCAAGGAGCTGCTGCTCGCCGACACGGCATGGATCGGGATCGACTACGACGACGAGGAGGCCGAGATCGAGGCGGTGTCGCTCGAGGACGTCGTCGAGGAGGCGTTCGGCGAGGAGGCCGCGCCCGCGTTCGGCGAGGCGTACGAGCTGCTCGGCGAGGACGTCGTCGCGTTCGGCGCGGAGGGTCTCTCGCGCCCGGCATGCCTCTACATCGGCGAGGTGGACGAGGCCGGCGAATACCCGGTGCTCCAGCTCGCCTACGAGTCGGGGAAGGCGAAGATCGGCGGCTTCGTGCCGTTCGACGTGTGGCTCGCGCAGGAGCTCGGCGCGCTCGAGCGGGGGAAGGACATCGGTGACGTCCCCGCCGAATACGCTGCGCTCCCGAAGGCGCTCGCCGAGTCCAACTTCGACGGTCGGATCGTCTTCGAGCCCGAGGCCGGCGCGGCCGGGTCCGACGACGCAGAGGCGGACGAAGACGACGAAGACGAAGACGAAGAGGAAAGCGACGACGAGGACGCGGAGGACGAGGACGACGACGAGAACGACGACGAAGACGAGGACTGAAACGCCAGTCTTCGTCTAGCGGCGGCGAACTTCGTCCAGCTGCGCCGGGCTTCGTCCAGCTGCGCCGGGCTTCGTCCAGCTGCGCCGGCTCCGCATCCAGCTGCGCCGGGCTTCGTCCAGCTGCGCCGGTCTCTGGTCGGGTCCGGACCGGAACGGTCGCGTGCCGGGGCTCCAGCGTGGCGCTTCCCGTGCCGAGAGGCAGCCTCTCGCGCGGCCCGGACACGCCATCGAAGCGTCCAGTGGCATCTTTGCGGCTCCCGCGGCATGCTGCACATCGTCGATGTCGACCCTCCGCGGCCTCGTGTTCTTCGTCTCCTTCGCCGGCGCGATCGTCGTCTCGGCGTGCGGCGAGGACCCGCCCGCGACGGTGCTCCAGCCGCTCGACACGAAGCAACCCGAAGGCGAGATCCTGGAGTTCGACCGTAACTCCGTCGTCGATCCGGCCTCGTTCACGGACACCGAGAGCCTCGATGTCGGCACGATCCAGCGTTTCCTCGGGAAGACGCCGTACGAGCGACCGAGCTTTCTCGAGACGTATCAGTCGAACGGCGTCCGCGCGGCCGACGCGATCATCAGCGTGGCGCGGCAACACCGCATCAACCCGCTCGTCTTCCTCGTCTACGCGCAGATCACGCAGGGCCTCATCGGCGAGCGCAACTACCCGTTCCCGCCCGATCGCGTGGAGTACGTCTTCCGCTGCGGGTGCCTCCATGCCGACAACTGCCTTCCGACATTCGCGGGCTTCGACCGCCAGCTCGACTGCCTCGGTCGCGCGCTCCGGACGGCGATCGACGAGATCAAGGCGAACGAACAGACGACGTCCGGCTGGGGCCCCGACATCGTCAGCACCACACTCGACAACCTCAAGGTCACGCCGGCAGACGAGGCGACCGCCGCGCTCTACGACCGCACGCCGCGTGTAGCCGAAGGGCGGCCAGGCGGGACGTGGATCTTCTGGAACGTGTGGAACCTCTACGCGGAGGCTCTCGATTACATCGGGCCCTTCGGCTTCACGGACGGAGGATGGATCGGGGAGGCGTGCCAGACGGAGGCGATGTGCAGCGCCGTCGAGGGCGCGATCTGCGCGGACAACTATCCCGATGGCCTCTGCACGGTCGCATGCACCGGCCAGTGCCCGACGGATCCGTCGCGGCCGGAGAGCTTCTGCGCCAAGTTCCCCGACGGCGGCTATTGCCTCCCGGTCTGCAATCCACAGGCGCCGACCTGCCGGCCGGGCTACCAGTGCGCGCGCGTCGCGGGCGTCGGCTCCGGCGACGCGAAGCACGTCTGTACGCCCGAAGCCGGCGAAGGCGGTTGAGCGCTCAGCCGAGGCCGGCCGCCGGCGGAGGCTCGGTCGCGCGCGACTTGCGGACGAACGGCGCGATCGTCGCGATCGCGTCGATGCTGATCTGCCCGCTCGTGAGGATGCCCTCGTCGGTTGGCTTCTTCGCCAGGTGCTCGCCGACACGGAGGAAGGCCTCGAGGTAGATGCGCTCGCGGCCGAGCCCGGGCGTCATGCCGTCACCGCCGCGGTAGGCGCGCTCCGCGACGAGCACGGCCTCGCGCACGGTGAGGTCGTGCTCCTTGACGAGCGCCTGCACGTTCTCGTGGAAGCGCGCGCCGCCGTCCATCGCCTCGACGGCGAGGTGGCGAGCGGCGAGCTCTCGCTTGCGCTTCGGAGAGAGGAAGTTGCCTCGCTCCTCGAGCACGAGCGCGAAGCCCTCCTGATCGTCGATGCCCCGCGCCGTACCGATCTGGAAGATGGCGAGGCGAGCCTGGGCCGCCCGGGTGCGCGGGATCGCGTGCGCCTCGATCTCGTGCATGACCGTGCGCTCGACGTCCTCGCGCGTGCACGCCCGGTTCGCGGCGATGAGGATGTGACGCTCCCCGGTCGCTGCGAGCGCGGCCAGGGAGGGCTGCACCACCACCGCGAATGGGAGGTAGAGGCGCCCGACCTCCTCGCGCATCCTCGTGAGCAGCGACCCGGCGACGGCCGCGTCGCTCATGATGACCTCGCCGCTGCTGGCCTCCGTGGCCTCGCGGCCCTCGTTGATCCACTTGCGAGCGAGGATCGTGGCCTCGCCCGCCTTGGCTGGATTGGCGAAGCGGAAGCGAGCACGCGCGAGCGCTCCGAGGACGCCGGTGCCGGCCTCGCTGGCGAGCGCGGCCTCGAGCTCGAGCTCGCGAGCGCGATCGGCGTAGAGGAGCCCGACCGGGTGGGCCTCGGCCTCGAGCCGCTGAGCTGCGCGGGCGAGCGCCTTGCGGAGCGCCGTGTGATCGCTCCGCGCGTAGGACCATCGCGGGGTTGCGACCTGGCCAGCCTCGAACGCCTCGACCAGCCGTGCTCGCTCCTGGGCAGCGTTGCGCGGGACGACGGAGCCGAGCAGCCGGACCGAGCGGACCGCCTCGACGAGGAGTCGCTCTCCGCGGACGAGCCACGGCGGCAGCCCCGCGAGATCGGGGGCGCTGGCGCGCTTTCGGATGGCGGGCCGCTGGCTCATGCCATCACGGAGAGTAGACCATCCTCGCGTTCACGGGAATTCGTCATCCTGCCCCCGCCAGCCGGGCGGGCGGGCTGCGCGGGCGCGCTCCGAGAGCCCGCGGTTTCCTTCCGACTGCGCTTGCAAGAGGGGGCAAGCTCGGGGTACGTGGAGGCGCGCG
>Ga0233377_1001189_pt1 | contig 10120 bp, 7 predicted proteins | sample ElkDunMinimDraft_6_FD_191540 | JGI IMG/M metagenome (GOLD analysis project Ga0233377, IMG submission 191540) | Fecal eukaryotic communites from dung pellets of Tule Elk in California, USA - Elk Dung E36 | ecosystem: Host-associated > Mammals > Digestive system > Large intestine > Fecal | place...
GACCGCTGCGGGGGAGCCCCGGGCTCGATCTCGAGCCCTCGATGCAAGCCGCTCCCGGCCGAGTGCGGCTGGACGGACGACACGTCGGTCAGCTACCGCCAGTGCGCCGAGAGCGAGTGCGGGACCGCGCCGGGCCCCGACGTCTGCCCCGATGGGACGACGTTCAAAGGCAACTCCTGCGGGAGCGAGAACGAGGCCGCGTGCGCCTGGACCACGGCGTGCGCGCCTCCGCCGAGCACGACGCCGTGCCCGGACCCCAGCGGCTGTGGGGAGATGCCCTTGATCGGCGTCATCTGCGAGGACGGCGGCATCGGCGGACTCGAGTGCATGCAGTTCGACGGGCGCTGCAGCTGGCAGCGGACCTGCGAGTGATCGCGCTCACGATCTCGACACCCTGCCGGTAGCGCCAACGCTCACCGGTCACGACTCACCGCTTCCACTTCACCGCCGCGCGCGTGCGAGCCGCGCGCGGACGGTCCCTCCACGCTCGCATTTCGAAGGATCTGCCATGACTACCAAGCTGCCTCATTCTTCCTTCCTTGGCTTTCTCCTCCTCGTCGCGTGCTCGAGCAGCACGACGACTCCGCCGAACGGCGGCGACGGAAAAGGCACTGGCGGTGACGAGACCGAGACCGCACGTACCGGTCTGAGCTTCATCGCGCCGTGCAACGCCGCTTCGTGTGGCGAGATCCCGCCGTCGTCCAAATCGGAGAAGCCCGAGTGCATCCCTTCGGCGGGATCGTGCGGCTGGTCGGATCCCGATCCGAACGGTTCGACCTCGTACCGCCAATGTCCGGCCTCGGAGTGCGGAGCCGAGCCCGACGCGAGCGTCTGTCCTGAAGGGACGACGTTCAAGGGAGCGGCATGCGGGAGCGAGAACGAAGGTGCCTGCGTCTGGCGCTCGGTGTGCGCGCCGCCGCGGAGCACCACGCCGTGCCCGGATGCCAACGGCTGCGGGGAGATGCCCTTGATCGGCGTGATCTGTTCGGACGGGTCGAACGGTAGCCTCGAGTGCATGCAGTTCGGCTCGAAGTGCGAGTTCCAGCGCTCCTGCGAGTAGAGCGAGCACGCCAACCCGACGCGGGCGGCGGCGACGCGCAGCTGCCCGCGTGCGACGACCCCTGCTCGTGGCGTCGCCCGCCGAGGTGCGTCGATGTCGAGAGCTCCGGCAGCTCGCCGACGGCGGCCCCGAGCCCGTCTCGCTCCCGCTTCGGCGCCGGCAACGAGCCGGTTTCGGCCTGCGGAAAGTGACTCACGACGCATCGCAGCTCGACCTCGCGCTGCGGCGCGACGGCAGACCTTCACGCGCCCGCCCTCGCTCAGGCTCCGGTTGCGCTCCCACGAGACCGGCCGGTGAGGTAGATACGCGGGCTCTGCATGGGGAACGAGCTGCGCGCGAGCATCGGAGAGCACACCGGCGGGGTCGAGGCGGTCTCACGCGCGGCCCCGGAAGAGCTGGACCAGCTACCGTCCGTTCTCCCGCCCGAAGGCGTCATCGTCACGAGGCTGAGCTCGATCGCGGCACGTAAAGAGCCGCGCATCGACGTCGCCGACGTCCGGGGCTCGGCCGACGCCGCGCTCGTGGCAGCGCTCGTCCGCGAGGCGAGCGCTCCGCCCGTGCTCGTCATCGCCGACGATGCGGATGCCGCTCGGCGGCTCGCCGGAGACGTCGCATTCCTCCTGGGCAGAGGCCGGCCTGACGAGCTCGAGGACACGAACGACGTGCTCGTGCTCACGATGCCGGAAGCCTCGCCTTACGCCGACGTGAACCCGGACCGGCGCGCCGCGATGGGCCGCATGGCCACGCTTGCGCATCTCGCGGCCGGACGTCCGTGGCGCGTGCTCGTCGCGCCCGCGTCTGCGCTCGTGCGCAAGGTGGTGCCGCCCGCGGCGCTCCAGGCGCACACGCATCGTGTCGTGCACGAAGAAGAGCTCGACCGCGACCGTCTCGTTCGCGAGCTCGCCGACTCCGGCTGGCTCCGGGTGCCGGTCGTCGAGGACCCAGGCACGTTCGCCGTTCGTGGCTCGCTGCTCGACGTCTGGCCGCCCGGCGCCCCGGAGCCCGCGCGAATCGAGCTCTACGGCGACCTCGTCGTCTCGATCAAGCCGTTCGATGCGACGACGCAGACGACGCGAGCTCGGAAGCCGAAGGAAGCGGACGCTCAGCCGAAGTCCAAGGACGAGAAGGCGCAGGAGGAGGCGAGCCTCCCCGAGATCTGGCTTCCGCCCGCGCGCGACGCGATCCTGGCGAAGGATTTCGTCGACCGAGCCAAGCGCCGGATCGCGAACCTGTCGGACATGATCGACTGGCCGACGATGAAGACGCGCGTCCTCATCGACGACGTCGCGACTGGCCGCGCCTTCTTCGGCGCCGAGGGATTCCTCCCGGCGTACTACGAGGAGCTCGCGACGGTCTGGGACTACGTGCCCGAACAGGCGCGCGTGGTGCTCGCGGCGCCTCCGGAGATCACGCGTGTCGTCCGCGACGAGCTCGAGCGCGTCATCCAGGACTACGCGGCGAAGGAGAGCGAGCCCAGCTTCATCGTCGGTGCGCATTACCTGACGGAGGGCGAGGCCGCCGCCGAGCTCGCGAAGCGACGTGTCGTCGCGCTCCACACGACGGCGATCGCGGGGGCGGCAGGCGAGGGGCTCGCTGCCTTCGAGACGACCCAGGACTCCGCTCATCTGGCGGCGCTCGATTGTTCCGACATCACGCGCGCCGTGAAGGCTGCGCGCTCGTCGAAGGGAAAGACGAACGCGCTCGCCCCGGTCGCCCGGCACATCCTGCACTTCAAGGACAGCGGTCTGCGGGTGTTCCTCACCGCGCGCGCGCAGACGCAGGCGGAGCGGCTCTGCGCGCTGCTCCAGCACCAGGGCGTTCGCTGTCGCGTCCGCGGGGCGGCGTTCGATCCCGCGTGGCTCGGCCCGGACGCAGCATCGAGGGAGCTCGATGCGGAGATCGTCATCGGTCCGCTCGGCCGCGGCGTGGTCCTCCCCGGCGAGGGCTACGCGATCGTCACCGAGGAGGAGATCTTCGGCGGCCGCTCCCATCGGGCCAGGGAGCGTGGGGACAAGCGACGCGACGCTGCGCGCCCGTTCGTCGAGGACCTGCGCAGCCTCAACGTCGGCGACTACGTCGTCCACGTGGAGCACGGGATCGGGCGGTACGCCGGGCTCGTGCACCGCGAGGTCGGCGGGCTCACCGTGGACTTGCTCGTCGTCGAATATTCGGGTGGCGACAAGCTTTACCTCCCCGTCTATCGCCTCAATCAGATCCAGAAGTACTCGGGCGGTGAAGCGGGCGAGCCGAAGATCGATCGCCTCGGCGGCGCCACCTTCGCGAAGACGAAGTCGCGCGTCGAGAAGGCCGTTCGCCAGATGGCCGATGAGCTCTTGCGCCTCTACGCCGAGCGCCAGGCGCAGCCCGGCGACGCGATCGAGCCCGCAAACGACGACTACCAGGCCTTCGAGGCGACCTTCCCGTTCGACGAGACCGACGATCAGTCGCGCGCGATCGAGGAGGTCAATCGCGACCTCGAGACGCCGCGCCCGATGGATCGACTCGTCTGCGGGGACGTCGGCTTCGGCAAGACGGAGGTCGCGCTCCGGGCGGCGTTCCGCGTCGCGATGAGCGGCAAGCAGGTCGCCGTGCTCTGTCCGACGACGGTGCTCGCCCAGCAGCACTTCCGCACGTTCGAGGCGCGGATGCGCGACTACCCCATCGCGATCCGAGTCCTGTCGCGCTTCCAGTCGAAGAAGGAGCAGGACGAGACGCTCGCGCTCATCAAGGAGGGCAAGGTCGAGGTCGTCATCGGGACCCATCGCCTCCTTTCGAAGGACATCCATTTCAAGAGCCTCGGACTGCTGGTGGTCGACGAGGAGCAGCGCTTCGGCGTCACGCACAAGGAGCGCATCAAGCAGCTGCGCACGAACGTCGACGTCCTCACGCTCTCGGCGACCCCGATCCCGCGTACGCTCCAGATGGCGGTCACCGGCATCCGCGATCTGTCGCTCATCACGACCCCGCCGGTCGATCGCCGGGCGGTCCGCACGTTCGTGACGGCCTACGACGATCAGGTGCTGAAGGAGGCGATCGGCCGCGAGTTGTCGCGCGGCGGTCAGGTCTTCTACGTCTACAACCGCGTCGAGGGCCTCTACGAGAAGGCGCAGAAGGTCCAGCAGCTGTTTCCGAACGCGCGGATCGCCGTCGCCCACGGCCAGATGGCGGGTCAGAAGGCGCACACGAAGGAAGCGGGCGAGACCGCGCTCGAGAAGACGATGCTCGACTTCGTGGAGGGCAAGTACGACATCCTCTGCGCTACGGCGATTGTCGAGAGCGGCCTCGACATCCCGCGCGCGAACACGATCGTCATCGATCGCGCCGACCTCTTCGGCCTCGCGCAGCTCTACCAGCTCCGAGGCCGCGTCGGCCGGAGCAAGGAGCGCGCGTACTGCTACCTGATTGTGCCGCCGCCGAACACGCTGACGGACGATGCGCGCGCGCGGATCGAGGCGCTCGAGCGCCACACCGAGCTCGGGAGCGGCTTCAAGATCGCGTCGCTCGATCTCGAGCTGCGCGGCGCGGGCGATCTGCTCGGCGCGGAGCAGTCCGGCAACGTCGCGAGCGTCGGCCTCGACCTGTTCTGCCAGATGCTCGACGAGGCCGTGCACGAGCTGCGCGGCGAGCCCGTGGTCCACGAGGTCGACCCCGAGCTCTCGTTCGACGTCACCGCCCTCCTGCCCGAGGACTACGTGGGCGACGTCGGCGTTCGACTCTCGATCTACAAGCGCCTTGCGAGCGCGATCGACGAGGCCGAGGTCGGCCAGATCGCGATCGAGATGGAGGACCGCTTCGGCGCGCCGCCGCCCGAGGCCAAGTGTCTCGTGCGTCTGATGACGCTCAAGTGCGAGCTCCGTCGCATGCGCGTCCTCGGCTGCGAGGCGACGGCGAGGAGCGTCACGCTCCACCTGCGCGACGACACACCGCTCGACGCACAGAAGATCCTCGGCCTCGTGAAGGCGAAGGGCTCGCCGTGGAAGATCACGCCGGACATGCGTCTGACGCGCCGGTTCGATGGGGCGGCCAGCGGCCTCGTGAACGCCGAGCAGATGCTCGTCGAGCTGTCGCGGTGCTGGAAGGACGGCTGAGCGCGCGGCTCGTTCAGACGGTGTCGTCCATGGCTTCGTGCCCGCCCACCCGGGGGTCGTTCATCCAAGCTCTCGTGCGGCGCGTCACGACCCGATCTTCAGCCATTTCGTGATCCCCTCCATGATCATCTCCACGGAGAAGGTCCCGATGAGCAGCGCCGAGACGCGGCCCACGACCTCGACGTAGCGATCGGTCAGACGGGCGTTGTGCTTGTTGAGGTGATCGTGCGCGATCTTCAGGACGAGCACGAGGGACACCGTCGCGACCATCGACGCCGCGATCACGGCCAACGCTCCGAGAATGGGCAGGCGAGCGCCGACGACGACGCTGGCGCTCACCGTACCCGGCCCGACCATGAACGGCATCGCGATCGAGCCCGCGATGTGCTCGGGGGAGCCACGGAGGCGGCGGATGGTGCCCACGCCCTCGAACACGAAGCGCGTGCCGATGAGCAGGAAGACGACGCCGCCGAAGACCTGGAAGGAGGCGAACTGCACCTGTAGCCAGCGGGAGAACATCGCGTCGCCGGTCCACGCGAAGAACGCGAACGTGATCCCCGCAATAAGGGAGCCCCGGACGAGGACGCGGGCGAACGCCGAGGTCTCGAGCTCGTGAATGAGGTCGAGGAGGTAGATGCTCATCAGGAATGGATTGAGCAGCGTGAAGAACAGCAGGAACGATTTGGCGTAGGCGTCCATTCGGGCTCGTGGGGAAGCTTCGCATCCTAGCAATCTGTCGGGATGGATCGACGGGGCGAGGAAAAGCTGAGGTCGCATTCGCGCGCGGAAATTTCCCGCTGCCGGATGACTTCGCGATTGGGGTATGGCGCGGCGCGTGATATCGTTTGAGCACCAACAAATGGTGCTGCTGTCGCTCGCGTCGTCCTCGACGTGCGGCGCAAGCGCTTGGTTGGGCTTTCTAGAGGTCGTCCCGGCCTCGATCGTCTCGCCGTCCGCGAGGCGAGATGCATCTCACACCCTACGAGGCAGCTTCATGTGCGGGTTCACAGCGTATGTTGGCGGGAGCGGCGAGACTCGCCTCGACGAGGCGCGTCGAACGGCCGAGCTCCTTCGCCATCGTGGACCCGACGATGCTGCGGCGCACGGGTGGGAGAACGCGGCCCTCGCTCATCGGCGGCTCTCCATCATCGACGTCGGCGGAGGGCGTCAGCCACTCGCGAACGAGGACGGGAGCATCGGGCTCGTCTGCAACGGAGAGATCTACAATTTCCGGGCGCTCCGGCGGCAGCTCGGGTCGAAACATCGCTTCCGGAGCGCGAGCGACTCCGAGGTCATCGTTCACCTCTACGAGGAGAAGGGACCGGCCTGCGTGCAGGAGCTCGACGGGATGTTCTCGTTCGTCCTCACCGATGGTTCGCGCTTCCTCGCGGCGCGCGATGCTCTCGGGATCAAGCCGCTCTATGTCGGTCGTGACGCCTCGGGCTCCGGCTTCTGGTTCGCGTCCGAGCTGAAGGCGCTCCCTGCCGACTGCACGGACGTCGCGGAGGTGGCGCCGGGGACGTTGATGACCGAGCGCGGTGTCGAGCGCTGGTTCAATCCGCCGTGGCTCGAGTCTCCCGCAGCTCCCGCTCCGGACGACACGGTCGCCCTGCGGCGCTCGCTCGAACGCGCCGTGGAGAAGCGGCTCATGAGCGACGTGCCGCTCGGTGTCTTCCTCTCCGGCGGGCTCGACTCGAGCGCGATCACGGCGCTGGTCAAGCGCGCGATCCCGGATCTCCACAGCTTCGCCGTCGGCCTCGAGGGAGCGCCGGACCTGGCCGCAGCGCGCCACGCTGCCCAGCACATCGGCACCCAGCATCACGAGTACGTCTACACGGCATCGGAGGCCACCTCGGCGATCGAGCAGGTGATCGAGCACCTCGAGTCGTACGACGAGGCGCTGATCGAGAGCTCCGTGCCGTGCTGGTTCGTCTCCAGGCTCGCGGCGGAACACGTGAAGGTCGTGCTCAGCGGTGAGGGGGCCGACGAGATCTTCGCCGGATACGAGTACTTCTCCGCCATCGCCGACCCAGCGGCGCTCCACGCGGAGTGCGTGCGGCTGCTCCTCGGCCTGCACAACATGAACCTGCAGCGCGTCGATCGAATGACGATGGCGCATGCGCTCGAGGGACGCGTTCCCTTCCTCGATCTCGAGCTCGTCGCATACGCGATGCGCCTGGACCCTGCGCTCAAGACTCTGGGTCCGCGCCGCCCGGAGAAATGGATGCTCCGGCGCGCGGTGAGCGATCTCCTTCCGTTCGAGATCGCTTGGCGGACGAAGCAGGAGTTCGCCCATGGTACCGGCGCGGCCCAGCTTCTGTCCGCGCACGCCGAGAAGACGGTGACCGACGCCGACTTCGCGCGCAGACGGGAGCTCTTCCCCGACGACACACCCACCACGAAGCAAGGGTTCGCCTACCGCAGGATCTTCGACGAGAGGTTCCCTGGCGAGGCGCGCCGACGAACCGTGGGGCGCTGGCGGGGGCGCGCCTCAGAGCACTCACGCTCGACACCATCCGAGGAGACGCCATGGCGGACGCAGGAGCAGTGAACGTGAACACCACCGCAAACATGGGGGAGCGTACCTACGCCGAGACGGTCGCTCGCGGTTTCTACGGCAGGAACGTGGGGGGCCTGTTCGGCAAATACGACAACGTCCGCGCGCACTGGGAGGACGCGATGACGCGCGTCGCGCTGCGCCCGTTCGTGCGTGAGCGCGTCGAGCGCTGCGTGAGGGCTGGACGTGGCGTCCGCGTGCTCGATCTCGGGTGCGGGGCCGGACAGGGCTACGAGCAGCTCATCCGGATCGACGCTCGCGATCTCGATCTCGCGGACCAGCACCGCTACGTGCTCCGGCCCGAGCAGATCGAGCTCTATCACGGGCTCGATCTCAGCGAGGCCATGGTCGAGAAGGGGCGCGAGAACTACCAAGGTTTCTCGAGCGTGAAGTTCGACGTCGCCGATCTGCGTGACGGGCTCGACGCCGTGCGGTCGAAGTCGCCGTTCGACATCTACTTCTCGTCTTACGGAGCGCTCTCCCACCTCGATGCGAAGGGGCTGCGGAACCTCCTGCGCGACATCGCGCTGCACGCGAAGCCGGGAGCGATCGTCGTGCTCGATCTGCTCGGTCGGTACTCTCCGGAGTGGCCGGAGTACTGGCACGCGAAGACGGAGGAGGAGAAGGTCCGCCCGTATTCGATGAGCTATCTCTACCCGCCGAGCGAGCGTAAGAGCGGCTCGGTCGAGAAGTTCCCTATCCGTTTCTGGACCGGGGCCGAGATCCGCGAGCTCGCGGCCGACATCGGCGACGACTGCGGCGTGGATGTCGCCGTCTGCGAGCTGCTCGATCGCTCCATCTTCGTCGGGCGCCACGTGGATACGAGGGAGTACGGCACGTCGCTGCCGCCGCTCCGGAGCGAGGTCAACCGCCTCTACGAGCAGAACATCCGGACGAACCTCGAGAATCTCCGCGCGATCTACCGGGACGTGCCAGGCGCCGACGACCTGAATCGCTTCTTCCGAAACCTCACCACCTGCTGGAACGTCCTCGTGGAGTTCACGATCGAGCGGCTCCGCGGCGCACGCCCCAACCTCATCGACCTCGACGGCTGGCGCGACTATCGTCCGGAGCTGCAGATGGCGCTCATGACGATCGACCGGATCATCGACGGCGTCGGATGGATCGACGTCGGCGACGTGCGCGCGAACGTGATCGAGCCGCAGCTCGCGTATTGCCTCCGCCGGATGCAGCACAAGCTCCAGGAAGGGCGCGGCTGCGGCCACGGCCTCGTGGCGGTCTTGCAGATCGGTGAGCCGCGCCGCGCGAGCGCATGATCGAGCTGCGGCGGCTGACGAAGCGATACGGCGACACCGAGGTCGTCCGTTCGCTCTCGCTGACCGTCGCGAAGGGGGAGCTGCTCGTCCTGCTTGGAGGGTCGGGGTCCGGAAAGACCACGACCCTCAAGATGATCAACCGGCTCATCGAGCCGACCTCGGGTGAGGTCGCGATCGACGGAAGCTCGACGACCTCGCTCGAGGGTCACATCCTCCGGCGCAAGATCGGCTACGTCTTCCAGAAGATCGGCCTCTTTCCGCACATGACCGTCGCGGAGAACGTCGCGACGCCGCTGGTCCTCGCCGGTTGGAGCACGTCGCGCATCGACGAGCGCGTCGCGGAGATGCTCGCGATGGTCGATCTCGAGCCAGCCCTTGCGCAGCGGTTCCCGCGTGAGCTGTCGGGTGGTCAGGCGCAGCGCGTCGGCTTCGCGCGCGCGCTCGGCGCGGAGCCGAAGCTGATGCTGCTCGACGAGCCGTTCGGCGCGCTCGATCCGGTCACGCGCGACAGGCTCCAGCAGTCGTTCCTCGCCATCCGGAGGCGCCTGAACCTGACCGCGATCTTCGTCACGCACGACATGATCGAGGCGCTCCTCATCGCCGATCGGATCGCCGTCATGCAGGACGGCGTCCTCGTGCAGGTCGGGACACCGCGGGAGCTGCTCGACGCGCCCGCGAGCGACTACGTCGAGCAGCTCTTCGAGATGCCTCGTCGGCAGGTGCGCATCCTCTCCGAGCTCTCCAAGACGGAGACGGAGAGCGCGATGGAGAGGGCCGATGGCCGCGCGCCGTCGACGGAGACGCCGTGAAGGAGCAGCTCGCGCTCTTGCCCGAGTACCTCGGGGCGCACCTGCAGTTGACGATCGCGGCGCTGCTCGTCGGCCTCGCGATCAGCTTGCCGCTCGGCGTCCTCGTGACGCGGCGCCGCTGGCTCGAGCAGCCCGTGCTCGGCGTGGCCAGCGTCATCCAGACCATCCCGAGCCTCGCGCTCCTCGCCGTGATGGTTCCGCTGCTGGCTGCTGCGCACGTGCAGAGCATCGGCTTCCTCCCCGCGTTCCTCGGCCTCGTCCTCTACAGCCTCCTGCCGATCCTCAGGAACACCGTCACCGGGATCTCCGGGGTCGACCCGATGTACATC
>Ga0233377_1001190_pt1 | contig 10114 bp, 5 predicted proteins | sample ElkDunMinimDraft_6_FD_191540 | JGI IMG/M metagenome (GOLD analysis project Ga0233377, IMG submission 191540) | Fecal eukaryotic communites from dung pellets of Tule Elk in California, USA - Elk Dung E36 | ecosystem: Host-associated > Mammals > Digestive system > Large intestine > Fecal | place...
GCGCGTCCTGGCAACGCCGCGCGGCAAGGTGCTCGGCGGCTCCTCCTCCATCAACGGCATGGTCTATGTGCGGGGACATGCGCGCGACTTCGACCACTGGGCCGAGCAGGGCGCGACCGGCTGGGGCTTTGCCGACGTGCTTCCCTATTTCAAGCGGATGGAGCACGCCAAGGGCGGCGAGGAAGGCTGGCGCGGCACCGACGGCCCGCTGCATGTCCAGCGCGGCCCGCGCCGCAATCCGCTCTACGCCGCCTTCATAGAGGCGGGCAAACAGGCCGGCTTCGAGCTCACCGACGACTACAACGGCGCCAAGCAGGAAGGCTTCGGGCCGATGGAGCAGACCATCCATCTCGGCCGCCGCTGGTCCGCCGCAAACGCCTATCTACGGCCTGCGCTGAGGCGCAAAAACGTGAGGCTGATCAACGGCTTCGCCCGGCGGGTGATCATCGAGAATCAACGCGCTACGGGCGTCGAGATCGAAGCTCGCAAAAAGATTCAGGTCGTTAAGGCAAGACGTGAGGTGATCGTCGCCGCTTCGGCGGTCAACTCGCCAAAGCTATTGATGCTGTCGGGCATCGGTCCGGCGGAGGAGCTGAAGAAGAACGGCATCGAGGTCGTCGCCGACCGGCCCGGCGTCGGCCGGAACCTGCAGGACCACCTGGAGCTCTACATCCAGCAGGAATCGCTGCATCCGATCACGCTGAACTCGGTCTTCAACCCCTTCTCCAAGGCGGTGATCGGGGCGCAGTGGCTGTTCTTCAAGACGGGGCTCGGCGCGACGAACCACTTCGAGGCGGCCGCCTTCGTGCGCTCCGCCGCCGGCGTCGAATACCCCGACATCCAGTATCATTTCATCCCCGCGGCGGTTCGCTATGACGGCAAGGCCGCTGCGCCCGGGCACGGCTTCCAGGCGCATGTCGGGCCGATGCGCTCCAAGTCGCGCGGCGCCGTCACGCTGCGCTCGCCCGACCCGTCGGCAAAGCCGGTCATCCGCTTCAACTACATGTCCCACCCCGACGACTGGCGCGATTTCCGCCACTGCATAAGGCTGACCCGGGAGATCTTCGGCCAGCCGGCCTTCGATCCCTATCGCGGCAGGGAAATCTCGCCCGGCAGCCGGGTGCAGAGCGACGACGAGCTCGACGATTTCATCCGCCTGCACGCCGAGAGCGCCTACCACCCCTGCGGCACCTGCAAGATGGGCAGCCTGTCCGATCCGCTGAGCGTCGTCGATCCGGAATGCCGTGTCATCGGCGTCGAGGGCCTGCGCGTCGCCGATTCCTCGATCTTCCCGCGGGTGACCAACGGCAACCTGAACGGACCTTCGATCATGACCGGCGAGAAGGCTGCCGACCATATCCTCGGCCGCACGCCGCTGCCGCCGTCCAACCAGGAGCCCTGGATCAACCCGCGCTGGCAGACCAGCGACCGGTGAGCCAAAGACATGCTACAGAGGGCCTCACGGCGCGAAGGAGTTTTTCGATGAAAGCCCAGCCCAAGGCATCGCACTACATCAACGGCAGCTTCGTCGACGACGAACGCGGCGCCGCGATCCCGGTCGTCTACCCGGCGACGGGCGAGACGATCGCCATCGTCAGGTCGGCCACGGAGAACGTCGTGGAACTCGCGATAGAGGCCGCCCGCGAGGCGCAGCCGGCCTGGGCAAGGCTGAAGCCGGTGGAGCGCGGCCGCATCCTGCGCCGCGCCGCCGACATATTGCGCGCCCGCAACGACGAATTGGCCCGGCTGGAGACGCTCGACACCGGCAAGGCGATCCAGGAGACGCTGGTCGCCGACCCGGCGTCGGCGGCCGACGCGCTGGAATATTTCGGCGGAGCGGTCGCCAGCTACAACGGGGACCATGTCGATTTCGGCGGCTCCTTCGCCTATACGCGGCGCGAGGCGCTCGGCGTTTGCGTCGGCATCGGCGCCTGGAACTATCCGATCCAGGGCGCGGCCTGGAAATCCGGCCCGGCGCTGGCCATGGGCAACGCCATGGTGTTCAAGCCTTCCGAGAACACGCCGCTGTCGGCGCTTGCGCTTGCCGAAATCTATACCGAGGCCGGCCTGCCCAACGGGCTTTTCAACGTCGTGCAGGGTTTTGGCGACGTCGGCGCCGCGCTGGCCTCGCATCCGGTCGTCGCGAAAGTGTCGCTCACCGGCTCGGTGCCGACCGGCCGCAAGGTGCTCGGCCTCGCCGGCTCGCTGATGAAGCACGCGACGATGGAGCTGGGCGGCAAGTCGCCGCTCATCATCTTCGACGACGCCGACATCGAGAACGCCGTCGGCGGCGCCATGCTGGCGAACTTCTATTCGACCGGCCAGGTCTGCTCGAACGGCACGCGGGTCTTCGTCCAGAATGGGCTGCACGACCGCTTCCTCGACCGCCTGACGGAGCGCACCAAGGCCATCCGCATCGGCGACCCGCTCGACCCGGACACGCAGATGGGGCCGCTGATCAACAAGGCGCAGCACGAGAAGGTGCTGTCCTATATCGAGATCGGCAAGCAGGAAGGCGCCGTGCTCCACCACGGTGGATCGGTGCCGTCGCTGCAGGGATTCGAGGCGGGCTTCTTCGTCGAGCCGACAATCTTCACCGGCGTCACCGACGGCATGCGCATCGCCCGCGAGGAGATTTTCGGCCCGGTGATGTCGGTGCTGAAGTTCGACGAAGAGGACGAAGTGATCGCCCGCGCCAACGACACCGAGTTCGGCCTATCGGCGGGCGTCTTCACGCGCGACCTGCCGCGGGCGCACCGCGTCATCGCCGAGCTGCAGGCCGGCACATGCTGGATCAACCACTACAATCTGGCGCCGGTGGAAATCCCCTTCGGCGGCTTCAAGCAGTCGGGCATCGGCCGCGAGAACTCGCTCGCCGCGCTCGACCACTATTCGCAGCTAAAGTCCGTCTATGTCGAAACCGGCGACGTGATCAGCCCTTACTGAGGAGCGTCCGCCGTCCCATCCAGATACTGCGTCAGCGCGCTGACGAGGTGGTAGAAGATGCTGGCGGGCACTTCGGTGGCCAGGGAGCGGCCGCGGTCGTCGATGCGGTCGATCCAGAGACCGGTCGGCGCCGGGTCGATGTGCCAGCGGAACAGACGGCCGACGCGCGCCTCGACCTCAGGCTTCAGGTCGGGTCCGCCGCTGCCGTCGAGCGCGAGCGCGGCCTTGATCGCCTCCGCCTGCGGCCAGCTTCGCGACAGCCGGTCGAGCGGCAGGCCCTGCCGCGACACGGCGCCGTAGGCGAGGCCGGTCGCGCGGTTCAGGCCGTTGGCGATGGCCGAGGCGTAGAGCTTGCGCGCATAGCCGGTCATCTCGGGCCTGCCGCTCTTGCCGGCATGGTCGACCAGCAGCGACGCCCATTCGAAATGGTGGCCCGGCTCGGTCCAGCTCCCCTTTTCGCCGGCGTCCTGCTGCCAGGCCTTGTCGAAGAATTCGCCCAGGGTCCAGCTTTCAGGGTCGAAGAAATGCCGGCTGAAAAGCTCGACGATGCGCTCGGCGCGCTTCAGGTGAGCGACGTCGCCCGTGACCGAATGCCAGGCGAGGAAGGCTTCAAGCAAATGCATGTGCGGGTTGGAGCGCCGGGTCATGTCGCCGGCCGGGGTCTCCAGATAGCCGCCGGCTCCACCGTCCCCGCCGTCCTCCAGATGCGCCTCGAGGAAGGCGAAGGTCTCTTCGCCCAGCCGCAACGCATCCGTGTTGCCGCAGAGATGCGCCCAGGCGAGCGCCAGGAGCACGCAGCTGTGGTCGTAGGCATCCTCGACGGGGTCGGCCACGCTGCCGTCGACGTTCAGCGTGCGCACCCAGCCGCCGCGATCGGTGCGGCCCTTGCGCGCCATGAACTCAAGCCCATGCCTAATCAACAGGTCCGCCGGGCCGTCCCAGCCCCGCACCTTGGCGACCGCGAAGGCATAGACCTGGCGGGCCATGGTGCGCATGCGTTTCGGCTTCAGGAGCGGCAGACCGTCGAAGCCCAGCGCCTCGTGGAAGCCGCCATGGATGTCGTCCACGCCCTTGGTCGACCACAAGGGCAGCGTCTCGTCGAACAGCCAGTGGTGCACGCGCCGCCGCCAGGCGCCGCTGACCAGCACGCGATCCGGCGCCGGCGTGAAGCGCGTCTCCAGCCGGCCGCTCTTTTCCAACTGCTCTACGATCTTCTTGACGTTCTGGCTGTGGCTCACCGGCGCGACGAAGGTGGCGTCCGGCGTCGAGACGATGGCGACGTTCTTCAGGCCGATGGCGGACAGCAGGCTGCCGTCGCTGCGAAGATAGGAGTTCTCGCAATCGATCGCGACGACGTCGCCGAGGATGACGTTACCGTTCTCGTCGGCCGGGCTGACGTCGAGCAGCGACTGCCAGGAGCCCAAATCGCTCCAGCGGAAGCCAGCCGGAACCATGGCGATGCCGCTCGCCTTCTCCATGACCGCGTAGTCGATCGATTCGGAGGGGATGGCCTCGTAGAGATCGGGAGGCATGTAGCGGCCGGAAAGGTCGCTGGTCGCGGCCGCGAAGGCTGCCTCGGCAGTATCCCAGATATCCGGGCGCAGCTTCCGGAACGCGTCGCGCATGGCGCCGGCACGGAACAGGAATATGCCGGTGTTCCAGTAGAAGTCGCCGCTGGCGACGTAGCGTTCAGCCGTGGCGAGGTCCGGCTTCTCGACGAAGCGCGACACGTCGCGGACAGCGCCGCCGCTCGCCACCTCGATATAGCCGTAGCCCGTCTCGGGCTGCGTCGGCTTGATGCCGAACACTACGATGCGCCGCTCCAGCGCGGCCGGCACGCCCTCCTCGACCGTCTGCCAGAATTGCGTTTCGGTCGAGATTTCGTGGTCGGACGGGACGACAAGCATGAGCGCATCGCCATGCGCTTCCAGGGTCTGCAGCGTCGCAATGGCCACCGCCGCCGCCGTGTTCCTGCCCAGCGGCTCGAAAATGGCGCCGCCGCCGGCGACGTCGATCGCGCCGAGGTCGGCATGGACGCGTCGCGAATGCTTTTCGGAGGCGATCAGGTAGACCGGCGTCGCGCCGGCAGGGCGCGCCGCCAGACGCCGCAGCGTCTTCGCCAGCATCGAGCCCTGGCCGGCGAGATCGTGGAACTGTTTCGGATTGTCCTCGCGCGACAACGGCCAGAGCCGCGAGCCGACGCCGCCGCTCATCACGAAGCTGACGATCTTTTCTGCCATGCCGACGGTTTCCGCTTCCTAGAGTATCCCCGCCTTTCTTCGAATTCGGAAATACTCTACCTCGTTGTTTTTCCGCAACTCCGGACGGAAATCCGGTTCCCACTTTTCCTGGAATTGCTCTGGCTAGAACGTCTGGTTATAGGCGCCGACTTCCCGGTTGCGGCGCAGCACGCTGTCGACCGCCTCGAACATCTCGCGCCGCCGCTCGGGCGACACCGGGCTCTCCACGACCACCACCAGTTCGGGCTTGTTCGACGAGGCGCGCACGAGGCCCCACGTCCCGTCCTCGGCAACCACCCTGACGCCGTTCACCGTGACGAGATCGGCGATCTTCTGGCCGGCAAAGCTCTTGCCCGCGTCCTGCATGGCCGAAAAGTCGGCCAGCACCTGCTCCACCACGCCGTACTTCACCTCGTCGTCGCAATGCGGCGACATGGTCGGCGTGCCATAGGTGGTGGGCAGCGCCTCGTAAAGTTCGGCCATCGACTTGCCGGGGTTGCGGTCGAGCATCTGACATACGGCTATCGCGGTGACGAGGCCGTCGTCATAACCGCGGCCAATCGGCGGATTGAAGAAGAAGTGGCCGGATTTCTCGAAGCCAGCGATGGCGCCAAGCTCGGCGACGCGGCGCTTGATGTGGGAATGGCCGGTCTTCCAATAGTCGGTGACAGCGCCGTTGTCCTTCAGCACGGCATCGGTCTGGAAAAGCCCGGTCGACTTCACGTCGACGACGAATTTCGCGCCGGGATGCAGGGACGAGATGTCCCGCGCCAGCATGACGCCGACCTTGTCGGCGAAGATCTCGTTGCCGAGGTTGTCGACGACGCCGCAGCGGTCGCCGTCGCCGTCGAAGCCCAGGCCGACGTCGGCGCCGGTCTCCAGCACCTTGTCGCGGATCGCATGCAGCATCTGCATGTCTTCCGGATTCGGATTGTAGCGCGGGAAAGTGTGGTCGAGCTCGACGTCGAGCGGGATGACTTCGCAGCCGATTCGCTCCAGCGCTTCCGGCGCGAAGGCGCCTGCCGTGCCGTTGCCGCAGGCGGCGACCACGCGCAGTTTGCGCGCGATCTTCTTTCCAGCCGTCAGGTCGTCGAGATAGGTCTTCCTGAAATCAGCGACGAATTCGTAGGAGCCGCCGCCGGCCAGGTCGAAATCGCCCGACAGCACGATCTGCTTCAGCGCCGACATCTCGTCCGGCCCGAAGGTCAGCGGACGCTGCGCTCCCATCTTCACGCCGGTCCAGCCGTTCTCGTTGTGCGAGGCCGTCACCATGGCGACGGACGGCGCATCGAGCGCGAACTGCGCGAAATAGGCCATGGGCGACAGCGCCAGCCCGATGTCCCTGACGCGCGCGCCGGCGGCCATCATCCCCGATACCAGCGCGAGCTTGATGGACAGCGAATAGCTGCGGAAATCGTGCCCGGTGACGATCTCCGGTCCGACGCCGAGCCGGCGGACCAGCGTCGCCAGCCCCATGCCCAGCGCCTGGACGCCGATCAGGTTGAGGTCGGGCTCACGATCCGAGCCAGGATGGCCGAACCACCAGCGCGCGTCATACTCCCTGAACCCGGTCGCCTTGATCAGCGCGCTGGTCTCGAAAGCAAAACTGTTCGGGCTTGCGTGCCCGACGATCTTGAACGGCACTCGCGGCACTCCAGATAGGAAGAAAGTCTCAGTTCGCCGTTTGCGGCGCCCGTAACCCTATAGGGCATGATCCGGAAAAGTTGCAGACTTTTCGGTATCGGAAACCGAGTCGGAGTGGGTAATTGGCGCGGCTGAAACAAAAGGGGGCGAAAGGCACGAAACACTGTCCTTTCGCGCTTGCAGTCTGAAAAACGCGCGGCTATAAGCCCGCGTCTGGTCACGGAGTGTAGCGCAGTCTGGTAGCGCACGTCGTTCGGGACGACGGGGTCGCAGGTTCAAATCCTGCCACTCCGACCAGAAAAATCAATAGCATCGCACACCCGATACGAGCCGCTAGGCCGCGACGGCATCGTGGTCGTTGGCGACCGCCTTGGCGATGGGGAATGCCGGCATAGGCTCGGCGACAAACCCGTTATGCGGTCCGAAGCGCCTACTAGAGTTTCGGGAATCAGTCGACTGCCCAAGCGAACGGGTACGCCATCAGCAGCGTGCCAGCGCCCTGTGCCAGCGACGCCCTCACCCCCGGATGAACCACACGGAGCGCGGGCGCTATCGCTCTTGGCGGGAAAGACCGGCCAAGGCCTGCGCTGCCTCGGCCGAACGCTGTCAGTCGAAGTCGCAGATCAGTCCGCGAAGCAACTTTGCCTCTCGCAAGTCATCGAACCCGATGTTTATGTCATCGAGTTTGTATTCGGTCGTGAGAAGCCGGTCGACCGGCAGCAGGCCCCGCTTGAACAGCTGGATGTAACGCGGAATATCGCGCGCGGGCACGCATGAGCCGAGATAGCTCCCACGCACCGTCTTTTCATCAGCTACGAGGCTGACTGCCGGTATAGGCAGGACGGTCGAAGGCGGCGGCAGCCCTGCGGTGACCAATTGTCCGCCGCGCCGGGCGATGCGATAGCCCAGTTCCAGCGCCGGGAGGGAGCCGGCGAACTCCAGCGCAGAGTCGACGCCTCCCCTGGTGGCGTCGCGAATGGCTTCGTCGACGTCGGCAGTTGCCAGGAAGACATCGGTCGCACCCATTTCGCGAGCCCATTCCAGCTTGCGTTCCGAAATGTCGATTGCGACGATCCTCTCCGCGCCTGCGGCTCGCGCGCCAAGCAGCGCCGCCATGCCGACGCCGCCAAGCCCGATGATCGCAACCTTGTCGCCAGCCCTGACGTTGGCGGCGTTGAGAGCTGCCCCCACTCCGGTGAGCACGGCGCAGCCAAACAACGCGGCGAATTTGAGATCCACGTCGCGGTCGATCTTCACAAGGGACTGGCGCGCGACCGTGGCGTATTGCGCAAATGCCGAGACCCCAAGGTGATGGTTCAGGTGTCCATCACCGCAGTCGTGGTGATCGCTGCAATCGTGTGCGGACAGCCGACGCTCCCCGGAAAGAAGCGCGCCCTTACCGTTCGCGGCCGCGCCTGGAGTGCATAGCGCGGGCCGGCCCTCGCAACAATATTCGCAGGTGCCGCAACTCGGCACGAAGACGCAAACCACATGGTCGCCGACGGCGAGATCGGTCACGCCCGAGCCGAGTTGCTCGACAACGCCGGCTGCCTCATGGCCAAGCACCATGGGAAGGGGTCGAGGGCGCTTGCCTTCGATCACGGAAAGATCGGAGTGGCAAAGACCGGCGGCCACGATGCGGACCAGCACCTCGCCCTGGCCTGGCCCTTCCAACGTGACGTTCCTGATCTTCAGCGGCTGGCTGGAGGCATAGGGTGCAGGCAGCCCGGAGCTTTCGAGAACGGCGGCGCGAATCTGCATGTTGTTTCCTATGCTGGCCAGGTTATGTCACCGCGCAAAACACGCAGGGCGAATTCACCGATGGGTGCGTGGCAGGCTCAGGGTTCGTTCCTGCCACGCAGCGACTGCAGGTAGTCGATGGTCTCGCGCTCGCTGACGACATCGGCATACTTCGCGTTCATGTCGAACAGGTTTGCCTCATGCGGGGCCGGGTGCCGGTCGCCGCAGGCCTCGCGCACGACCAAGGTCGTGAACCCGTAGGACATGGAATCGACGCAGCTCGCCCGTACGCAACCCGAGGTCGTCAGCCCGGTCAGGATGACGCTGTCGATGCCGAGCGCCGTAAGGGTCGAGGACAGCGACGTCCCGAAGAACGCGCTCGGATATTGCTTCGAGATGACGATCTCGTCCTCGCGCGGCACCAGGCCCTCGGCGAAGGCTGCGGTCTTCTCACCCTTCACGAAGGCCTGAAGCGGCTTCGCCTTCTCGAAGAAGCGGCCGCCGTTGATGCCGCCCTTCTGGTAGGTGACCTCGGTGAGGATGACCGGGATGCCGGCCTCGTGCGCCGCTTCGCGAATCCGCAGGGCCGAGGCCAGGGCGTCCTCGACGCCGGCGTAGAGGTTGCAGTCCTTGTCGAAGTAGGCGTGGGCGAAGTCGATCAGGACGAGGGCTGGCTTCTTCCCGAAGCCAACCTTGTTCGAATAGGCGCCCTTGTAGTTTTCTGCGAGATCGTCGCTCATGGCAGTCTCCCCGTTCAATCCTGCGCGTACTTCTTCTCGAAGGCCCACACGTCCTCGAAGCCAAGCAGCTTGTTGAACTCAGCGAAGGAGTAAAGGTCGATGTCCTTCGAGGACATGCCGTTTTTGGCCAGATCGCTATAGGCCTTCTGCAGGGCCGCTCCGACCGAGAGGAAGCCGATCGCCGGATGGATGGCAATGGAGTAGCCCATCTCGTGAAGCCTGTCGGCCGACAGGAGAGGAGTACGCCCACCGTTGACCATGTTCGCGAACAGCGGCGCGTCGATCTCGGCCGCGACCTTGAGCATTTCCTCTTCGCTCTCCGGCGATTCGACGAAGACGACGTCCGCGCCGGCCTTCGCATAGGCCTTGCCGCGGCGGATCGCCTCGTCGATGCCGAGCGACGTGCGGGAATCGGTGCGGGCGATGATCAGGAAATCGTCGCTGCGGCGGCTGTCGGCGGCAACCTCGATCTTGCGCACCATGTCTTCGAGCGGCACCACGCGACGGTTCGGCGTGTGGCCGCACTTCTTCGGGAACTCCTGGTCCTCGATCTGGATCGCCGACACGCCGGCGTCCTCGTAGCCGCGAACCGTATGGCGCACGTTGAGCAGACCACCATAGCCGGTATCGGCGTCGGCGATGACCGGCTTCGTCGTCATCTTCACCATCTGCGCAATGCGCTCGACCATGTCGCGATACGTTGCGATGCCCGCATCGGGCAGGCCGAGATAGGAGGCGACCGTGCCATAGCCGGTGACGTAAAGCGCCTTCACGTCCTGCTTGTCCGCGATCAGCGCCGAGATC
>Ga0233377_1001191_pt1 | contig 10113 bp, 12 predicted proteins | sample ElkDunMinimDraft_6_FD_191540 | JGI IMG/M metagenome (GOLD analysis project Ga0233377, IMG submission 191540) | Fecal eukaryotic communites from dung pellets of Tule Elk in California, USA - Elk Dung E36 | ecosystem: Host-associated > Mammals > Digestive system > Large intestine > Fecal | place...
CAAGGGCGTGGCCATGGTCTACCTCGGCGAGCACGTGTCCCTGGCGATGCTCGAGATCCTCGTCCACATGAACCTGGCCGATGTGCCGGCCGGCCACCGCCTGCAGACCTTCGAGGTGCCTGACGGCGAGATCTATCGGCTGCCGGAAAGCGACTGGCCGGACGGGTGGAACGAGCTGCCCTACCGCGACACCGTGCGCGAGGCCGGCAGCCGGTTCGTGAGCGAGGGCAAGCACCTGGCCATGGCGGTCCCAAGCGCGATCGCGCCGGGCGAGCGCAACATACTGCTTAATCCGCTGCACCCCAGGATCGCCAGGGTCGCCCTGGTCTCAGACCAACCCCTGACTTTCGACGGCCGCCTGCTGAAGTAGGCGTGCCTGCGGCGTGGCAGCGGCCTGATGCACTGGCGGGTGGCGTGCCCGCGCGAGCGCAAGGTCCGTGCCGCGCGGCCGGACGCGCCCCGGCCCATGCGCTAGCCACGCAGCAAATGCTCCAGCGCCCAGGTGTCCAGGAACGCCGTGACCCGGACGATGCGGCCGCCTTCGAGCAGCATGTGCCAGGCGTAGGTGTTGCGGTAGGCGCTGCCGTCGCGGGCGGTGGCGGTGCCGTCGAACAGCGCCACGACGGTGTCGCCCTGGACCACCAGGTCGCGCAGCTCGGGCACGATCGGCGTGGCCAGGCGGGCGGTGATGGGCTGCACCGCGCGATCCAGGAACTCCTGGCGCGAGGCGTAGGTGCCCGACACCGGGCTGCTGCCGGCCACCGTCCACACCACGTCCTCGTGCAGCAGGTCGAACACGCTGCCAGTGCCCGCCGCCCAGGCCTCGAAGGCCGCGCGCACCTGCGTGGCGGGGCCGACGGACTGCGCGGCGGCTGGTGTCGCGCCCGCCGCCTGCGCGGCCGCGGGCGCGGCGGCGGCCAGTGCGGCGACGAGCGCCAGGGCCGCCAGCCGCGCGCGCGCGCATCGCGTCGGGGCGCGACCCGCGGCCGCCATCACGCCGGACTCCGCAGGTGGCGGACCACGATGTCGGTGGTGTCCACCTCGGGCGGCTGGCCGATGGCATGGGCGATGGCCTCGGCGATCGCCTCGGGCTTGAGCGCGATCTGGCGGAACTGGTCGATGGACTTCGCGGTATCGGCGTGGGTGATGGTGTGGGCCAGTTCCGATTCCACCGCGCCCGGGTACACGCAGGTCACCCGCACCGCCTGGCTCTCCATGCGCAGGCCTTCGGAGATCGCGCGCACCGCGTACTTGGTGGCGCAGTACACGGCCGAGGTCGGCATCACGAACAGCCCGGCGATCGAGGACACGTTGACCACGTGGCCCTGGCCCTGGCGCTCCATCGCCGGCAGCACCGCCGCGATGCCGTGGAGCACCCCGCGGATGTTCACGTCGATCATCGTGTCCCACTCGTCCACCTTGAGCGCGGCCAGCGGCGAGAGCGGCATCACCCCGGCGTTGTTGACCAGCACGTCGATGCGGCCGTGCTCGGCCAGTGTCTGTTCGGCGAAGGCCTGCACGTCCTCGCGCGAGGCGACGTCCAGCGCACGCGCGCTGGCCCTGCCGCCGGCGGCCTGGATCTCCGAGGCCAGCGCCTGCAGCCGGTCGATGCGGCGCGCGCCCAGCACCACGGTGGCGCCACGCGCGGCCAGCAGGCGCGCGGTGGTTTCGCCGATGCCGCTGCTGGCGCCGGTGATCAGCACGATCTTGTCCTGGATAAGGTTCATGTCATTGGCCTGTTGGGGGAGGGAGCAAGCCGTCGCGGCCTGCCCGAACACCCTAGGCATCCGGCCTTGTCGAGAGAACCCGCCCAGTGCTGGATGCGTTGGTTAGACTCGCTAACCAATGGACGCCGATCTGAACCTGCTGCGCATGTTCCTGGCCGTCGCGCAGACGGCGAGTTTCCGCGCCGCCGCCGATGCGCTCGGCGTCACCCGCTCCGCGGTCAGCCAGGGCATCCGCCGGCTCGAGGACGGCCTCGGCGTGGCCCTGGTGCAGCGCTCCACCCGCAGCGTGCGCCTGACCGAGGCGGGCGAGCGCCTGCACCGGCAGGTGGCCGAACCGCTGCGCGCGGTCGGCGCGGCGCTGGAGGACGCGCTGGACGACGGCCCGCCGCGCGGCCTGCTGCGCGTGAACGTGTCCTCGATCGCCGAGCGTTTCCTGTCCGGGCCGCTGGTGGCGGGCTTCGCCGAGGCCTTCCCCGGCATCGGCCTGGACGTGACGGTGAGTGATGCGCCCATCGACCTGGTGGCCGGCGGCTTCGATGCCGGTGTGCGCCTGGGCGAGGTGATCGAACAGGACATGGTGGCCGTGCCGCTCACCGGCCCGCAGCGCCAGGTGGCGGTGGCCGCGCCGGCCTACCTCGCCGCCCACGGCGCGCCGGCGCATCCGCGCGATCTGGTGCGGCACCGTTGCATCGGCTGGCGGCCGGCGCCGCAGGTGGCGCCCTACCGCTGGGAATTCAGCGAGGACGGGCGCGAGTTCGAGGTGGATGTCGGTGCAAAGGTCACCACCAACGACCTGCGCCTGATGCTGCGCACCGCACTGGCCGGCGGCGGCATCACCTTCGGCCTGGAGGAGAACTACCGCCCGTGGCTGCGCAGCGGCGAGCTGGTGGCCCTGCTTGGGGATTACCTGCCGCCGTTCGACGGCTTCTACCTGTACTTTCCCAGCCGCCGCCACCAGCCGCCCAAGCTGCGCGCGCTGGTGGACTACGTGCGCGCCTTCCGCGATCGGGCATAGGCGGCGACCGTCGGCCCGTGCCCGCGCGCCGCGCGGACGGCTAGCGCGCGCGGCGCGCCGCCGCCCGGCGCCGCCGTTCGGCCACGCCGGCCCAGAACACCAGGCCGTGCATCGAGGCCAGGCACAGCGCCAGCAGGGTCCACGCGATCCCGAGGCCGAGATAGACGTTGGCCGTGCGATCGAGCGCGGTCCAGCCCGTGCGCCGCATCGCCAGCGAGCCCTCGCCCAGCAGCCGGTGCAGTGCCTGCCCGTTGGAGGGCGGTTGCCACACGTCCTGCAGCAGCATCCCGGCCAGGCCGAGTAGCACGCAGGCCGCGACCGCCCCGGCCAGCGCCCCGGCCAGCCAGGGCAGCGCGTCCCCGATCCGGCGGGTGCGCGGCGACAGCTGCAGCGCGCCCAGCATCCAGGCCAGCGCGACCAGCGCCGACGCGAGCAGCAGGGCCACGCCTCAGCCGCCCCGCGGCCGCGCCGGTGCGACGCCCGCTGCGGGCATCACATCGCCGCCGGGCGCGCCTCGATGCCCAGCGCCGGGGCGAGCACGCGGATGGCTTCGTCGTCGCTGGAGCGCGTGATCCAGCCGGCACAGGCGTCGGTGCCGGTGTCCCAGCTCCACAGCGTGTAGCCCTCGACCCGCAGCTGGTCCTGCGCGGTGGCGAGCAGGGCGTCGCTGCCGACGCGGGCGAGGAAGCCCTCGTCGGTGGGGTCTTCCACGCCCCAGTCGATGTCCAGGTTGAAGCGCGCGGCCAGTTCGACGAGGGCGTCGACCAGCGCGCCGGTCTGGCCTTCCTCCACGTGGAAACCGGATTTCCAGTCGATCGCCTCGCGCAGGAGTTCGGGCACTTCGGCATCGTCGCCGCCGGCCGCCTCCAGCGCCTCCTGGAACGCGCCGAACTGCTGCAGCGCCGCGTCCTCGTCGCCGGGATTGATCACCAGCAGCAGCTGCCAGACCAGGGTCTCGACACCGGCATCCTCGTCCAGGCCGTCGTGGTCGGCATCGTCGGCGTAGTTGTCGTCGGGATCGAAATCGTGGTCGGGGCTGTTCATCGCGCATGTCCTTCGTTGGGCGGCAGCGCCCCGCGGGCGCGCCAGGCGGGGAATGCTAACGCCTGCGTGCGCTCATGCCGCGCGCAGCAGGCGCAGGCCGAACCAGTCGCGCGGGTCGTTCCAGCCGTCCACGACCTCGAGGCCGGCATCGGCGGCCAGCGCCGCGAGCCGCGCATCGGTGTATTTCTGGCTCTGCTCCACGTGCATGTGTTCGCCCGCGGCGAACGCGAAGCGCCGGCCGGCCACCGTCACCACCTGCTCGCGCAGGCTTTCCAGGGTGGTGACGATGCGTCCTTCCTCGACCACGTAGCGCGCGTGGTGGGCGAAGGCGCGCAGGTCGAAATCGCTGCCGACATCGCGGTTGAGCCGGCGCAGCAGGTTGAGGGTGAACTCGGCGGTGACCCCGGCCGCGTCGTTGTACGCGGCCTCGATGAGGGCCGGATCCTTTTCCAGGTCCACGCCCACCAGGGCCGCGCCGCCGCGGCCCATGGTCGCGCGCATCGACGCCAGCAGGTCCACCGACTCGTCGCGGGTGAAGTTGCCCAGGGTGGATCCGGGAAAGAACACCAGCGCCGAGCGCGCCGGCCGCGAGGGCCGCGGCAGCGGCACCGGTCGGGTGAAGTCGGCCACCACCGGCAGCACCTCGAGCTCCTCGAAATCGCGCGCCAGCGTTTCGGCGCTGCCGGCGAGCATGTCGCGGGCCAGGTCGATGGGGGTGTACGCCACCGGCGCGCGCAGCGCCTGCAGCAGCAGCCGGGTCTTGCGGCCGCTGCCGCTGCCCGGTTCCACCACATGCAGCTGAGGCCCCACGGCCGCGGCGATGCGCGGGCCGCACTCGGCCAGCAGCGCCAGCTCCACGCGGGTGAGGTAGTACTCGGGCTGGCGGGTGATGGCCTCGAACAGTTCGGCGCCGCGCTTGTCGTAGAAGTACTTGGACGACAGACGCTTGGGGGTGGCCGACAGTCCGCGCAGCACGTCGCCGGAGATGTCCTCGTTGCTCGGATGCAGGTCGGCCACCCGCAGGGCCACATCCACGCTCATGCCAGGTCCCTCGCCAGGCGCAGGCCGGAGAACTGCCAGCGCGCGGCCGGCGCGAAGAAGTTGCGGTAGCTGGCGCGCACATGCCCGGGCGGCGTGGCGCAGCTGCCGCCGCGCAGCACCAGCTGGCCGCTCATGAACTTGCCGTTGTATTCGCCCAGCGTGCCCGGCAGCGGCCGGAAGCCCGGATACGCGGCGTAGGCGCTGGCGGTCCATTCCCAGACATTGCCGAACAGGTCGACCGGACCTGCCTGTCCGGGACGCGGCGCGCGCGGATGCAGCGGCGCATCGGCATCGGCGAAGTTGCCTTCCACCGGCCACTGCGCGGCCAGCGCTTCCCACTCGGGTTCGGTCGGCAGCCTGGCGCCCGCCCAGCGCGCACAGGCATCGGCCTCGTAATGGCTCAGGTGGCAGACAGGCGCCTGCGGGTCGCGCTGGCGCCAGCCGCCGAGGGTGAACTCGCGCTCGCCGTCCTCGTGCCAGTACAGCGGACGCTGCCAGCCTTCGCGCTGTGCGGCGTCCCAGCCGTCGCTCAGCCACAGCGTGGGCGTGCGGTAACCGCCGTCCTCGATGAAGGCAGCGTACTCGGCATTGCTCACCGGCCGGCGCGCGATCGCATGCGGCGTCAGCAGGACGCGGTGGCGCGGGGTCTCGTTGTCGTAGGCGAAGCCGCCGCCGCTGGCTGGCCAGGGCGCGGCGCCGATCGACACGATCGCCTCGACCTGCTCGATCCAGCCCCGCTCATGATCCAGCGGCGCGGGCGAAGCAGCCGGCACCGGCAGGTCGTCGCGGTAGGCCGGCGCCAGCGGATTGCTCCACAGCGCATGCTTGATGTCGGTGAGCAGCAGCTCCTGGTGCTGCTGCTCGTGATGGATGCCAAGTTCCAGCACGTCGCGGCGCGTGGCATCGAGCCGGTCGCCATCGAGCGCGTCCAGCACGCGCGCGTCGATGTCCTGGCGCCAGCGCAGCACTTCCACCAGTGGCGGCCGCGACAGCAGGCCGCGCTGGGCGCGCGCATGGCGTGGACCGGCGCCTACGTAGTAGCTGTTGAACAGGAGGTCCCAGCCCGGCGGGACCGCGTCGGGATCGTCCAGCACGAAGCGGGCGAAGAACCAGGTGGTGTGCGCCAGGTGCCACTTGGCCGGGCTGGCATCGGGCATCGACTGCAGCTGCGCATCCTCCGCGCTCAGCGGCGCGGCCAGCCGGCAGCTGTGCGCGCGCACCTGCGCGTAGCGCGCATCCAGGCCGGGGCGCGGGTCGCCTGTTGGATCGTGGGAGAAAACGGGCCGCGGGCTGGGCATGGTCGGCAGTTCGGGCGCAGCAGGCTGCGCGAAGGATGCAGGGGACGGCCTGGCCGTCCCCGCGAACAGGCCCCGGTGGACCCGGGGCCCGATGCGACGCGGATCAGTGCGCGTGCTTGAGCGCGACCTTGCGGTCGCGCATGGTGTCGTGGCACTGCTGGACCTGCGGCAGGTACTTGCCCGCCGCGGCCTTGGCCTGGGCGGGCGTGTCCTCGTCCTCGATGGTCTTCCTGAATGCGTGCAGCAGGCGATCCTCCAGCTCCTCGAGCTCGGAGACATACGCGTAATCGGTGTGGCCGAGGGCCGCGCGGGCGCGCGCATAGACCTCGCGCATCGAGCCGACCATGGTGCCGTGCTCGGCCGGCTTGCCACCGGCGGCGGCGACATCGGCGGTCAGCCCGGTGACGATCTCGCGCTTGTGGCCGGCCATCTGCTGGAACAGCGACGACAGCGCCGGATCCTGCACCTTGCCGGCGGCTTCGGTGTAGAAGTCGCTGCCGTCGCGCGCGATCTCGATCAGGTCGTTGAGGCTGTGCTGGATCTTCTTTTCCGTGCTCATCTGCGTTTGTCCCTGAGAAGTGGATCGCTACTGTCCACGTGCGGTGATGAAGCCCGCGTCGAACCTGAATGTGTCGCGCCAGGACCGTTCATGGCGCGCCTTCACGGATGCGCATCGGCGACGGTGGCAGCGTTGCCGCGATGGCCAGGACCTGCCGATGACGCCCTACGCCTCCGCCGCCGGCTCCGGGGTGGCCGCCTACGAATGCGGCCCGGACTGGATCGCGATCCGCTTCCACCACGGCGGCACCTACCGCTACGACAGCACCCAGCCCGGTGCCGAACACGTGCGCTGGATGCAGCGCCTGGCCGAGGCCGGCGTCGGCCTCAACACCTATATCAACCAGCATGTGCGCGAGGACTATGCCGCGCGGCTGGACGACTGAGTCCGCATACCCCCAGCCCCGACGGCGCAAAAAAGAACCGCCGCCAGCACCACAGCGCAGGTGCCGGCGACGGCGTGGGGCAACGCGTCAGGCGATCGTGCGGTCAGCGCGCGCTCTGGGCGCGCACTTCGCCGGCGGAACCGGCCTTGAGCAGGGGCACGATCTGCCACAGCGCCGACAGGCCGACCAGCACGTAGACCAGGCGGGCGAGCGCGGCGTCCTGGCCGCCGAAGATCGCGGCCACCAGGTCGAACTGCGCGGCGCCGACCAGGCCCCAGTTGATGCCGCCAACGATGACCAGCAGCAGGGTGATGATGTTGAGTGCCTTCATGGAATTCTCCTGGTGGGATGGGGTCGGTCCGGACTCAGCCTTCCGGGATCAGGACCTTGTCGATCACGTGGATCACGCCGTTGGTGGCGTTGACGTCGGCGGTTACCACGCGGGCGCCTTCCACCATCACCCCGTTGCCGGAGGTGTCGATGCTGACGCTCTCGCCATTGACCGTCGCGGCCTCGTCGAGGCTGGCCACGCGCGCGGCCGGATAGCGGCCGGGCACGACGTGGTAGGTCAGCACCTCGATCAGCTTCTGCTTGTTCTCGGGCTTGAGCAGGTTCTCGACCGTGCCGGCGGGCAGCGCGGCGAAGGCCGCATCGGTGGGCGCGAACACGGTGAAGGGACCCGCGCCCTTGAGCGTCTCGACCAGGCCGGCGGCCTGGAGCGCGGCGGCGAGGGTCTTGAACTGGCCGGCGGCGACGGCGGTGTCGACGATGTCGGCCTGGGCGCGCGCCTGGCCGGCGGCGGTGGCCTTGGACGAGGCCGACACGCCGAAGCTCAGGGGGGCGGCGACGCCCAGGGCGAGGGCGAGGATCAGCGGGCGCAGTCGGGGGGCGGGTGAACGACTCATGGCGGTGGCTCCGTACGGGAAGAGGGGCCCAGTCTGGGTGGGCAGCGGTTAGCGACCCGTACAGGTTGTACATGTACGAAAGTTGTACATTCCCCGCCATGTTCCCGGTCAAGGCTGCCGCCGAGCTCAGCGGATTGACCCCGGAAACGCTGCGCGCCTGGGAACGGCGGCACCTGGCCGTGGTGCCGCACCGCGACGGGAAGGGCCGGCGCCTGTACGACACCGTGATGGTGGAGCGCCTGGCGCGCCTGCACCGGCTGACCGCGCGTGGCCATCCCATCCGCGACCTGGCCGCGCTCGACGACGCGGCCCTGGACCGCCTGCTCGACGAAGCGCGGCAGGCCGGCTACGGCGCCGTGGAAACCCTGCCCGGGCGCATGCTCGACGCGGTGGCCGAGTACCGCGTGGACGAATTCGATCGCGACCTGTCCGTCGCCATCGCCACCCTGCCGGTGCCGATCCTGGTGGCGCGGGTGGTGATGCCGCTGCTGCGCGAGGTCGGCCTCCGCTGGGCCGACGGTCGCCTCGCCATCGCCCAGGAGCGGCTGGTGAGCAGCCTGCTGCGCACGCGTCTGCTGGCGATCCTCAACCAGCATCCGCGCGAACGCCGGCCCCGGCTGCTGTTCGCGACCCTGCCCGGCGAACCGCACGAGCTTGGCCTGCTGGGCGCGGCCCTGCTGGCGCACGAGGCCGACGCGCCGGTGCTGTACCTGGGCACGGAGCTGCCGGCCGAGGAACTGCTGCGGGTGGCCGGGCGCATCGAGACCGGCGCGATCGCGCTCAGCTCGATCGATCCGGCGCAGGCGCGCACCACCCTGTCGGAACTGCAGGTGCTGCACCGGCGGCTGCCGGCCGACATCCCGATCTGGCTCGGCGGCGCCAATGCGCGCTACCTGGCCGAAGCGATGGGCGAGTCGCGGGTGCAGGCGCTCACCGATGGCGCCACCCTGGCGCGGCTGATGCGCGTGCGCCTGCGCAGGCGCGCGGACTCGCGCTAGTCGCGGGCGCGCCCGGCGCCGCGTCAGGGTGCTTCGAATCTGTAGGACTGCGCCCCGGCGCGCGCCTGGACGCAGCGCCGCGCCACGCACGCGCGGACCTGCGCCGAGGTGCCAGCGAAGAAGCTGGCGCGCAACCGCGCAGAACGAACGGAGACGCCTCGCGGGACGATGCGCCGGGCAGCGCGCGCATCCCGCATCCCGCATTCTCGAGATGCGGCGTCGAGCGACACGGCGCGGCGACAGGCACGGCCGAGGCCATGCCCGTCGCCGCGCTGGAACTCAGGCTGCGAGCAGCCGGTTCATGCGCTGCAGGAACGCGCCCGGGTCGGCCAGTGGCGCGCCGGCGGCGAGCTGGGCCTGTTCCAGCAGCAGATGGGCCAGGTCGCCGGCACGCGCGTCGTCGTTCTCGCCGAGCAGGCGCCGCACCAGTGGATGCTGCGGATTGATCTCCAGCGTCGGCTTCTGCTCCGGCACCTCCTGCCCGGCCTCGCGCAGCAGGCGCGCCAGGTGCGGCGCCATCTCCCACTCCGACAGCGCCAGGCACGAGGGCGAGTCGGTCAGCCGCGCCGACACGCGCACCGCCTCCACCTCGTCGCCGAGCAGCGACTTGATGCGCTCCAGCAGTGGCGCCGCGGCCTGGCTGGCTTCCTCCTGCCGCGCCTTCTCGGCCTCGTCCAGCGGCAGCTCGCCCTTGGCGATGTGGCGCAGGGGCTTGCCGGAATATTCGCGCAGGTGGCCGAGCATCCATTCGTCGATGCGGTCGGACATCAGCAGCACTTCGATGTCCTTGGCCCGGAACGCCTCCAGCTGCGGGCTGCCGGCGGCGGCGCGGTAGCTGTCGGCGGTGACGTACCAGATCGCGTCCTGGCCCGGCGCCATGCGCGCGATGTAGTCGTCCAGCGACACCGTGCGCGCCTCGCCATCGCCCTTGGTGGAGGCGAAGCGCAGCAGCTTTGCGATGCGTTCGCGGTTGCCCGGATCCTCGACGATGCCTTCCTTGAGCGTGTTGCCGAAGCCCTTGAGTAAGGTGGCGAACTTCTCGGGCTCGTCGCGCGAGAGCTTCTCGATCATGTCCAGCACGCGCTTGACGCAGGCGCCCTTGATGCGCTCGAGCTGGCGGTTGTGCTGCAGGATCTCGCGG
>Ga0233377_1001192_pt1 | contig 10105 bp, 9 predicted proteins | sample ElkDunMinimDraft_6_FD_191540 | JGI IMG/M metagenome (GOLD analysis project Ga0233377, IMG submission 191540) | Fecal eukaryotic communites from dung pellets of Tule Elk in California, USA - Elk Dung E36 | ecosystem: Host-associated > Mammals > Digestive system > Large intestine > Fecal | place...
GAGATCGGCCTGTTCGACCCGTCGATGCAATCGGGCGGCGACGCCACGATCGCCTGGCGGATGCAGGACAAGACCGCCTACACGCTGAAATTCGTGCCCCAGGCCATCGTCCATCACCATCATCGCGCCAGCGTTCCGGAGCTCTGGAAACAGTTCCGCCGCTACGGCACGGGCAAGATGTCGTGGGCGTTCGCCGAGCCCGACTATGTGCCGCCGGACATCGCCCGGCTCGAAGCCGACGCCGTGGCTGCGCTCGACAAGGCAGTGATCGCGCTGGAGGAAGCGGACCTCGACGAAAAGGCGCTGGTGTTCCCCGTGCTGCGCGCAGCGACCCAGATGGCGCATCTCTCGGGCTATATGCAGGACCTGCTGACGAAGGTCTCGCAGGGGCCGCTTGGGGAAGTTCCGGCCCATGCGCGGCGTTTGATGCCGACCTGCAATCTCTGCGATGGAACGCGCTTCGTTCCGGGCCCAGGCGGCCGCATGGCGGGCGGGCGGGCGCCTCAATGCGAAAAATGCGGCTCGCTGGAGCGGCATCGGGCGCTGGCGGAATTTCTCGATAAATGGAAGCCCGAAGATTTGAAGGCGCGAGCTGTCATTTCATTTGGGGAGGCCCTGCCGCCGCAACTCGCGAAGCGGTTCCGGCTGGTGCAGCGGGCTCGTCTTGGTCAAAGCGCGAGCGGTCCTCACGACATGGCGATCGTATCCGGTTTCGCGTCGGTGGCATCAGGACAGGAATTCGCGGCGGTGCTTGGTGGCATCGTGTCGTCCTTGGGCGGCGATGGCGTGTTGGTTCTAGCGGACCAGAAGTCGCGGCCGTTCAACACCGTCCTCGACGGTCGCGCCGCCAGCGCGGTGGTCGACGGAACGCTGACGGCTCTCGTCCGCGATCACATGTCGAGCGCGATCGTCCGGGATTTTGCGCTAAGGGACAAAGCAACGGGTCAAGATGCCTTTTTTGTCGAGGTGGCCGGCTGAAATGGCGTGGCTACGACCCTGCCGTGATCACAATGTGAAATGATGAGCCAGAACCGCCTGCACGATCCCATTCGGACAATGATGGATTAGGCTGCATGCGCTTCCGATCGCAGATGCCTTTGGCGACGCTGGCAGCGTTCTTGCTCTGCTTTCCGGGGCAGCCAGCAGGTGCTCGGTCAGAAGCCTCCTGTCCCGCCGTCCCGCCCCAGGAGGTGCTGGCGGGCGTGAGGTGGTATGCCGATCCCGCCAACTCGGTGGTGGATCCGCAAAGACGCCGACAGCATGAGCAGTCGATGAAGCCGCTCCACGATCTGATGCGCCTGGTTTCTGCCGCGGCCGACCATGTCATCGATGGCTTTGTCCCGGGCGACCCCGATTGCGCCCGCGCCAATCTCGAGGCCTGGGCAGCCCACAGGGCAATCCTGTCACGACCGACATGGTCCGTACCGCTCGCCGAGCAGACGATCGCAGTCGCCGGCTTGAACCTGGCCGCATTGAAGTTCGAGAGGGCTGGCCGGCCTTTGTCCGGGGCCGCGCGAACCTGGATCGGCGAGGCGACACGCGTCATCGTCGATACGTATCGGGCAAATACGCAAAGGGGGAATCTCTATGCCTGGTCGGGGGTGGCAGCAGCCGCCAACGACCTGCTTACGGGTTCGCCTGCTTTCGAGACGTACTCGTCTGCCGTTTGGCGAGACGGCCTGGCCGCGATCCGCGCGGACGGGTATGTCGAGGCTGAACTCGAGCGCAAGGCACGCGCCTTGATCTACCACAATTATCTGCGAAGCGCCTTGGTGCTGCTGGACCGGCTGCGCTCCCAAGCCGGAAATTCTGCCACGCCGGCCGAACTTGAAGCACTCGCCCGCCTCGAGGCGGTGGTGAATGCCGGGGCTTGTAACGACAAACTCATCGCGACCCTGGCGGGAGCCCGGCAGGAGCCCCTCGGACGCTGGGAATTCTCTATTGGCGGCTACCTCGGGGAAGCGAGATTCAATCCCGACTGGGCGCGTTGCACGCGCGGGCAGTCCGACTTATCGGGGGTGACCTATGGCGGGCGCTTCGATTTGACAGACAGGGTGTTGCGTCGCCCCACTCCTTAGTGCGGCAACAAGGAATATTTTCGAGCTGCGATGATTATTTTGATCAGGTCACATTACGTCGACGCACGTCTTGCCAACATGGCCTCGCGGATAGCGAACTCGACCAATGCGGGGGTCTATCTCTTGCTGGACGAGCGGGCGGGCCCGATCCCGTGTGAGCCGCTTCGGAAGATATCGCTGAACGACGACGTGGTTGCAAAACTGCAACTTCGTGTAACCGACGATTACGCTTGGCGATGCGGAGACTACGCGCTTTTCGCTGCCCGGGCGATGCATCCAGACGAGGATGAGTTCTGGATGATCGAACACGATGTGCGGATTAATTTTAAGGATCTGGTCGAATTTTCGATGCGGAGGCGGCTAAAAATTACGATTTTCTGGCAACTTACTTCAGAGAAGCGGTTCCCGAATGGACGTGGCGCCCGAGCATGGCCCATCACGAGAAGATATACCAATGCCTATTTTCGCTCGTCCGGATTTCCGGGCGCGCGCTGGATTACCTGTTGCCGCTGCGGCGGGAGTGCCCCGTGCATGACCGGTTGGGACTGCCCAACGATGAGGCGTTCGTCGCGAGCAGCTTGATGACGGCGGGCTTCAATTGCGCCGACATTTCGGTTCTGGGCGATCAACTCTATGATTGGCGTACGTTCAGCTATTCCGTTCCGATCTCCGGAAAACGCTTCGACCAAGGCGGCGTTGATCGACGCCTCTATCATCCGGTTTTGTACGACGACCCCTTCTTTCGCAAAGCGGTTCAGAAGCTGTGGTCGATACCCAGGTCGGAACAGGCCCCTGCGCTGATGGCCGACCTGGAAATCGAATGTGGACCGAGGCTCGCGGCGATAGCCGGAAGCTGTCGACCCAAGTAAATTCCTCGAAAGCGAAAGCGCTTGATGCAGTAAATTCTTATCGCCGAACGATAAGAAAATTCTCATTGCTGGGATATCGCCTGAAATTTGCAACAATATTGTAGCGGTTTTCTGAAATCCAACTATCGAAGGCGCGCCGATTGGTGTTGTCGACTTCAATGAAGATTATCGGATTGCATCGATCCAGGGTTTTAGCCAAACCATTCAATACTTGGATCTCCATGCCTTCGACATCGAGCTTTATGAAGTCGACTTGATCGTTTCCGATGAACTGGTCGCCGGGAATGAGAGAAATCGCCCCTTCGCCGGTAGCCGGTTTCATTTTCGTCGCGCCCAGATTGTTGAGGGCTGTCTCCGGCGAGGCTGTGTCGTGGTGATCCGAAAGGCCGACTCCGATGCCTCTGACATCGACCAGGGCCTGCAGTCCATTTAGTGCGAGATTCGCTTGAAGGATTGCGACGGCTGGAGGATTTGGCTCAACGACGATGATCTTGCGCGGGCGGAGGAATAGCCCAACGTAGATCGAATGATTTCCGACGTTGGCTCCGATATCGAGGAAAGTCATTCCTTCGCGAAAATGAGAGGAAATAATATCAATCTCTTCAATCTCGTAAAAATTTCCACTGGCATGATGTCGCTGTATGACATCGTGAGGTTGATTTACGAAGAAGGATACTTTTTTGTCTCTAATTTCGGAACTGATGATCTTACCTTCGAGTGACGAAACAAAGCGACCCATCTGAGCCTCGGCTTCTTGCTGTAGTCAGGAGCGGTGGATATTTACGAGCGGAATGCCGCTTGGCTGCCAGATGCGGGCTAATCCTGCCAGACGCTCTCGGCTGAGGCTCAGAAAATAGACATGATCGGCGATGCCCGTGATGGCGTCGCGCCCGATCGCGATCATCGCTCTCGCGCCCGGTATCGTGTTGACGACGTTGCTTGCGAAATCGGCGCCATAGTCGCGGAAGTGATAATTGCGCGCGGCATCAGCGAAGTGCCAGTCCTCGGTCGACCAGCGAAATAGCGGCGTTGGAACGGTGAGGGCGACGAGTCCGCTCGGACCGACGACACGGAGCATCTCGCGAATGGCCCCGATGTCATCCTCAACATGTTCGAGGACGTGATTGGAAAGGACGAGGTCGAAAGATCCTTGCTCCAGCCCTGTATCCATCATGTTCAGGGAATTCTGGCCGCCATAGACCGAGCCGGTATACAAGGCGAACCAGTGCTGCCGTACGCTTCGATCTGGAGCGAACTGGAGAACACGCCATGTCTTGAGCATTGGCGTGAGCGCCGAGAACAGGTCATGGACGATCCGATGTCGCTCCACAGAGCCGCAGCCAGCGCAAGCCGGAGCCATGCCGAAGGTCATACGCCCGTTGAAGCCGGGAACGAATTCGGTTCCCTCACAGATGCTGCAGCGCAATAGAATATTCCCGTCCAGAATCAGCCAACGACTACACTGTCTTAACGTTTGGGTACAGGGCACGCCTGCGCGAGCTTATCCCCGTCTGAAATCAGGGTGCGAGGATATGGCGACATCAACAGGGATGCCCCACATGTCCGCGACCAACTCCCCGCGCCTCGGCCTTGCCTTTCTCGCCGCCGGCCAGGCTCAGAAGCATGTCACCCTCAACGATGCCCTGCGCCGGCTCGATGCCGTCGTGCAGGTCGCGGTGGCGTCGATGAGCGTCGTCGTCCAGCCGGCTGCGCCTGCCGAGGGGGAGGCCTACATTCTTCCGCCCGGCGCCGCCGGCCCCGCCTGGGGCGCGATGCTGCCGGGGAGCCTCGCCGCGTTTCAGGATGGCGCCTTTGTGGAGATTCGGCCCTGGGCCGGCTTCCTTGCCTATGCCGCGGATGAGGGCGCACTCCAGCTCTTCGACGGGGTCGCCTGGGCGCCGGCCGCAGCCGCGCCGGATGGCGCCGCGCGCTTCGGCGTCAACACCCCCGCCGATGCCACGAACCGGCTCGCCGTCAAATCCGATGCCGTGCTGCTCTGTCATGATGACGTGACACCCGGCACCGGCGACATGCGGGCCGTCTTCAACAAATCCGCAGCCGGCAAGACCGCTTCGGCATTGTTCCAGAGCGCCTTCTCGGGGCGCGCCGAGATCGGGCTCGCCGGCGACGATGATTTCCATCTCAAGGTCTCTGCCAACGGTTCGAGTTGGACCAACGCGATGGTGGTCAACGGCGGCTCCGGCCGCGTGCTGCTCGGTGCGGGCGGATCGGCCTCCGATGCCCTGCACGTCAAGGCGGCCGCCGATCCCGCGCTCAGGCTCGAAGAGGCCGGCTCGAACAGCCATCTCGTGCTGAAGCATGTCTCCTCCGGCCAGAGCGTGCTGGAACATGTTTCCGTCGCCGGCCAGGCGCTGATCGACCTTTCGCCGCTGGTGCAGGATGGCGTCTCTGCCAGCCTGTTCCGGTTCTTTCGCAATGTGAACACGGCCGCGCCCTGCCGGATCGACATCAACCGTGGCGACGGCACGGCGAGCTTCAACCACAGCTTCATGGGAAAATCCCACACCTTCCTCAACCGGACGGATGGCTTCGTGAAGGTCGGCGGCGGCGGTGCGGCTTCCAATCCCGTCTGCGCTGTGGATGTGGATGGGCCCGTGCGCGTCAAGGGCTACACGGTGGTGGAGCTTCCCTCCGCGGCTGCGGGGGCCGGGCAGATCATCTTCGTATCCAACGAGGCCGGCGGTGCCGTGCTGGCCTTCTCGGACGGCGTCCAGTGGCGGCGGGTGACCGACCGGGCGGTAGTGTCCTAGGCGCCCATCGAGCCGATCCCGGGCAAGCTCGATCGGCTGGCGGTTTCCGATCTCCGCACGCTAGGCGGCGTTGGTGGAGTTCGTTACAAGTCTCTGTGCTTGCCGGGGGCTATGAGACGTGATGAGGGCGCTGCCCGCCAGAGTGGCATCGATCGATGCCGGAACCGGATTTCGCGTCGCGGCGCCTCACCCATTGGTCCCTGCCGAGCATTTTGCCGGTACACGCCTGGAAGCCAACCTTTTCGCCTTCTACGGCGAGTCCCATTCGCTCGCCCCTTCGATTGATTGGGAGGTCAACCCCGGTAACCCGCACTGGGGACACGATCTCAACCGGTTCGGTTTTCTCGTGCTTTACGATGTCGAGCCGGAGCAGGCGTCAGCGCATAGGATGCTGGCGCTGATCGTGGATTGGCTCGACAAGAACGGCGATAGTCCGCGCCACGGTTCACCCTATGCCTGGCAGAACTTGCTGAATATCGCGATCCGGGTCGAAAATTGGTGGCGCTTCATCGCCGGAGCGGTACGGCGGGGCCATTGCGTTTCCGACAGCGCCGTCGTCCAGAGGATCGCCCTGGCCACGATCCGGCAAACGATGACGTTGCTTCGCCTGATCAGACAGCGAGGCTTTAGGGACAACTGGTCGATTATCGGGCTCCGCGCCGCGTTCTACATTCTTTATGCCATCACCCCATTTCCGCAGCGTGCCCGGCTGATCGCCATCGCGCACGGCTATCTCCACGCCGCAGTGTCCGAGCAGGTCCTGCCCGATGGCGCCCAGCAGGAGTTGTCGCCGCACTATCATTGGGTCGCACTCGAACTCGTTTCGTCGATCCGCGCCTTGGCCGAAGAGGCCGGGGACCGGACCGCGGCATGGCTTGATCCAACCATCGGCGCGATGAAACGTGTGCTCGGGGCGCTGATGTCACCCAGCGGTGCGATCGTCGCACTGGGTGACAGCGATGCTGAATATGGCGCGCGCATCGGCGCCTTCCTCGAAGGGAAACCCGACACCGCCCATCGGTCAAATGCGGAACCCGAGATCGAGGTTTTTCCCTATGCCGGGCTGGCGAGTGTCCGTCACCGCTCGACGGAAAGCCTTTTGGTCTTCGATGGGGGCCCCTACGGCACGGGTCATCAGCACGAGGATGCACTGGGCTTCTGGCTGTGTGGTTACGGCGAGGATCTCATCGTCGATCCGGGGCGTTACCTCTACGAGAAAGGGGCCGGCACCTTCTATGCGCATCTGAGATCGACAGCCGCGCACTCCACCATTCGCATTGACGGTCAGGACCAGAATGCGGCTGCAACGCCGACCCGATGGCGCCGCTCTTCGCCGGGTTCTCCGGATATCGAATACGGCAACGACGCTGTCACGCTGTCGGCAGTGTTCTCCGAGGGCTATGGCCCGGAGCTTATTCCGGTCCGGCATCAGCGCGACATCACGCTGACCCAAGGCGGGCTTGTTCTCCACGTCCGCGACCTGCTGAGCGGAGAGGGAGTGCACGAGGTCGAGCAAATCTGGTTGGTCAGCCCCGGCGCCTGGGAGCTCGACGGTCGCGTTTTTCTAGCGACGCGCGGCAAGGCCCGCATCGAGATTGCTTCTTTGTCGGAGCAGGGTCTGTGCTGCCGAGTCGCCGAAGGGGAGAGAAATCCGTTTCGCGGTTGGTATTCGCCGCGCCTCAACGTAATCACGCCGACCTCTGCCTTCATCGTCAAAGGGCAATTGACTTTGCCCGCTGTTCTCGAAACGCTCATTCATGTCGATGCCGTTTCGTAGCGCCCTCTCCAAGATGCCCAAGGCCACCGGCCCTCTGGGGCCAGAGATATCCATCGTCATCAACAGCAACGGGCGTCGCGAGAACCTCGCGACGACGTTGGAGGCTCTGCGCTTCCAGACCTATCGGCATTTCGAGATCTGCGTGGTCTGTGGCCCGGCTCCGGACGGCACGCGAGAATTCATCGCCGAACGCGCGGCTGCAGGCGCTCTCAAGGCCGCCGATTGCGACGAGCCCAACCTCTCGGTTTCGCGGAATATCGGCATCGCTCTGGCCGCCGGCGAATTCGTCGCCTTCATCGACGATGACGCGATTCCCGAACCCGTCTGGCTCGAGCAGCTCCTCGCATCCTTCGGCGATGACGCGCTGGTCGCAGGCGTTGGTGGCATGGTTTTCCAGCCGAACGGGCGCGATCTCCAGTTCCGCTTCTCGACCTGCGATCGCTTCGGCAATGCCCGACATGACATCGAGGGCCCGACCGACGCTTCAGCCTTTCCGCTGAGCGCCCACTTTCCCCATGTCATGGGCACGAACGCGATGTTCCGCCGGCAGGCGTTGGTCGCGGTGGGCGGCTTCGACGAGGAATACGACTACTATCTCGACGAAGCCGACCTGTGCTGCCGGCTCGTCGATGCGGGGTACGCGATTCGCCAGCGCGGCGACGCGCCGGTGCATCACCAGTTCCTCGGCGGGGCGGTGAGAGACGGCGAAGGCATCACCGCGCATTTCTATCCGATTCTGAAGAACCAGCTCTATTTCTCGCTCGTCAACGGCCGCAGCCATGCGACGCTGCCGCAGATCCTGGATTCCGCGCGCGATTTCGCGGCCCGCCACCGCACCGACCTCGCTTCTCATGTCGCGCGCGGGGCCCTGCATAGGCAGGCGCTGGTCGACTTCGACGAGGACCATGATCGTGCGACCTCGGTCGCGCTTTCACGAGGCCTCTCCGGCGCACGCCGCCTCCCGGACAAGGCCCGCTTCGATGCCCCGCCCGCCTTCCTGCTCGCCGGGCCCCTGGCCTCAGGGGACGAACGCAGCCGGCACGTCGTCATCGTCGCACAAGAGGGCGGCGGCGCTTCTCTGGCGGTAGAAGGTGCCCGGACACGCGTGCGTGAGCTGGCGGAAGCCGGGATTTTCGCGCGCGTCCTTGTGCTTGCCCCCCGCTCGCGCATGCGGGAAGGCGTCGCCTTGCGCGAGGGCGTCTGGCACCATGTCGTGTCCGGTGGCGACGCGCGTGACGAGGCGGCCCCTCTTGCCGCCGCGCTCCGGCGCATCGCGAGCTACCATCCGGTCGGTGCCGTCGAGGATCCGTCGGGCTGCCTTGCTGCCCGAAAGGCCGATGCTTGCGCCTGAGCCGGCGGTGACCCCGGCGCGGTCAGTGGCCGGTACCTTCGATCGTCTTCTCGACCGCTTCGATCCTGCTGCGGCAGAGCTCGATCTCGTTACGATGGGCGTTGAGTTCCGAAAGCTGCGAGAGCAGGGCCGGAAAACCATGCTGGGCCGCCGGGGTCCGTGCCTCCAGCGCACTCAGCCGTTCCGCATGCGCATCACGGGTGGCCACCTGCGCCGCCTCGGCCGACGCGGCCGAGGCCTGCAGTTGCGCCACGCGGCCATCCAGGCCCTCGACGTTCCGGCGCAGACGCTGCAGCTCCACGGCGACGGCCCGGATCGCGCCAATCTGATCCGCCAAGGCCGCAATCCGCTTCTCGACCGCCGCGGCGATCCGCTCGTCAAGATCCGATGCGCCACTGCCGGCGGAAACGTCCTGCCGTAGCAGCTCCGTCGTGATCGTGATCTCATGCCGTGCCGGCTCGCTGGCCGGATCGACGGCAAGCGCCTTGCGGTACCAGGCGAGCGCCTGCTCAGGACGTCCGTTGAGCTTCTCGACATGGCCGAGCTGGATACAGGTGTCGGCGTTCTGCGGCTCAAGCGCCAGGGCGCGCAGATAGGCCTGCTCGGCTTCGTCGCGACGGCCGAGCTCCTTCAGGCAATGCCCGAGTTGAACCCAGATCGCAGCGTCGCCAGGCTCTTCTTCTAGATGGCGCCGGTAGAGATCCGCAGCCGCGCGCCAGTCCCGGCGGTCGCGCGCCTCGTCGCCCTTCGACCGAAGGTTTCCGCCAGGCCGCGCCGAGCCGAAGAGCTTCAGTTTCAGCATGATGTCAGACCTCCGCTTCCACTTTTCGCCATTCCTCGGCGCGTCTCGCCCGCATTCCGGCGTCATAGTCGTCAAGATTCCAGCGATAGGTCGCGGCAGCCTCCGCGACCGACCGCGTCTTCTGGAACGTGGAGGTTCCGATATCGCTGTCTTCGAGCGCCTGGATCGCGAGATTGGGATAAATCACGAAGCAACGGTCGGGGAAGGCCCGGGTTGCCGCGCTGAGCGGGCCGATGTCGTAAGGCAGGTCCATGCGCTTGGTGTGATCCAGCAGGAAGGGCAGTACATCGAAGCGCATGCCCACCGCATGCGAGCCAATGGCGGAGCCATTGGTCTGGTAGAGCATCGATGAGCGCCATTGCGCCCATGGCTCGTTCCAGTTGTATTGCAGGGTCCCGAGCTGGACGATAAGCCAGTCATCCGGCAACTGCGCGACGGCCTCGGCGAAGAGCCGCTT
>Ga0233377_1001193_pt1 | contig 10105 bp, 7 predicted proteins | sample ElkDunMinimDraft_6_FD_191540 | JGI IMG/M metagenome (GOLD analysis project Ga0233377, IMG submission 191540) | Fecal eukaryotic communites from dung pellets of Tule Elk in California, USA - Elk Dung E36 | ecosystem: Host-associated > Mammals > Digestive system > Large intestine > Fecal | place...
GCTGCCGGCGCCCTCTCGTGCGCGAGTGGGTCTCGGCGGAGAACGTGCACGGTGACGGCGGGGGTGGGCTCTCGATCGACGAATCGGGTCTCGCCCCGCAGGCCGAGCACGGCGTCGACGCGCTCATCCGCCTCGCCGCGGAATCGCCCGGCGAGCTCACGATCGTGTGCATCGGACCGCTCACCAACATCGCGATGGCGGCCATCAAGGACCCGGCTTTCGTGGCCAACGTCAAGGCGCTCTACATCATGGGCGGGTCCAACAACGGGCGCGGCAACATCACCGCGGCGGGGGAGTTCAACTTCTACGTCGACCCCGACGCCGCCAAGGCGGTGTTCGCGGCGGGGTTCGCCGACATCGTCGTCGTGCCGTGGGCGCCCTTGACCCTCGACGACGCGACGTTCGATCGCGACGAGATCTCGCGCATCGCCGCGGTCGGCACGCCGCTCTCGCGATTCGTCGTGCGGGTGTGCGAGGCGACGCTCGCCTTCGACGAGTCGGTCGGCATCTCGGGCTCCACGCATCCCGATTCCCTCACCGCGGCCGTGCTCCTGCACCCCGAACTCGTGGCCGCGAGCTCGCGGTACGCCGTCGACGTCGAGGCCGATTCGGAACTGACTCGCGGCTACTCCGCGATGTCGTGGGGCGTGCACGGTCTCGCCGAGAACGCGACGGTGATCGAGGCGATCGACCACCAGGCGTTCCTGGACTACCTCATCGGATTGCTCGGCACGCAGACCCGGCCGCCCCGCCCGTTCAGCCCCGCGCTCTGACCGCGGCGAGCGGGATGGGCGCGAAGGCGGCCGCCGATCATTTCCGGCTTATTTCGCATCCATCCCGCTTTCATAACCTTTGAGGCCGCATCCCTCGGCGGAGTAGGCGGGGGTCGTCGCGGGGGTTAGCCTGTTCCCCATCACAACCCCGGCGGGTGACGTCGGGGCTTTTGCACATGGAGGACCCCAAGTGAACCTGATCACCCGTAAGCGCGCGTTCGCGAGCTTCGCGCTCGCCGGCGCCGGCGCTCTCGTGCTCGCCGGCTGTGGCGCGGCACCTGAAGACAACGGCGGCTCGGAAAGCGTCGACTACCTGGCGTGCGCCGTCTCCGACGAGGGCAGCTGGAACGACAAGAGCTTCAACGAGGCGGCCTACGAGGGCCTGCAGAAGGCCGAGGACGAACTCGGCATCGAGATCAACGACGCCGAGTCGGCGAGCCCCGAGGAGTTCGCTCCGAACCTGACCACCATGGTCGACGCCGGGTGCGACGTCACGTTCGCGGTCGGCTTCAACTTCTCGATCAACGACGTGATCTTCGAGGTCGCCGACGCCAACCCCGACAGCGACTTCGTCTGGATCGACGGCTGGAACCAGGGTCAGGCCAACCTCAAGCCCGTCCAGTACGCGATGGACCAGTCGAGCTTCCTCGCCGGCTACCTCGCCGCGGCCTACTCCACCTCGAAGGTGCTCGGCACCTACGGCGGCGGCGACGGCACGATCGACGCCGTGAGCATCTTCATGGAGGGCTTCTACTACGGCGCGAAGTACTACGAGGACGAGACCGGCACGCCGGTGACCGTCGTCGGCTACGACCCGGCCACGGGCACGGGTGACTTCGTGGGCAACTTCGAGAACACCGGCGTCGCGAAGTCGATCACCGAGGGCCAGCTCGCCGCGGGCGCCGACGTGATCTTCCCGGTCGCGGGTGGCCTGTTCACCGCGACCGCTGAGGCGATCCGCGAGTCGGGCACCAACGCCGTCTTCCTCGGCGTCGACAAGGACATCGCGCTCACCCAGCCGGCGTACGCCGACCTCGTGCTGACCTCGGTCGAGAAGCGCATGACGCAGGCCGTGTTCGACATCATCTCCACCCTGAAGGACGGCGGCGACTTCGACGTCGAGGCCTACGTGGGCACGCTCGAGAACGACGGCACCGCGCTGTCGGAGTTCTACGACTTCGACTCGAAGGTCTCCGACGAGATCAAGGCGAAGCTCGAGGAGCTCAAGAACGGCATCATCGACGGGTCGATCGACCCGCTCGCCCTGCCGTAACACCGCACTGCGAACGCCGGGGCGACCACCGTCACCCCGGCGTTCGCCGTTGCCCGACAGCTTCCGGCAGGATGGCTCAGGATGAAACTCGAACTCCGCGGCATCACCAAGCGCTTCGGGTCGCTTGTCGCCAACGACGCGATCGACCTCGTCGTCGAACCCGGGCAGATCCACGCCCTCCTCGGCGAGAACGGCGCGGGCAAGTCCACGCTCATGAACGTGCTCTTCGGGCTCTATCAGCCCGATGAGGGGCAGATCCTCCTCGACGACGAGCCGCAGCATTTCGCCGGCCCCGGCCAGGCCATGGCCGCCGGCATCGGCATGGTGCACCAGCACTTCATGCTCATCCCCGTCTTCACCGTCGCCGAGAACGTCATGCTCGGCCACGAGCCGACGCGACTCGGCGGGGTGCTCGACCTCGCGCAGGCCCGCGCGATGGTGCGCGAGATCTCCGAGCGATTCGGCTTCCACCTCGACCCCGACGCGCGCGTCGAAGACCTCCCCGTGGGAGTGCAGCAGCGCGTCGAGATCGTCAAGGCGCTCTCGCGCGACGCGAAGGTGCTCGTGCTCGACGAGCCCACGGCCGTGCTCACGCCGCAAGAGACCGACGAGCTCATGCTCACGATGCGCCGGCTCGCCGACGGCGGCACGTCGATCGTCTTCATCACCCACAAGCTGCGCGAGGTCAAAGCAGTCGCCGACGTCATCACCGTCATCCGGCTCGGCAAAGTCGTCGGCAGCGCCTCCCCGAGCGCCTCGACCGACGAACTCGCGTCGCTCATGGTGGGTCGAGCGGTCGACCTCACCGTCGCGAAGGCGCCGCCCCGGCTCGGCGGCGACGTGCTCGTCGTGGAGGACCTCACGCTCTTCGGCCCCGGCGGCATCCGCTTGCTCGACGAGGTGTCGTTCACGATCCGGGCCGGCGAGATCCTCGCCGTCGCCGGGGTCCAGGGCAACGGTCAGACCGAGCTCGCGGAAGCGATCGTCGGGCTCCACCACGGGCTGAGCGGCTCCATCCGCCTGGGCGGCGAGCAGATCCTCGGGCGCTCGGTGCGCCAGGTGCTCGACGCGGGAGTCGGTTTCGTGCCCGAGGACCGCCGGTCGGAAGGACTCGTCGCGGAGTTCAGCGTCGCCGAGAACCTCATGCTCGACCGGAGCTTCGGCGCACCGTTCGCGAAGGGCGTCGGAATCGATTTCGCCCACCGGGACCAGGCCGCGCGCGAGGCGATCGAGGAGTTCGACATCCGCACGCCCGGCTCCGACACGCCCGTCATCAGGCTCTCGGGCGGTAACCAGCAGAAGGTGGTGCTCGCGCGTGAACTCAGCCGCGACCTCAAACTCCTCGTCGCCTCGCAACCCACGCGCGGAGTCGATGTCGGTTCGATCGAGTTCATCCACGAACGCATCGTCGAGGTGCGCGACTCGGGCGTGCCCGTGCTCATCATCTCGACCGAACTCGACGAGGTCATCGCTCTCGCGGATCGCATCGCGGTGATGTACCGCGGCTCGATCATCGACATCGTCCCCGCCGACACCCCGCGCGAGCAGCTCGGTCAGCTGATGGCGGGAGTTCACGCATGAGCGCGACGACCCGGGTCGACCGGCGTCCGACGGCGCGCGACGTGCTCCACGACATCGCGGCGGGCGGCATCACCCGCACCCTCGGGGCGATCGTGTTGTCGCTCGCGATCGCGTCGGTGTTCATCATCTTCTCCAACGAGCGCGTGAGCGAGACCCTCGGCTACCTCTTCACGCGGCCCGCCGACTTCTTCTCGGCGGCGGGGCGCGCGCTCGGCGACGCGTTCGCGGCGATGTTCCGCGGCTCGATCTACAACTCGCGCGCCGCGACCTTCGAAGCGGGGATCAAGCCCCTCACCGAGTCGCTGCGGTTCGCCGGTCCGCTCATCGCGGCCGGTCTCGGCATCGCATTGACCTTCCGCACGGGTCTGTTCAACATCGGCGGTCAGGGCCAGATCCTCGTGGGAGCGGGCTGGGCCGCTTTCGTCGCGACCCAGATCCAGTTGCCCGGCGTGCTGCACCTCATCGTCGCCGCCGCGTTCGGCATCCTCGGGGCGGCGTTCTGGGCCTCGATCGTCGGTTTCCTCAAGGCGCGCACGGGTGCGCACGAGGTGATCGTCACGATCATGCTCAACTACATCGCGCTCGGTCTGTTGACCTTCGCGATGAAGACGCCCATCCTCAACGGCACCGGTTCGAGCAACGCCGCGACGACGATGCCGCCCGACCCGGATGCGGTGTTCCCGCGACTCCTCGGCCCCGCGTACGAGATCAGGGTCTCGTTCGTGCTGTGCATCCTCGCCGTCGTCGTCTACTGGTGGATCGTCGAGCGCTCGACCATCGGTTTCCGGCTCCGCATGGTCGGGCTCAACCCCGACGCGGCGCGAGCGGCGGGCATCGACGTGGCCCGCACGACGATCCTCGCGATGGCGCTGTCGGGCGCTTTCGTCGGCATCGCGGCCGTCAACCAGTCGCTCGGCCGCAGCGGCAACTTCGCGCCGAACATCGACGTGGGGATCGGTTTCGACGCGATCACCGTCGCGCTCCTGGGCGGTTCGCGCGCGGTCGGCGTGCTGTTCGCCGGACTGCTGTTCGGAGCACTCAAGGCGGCGGGCCCGCAGATGCAGATCGCCGACGTGCCCCCCGAGATCCTCGGCGTCATCCAGGGTCTCATCGTGCTGTTCATCGCCGCTCCGCCGCTCGTGCGCGCGGTCTTCCGCTTCCTGCCGGCTCCGCGTCTCGCGACCGACATCGCCACGGGCGCGATAGCGCAGCCCGAGCAGAAGGGCGGCCAGGGGTGACCGCGACGACTCTCGAGAACCGTCACGCCGAGCACGGCCTCGCGTTGCCCCCGCGCGCCTGGCGCACACCCGTGCTGCTCGCTCTCGCCGCTCTCGCGACACTCGTCGCGTTCGGGGTGTTCGGAACCGACGAGGAGGTGCGCTTCTCCTGGTCGGCGACGGGTGCCGCCGTCGTGCTCGAACCCGCGACGGGCAACCCGCGGGTCATCGCGATCGTGCTCGGGGTGCTCGCCCTCGCGATGGCGGGGCTCGCCGCCTGGTACGCCTTCCGCCGTCGCGCGGTGCCGGTGTGGGCGTCGCTCGTCGTGGGCCTCGCGTTCCTCACGAGCCTCACGGCGTGGGTGGGCGCAGGCGGCAGCGTCCCCGTCGTCTTCCTGCTCACGGGCGCGATCAGCCTCTCCACCCCGATCGTCTTCGGCGCGCTCGCGGGAGTCATCGGCGAACGCGTGGGCGTGGTCAACATCGCGATCGAGGCGCAGCTGCTCGGAGGCGCGCTCACGGCCGCCGTCGTGGCCTCCACGACGGGCAACTACGTCGTCGCGCTCGCTGCCGCGATGGTCGTCGGATCGCTCATCGCGATGGTGCTCGCGGCGTTCTCGATCAAGTACCTCGTCGACCAGGTGATCGTCGGCGTCGTGCTCATCGGGCTCGTGACGGCGGTGACCAACTTCCTCTACTCCGCGGTGCTCGCCCCCAACTCCTCGGCGCTCAACAACCCCGGCACGCTCCCGCGCATCCGGCTGCCGCTGCTCGCCGACATCCCGGTGCTGGGTCCTGTGCTGTTCGACCAGCGCATCACGACGTACCTCATGTTCGTGCTCGTGCCGCTCGTGTGGTTCGTGCTGTTCAAGACCCGCTGGGGCCTGCGCATCCGCGCCCTCGGCGAGCACCCTCTCGCCGCCGACACCGTCGGCATCAAGGTCGACAGGTGGCGGTTCTGGACCGTCTCGATCGCGGGGCTCCTCGCGGGGCTCGGCGGTGCCGCCCTCACGATCGGCGCGGTCGGCGCCTTCGTGCGCGAGATGAGCGCGGGCCAGGGCTTCATCGCCCTCGCGGCCGTCATCCTCGGCAGGTGGAATCCGTTCTATGCGGCTCTCGCCGCGCTGCTGTTCGGGTTCGCGAGCAACTTCCGCATCTGGGCGGGGCAGGCCGGTGCCGGCATCCCTCCCGAGATCATCGGCATGACCCCCTACGTCGTGACGGTGCTCGCCGTGGCGATCGTCGCCGGTCGCGTCATCGGCCCGCGAGCCGCGGGCAAGCCCTACGTCAAGGAGTAGCCGTGCCCTCGATCGACTGGGACGCACTGCGAGCCGCCGCGAACGAGGCGATGAGCTGGTCGTACTCCCCCTACTCCCGGTTCCCCGTCGGCGCGGCGGCGCTCGTCGACGACGGGCGCATCGTGCAGGGAGCCAACGTCGAGAACGCCTCCTACGGCGTCGGCCTGTGCGCGGAGTGCGGCCTCGTGTCGGCCCTCGCGGCGTCGGGCGGGGGGAAGCTCGTGGCGTTCTCGTGCGTCGACGGGCACGGCAACGTGCTCATGCCGTGCGGACGCTGCCGGCAGTTGCTCTACGAGTTCTCGGCCCCCGGGATGCTGCTGGAGACGGTGTCGGGGATCAAGACGATCGACGAGGTGCTGCCCGACGCCTTCGGCCCGCGTGAGCTTCAGGAGTACGCCGGCAATGGTTGAGGCGTTCGACGCGGTCGACCTCATCAAGGCCAAGCGCGACGGGGGCAAGCTCTCGACGGCGCAGATCGGCTGGCTCGTCGACGCGTACACGCGCGGCTACGTCGCCGACGAGCAGATGTCGGCGCTCACCATGGCGATCTTCTTGCGCGGGATGGAGTCGGACGAGATCCGCGACCTCACCCTCGCCATGATCGCGACGGGCGAGACCCTCGATTTCTCCGGTCTCGGCAAGAGCACGACCGACAAGCACTCGACGGGCGGCGTGGGCGACAAGATCACCCTCCCGCTCGCGCCGCTCGTGGCGTCGTTCGGTGTCGCCGTGCCGCAGCTCTCGGGGCGGGGCCTGGGTCACACCGGCGGCACCCTCGACAAGCTCGAGAGCATCCCCGGCTGGCGGGCGACGCTCACCAACGCCGAGTTCATGCGCCAGCTCGACGAGGTGGGCGCCGTCGTGTGCGCGGCCGGGGAAGGTCTGGCTCCCGCCGACCGCAAGCTCTATGCGCTGCGCGACATCACCGGGACCGTCGAGGCGATCCCCCTCATCGCCTCGAGCATCATGAGTAAGAAGATCGCCGAAGGCACCGCGTCGCTCGTGCTCGACGTCAAGCACGGGTCGGGCGCGTTCATGCAGGATCCGGCTCGCGCCCGCGAACTCGCCGAGACGATGGTGCGCCTGGGCAACGACGCCGGCACCCGCACGGCGGCGCTGCTGACCAACATGCACGTGCCCCTCGGGCTCGCGATCGGCAACGCCAACGAGGTGCGCGAGTCGGTCGAAGTGCTCGCGGGAGGCGGACCGGCGGATGTCGTGGAACTCACCGTCGCACTCGCGCGCGAGATGCTCACCCTCGCCGGACAGCCCGACGCCGACGTCGAGCAGGCGCTCGCGGACGGCAGGGCGATGGACTCGTGGCGGGCGATGATCGCCGCACAGGACGGCGACCCCGACGCCGCCCTCCCCGTCGCGAAGGAGACGGACGTGGTGAGGGCCGACCGGGACGGCGTGCTCGTGAGGCAGGAGGCGCTCCCGTTCGGGATCGCGGCCTGGCGTCTCGGCGCGGGGCGTGCGCGCAAAGAGGACCCGGTGCAGCACGCGGCGGGAATCGACCTGCACGCCAAGCCCGGCGACCGGGTGAGGAAGGGTCAGCCGCTCTTCACTCTCTCCGCCGACGAGCCTGCTCGGTTCGCCCGCGCGCTCGACGCGCTCGAGGGCGCGTGGGCGATCGGCGACCCGGGCGACGTCGTCGACGACGGCGGTCCGCTCATCGCCGGCCGGGTCGAGTGACGGTCACGGGTCCGCGGCCTCACGCGCGGCCGTAGGCTGGAGCGGTGACGACTGACGCAGACCGCATCCTTCCCGGTTCCCGTGTGCCGCTGGGCCGGCTTCCGAAGGTGTCGTTGCACGACCACCTCGACGGCGGCCTGCGTGCTCAGACGATCATCGACCTCGCACCCGCCGCGGGCGTCGAGCTTCCGGCCGACACGGCCGACGCGCTCGCCGCGTGGTTCCTCGAGTCCTGCTCGTCGGGTGAGCTCGTGGACTACCTCAAGACCTTCGACATCACGATCGCGGTCATGCAGACCGCTCAGAACCTCACCCGGATCGCGCGCGAGTTCGTCGAGGACCTCGCTGCCGACGGCGTGATCTACGGCGAGATCCGCTGGGCGCCCGAACAGCACCTCGCTCAGGGGCTCACCCTCGATCAGGCGGTCGAGGCGGTGCAGGCCGGCATCGACGAGGGCGTCGATCGCGTCGAAGCGGCGGGCGGTTGGATCCGGGCCGGTCAGCTCATCTCGGCGATGCGGCAGAACGACCGCGGCATGGAGATCGCCCAGCTCGCGTTGCGGCACCGCGATGCGGGCGCTCACGGGTTCGACATCGCGGGACCGGAGAAGGGCTTCTTGCCCTCGCGGTTCGCCGACGCGTTCGACCTGCTCGCGCGCGAGATGTTCCCCGTGACGATCCACGCCGGCGAGGCCGACGGGCTCGAGAGCATCCGCAGCGCCCTCGTCGACGGTCACGCCCTGCGCCTGGGCCACGGCGTGTGCATCGCCGAGGACATCGAACTCGAGGATGCCGAGGACGACGACGCGAGCTACGTCACGCTGGGCCGCCTCGCGCAGTGGATCAAAGACCGCGGCATCCCGCTCGAGACGAGCCCCTCCTCGAACCTGCAGACCGCGGCGTTCACGCAGTGGGGCCCGGGCATCGCCGGTCACCCGTTCGACGTGCTCTACCAGCTCGGGTTCCGGGTGACGGTCAACGTCGACAACCGCCTGATGAGCGCGACGTCGCTCACGCGCGAACTCGCGTTGCTCGTCGACGCCTTCGGCTACGACGCCGACGATGTCGCGACGTTCATGATCAACGCGGCCGAGGCGGCGTTCTTGCCGCTCGAGGACCGCGAGGACCTCATCGAGCGCATCATCGCGGGGTTCGGTTCCGCGTCGGACTGACGGCTGATCAGTCTCGTTCCAGAAGACGTCGCATCCCCGCATCCAGGGCCGCGACCGTCGCCGCGGCGGCGCGACGGCGCTCGGTCGCCGATCCGACGCGTGACGCGGCATCGAGGTAGCACTTGAGCTTCGGCTCGGTGCCGCTCGGACGCACGATGACGCGGCTCCCGCCCGCGAGGCGGTAGCGCAGGATGTCCTGCGGGCCGAAGCCGTCGACGCCGAGCAGGAAGTCGTCGGCGCCTTCCACGGCGAGCCCGCCGATCTCGGCGGGAGGTTCGGCGCGGAGACGCTCCATCGAGAGCGGGATCTGCGCCAGATCTGCGACTCGGATCGAGATCTGACCCGAGGCATGCGCGCCGAACTCGCGCGCGAAGTGGTCGAGGTGGGAGTCGAGGGTCTCGCCCGCCGCGCGCAGCTCCGAGAACAGCGAGAGCACGGCGACGGCCGCGGAGATGCCGTCCTTGTCGCGCACCTTCTGCGGATCGACGAGGTAGCCCAGCGCCTCCTCGTAGCCGTATACGAGGTTCGGCACGCGCGAGATCCACTTGAATCCGGTGAGGGTCTCGCGGAAGTCGAGGCCGTAGTGCCGCGCGACCTCACGCAGCGCGGGGGAGGACACGAGCGAGCACGCGAGAGTTCCCGCCTCGTGGGTGCGAGCGGCGCGCCAGCCGAGCAGCCAGCCGATCTCGTTGCCGCTCAGGCGGCGCCAGCCGCCGGGGGTGTCGTCGTCGGGGACGCCCACGGCGACGCGGTCGGCGTCGGGGTCGTTGGCGATGACGAGGTCGGCGCCGGCCTCCCGGGCGAGGGCGAAGGCGAGATCCATCGCGCCCGGCTCTTCCGGGTTGGGGAACGCGACGGTGGGGAAGTCGGGGTCGGGATGCGCTTGCGCGGCGACGACGAGCGGGGCGGGGAACCCGGTTCGGGCGAAGACGCGCTGCGCGACCTCGAGCCCGACCCCGTGCATCGGGGTGTACACGTAGCGAAGCGCCTCGGGCTGCGACGCCACGCGCGCGGTGCGTTCGACGTAGGCATCCACGATGCGCTCGTCGGCGGTGCGGATGCCCGGTGAGCTCGGGTGGTCGCCGAAGGGGATGAG
>Ga0233377_1001194_pt1 | contig 10098 bp, 7 predicted proteins | sample ElkDunMinimDraft_6_FD_191540 | JGI IMG/M metagenome (GOLD analysis project Ga0233377, IMG submission 191540) | Fecal eukaryotic communites from dung pellets of Tule Elk in California, USA - Elk Dung E36 | ecosystem: Host-associated > Mammals > Digestive system > Large intestine > Fecal | place...
CCCGGGGGCGCTCCGTCCTCGATGGTCATGCTCCCCGACGGTCGACTCGTCGTCGCCGTGCGCGACGGAGGGCGTCTTCTCGTCCTCCGGGGCGGCGGGACCGCGGCTTCGCCGCTCGTCGTCGACACGCGGATCGACGTCCCGACCGAACCCGTCGGTCTCGCGCTCTCGCCCGACGACGCTACGCTCGTCGCGACGAGCGCGTGGGGTCGAGCCGTCTCCGTCTTCGATGCGCACACGTTCACGGTGAAGGCAAAGCACACCGTCGCCCGCGAGCCTCGGAACGTCCTGGTCTCGGCCAACGGCAAGCGGGCGTTCGTCTCCCACGCCGTCGGTCAATCACTGGACGTCATCCCGCTCGACGGCACCACGCGGGAGAAGCCGCTCTCGTTGGGTGGCAAGGAGGAGCTCCTCGGCCAGATGGCGTTCAGCGCGCAGCCGCGCGTCGCCTGCCAGGGCTTCGCGCTCGCCAAGACGGAGAGCGGCCGCGTCCTCGCCCCGCATGTCCTCGTCTTTCCGGGCGAGCCTACCGTCTCGGATGGTTACGGCGGCGGCGAGGGGCGCGAGGCCGAGGTGTTCCACGTCCCCGTCATCGACGAGGACTCCGGCAAGCTGCTGGCCGAGTCGGCGAACCTGCGCGCGGCCCTCGAGGGCGATACGGTCCGCTGTTCGCTCCCACGCGCGGCCACGGCAGGCAGGGCCGGACTCTTCGTGACGTGCCTCGGCGACGATGCAGTCGTCCTCGTCGACGCGGACGCAGTGAACCCGCACGACGTCATGGTGAAGAAGTGGTCGGTGCCTTCGGGCCCCACGGCGATCGCGCTCGACGAGGAGAAGGATCGTGCCGTCGTCTGGTCGCAGTTCGCACACGCGCTCACGACCATCGCCATCGGCGAGTCCGGCGACGCTGCGCCGAGGCCGTTCGCGCTCTCCAGCATCACGCTCGTGCGCGAGCACGCAGACGCAAAGATCGAGCGCGGGCGCGTCCTCTTCCATTCGACGACCGATCGGCGGATCTCGGGTGACGGCCGGGCCTGTGCGAGCTGCCATCCCGATGGTCGCGATGACGCCCTCGTCTGGTCGTCACCGAAAGGCCCGCGCCAGACACCGATGCTCGCCGGCCGCCTCGACGGAGCCGCGCCCTTCGGATGGAACGGCGATGCAGCCGACGTGCACACGCACCTCATCGGTACGATCAAGCGCCTCGGCGGCACGGGGCTCGAGGGCGAGGACAAGGAGGCGCTCGTGGCGTATCTCCGCTCGATGCGCCCGCCGCCGGCCACGCGGCCTCTGCCGGGGAACGAGGCCGTCGAGCGCGGCCTCGCGATCTTCCAGTCGGAGCAGGCAGGGTGCGCGAGCTGCCATGGAGCAGATGGCGACATGCCCGACGGCTCACAGCACGACGTGAAGAGCCGCGCTCAGGCGGATGTCCAGGTGAAGTTCGACACACCGTCGCTCCGCTTCGTCGGAGGCTCGGCGCCGTACTTCCACGACGGGAGATATCCGGACCTCAGAACGCTGCTCCTGAAGTCCGACGGCAAGATGGGCCACACGAAACACCTCGCGCCTTCCGAGCTCGCCGATCTCGAAGCCTACCTGGAGACGCTGTGATGTCCCATCGCTCCGCCGCCCACGCCTTCGCATCGTTCGTCGGTCTCACGGCACTCCTCGTGAGCTCACCAGGATCCGCAGGAGAGAAGTCGCCCATCTCCTCGCTCCCGACGCTCCCCGCACCGCGCGATCGGACGGAGCCACCGAAGGACTACGGGGTCCCCGGTCTCACCGTGAAGGAGCACCAGAGAACGTCGCGAAGCTACCTCGAGCTGATCGCCGCGACCTCGCGCGGCTACTGCATCGTGGAGGCCGCGAGCCCGGCACTCCAGCTCGAGTCCTCGACGACGATGTTCGACGGCCAGATGGAGCTCTGGAGGTTCGTCGAGGCCGAGGGGAGAGCAACGCTCGAGCGGACGAGGTTCGCGATGGCGAACGATCCGAACGGCGTCTGGGTCCAGAGCAAGACGTCGACGGAGCTCCGCGCGGTCGTGCGTTCCGACGGCGTCACGGTATGGGCCTTCCGTGACGCCTCCCGCGGCGGCGACGTCGTCCTGCTCGCGCGCGGTGCGGCGAGGGGACGGGAGATCCACATGAAGAGAGCCGAGGACGATGGCGGCCCCGACTTCATCACGTCCGAGTGCACCTTCGGCGCGGCGCGGCTTCCTTCGAGCGCAGCGAAGACCGGCACGCTCGCACAGCTCCAAGGCACCCTGCCCCCTGACGGTGAGGACAAGTCGAAGGTCACGCCGCGGTTCGTCGTCGACGGCAGTCTCGCGAAGCTCTCGCGCGATCCGGAGCCGGTGCTCTCCGTGCGCATCCGGCGGATCGAGTGAGCGCGCTCGCCGTCCCCTCGCCAGCACGCGGGCTGTCCGGCCCGAGCGCCGCGCGAACGGCTACACGGCAAACGTCCAGCAGGACTGCGATTCGCCGGGGACGCCGCCGGCAAACGTCCAGCAGGACTGCGATTCGCCGGGGATGCCGCCGGCAAACGTCCAGCAGGACTGCGATTCGCCGGGGACGCCGTCCCGGACCACACGCGGCCGTCCCCAGCCTCGGATCGATGACGCGAGGCGTCGCGATCACTGCCCCACCCGTGAGCAATCCGTCGCTCACCCGTCAACTTTCGAACAGGCCCGGGGACGCCGACAAAAGCAGACCAATTCCGCGGGTGCTCGCGTGTGGGATACCGGCCCGATTGTTGCTCGAGGCCGCCCATGGTGCGTTTCCGGACGTTCGGCCAGCTGCTCATCGCAGCAGGCCTCATGGCTTGCGGTGTGCAGACCAACAGCGGGGCAAGCAGCGGCACGCCCGAACCTCCGGAGCCCGACGTCCTCGCGGATCTTCGGGCCGACTCGAACCGAGACGGGCAGATCACCTTCGACGACTCCGATGCGACGAAGATGGACTGGACGAAGGAGAGCGGCGCGATCTTCCTCGCGAACATCGACGACGACAGCAAGCGCTGCAAGGCGAAGGGAGACGACCTCACGATCGCCAAGTGCAACGACGCGCAGGACGAGATCGTCAACGGCGACGACGACGCGCTGGATCTCGCGCGGCTGAAGAGCAAGCCCTGGCCGAAGACGCCCGAAGATGCGACCGGCCACGTCACGATCCTCACTGACGCCGCGAGAGACCGCGTGCGCCTGTTCAAGAGGTTCGGTGAGGGGGCGACGGACTTCGACGTCCTCCCCGAGGACAATACGTTCACCTACGAGGAGATCCGGGCCGGCTTCGAGCTCGCCATCGAGGCCAAGGACATCGTCCGCGACCCCAAGGAGTGGGACGGCTACGTCGAGGTACAGCTCACCGTCACGTCGCCCACGAAGGGCGAGTCGAGCGACGTCGTCCTGCTGCGCGTCGCACCGGTGGTCACGTTCCACCATCTCCTCCCGGCCGAGCAGATCTGGGTCTCGAACACGCGCACGCCCGGAAATACAGCGATGCGGGCCGATCTCACCACGTCGTGCAAGGCCGCAGGGCTCGGCGCGCCGAAGACGATCGACGATCCCGATCCGTGGACCCAGGACTTCTTCGAGACGGCGTACATGTCGATGCCGGGTCCGGACGGCACGCAGCACGTCATCCGCGTGAACTACCGCTCCGCGAACGTGTTCGAGCCGGAGAAGGAGAAGAGCCCGCTCCGTCCCGCGGGCAAGTTCGTCTTCGAGCTGCGCGGCCGTGACGTGGCGGGGATCCAGCAGTTCGACATCGATCACCACCCCGACATGGACACGCTCAACTCGTTCGGGAACTACGAGACGGTCCCGCCCTACGAGAAGGATGGCGAGTCGTATCCGCTCGGGCGCGTCATTCGAGGCAAGACCAAGTCGTACTACCCGGACAAGACGTTCTCCAAGATGCTCGAGGCGCAAGGGATGCAGCCGCCGATCGACGTCGACACGTCGTGGCTGCTCGTCGCGCACATCGACGAGACGATCTCGTTCGTGAAGGCGCCCACCCCGCGCGGCTGGATGCTCCTCGTCAACGACGCGCCGATGGCGAAGAAGATGCTCGAGGACGCGGTGAAGGCCGGAGCGGGCGACACCCCCATGTTCGTCGGCAAGTACTGGGTCGACTTCGAATCGGGCGAGATGACTCCCGCGGAGGTGACGATCTCCGAGGTGCTCGCCGACACCGAGGTGATGAAGGCGAGCGCCGAGGCTGCAGCAGAGATCGACGCGCAGCTCGAGACGATCAAGAAGGAGATCGGCCTCGCGGACGACGAGATCATCCACGTGCCGTTCTTGCACATCGAGTACGCCGGCAAGTCGGCGGCCTACCAGCCGGGCACCGTCAACGGCGTCTACATCTCCGACACACGCTTCGGCGCGCCAGATCCGCACGGCCCCGAGATCGACGGGAAGGACATCTTCAAGACCGCCTTCGCAGAACCGATGAAGAAGATCGGGATCACCGTCGACTTCATCGAGGACTGGGACGACTACCACCTGGGTATCGGCGAGGTGCATTGCGGCACGAACTCGACGCGCAAGATCCCCGAGGCTCGGTGGTGGGAGAGCGGACGATGAGGACCACGACGAGGAAGATCACCATGACCAAGCGCCTCTTCTCCCTCTCGCTCGGCACGCTCCTCGTCGGGGCGGTCGCCACGTTCTCGGCGAGCGCCGGCGCTGCGCCGACGCCGGCCGCCGTGCAGGCTCACGGGTTCCGGATGCCGGCGAAGCCCATCTCGGCCGAGGTGCAGAAGGACGTCGCGAAGGCGCGCGCGGTCGACCCACGCGCGTTCGTCGCCGTGAACGGCATCATCTCGCACGCGGCGGAAGCGGACGCGCGCGCCCGCGGGCGGAAGGCGCCGATCGCGCTCTACCTCGCGAAGCTCGGGCCGAGCGCGCTCATGCCGATGCTCGAGATGCTCGCGGTCGATCCACCGCGCGGCCTCCCCGCGGCCTCGGCGCCAGGCGTGCGGCGCGACCTGATCGAGGCCGTCGGCCTGCTCAAGGATCCACGCGCCCTTCCCGTCCTCGCCTCGATCCTCGAGGACACGACGGAGGACGCCGACACGACCCGCACCGTCGCCGAGGCGGTCGCCCGGATCGGCACCGAAGACGCGGCGAACCACCTGCTCGCAGCGCTCGGCGCGTCGCGTGGCGATCGGACCCGCGCGCTCCTTTCCGGAATGGGCGACTGCCGCCGCCTCCGCGTCACGGAGGCCCTCGCGTCGCACATGCGATCGACGAACGACGACTCCGTCGCCCGTGCCGTCGCGCGCTCGCTCGGCCGGGCCGGTAACGCCTGGGCGTGGAAGACCCTCGCCGACAGGAGCGAGGAGACGCGGATCCGCGGGACCGCGGCTCGCGCGCTCGTCGACGCGTACGTCCGACGCGTCGGCGAGGCCCGCATCGCAGCGTCGAACGCGCTCATGGTGGTCGATGCGCCGGAGACTCCGGACCTCATCGCGCAGGCGAAGAAGGGCGCGTCCCCGGACGTGACGAAGGCCCTCGACGCCCTCGCCGAACGCTTCGCTCGCAATCCGTCTCGCACGAACTGACGGCTCGCGGCGCTCGCGCCCGCGGGTCTGGTATATGGTGCAGCACATGCGCTCGCGTGCGCTCGTCGCCCTCTTCCTCCTCTCGTGCGGGGGCGCGTCCACGGCCGCCCCGGCGTCTCCGAGCGCCGTCGCGTCCGGCCAACCCGGCGCCCTTCCTCCGAGCCCACCTTCGATGACCTCGCCTCCCATCGTCCAGACCGGCGCGCCGGGCCTCCGCTCGCGGGCGAAGGAAGTTGCGCCCGAGCAGATCCAGACGAAGGAGATGCAGGATCTCGTCACCACGATGATCGCGACGATGCGCGCTGCCCCCGGGGTTGGCCTCGCCGCCCCGCAGATCGGCGTCCCGCTACGCGTGATCGTCCTCGAGGATCGCGAGGACTTATTGAAGGGCCTCACCGCCGAGGAGCGCAGGGAGCGTGAGCGAGCCGCCTTCCCCACGCGTGTGTTCTTCAATCCCGTGCTGAAGCCCGTCGGCGAGGACCGCGCGATGTTCTTCGAGGGCTGCCTCAGCGTGAAGGGCTTCGTCGGTCTCGTCGAGCGGAGCGCGGAGGTCGAGGTGAGCGGGCTCGACGAGAACGGCGCACCACAGACCTGGCGTGTCCGCGGCTGGCCGGCGCGCATCCTCCAGCACGAGGTCGACCACCTCGACGGGACGCTCTACATCGATCGCATGAAGACGCGCTCGTTTGCGACCGCGGAGCACGCCAAGGCGCTCTACGGCGGGAAGCCGATCGCCGAGATCCGGCGGATGCTCGACCTGTAGAGGCTCGTCCCTCGGTTTCGCAGGGCCCATGTAGGATACATGGATACCTTCGCCATGTCCTTGTGACCGGCGACACCTTCTGATTGGATCGACGCTGGATAATTCCGGCGCGGCGCGCCAGGAGGATTTTCGATGCGGCGGTGGCTCCGGGGAGGTTCGGTTGCGTTCTTCATCATGCTCGGCATCTTCGCGGGGTGCGGAGACCCGAGCGACAGCACGTTCGGCGAAGACGACGATGCCTCGACGTCGTCCTCGTCGGGCAGCTTCCCCGTCGCGGACGGGAGCACCATGGCGGAGGCGAGCGACCCGGCCGTGTGCGGCGACGGCAAGCTGCAGCTCGGAGAAGGCTGCGACGACGGCAACGTCACCGCAGGCGACGGCTGCAACGCGACCTGCCAGCGCGAGCCAGGTTTCGCCTGTCCGGTCCCGGGCGCACCTTGCGGCCCCGCCGCCGCCTGCGGCGACGGCTTCATCCAGGGCGCCGAGCAGTGCGACGACGCGAACACCACACCGAACGACGGGTGCAGCGCGACCTGCACCGTGGAGAGCGGGTGGATCTGCCCGTTCGCCGGCGCGGCCTGCTTCGCCGCCGCGTGCGGCGACGGCATCGTCGCGGGAGACGAGGACTGTGACGACGGCGCCGGTGGGGACGGCGGCAGTGACGGCTGCTCGTCGACGTGCCAGCTGCAGGAAGGCTTCAAGTGCCCCACACCCAACATGTCGTGCGTGCCGACGACGTGCGGCGACGGCATCGTGGAGGGCACCGAGGAGTGCGACGACGGCGAGACGAAGGACGGCGGCGCCGGCTACCTCCGCCCGTACGACGGCTGCTCGACGACCTGCAAGCGCGAGCCGACGTGCACGAGCACGGCAGCGGACGGCGGCGTGACCGTCGGCGCATGCCAGGGCGTCTGCGGCGACGGCCTCGTGTTCCCCGGCGAAGCGTGTGACGACGGCAACAAGCGCGACGGCGACGGATGCAGCAGCACGTGCACGAAAGAGCCGGGCTTCGAGTGCACCGACGTCGCGCAGGCGCTTCCGGACGTTCTCGATCTGCCGCTCGTCATCCGCGACTTCCGTGGCTTCAACGACGCCAGCGGCTCCCGGCATCCCGACTTCGAGAAGAGCACGATGAGCCCTTCGTGCCCCGACAGCGGCGGCACCGGCGTCATCACGGGGATGCTCGGCCCGCTCTTCACTGCGCGGCTCGATGCGCAAGGCAAGCCCGTCTACATCGGCAACGGCGTCAATGGCAGCGACTGCATCCGCGGCGGCGCTGCCGGCTTCGCGCAGTGGTACCGCGACACGCCGAACGTGAACCAGACGGTGGTCAAGTCATTGCGCCTCGTTCGCCAGGCGGACGACAGCTACGTCTTCGACAGCGATGCCCACCAGCCGTACGTGTCTCGCGGCGGGTTCTTCCCGATCGACAACGAGCTGTTCGGCAACCAGGGCGCGTCGCCGAACCACAACTTCCACTTCACGAGCGAGGTGAAGTACTGGTTCACCTACCGGGCCTCGGCGACGCCGCCCGTGCTCGAGTTCACCGGCGACGACGACGTGTTCGTCTTCATCAACGGTCGGCTCGCGGTCGACATCGGCGGCATCCACGGCAAGCAGCCGGGCAGCATCATGATCAACGCGGCCAACGCCACGAACCTCGGTCTCGAGGACGGCAAGCTCTACGAGATCGTCGTCTTCCAGGCCGAGCGCAACCGCACCCAGTCGAACTACAAGCTCACGCTCCGCGGCTTCGAGCAGAAGAAGACGACGTGCGTCCCTCGTTGTGGCGACGGCATCAAGACGAAGTTCGAGGTCTGCGACGACGGGCCGAACAACGACGACAACGGCCCGCTGCCCGATGCCGGTGCGAGCGACGGCGGAGCGAGCCGACCGCCCGCGTACGGCAAGTGCTCGTTCGACTGCCGCGCACGCGGCGGCTACTGCGGCGACGGCATCGTCCAGGCGGAGGCCGGCGAGGTCTGCGATCTCGGACCGGAGAACGGGGGCTACGGACCAGGCAGCTGCCTTCCGGGCTGCAAGGCCGCGGGCCCGCGCTGCGGCGATGGCAAGGTCGACGTCTTCTTCGGCGAGGAGTGCGACGACGGCAACACGAGCTCGAGCGACGGCTGCTCGTCGGCGTGCAAGCGTGAAGACAACGTGAAGTGAGCCGTCGGCGGGGTGGCGGGCGGTCTCCGCCATCCCGTGTCGGTCCTCAGCGCGAGCCCGGACGTCGCCTCCGGACTCGCCGCAGGCCGACACGCGCGCCTCGGGCTCGTCGGGCGGGATGGCGACGGTCTATCCCGCCCGAGCCCGAGCCCGAGCCCGAGCCCGAGCCCGAGCCCGAGCCCGAGCCCGAGCCCGAGCCCGAGCCCGAGCCCGAGCCCGAGCCCGACGATCTGGCCGCGCTCGCGCCCCTGCGCGGAGAGCCTTCGCACGGTCCGCGGGCGACATCGACGCGATCATCTCCGGGGCCCGTCCCGCGTGGGCTCCTCCGGAGTCCAGGTCGACATCCGGCTCCTCGGCGCGCTCCGTCGGCGCGGCCCTCAGCGCTTCCGGTGCGCGTTGACGAGGCGCGCCAGCGGCACGCTCCCGACGACGTTGCGAATCCGCTGGGCCTGCTCCGCGCTCACGTCACCGATGAGCTGAACCTCCGCACGCCCCGACGAGCGCATGATCCGGACGCGGAGGTCGGCGATCGGGGGGCGCTTGGCGACGTCGCGCAGATCCGCGAGGACCGGCGGGGCGATCCCGCCGTGCACGACGCGGACGGCCCCTCGCTCGACGGCGAGCTCGGCGATCGTGACCGCGCGGCGTGCGGAGAGATACAGCAGAGCGAGCGCTGCCGCGGCGATGCCAACGAGGACGAGGAGCGACGAATCCACGGAGCGACTTTCTCGCGACGGCGCGCGCTTGTCGGTTTAGGCTCGCAGGGCGCCCGTGTCCACCCGAGCCTTCTTCGATCATGCTGCCAAGCAGGCAGTGAGCGCTGCCATCAAGCGCGTGGAGAGCCAGACCTCGGCCGAGGTCGTCGTCGCCGTCCGCCGGCAGGCCGGCCTCTCGTACCTGCAGGCGGATCTCCTGTTCGGGGCGGTCGTCGCCCTCGCGAGCCTCGCCGTCGTCCTGTTCGTCGACACGGAGTTCGCGACGACATGGATCCCGGTCGACATCGCCCTCTCCTTCGCCGCCGGTGCGCTCCTGTGCCGCTACACGTGGTTCCTCCGGAGGCTCTTCACGGGGCGCTCGCGGCGCACGGAGGAGACACGGCGGGCCGCGTCGACGGCGTTCCACGACATGGGGATCGGCCGAACGAGCGGGCGCAACGGCATCCTCGTCCTCGTCGCCCTCTTCGAGCATCGCGTCGCCGTGATCGCGGACGTGGGCATCGACACAGCAGCGATCCAGGTGTCGGTCGCCAACCTGCGGGCTGCGCTCGAGCGCCCGGTCCCGGACTTCGACGCCTTCATCGCGGCGCTCGACTCGCTCGGCCCTGCGCTCGCGAAGACGATGCCGCGCCGCGCCGATGACGTGAACGAGCTGCCCGACGAGGTGGGGGTCGCATGAGCGCGCGCCGCTTGCCGCGTGCTCTGGCAGCACGCTTCGCCGGACGAGGCCGCCCCCCGTGGCTCACGCCGGCCATGCTGATCGGCGTCCTCGTGGTCGTCGCGATCCTGCTCGTCGCCGTGACCGCCGCGGCGCGGCCGGGCGGTGGAAGCTCCTATTCGGGCGGCAGCTCGCGTTCTTCGGGAGGGAGCCGCTCGTCCGGCGG
>Ga0233377_1001195_pt1 | contig 10090 bp, 6 predicted proteins | sample ElkDunMinimDraft_6_FD_191540 | JGI IMG/M metagenome (GOLD analysis project Ga0233377, IMG submission 191540) | Fecal eukaryotic communites from dung pellets of Tule Elk in California, USA - Elk Dung E36 | ecosystem: Host-associated > Mammals > Digestive system > Large intestine > Fecal | place...
TATGGTGATTTCGACACCGAATTACACACTCGTTTTCCAGATAGCAACCTTTTCATTCGGAATATCTGTAGCCCCGGTAATACGGCTGGTTTTCGTCCGCATCCATCTAGAAATTCCCCCTGGGCGTTTCCTGGTGCAGAAAAATTCAATCCAGAATTCGACATCAACACAGGTAGTGAAGGACACTTTCCTACTGAAGATGAATGGTTGACTACGCTTAAACCTGATGTTATCCTTGGTTTCTTTGGATACAACGAATCATTTCGAGGTCAAGAAGGATTAGAGGATTTCAAGGGTGAAATTGCTGCATTTATAGATCATACAAAAGGTCAAAATTACAATGAAGGAAAAGGAACTCAATTAATTTTGATCTCTCCTATTGCATTTGAAGATCTTTCTGATAAGCTAGACCTTCCAGATGGCAAAGAAGCTAACAAAAACATACAGTTATATACCGAGGCAATGAAACAAGTGGCTCAGGAAAAGAATATTCCCTTCCTTGACGTATACAATATTAGCAATAAATGGTATGAACAAAATTCTGAACCTGTAACTATCGATGGTTCACAGCTTTCTGAAAAATCTTACGAAAAGTTTGCAGATTATTTAGTCAGCAATATTTTCGGTAAAGGTGAGGAAAAACCATCAACCCATAAGGAAAAGATAAAAGAAGCAGTTTTAGAAAAAGATTGGGTTTGGAATCAGGATTTCAAAATTCCAAATGGAGTTCATGCTTATGGTCGAAGATTCAATCCATTTGGACCAGAGAACTATCCATTCGAAATTAAAAAACTTCGTCAAATGGGTGAGATTAGAGATACAGCAATCTGGAAGGCGGCAAAAGGAGAACCTTATGACCTTGCAGCTATGGACAAGAACACCTTAAAGCTTCCAGAAGTTAAGACTAATTATGATTTCGGACAAGATCCAAATTCAAGATATTTATATGGAGAAGAAGCTCTAGCGAAATTCCATACAGCACCTGGTTACAAAATTGATCTTTTCGCTTCGGAAGAGAAGTTCCCCGATTTAGCAAACCCTGTTCAAATTTCTTTTGACGCCAAAGGAAGATTATGGGTGGCAACCATGCCTAGTTACCCACACTGGAAAGCTGGTGATGGCAAGCCAAATGATAAGATTATTATTCTTGAAGATACTGATGGTGATGGCAAAGCAGATAAACAATCTATTTTTGCAGATCATCTTCATCTACCTATTGGATTCGAATTCGCCCCAGAAGGGGTTTACCTTTCACAGGGTAAAAACTTAGTTCTACTAAAAGACACGGACGGCGATGGCAAAGCAGATGTAAAAGAAACTATTCTGAGCGGATTTGATGATCATGACACCCATCATGCTCACAGCGCTTATACTATGGATCCTTCTGGTGCAATTTTTATGGCTGAGGGGGTATTCTTGCATACCAATGTAGAAACTTCCTATGGCCCAGTAAGAGGGGTAAATGGTGGATTCTATAGATTTTCACCTCAAAACAAAAGATTAGAACGTGTTTCTCAAGTTTCTATTCCTAATCCATGGGGTATTGCAACTGACGATTGGGGACAGACGATTTACCTTGAGACTTCAGGTCCTGACGTTAGATGGATGTTACCTGGAAGCAGTAAACCTAGGTATGGGGAAGCTAATGATAAGTCATTCACACTTGTAGACGAAAACCAACGAGTAAGACCTACATCTGGATTAGAATTTATATCCTCAAGACATTTTCCGGATGATGTGCAAGGTGATTATTTACTTAATAATACTATTGGATTCCTAGGTGGAAAACAACATACATTTGAAGACGATGGTACCGGTTATAAATCTCATCATAGACAGGATTTATTTTGGTCAGATGATAAAAACTTCCGTCCAGTGGATCTAGAATTCGCTCCAGATGGATCTTTATATGTTGTAGATTGGCACAATATGTTAATTGGTCATATGCAACATAATGCTCGCGACCCTCTAAGAGACCATGTTCACGGAAGAATCTATAGAATTACTTATCCTTCCAGACCATTAGTAAAACCTGCGAAAATTGATGGAGCTTCTATTGATGAATTACTAGAAAACTTAAAGCTTCCAGAACTAAGAACTCGGTATAGAACCCGTAGTGAGCTGAGAATGCGTAATGCAGATGAAGTAGCAAAAAAAGCTACTGAATGGGCAGCAAAACTAGATCCAAATGATTCCAAATATCTTCATAACCTTACAGAGGCTATGTGGGTAACATGGGGTGCAAATAAAATAAGTTCAGACCTGGTTCAAAAGTTATTAGAATCTAAGGATTATCATGCTCGAGCAGCAGCTGTTCATGCACTTCGATATAACACAGATAAAATCAAAAACTATAAAGAGTTGATGGCTAAAGCTGCAAAAGATGAAAGCGGAAGAGTTAAACTTGAACTTATAACTGCGGCCTCTTGGCTAAAACCATCTGAAGGAATTGATTTAATGAACGCAATTGACACTGCAAGTTTGGACAAATGGAACAAACCAGCATATATTAATTCATTTTCACACTTAAATAACAGGTCGGTTAGAGAAGAGAAAGAGCCTAGTAAAACTACCTCTAAATTAACAGGAGCTGCATTAGAGCAATACAAAAGAGGCGCTGTCATCTACTCAAAAGAAGGCTTCTGTATAACTTGTCATCAACCAAATGGTAAAGGTTTGGACGCATCAGGCTTCCCTCCATTACATGCAAGTAAATGGGCAACTGGAAACGAAGACCGTTTAATTAAGTTAACACTAAATGGTTTATTAGGCCCTATTGAAGTAAATGGAAAGAAATATCCGGGCCAAGTTCCTATGACACCATTTGGGATGATGCTGAATGATCAAGAGATTGCTGACGTATTAACCTATGTTAGAAACTCTTTTGGAAATGAATCCACTCCAATTTCTGCTAACAAAGTCAAAGAAATTCGTGCATCAATAAAAGACAAAAAGGGATTTTATTCACCTGAGGAATTACTAAAGGCTCATCCACTTGAAAAGGATTAATTGAAAAAGAAAACGATAGATATGAATAAAATTGGATTTAATATTTTACCATGGTCAGCTGGAGTATCCTCAAATGTATTTCCTATACTCGATCGCTTAAAATCGATTGGTTATGATGGTGTTGAAGTACTTATCGGCGCTCCAGACATTAACGAATACAAGGCTTTAGCAAATCATGCCAAAGGCTTAGGTTTAACCGTAAATGCAGTAACTGTTCTTGGTGAAAATGAAAATCCAATTTCAACAAATAAAGAAGTAAGAAATCGGGGGATAGAACGGATAAAATGGGTTATTGATCGTGCACATGATTTAGGTTCTGAAATATTATGCGGGCCATTTCATTCTGCTCATAGTATATTTTCAAGAGCAGCGGCAACAGAACAGGAGTATCAATGGGCTGCTGAAGCATTAAGAATTGCAGGGGATCATGCTCAACAAGCAGGTATTATTTTAACGCCCGAGGCTGTAAATCGTTTTGAGAACTATTTAGCAAGTTGTATTGATCATTTAGCTTATTTAATAGAATTAACCGATCATCCCAACGTGAAAGGAATGTATGATACTCATCATGCTAACATAGAAGAGAAAAATGTTACAAATTCAATTCAAAGAATTGCACCGCATTTAGCACATGTACATATTAGTGAAAATGACCGTGGCACACCCGGAAAAGGACTAGTTCATTGGGACGAAGTATTCCAAGCCTTAGACGATATTCAGTATACTGGATGGTACACTATTGAGGCTTTTTCAAGATCAGATCCTGATTTTGCTAACGCAATAAATGTATGGCGGGAATATTCTGATCCTTGGGAAATTGCTGAGTATGGATATAACTTTATAAAGTCCAACCTAACAAAATTTGAAAAAAAATAAGTTATCTTGTATCTTGTTGTAAGATCAACATTTAAATTTTAACCACAAATAAACCATATTATGAGTAAACAAGTTAACCCTAATGCCTTGTTTTTGGGAAGCTGTCTAGCCCTAATTACTACAGGACTTACATTCTCAATTCGAGCAGGCATTTTACCGCAGCTGGGAGAAAATTTCAATCTTTCCGCAGAGCAACTAGGATTTATTAATTCCATGTGGTTTCTCGGCTTTCCGATTTCCATGATTTTAGGAGGAATATTTTATTACAAAATTGGGCCAAGCAATATCATGCGATTTGCCTTTGTTTCCCATACTATTGGAATTTTATTGACAATCTTTGCTACCGGTTATAGTTCATTACTGATATCAACTTTATTTATTGGTTTAGGAAATGGATGTACTGAAGCAGCATGTAATCCTTTAATTGCGGATTTATATTCAGGCAAAAAAATGGATAAAATGTTGAACAGATTTCATATGTGGTTCCCTGGGGGTATTGTTCTAGGAAGTCTGATTTCATTATTGATGACCAATATGGGAGCTTCTTGGCAAACACAAATGTGGGTAATTATGGTTCCTACAATCTTATATGCAATAATATTTTACGGAAAAGCTTTCCCAAAACCAAAACAAGAAAGTGCAACCTCGCTTTCCAATAATTTCAAAGCCATGTATTCCCCAATTTTTATTTTCTTATTCTGTTGTATGGCATTAACAGCCATTTCAGAATTTGGACCTCAACAATGGGTAGGAATTATTATGGCAAACAGTGGAGCTAGTCCAATGCTAGTTTTAGCACTTGTAACCGGCGTAATGGCAGTAGGTAGATACTTTGGAGGGCCTGTGGTTAAAGTTTTAGGACAAACAGGAGTCTTATTATTCTCCGCAATTTTCGCAACCATTGGAGTTTATTTGTTTTCAGTTGCAACTGGCGGAATGGTGTATTTAGCCGCAATTTTATTCGCAGTTGGTGTATGTTATTTCTGGCCAACAATGATTGCCACTACTGCTCAACGCGTCCCTTTAAGTGGTGCGATTGGAATGTCTGTAATTGGAGGTGTAGGAATGTTCTCAACTTCCATCTTCCAACCTATTATTGGCCGTTGGATTGATAGTTCAAAAGCTGCAGTACAGCAAGCCGGAGTGCAAGTTGAAAATCTTGACCTAGCAGTAGGACAAGCAACATTGGCAAAACTTGCCCTGTTTCCTGGAATTCTGATTATAATTTTCTTATTCTTCTATTTTTGGCAAAAGAGAACTTATAAATCACCTCATGAAGAAGAAACAGGATCTATCGATCCTCAAGTAGAAACTACGGTATAAGCAGTAAATTTCGAAGAATAAAATATAATGATACAAAACCTAAGAACTCTAAGTATTCTTTCAATCTGTAAGAGTAAACTGATATTAATATTATTTTTAACAATCAGTTTCAGCCTACAAGAATGTGTTGCACAACAAGATAATTGGTTGCATTACACTCCAGAAAAATCACAGTCTAAAGGAAAAAAAATAGTCTTAATTTCTGGCGATGAAGAATACCGTTCTGAGGAAAGCCTACCCATGCTTGCGAAAATTCTAACTCAAAAGCATGGGTTTGAAACCTTTGTTTTATTTGCAATAAACCCTGCTAATAAACAAATTGACCCTGAATATCAAAAGAATATCCCGGGTTTGGAAAATCTACAAAATGCAGACTTAATGATTATTGCAAGTAGATTTCGAGAATTGCCGGATGAACAAATGAAATTCATTGATGATTACTTAAAATCTGGAAAACCCGTTATAGGACTTAGAACCGCAACACATGCTTTTAACTTTTCTAAGGAGTCGAAAAGCTCTTACAAACACTATGCATTCAATAATTCTGAAGCTGATTGGAAAGGTGGGTTCGGTGGACTTGTTCTCGGTGAAACATGGATTAATCACCATGGTGATCATGGAAAAGAAGGATCTATTGGATTAATTAATGGGCTACAGGTTAATGCAAAAAACCCTATTTTATTAGGTGTGGAAGATATTTGGGTACCTTCTGATGTTTATGGAATAAACAATGATTTAAGAAACAGCAACATCTTAATTTTTGGACAACCAACTTTAGGTATGACAGCCGAAAGCCCTATAAACAGAAAAAAGACTATCATGCCCACAGCTTGGACCAAAGATTATCAAATACCAAATGGCAAAAAAGGCAAAGCTTTCACAACAACGATGGGTTCATCTATTGACTTATTAGACAGAAACCTTCGAAGGTTAATTGTTAATGCTAGTTATTGGGCCCTAGGATTGGAAAATGAAATAAAAGCAGATGCGGATGTTGATCCAATAGGAAATTATAAACCTATTATGTTTGGCTTTGGGACACATATAAAAGGTAAATACCCAAAAGATTATAAATAATCGAACAAACTATCCTAACAATCGTTCAGTTTCCAAATACTTCATTATGATTTGAGTGGCTCCAGAACGTTGTTGCACATAATTTTTCGCGGCTAAACTAGATTTTAAAAGTTTATCACTTTGCTGTAAAGCAGTGTAAACTTCTTCTAATTCTTTTTGATTAGAAATCGAAAATCCCGCTCCCAATTCCAAGAGATCAGTAGCTTCTTGGAATTTTTCATATTTAGGCCCGAATATCACTGGCATTCCATATGTTGCAGCTTCCAATGTGTTATGAATCCCAGCACCAAATCCTCCACCAATATATGCTATCCTGCCATAATGGTATAATGAAGACAACATTCCAATATTATCTATAATTAATTGCCTTGAGGAATTAATTTGCTGATCTGTATAGCTATCGAATTTTGAAAATAATAAAGCATGTGGGAATAATCTCATTATTGACTGTATGTGCTCAGAATGTATTTCATGTGGCGCTATAATAGCTTTCAAATCCGTATTTTTATCCAACAAGTCTTTTAACAAAATTTCATCTTCAGGCCAAGTACTGCCAGCAACTAGAATATTACTATTTTCACTAAATACTCTAGCAGGCTCAATATCTTTATATTGCTTTGGCAATTCAACTACGCGATCAAATCTTGTATCTCCCGCGAACCCTGCTTTTGAAATGCCAATCCACTTTAGCATATTAACACTATCAGTATTTTGAGTAAAAAAATAGGATACCTTTTTTAATATAGATCTAAAAAAACCTCCATATTGTTTAAAAAACACCTGATCCTCCCTAAATATTGCTGAAACCATCAATAACCTAATATTTCGCTTATTCAATTCATTAAAGTAATGATACCAGTATTCATATTTGGTAAATACCGCAAATTTAGGATTGATTAAGTCTAAAAATTTCCGAGCATTTCTTGCAGTATCAGCAGGCAAATAAAAGACATAATCAGCCAATGGGCTGTTTTTACGAATCTCATATCCTGAGGGAGAAAAAAATGTTACAATTATTTTTTCATCTGGAAACCGTTGTTTTATCTGTTCCATAATGGACCTTCCCTGCTCAAATTCTCCTAGGGATGCAAAATGAAACCAAATGTATTTCTGACCTTTTTCAACCGTTTGCTCTATATGTTGCAGCAAGCCTTTACGACCATTCGCCAACAGCTTCGCCTTAGCATTAAATGTTGCTAAAATCTGTATCAGCAATCCATATATTGAAATTCCTATGTCGTAAAGAAAACGCATCATGTTAAAATATTACTTATCTTCGTCAAAGATATTAAACCTTTTCAAATTCACTATTGTGCAAGAAAACAAGCGCAAACGAATACTTATAACTGGAGCAGCAGGATTCTTAGGATCTCACCTATGTGACCGCTTTATTGATGAAGGTTTTCATGTCATTGGAATGGATAATCTCATTACCGGTGATATTAAGAATATCGAACAGCTATTTAAATTACCACAGTTTGAGTTCTATAACCATGATGTATCCAAGTTCGTTCATGTTCCTGGAGAATTACATTATATCTTGCATTTTGCATCTCCAGCAAGTCCAATAGATTATCTTAAAATTCCTATTCAAACATTGAAAGTAGGATCATTAGGAACACATAATCTTTTAGGCCTTGCCAAAAGTAAAAATGCGAGAATCCTTGTAGCATCCACATCTGAAGTATATGGCGATCCTCTGATATCTCCACAAAATGAAGAATATTGGGGCAATGTAAATCCTGTTGGCCCTCGAGGGGTATACGATGAGGCAAAACGATTCCAGGAAGCAATGACTATGGCTTATCATAACTTCCACGGTCTGGAAACTAGAATCGCAAGAATCTTCAATACATTTGGCCCAAGAATGAGATTGAATGATGGAAGAGCATTACCAACATTTATTTCCCAGGCGTTACAGAACAAGGATGTAACAGTTTTTGGAGATGGTAAACAAACGAGATCTTTCATTTATGTCTCGGATCAAATTGAGGGTATCTGCAGACTTCTTTTCAGTGATTATCATTTGCCGGTGAATATTGGCAATCCCGAAGAAATGACATTGATCGAAATGGCGAATGAGATCATAGAAATGACCCAAAGCAAATCACAAATTATCTTTGAAGCCTTGCCTATCGATGATCCAAAACAAAGACGTCCCGACATCCACAGAGCTCAAGAAATCCTCAATTGGGAACCAAGGGTTTCTAGGAAAGAAGGTCTTCAAAAAACAATAGCATATTATAATTCATTATTTAAAGAACATCCAATCACATAAAAGAATATAAAATGAGTAAAATACTAGTTACCGGAGGAACAGGATTCATAGGATCACATACTGTAGTTGAGCTCCATAATGCAGGTTATACTCCTGTATTAGTAGATAACCTTTCAAATTCAAACATTAAAATCCTTGAACAAATTGAGAAAATTATTGGTGTAAAACCAGAATTCCATCAATTTGACCTATGTGAAACGGACAAAGTAAATGAGTTTGTAGCGGCTAATCCAGATATTTCTGGAATTATTCATTTTGCAGCTTCAAAAGCTGTTGGTGAATCTGTGCAAAATCCACTAAAATATTATCACAATAATTTCTTCTCCTTAATAAATCTTTTGGAGGCATACCGAGAAAAACCTATCAATTTTGTTTTCTCGTCAAGCTGTACGGTTTATGGAGAGCCAGATGTTCTTCCTGTAACGGAATCTGCTCCTGTAAAAAAGGCGACTTCTCCTTATGGAAATACAAAACAGATTGCTGAAGAAATCTTAGAAGAAACAGCTAAAGCCGATAAGAATTATCAATTTATTGCATTACGTTATTTTAATCCTGTAGGAGCTCATAACTCGGCTTTAATTGGAGAATTACCTATTGGTGTTCCTCAAAACTTATTGCCTTTTATCACGCAAACAGCTATTGGAAAACGTGAAAAGGTTACTGTATTCGGAGCTGATTATGATACTCCTGATGGTTCAGCAGTCCGTGACTACATTCATGTTGTTGATTTAGCTAAAGCGCATGTTGCAGCAATTAAGTTATTGGAAAAAGGAAATCCTAATGGAAATTACGATGTATTCAATATCGGAACAGGCAATGGATATTCAGTTTTGGAAGCAATTAAAGCATTCGAAAACGCCTCAGGTCAAAAATTGAATTTTGAAGTTGGCCCACGTCGAGATGGTGATATTGTTAAAGTATGGGGAGATGTAACTAAATCAACAAAAGAATTGGGATGGAAGGCAGAATTGGGAATCGATGAAATGATGTCCTCTGCCTGGGCTTGGGAAAAATATCTAAAAGAGAATCCTATTGGGTAGTATTTAGTATGTAGTACTTAGTATTTAGATGACTAGATAGTTTACAAAGACCTGTAGGGTGCGGACCCATGTGTCCGTCCGTTGTATCACTAGTATTTAGTATTAGGCACTTAATAGATAAAGCATTTTTCTATAAAAAGGAGCTGTCTAAAAAGGTCTCTTAAAAAATGAACCCCGACAATTTTTATTGTCGGGGTTTTCTTTTTTTTGTCCTCAGGATTTTGTATCTTGAGGTGCAACCAAAAAACGATATGAAAGTACAATTTAAAGCCTTACCCTCCAATAGTCCAATTCTATTTCCTGAAAATATTTTTGATAAAGTTCCATTGAACCATCCTGTTCGTTTAGTTGATCAGGTTGTAGATAATTTGGATATAAAGGATATTATTAAGCTTTATAAAGGAGGGGGTACCAGTAGTTTTCATCCCAGAATGCTTATCAAGGTATTATTTTACGCTTATCTAAGTAACATTTATTCCTGTAGACG
>Ga0233377_1001196_pt1 | contig 10090 bp, 7 predicted proteins | sample ElkDunMinimDraft_6_FD_191540 | JGI IMG/M metagenome (GOLD analysis project Ga0233377, IMG submission 191540) | Fecal eukaryotic communites from dung pellets of Tule Elk in California, USA - Elk Dung E36 | ecosystem: Host-associated > Mammals > Digestive system > Large intestine > Fecal | place...
AGATGTGGTAATCTTGGATGTGCGTTCTAACTATGAACATTCTGTAGGTCGTTTCAAAAATGCGGTGACATTAGATATTGAAAACTTCCGTGAATTCCCTGAGAAAGTGAAAGAGTTGGAACACCTGAAAGGCAAAAAAATTCTTACGTACTGTACTGGCGGTATCAAATGCGAGAAAGCCTCAGCATTATTACTAAAAGAAGGTTTCGAGGATGTATATCAATTGCACGGTGGTATTATCAAATATGGTAAAGAAGCCGGTGGTAAAGATTTTGAAGGGGATTGTTATGTGTTTGATAATCGTGTTACAGTTCCTGTTAACACCGTAAATCCTTCAGTCATTTCTACTTGTCGCAATTGTGGTAAAACCACGAATAAAATGATCAACTGTGCGAATGCAAAATGTAATGAGCACTTCACGCAATGTGATGATTGTGGTTGGGAATTAGAGGGCTGTTGCTCGACGGAATGTCAATCTGTCCCTGATAAACGTGTTTACGACGGTACAGGCTATTACGTTAAAGTACCACAACCTGTAAACATTGAAAAGATTTCTAAAAGAAAACATAAAAACTTCCCACCAAAAGATAAAGTGGAAGCTGAAGCATAAAAAATAAGCCTTGATTATTGTCAAGGCTTATTTTTTATGCTAGAATAGAGCATTAATCCAAAGGATTTTCATAAATATATTGTTCCCAAGACCAAGCGGAAGACATCATTTCATCAATTCCTAATTCCGCTTTCCAACCCAATTCTTTAGTTGACTTGGTTACATCACCCCAAACTTGAATTACATCACCATCACGACGTGGACCGAACTCATAGTTCAATGGTTTTCCAGAAGCTTTTTCAAAAGCTTTGATAGCTTCTAATACCGAATAACCGTTTCCTGTACCAATATTGAAAACATCATATTTTCCGTTAGGATTACCCTTTTCTAATAATTTAATCGCCGCTACGTGTGCTTTTGCTAAGTCTACTACGTGGATATAATCACGCACACATGAACCGTCTGGCGTATCGTAATCATTTCCAAAAACCGTTAATTTTTCACGTTTACCGATTGCAGTCTGCGTAATGAAAGGTAACAAGTTTTGAGGAACACCATTTGGCAATTCTCCAATTAATGAAGTTGCATGTGCGCCTACTGGATTAAAGTAGCGTAGAGCCACAATATTATAGTTGCCGTAAGCATTTGCTGTTTCCTCCAGAATTTCTTCCGCAATTTGTTTGGTATTACCGTAAGGCGAAGTAGATTTCTTTACTGGTGCTGATTCTGTCACAGGAAGAACATCTGGTTCACCATACACTGTGCAGCTTGAAGAGAATACAAAGTTAATTTGCTTAGAGCGGTAGCTATTTAACAGATTGATCAAAGAGAAGAAATTGTTATGGTAATATTTTAATGGGTCTTGTACAGATTCACCAACGGCCTTGGAAGCAGCAAAGTGAATAATTCCCGTAATATCAGGATTTGCCTCGATGAAAGCTGTCGTAGCTGCTACATCACATAAATCAAATTGATGAAATTCCGGCTTTATACCGATGATTTTCTCGATTTGATCTAAAATTTTAATATTCGAATTTGATAGATTGTCAACGATAACAGGCGTATATCCCGCATTGTGTAATTCTACAACAGTATGCGAACCTATGTAGCCTGTTCCCCCCGTTACTAAAATTTTACTCATAATCTTTATAAATTTCTATTTTGTTAAATGTTAATATTTAAACGTATTTGGTAAACATTGCAGTTTTAAGCAGTAAATTTTGACACATATGTAGCGACAAAAAATAACTTAATTTTTTAAACTTGAAGTAAATAGGAGATTGTATGTCACCTGAGTGATTTTTTTGGCAAGCTGCCTTTCCATTGTCTATGCTCTTGCAAACTGTATTTTGCACCGTGTCTACGTTTAGAAAAGGTTTAATATCTTTATCTTTGACGAATATAAGTATTATTTTAAAAATATGCGATTAATATATGACCTTGGAATATGGCTTTACGGCGTTTTATTACGTCTTATTTCACCATTACACCCAAAAGCCAAACTGTGGGTTGACGGTCGAAAGTACATCTTAAAAAACATCAATCAAACGGTTGAAAAAGGTCATAAATACATATGGTTTCATTTCGCGTCCTTGGGCGAATTTGAGCAAGGAAGAGCTGTTTTGGAGCAGATAAAAAGTAGATTTCCTAACGAAAAAATAATACTAACTTTTTTTTCTCCGTCAGGATTTGAAGTTCGTAAAAACACCAAGTTGGCTGATTATGTATTTTACTTGCCAGAAGATACTCCGGCAAATGCAAAAGCTTTCATCGATATTATTCAACCCAAATTTGTGGTATTCACCAAATACGAATATTGGTATCACTATTTCAAAGAATTGAAAAAGCGAGATATTCGCTTGTTAATGATTTCGGCAATTTTTAGAGAAGACCAAATTTTCTTTAAGCCTTATGGCGGATTTTTTCGTTCCATATTAAAAAATGTATCCTATTTCTTTGCGCAGAATACCGATTCAGTTCATATGCTGAAATGGATAAATATCACCAAAGCTGGTTTAGCAGGTGACACGCGCTTTGACCGTGTGATGGAATTACCGATTCAACATAAGTCTATACCACAAATAGAAGAGTTTTGTGCTAACCATAAAACAGTTGTTGCTGGTAGTACATGGAAACCTGATGAGGAGCTATTGAAACAACTCTCACTGGACAATCCTGAATGGAAATTAATTCTTGCTCCACATGAAATACATCAGTCGCATATCGATGAAATTGTTAAGCTATTTGGTGATGTGTTATTATTTTCAAAATTCACTACATATACTTATGAACAGATTCACCTAAGTAAAATCTTAGTTATTGATAATATCGGAATGCTTTCATCTTTGTACCACTATGCTGATGTTACGTACATTGGTGGTGGATTTGGTGTTGGTATTCACAATACATTGGAAGCTGCAACATACGGTAAACCTGTTATTTTTGGTCCAAAATACGAGAAATTCCAAGAGGCTATAGATTTAGTAACATTAATGGCAGGATTTTCGATTTCTAATTACGTGGAATTAAAACAGGTCTTTGATTCACTAAAAGATCAACACTTCTTACAAGAAGCAAGCAATTCTGCAAAGAAATATGTGCAACAGCGTGCAGGAGCTACACAGATTATTATGAAATATTTGGAAACTGAGAAATTGTTAGGATAAACTAACCCTCATCTACCAAGAATAGTTCCGATGCAATGTGGTCAGCTAATAATTTTCCTTTGTTAGTTGCACGGAGTGTATTATTATCAATGATTTCCAATTCTTCATTTACCAAGAAAGTTTGGCTTTCTTTTAGAATATGTTGCTTATAATCGTAACCAAAGTCTTTTTCTACTTTTTGTAAATCTAGCCCCCACATCGTACGGATAGAGGTCATCACAGATTCATTGAATTGATCTGATTTGGTAAGATGCTCTAGTTCATTATACGATGTATCATCTGTTAATGCGGCAATATATTTGGCATTATTAGCGACATTCCACGATCGACTATGTCCATTGAAAGAATGCGCAGAAGGACCGATTCCCAGATAATGTTTCCCTTTCCAATAGTTTGTATTGTGCTTGGCGTACATACCATCCTTTGCGAAATTGGAAATTTCATAGTGCTCAAAACCATTTTGTGTCAATGTATCAATGAGCATCAGCATCTGCGCAGCGCTCTGCGCATCGCTCATGCCCGGCGTTTTACCTTCTTTGATAAAATGAGCCAATGCAGTTTTTTTCTCTACTGTCATCGAATAGGACGAAATATGAGGTATATCTAGTGCAATAAGCTTTTGCATATTGGCTTTCCACTTTTCGTTCGTCAATAATGGATAACCATAAATCAAATCACAGGTAATATTTTCAAAACCTGCATCTTGCACGCGCTTGATCGAAGAATCCGCTTCTTGTGCATTATGTGCACGATTCATCCAACGCAAGTCCTCTTCGTAGAATGATTGAATACCAATAGAAAAACGGTTGATAGGTGTTTGACGTAGTGCATCTACCTTTTCTCGTGTTAAATCATCAGGATTCGCTTCCAAGGTAATTTCCGCATCCGGCGCAATCTCAAAATACTTTTCTACAGTACCAATGAGTTGTAATATATCTTCAGCATCTAGAATAGAAGGCGTTCCACCACCAAAATATAGACTGTGTACTTTCTTGTCTTCCAAATAATGCGCCCTCTTCGCAATCTCCTGCTGCATAGCCCACAACATCTCCTCCTTATACTTCAACGAAGTGCTAAAGTGAAAATCACAATAGTGACAAGCTTGCTTACAGAATGGAATGTGAAAATATATCATGGGTGCCGCTCAGTTGTTGTGATACAAAGGTAAAAGTTTATTCAATGAAACGGATTTAACAACGGATTATTCAATAAATAAAATTCGCAATAAAGATTTGTGACTCCTATTTGTATAAAGGATATTAAGCAGCTTTGCAAAATCTGCTAAGCCGTTAATGCTCAGTTTGCCAATAATGACTAAATAGTTTCTATGTTAAAGCCTTTGGCTTTTACAATTTCTAATACTTTTTCTTCTGAGATTCCTTCGGATGAAACCGTTAAAATTTTATCTACATTATCCGTGTCTACAGCCCAATGGCTTATACCTTCCGCAGTGTCTAGAGCTGGTTTTACTTTAGAAATACACCCTCCACAGTTAATGTTAGTTTTGAATTTGAACTCCTTGTTTCCCATGTCTTTAAATTTTAGTTATTATCTTGTTTAATTTTTCCATTTTAATAGCAAGCTATTGGACACTACCGAAACACTACTTAAGGCCATAGCAGCTCCGGCTAGCATAGGATTTAGCAAAAATCCATTGATAGGATATAAAATACCTGCGGCAATTGGGATGCCAATTAGATTGTAAATAAATGCCCAGAATAAGTTTTGTTTTATCGTTGCTACAGTGTGTTTAGAAAGTCGGATAGCTTGTGGAATCTTCGTCAAATCCGAAGATATAATGGTCATCTTCGCCACATCCATCGCAATATCCGAACCTTTACCCATCGCAATGCTCACGTTTGCAGTGGCTAATGCTGTGCTGTCGTTAATACCATCACCTATCATAGCCACAATATTACCTTGCTTCTGAAGTTCCCTAACAAATGCCGCTTTATCTTGCGGCAATACTTCCGCTCTGTAGTTTTTTATTCCTGTTTGTTTTGCTACAGCTCGAGCGGTTGCTTCATTATCCCCAGTAAGCATATATACATCAATACCCATACTTTGCAATTCTTGAACTGCATGAGCCGAAGTTGGTTTAATTTGATCAGAAATGGCAAGCACTGCTAGTGCTTCATTTTCATTCGCAAACCATATAACTGTTTTACTTTCACTTAACCAGCTGTTGGCTTTTGTTTCCAAATTTGAAGGGAGGAAGATAGCCTGTTCCGTTAGTAACTTTTTGTTTCCAACGAAATATGTTAGTCCACTATATTCTGCTGTAGCTCCTCTACCTGTAAGACTTTCAAAGGCATTTAATCCAACAATGGATACATTATCTAAATATTTGCCTACGGCGTCGGCCAATGGATGTTCGGATTGTTTTTCCATACTGTATAAAATCGCTTGGTCTGTTTTATTAAAATTAGACCAAACTACCTCATCAACTTCTGGACGTCCTTGTGTAATAGTACCAGTTTTATCCAGAATAATCGCATCTATTTTTTTTGCTAATTCCAAACTCTCCGCATCTTTAATTAAAATGCCTTGTTCTGCACCTTTTCCTACACCTACCATTATCGCCGTTGGCGTAGCCAATCCTAATGCGCATGGACAGGCAATAACCAATACTGTAACTGCAGCTAACATGGCTTGTACCATAGCGTGTTCTCCGCCAAAAACAGTCCACAAAACAAAAGTAAGTATGGCAATTGCAATAACTATAGGAACGAAAACACTTGCTATTTTGTCAACTAGTTTTTGAACAGGCGCTTTGCTACCTTGTGCATCTTGCACCATTTTGATGATTTGAGCCAATAGGGTTTCCTTTCCTACTTTTGTCGCTTCAAATTGAAAACTACCTTTCTGATTGATCGTGCCAGCAAATACCTTATCGCCATTCGATTTAGATACGGGAACAGGTTCACCACTCAACATACTTTCGTCGACATAAGAATTGCCAACTAACACCAATCCATCTACAGCAATTCTCTCTCCTGGCTTTACTAACATACGATCACCTATTTGCACTTGGTCAATAGGACGAGTTTCTTCATCCCCATTGTCCAAAATCAAAGTCACCGTTTTAGGTTGCAAACCCATCAATTTTTTTATCGCTGTAGAAGTATTTCCTTTGGCCTTTTCTTCTAAAAGTTTTCCCAGTAGAATAAACGCAATAATAACTGCGGCCGCTTCAAAATACACATGTGCATGTAGACCTCTTTGCATCCAAAAATCCATAAATAACATATTGAAAACACTGAATAAATAGGCAATCCCTGTACTCAATGCCACCAATGTATCCATATTGGTCGTACGATGTTTTGCCTGTCTCCATGCACCAACAAAGAAATCTCGTCCCAACCACACGACCACTGGTGTAGTAAAAACAAACATAATCTCATTAGCATAAGGTATATTCATAAAGAACATGCCAATGATTACTACTGGAATTGATAAGATAACTGCCCAAAAAGTTTTGGTTTTCAATTGTTGGAATTTAGCTGTATGTAAAGCTTCCAATGTATCTTGTAGTGTACTTTCATCCTCCAATAACAAATCAAAGCCACCAGATTGTAGTGCTTGTTGTAGTTTTTCAGAAGAAGTGATAGTTGACCTATAATCCACTGATAGATTACCTGTAGCAAAATTGACAGAGGCATTTAATACACCTTCTTGCTGTTTGATAATGTTTTCAGCACTTCCAGCGCAAGCAGCACAAGACATGCCCAATACTGGATAAGTTCCTTTTATAATATCTTTACCTTGCTTTGCCATAGAGTGATTATTTTAATGCTCTACTACAAAGTTGGCAAAACAAACAATATAAACTGTTATACTATTTTGGAAAGGTTTTGTAAGATTTACCTATACTTCATCCAGTGGCTTTCTTTTGTCCACACGGATTTGTTTAAATTGGCTAGGAGATAGGCCTGTGATTTTTTTGAATTGATTGCTTAAATAACCTACACTTGAATAATTTAATCGATCGGCTATCTCGCTAAGGGATAATTCATCATAGACTAATAGCTCTTTTACTTTTTCGATTTTTTGAGCGATATAATACTTTTCAACCGTAGTTCCTTCTATTTCGGAGAAAAGATTGGATAAATAGCTGTAATCCTGATGGAGGAGTGAACTTACTGATTCAGATAAATTCGTTTTTGAATGATTATCATCGTAATGAACCAACTTAATAATTTGATTTTTAATTTGTGCTACAAGTCGACTTTTTTTATCATCAATCCGTTCGAATCCCAATGATTCGATACGCTTAGTAAATTGTTGAATTTGTTCATCGGTAGGCACTTTTGCTAATATTACTTCACCTAACTTTACTTGAGCATCAAGGATATTCGCTTTTTCCAATTCATGTTCAACCACCATAATACAACGGTTGCAAACCATGTTTTTAATATATAATGTAGGCATGATGATCTTGCGTTTAATAACAAAGTTAATAGTTTGATACGTACGATTTGTAAGACTGCTGTTAAATTCGTCTTAATGACAAGAACATTAGTTAGCTGTGTATTTATTTGGTGAGTATGGCTCTGCATATCACGAATTCATATAAAGCTAAATAAATACCTTACTAATCTATGCTTTTTCTGTACTCGATTATTTTTAAAGAGAAAACTTCGTTTGTTTGTGCCAAGCGTTGGGAACCTGTATTCGCAGGACAAGCAATATCATCTGTAGCATCGTAGATTAGCTTTTTGCCGTTTAAACGAGTTATAATATCTTCTGGTACGTAGATCTGCGTTTTGGTTTGACTATACCCACTAGGAAAATAACGTACATAATAACCGTCCGGATGGCAAGTCCAAATCCCGCTAGGTGCATCTGTCCTAAGAGGAGCCATGCCTGCCAAAATCGCATATTTCTCAAATTCAGCATAAGAATAGTTGCCAGAAGACACCAAATTTCTAATGTTATTTTCTGCTTCAAAAACTAATTTCAACTCGCTAGGTAATTGATCTTTTGCTTTCTGTACGACATCAAAAGGAAGAATGCCTAGTGCCCCACCTTCTAATTGCAACAATTGTTTGGGCGTCAGTAATCGTATCGCTGTTTCTTTTACTGCACCAGAATAATCACTAAATTTTGTTCGTGCAATAATTGTCCACAAGAGCATCTGTATATCAGACTGTTTGACTTCTGGATGTTTTTCAGCGCTTTTCAGAATTATAGTCACAATATCTTTTTTCTTTCCCAATACTGGCGCATACATATATCCATCACCAGAGGATGGAGCGTACGTTCCAGCTTTCAAACAATAACTTTTATTTATAATTTCAAAATGTCCCGCCTTTAATACATATCCTCCTTCTGGATTTTTGGGTAAATCAGTAAGTGGAGTATACTGCTGATCATTATGAAAATCGGGCATTTGTTCATCCGTACGGTTTACATCACCAAAATTAGTTGATATGGCTTCTGGGTGTTTGAGGATATTATCCAATCCGAGTGCCTTTGTTCCTTTTGCAGCAGCTGCCTTTGTCGCCTTATTCAATAAATCTCCAAATTGAGCGTGAGCTGAATTTGTCAATATGCCTATAAATAGCAAAAGACTTAATATTCTGAAGTGTAATCTTTTCATTTTATTTATGATTAACTTGTGTTAACAAAAAAATTACGATTAAGTTAAGGAAAAAATCAAAAATATGAATAGATAAGCAAAATATTACTGTGTATCGAAGGGTAGATAGTTGCAGTAATAATTTATTAACAAGGTGTAAATTATCCCAAAATAATTTACACTTTGTTTTGATGTGCTAGTTAATAGTTTCGACAGTCAAAGACATAAAGTGATGTAAGGCTTAATGAAGCAAACTTTAATCTTAAACAATTATTCATTTCCAGCCATTATAATTAAAACTATTCCGATCAAAAATAATAGAAACATACCAATCAACATATTGGTAACTTTTTTAGTACTATTTTTAAATTCTTTCCAAATTATAACTCCCCAAAACGCGGCAACAAGTGTTGCGCCTTGACCTAATCCATAAGAAATAGCAGCTCCCGCTTTTCCAGCAGCTACTAGATTCATTACATTACCAGTTCCCCAGATCAAACCACCTAGTATTCCGGGTAAATGATTTGCAAATGATCCTGAAAAATATGCCTTGTAAGAAGTCGGTTTTCCAACAAAAGGTTTTTTAATCAGGATCGAATTAAACAACATATTACTAATCAAAACGCCTATTGAGAATATAAAGAAAGCTGTGTATGGTGTCATTTTTCCCGCTAGTGGATTTGCAAAGTTTTCTAAATCCATTGATGATGCTATAAAACGGTAGAAAAATGCCATTAAAAGTCCTGCAAAGACAGCCAATATAAGCCCTTTTTTAATCGAGGATTTATTGTCTTCTTTTGCAGCAGTGCTCTTATAAGCTAAGGAATTTAATATAATCGCACATACTATCAATAATACACCAAGACCTAACAGTAGAGGATTTCCACTTTGTGACCCCATGTAATTGATTATAACACCTAGAACTAGTGCAATACCGACACCTACAGGAAAGGCTACCGCCATACCTGCTATCGATATGGATGCTGACAGCAGTATATTTCCAGCATTAAATACAATTCCTCCTATTATTGCAGACCATAAATTGGACTGTTCGACTTGGGCTAAATCGGTCCAAAAATTACGACCTGCCGAACCAATGCTACCTAACGTAAAGGCATAAAGTAATGATGAAAGGACCATGCCGATTACGTAGTCCCAATAGAATAACTCAAAACGCCATTTCTCTGAAGCGAGCTTTTGCGTGTTACCCCAAGATCCCCAGCAGAACATAGTGATAACACACAGAATCACTGCTAATGTATAACTTTCAACTATAAACATAATTATTAAAAA
>Ga0233377_1001198_pt1 | contig 10076 bp, 10 predicted proteins | sample ElkDunMinimDraft_6_FD_191540 | JGI IMG/M metagenome (GOLD analysis project Ga0233377, IMG submission 191540) | Fecal eukaryotic communites from dung pellets of Tule Elk in California, USA - Elk Dung E36 | ecosystem: Host-associated > Mammals > Digestive system > Large intestine > Fecal | place...
GAGACCGCCGTTCGGCTCCTACGAGCCCCCCCCGAGCAAACGTGGGCGGCCGGCGGTCATCCTGTGGTTCCGCGTGTATGCCGCGACGACGCTCGCACTGTACGTCGGCTTCTTCGTTCTCTGGCAGTACCTCACCCCGGCGGGTGCCCACGAGCTTCATGCTCAGACTGCGCCGACGTTCGCCGGGGTCGTCACGGTCGCCGCGCTTGGTCTCGTGGTGTTGGCCCTCGCTGGGTTGTTCGCCGTCTCCGCGATGGTCCCCTACAAGCCGTGGGGCTGGACCGTCGGCCTGATCGCGATCTGCCTGGGGCTCTCGAGCTGCATGGCGATCGCGGCGGTGCCGCTGCTCATCTACTGGATGAAGCCCGAGACGAAGGCCGCCTTCGGTCGCCTCTGATCGAGACGAGCACGTGGTGCCGTGACGTCAGCCCGTGACGGCGGGCGGCGCAATCCGCGCAGCGATCTCCTCGCCCTGGCGGATCGCGTCCGAGATGCCCATGCCGCGGTAGCCGTTCCCGCCGATGTGGAGCCCCGGATGTGTCGAGGCGCGATCGAGGAGCTGGCGCATCCGGGTGACGTGCCCGACGAAGGGCTGCGGGCTCCCGCGCATGAAGCGGAACACTTTCGCGAACATCGGTGCACGGTCGATGTCGAGCAGATCGAGCACCTGCGTCCGGGCGAGCCGGATCAGGTCCGCGTCGTCGCGCTCGCAGATCTGCTCGTTGCCTGCCCCGCCCAGGAACAGGCGGAGCAGGATCTGGCCCGCAGGCGCACGGTGGTCCCACTTGCTCGACACGAACGTGCACGCCAGGATCGGCCGGTTCTCGGCGCGGGGGACGAGGAACCCGAACGCATCGAGCGGATGGCGCACGTCGAACTTGCGGTAGGCGAGGAAGACGGTCGCTGCCGACGCGTACTCGATGTCGCCGCACATCGCGGAGAGATCGGCGTCGACGTCCTTCAGCAGCGGGGCGGCGACTCGTCCCGGGACCGCGAGCACGACCTCGTCGGCGTGGAGCGGACCAGCGCTCGTCTCGACGACCCAGCGCCCGCGCGGGTCGCCCTCCGGGAGCTGATCGATCCTTCGCGCTGCACGCGAAGAGAAAACCTCGGCGTCGCGTAGCTTGTGCGCGAGGTTGACCACGAGATCGCCGACGCCGCGCTTGAGTGAGAGGAAGTTCGTCGGATCGAGCTCCCCGACCGCGCCCTGGGAACGCCGCTTCTCCTTCAGCGCGCGCATCGCCATCACGAGCGAGCCGTGCTCCTGCTCCGCCTCGACCAGCTGCGGCGCGCATGCCCGGACGGACAGAGAAGCGGGATCGCCTGCGAAGATCCCACCGAGGAGCGGCCCTGCGATCCGCTCGGCGACCTCGGCGCCGAGCCGACGCGCGACGAACGACGCGATGGTCTCGTCGTCCTCCTCCTTCCACCGCCGCGGCGGAACGAGCAGATCGAGCCCCGCGCGCATCTTGGCGTCCCAGCCGAGCAGCTCGCTCTCGAGGAGCGGCTTGATCTCCGTGGGCACGCCGAGGACGAGGCCCTCGGGCATCGGATACAGCTTCCGCTGCCAGACGATGTAGACGCGCCGCGTGTCGGGACGTGTACCGATCAGCTCGTCGCCCAGCCCCAGGTCCTTCGCCAGACGTGTGGCTTGCGGCTTCGTCGCGACCCAGGAGTCCGGCCCCGCATCGATGATGAAGCCGTTGTGGCGAAGCGTGACGAGGTTCCCGCCGAGGTTCGCGCTCGCCTCGACGATCTTGACCTCACAACGCTCCTGCCCCTTCTCGAGCGCATGAGCGGCCGCGAGCCCCGTGATTCCTCCGCCGACGATGACGACCCGCTTCATCCCCCTCTAAGTCGATTGTGGTCTCGTGGCTGCGCCGCGCGTCCTTGCGACGCCGCGGTGGTCTTCGGGTCGCGCGAGAACGCCGCGCGTCACCGTGGCGAGCGCGTCGATCAGGCCATCTTCAGCGTTCAACGAAGTGCTTCGATAAAGCACGAGCCCCAGCTCCTCTTCGACGTCCCCACGAGCAGGCGACGAGCCCTCACACCAGCCCTTCGCCTCTATGTCGAGGTCATAGAGGATCTCCACGTGATCGGCCAGAAACCCGATCGGCGCGACGATCACGTGCTTCCTGCCGCGCTTCGCGAGCCCCTCGAGCGAGCTCCGGAGGTCGGGGCCGAGCCACTCGATGCCCGTCCCGATACCTTGGCTCTGGAAGGCGATGAGATGCTCGGCGAAGCGTGCGCCGCGCCGGCGGACCTCGAGGGCCACGTCCTCGGCGCTACCGCGGAACTCGGTCTCGTAGGGATCGCCTGCCTGGATGATCGCGAGCGGAAGGCTGTGCGCCGTGAGGAGCAGCGCCGTCCGATCCTCCTCGCCCGGCGGGACCTTCGCGAGCGCCTCGATGACGCGGTCGGCGAACGCTCGCGTGAGCTCGGGAGTGCGCCCCCAGTTCTTCGCGCAGAGGACTTCGAGCCCCACGTCGACCTCACGCGCCGCTGCCGTGACCGCGGCGCCATAGACACCGGCCGAGTGCTGCGCCAGCGGCACCGCGACGATACGCCGGATCCCGTCGGCCGCGAGCTCGCGGATGACGTCCTTCGGGTACGGACGAAAGAGGCGCATCGCCACGCGCGTCGGAAGCTCGAGCCGGGCCTCGAGCTTCCGGGCAACCTCGTACGTGATGTCGAGCAACGGGGACCGGCCGCCGATCTCCTCGTACCGGCGGCGGACCTCTTCGACGAGCTCGGCAGGCGGGGCATGGCCCCGGCGGATGTTGGTCAGAAACTCCGGGAGCTCGTCGAGCGACTCCACAGTGCCGTGCGCGATGAGCACGACCGCCGTGTCCGGTGCTGCCCCCGAGGACGTCATGCCTTCTTCGCCGAGGCCTCGTGCACGTAGTCGACCACGGCCTGCACCGTCTCCACCGGCGTCTCGGGCAAGATGCCGTGGCCGAGGTTGAAGATGTGGCCCGGCCGGCCGCCCGCGTCGTCGAGGACACGCTGGGCATGCTTCTCGGCGATCTTGCGCGGAGCGAAGAGCACCGTCGAGTCCATGTTCCCCTGGACGCCGCGGTCGTAGCCGATCTTCGCCCACGTCTCGGCGATCGGCGTCCGCCAGTCGAGACCGAGCACGGTGCCACCCGCGTCCCGCATCAGCGGCAGGAGCGACTGCGTCCCGACGCCGAAGTGGATGACGGGGACCCCGCGCTTCTCCACGTCCTTGAGGATGTGCGCGACGTGCGGCTGGACGTACTCCGCGTAGTCGGCCGGCCCGAGCTGACCGACCCACGAGTCGAAGAGCTGGACGGCGTCGGCGCCCGCGTCGATCTGCTTGTGCAGGTACCGGCGAACGACCTCACTCAGCTTGCTCATGAGGAGATTCCAGGTCTCCGGCTCCCCGTACATGAGCTTCTTCGTCTTCAAGAAGTCGCGGCTCTTGCCGCCTTCGACGAGGTAGCTGGCGAGCGTGAACGGTGCGCCTGCGAACCCGATGAGGGGCACGGGCAGCTCCTTCTTCAGGAGCTTGATCGCCTCCATCACGTAGCCGAGGCCGTCTTCCGGCTCGATGACGCGCAGCTTCTCGACGTCCGCTCGGTTCCTGATCGGGTCGTGGACGACCGGGCCCTCCCCCTTCGCGAACTCGAAGGGCGCGCCCATCGGCTCGAGCGGCAGGAGGATGTCCGCGAAGAGGATCGCCGCATCGACGCCGAGCTTCATCGGCTGGAGCGTGACCTTCAATGCGAGCTCGGGCGTCTTGCAGAGCTCGAGGAGCGTGTATTTCTCGCGCAGGGCGCGGTATTCGGCCATGTAGCGTCCCGCCTGTCGCATCATCCAGACAGGAGTGCAGTCGACGGGCTCGCGACGGCAGGCGCGGAGGAACCGGTCATTCATGATCGGCGAGCGTACCATCACCGCGTCAGGCTTGGTCGGTCGTGATGCGTGGCTTGCGGCGCAGCTTGACCACGAAATACGGGTTGTTCCCGGGCCGCCCGAAGAACGCATGGGCGGTGAACGTGCAGCCGCCGAGGCGACCTCGCCGAACGCGCACTCGCCGCAAGAGCCCCAGAGCACCGTCCTCGGGTCGTCACCCGTCCGCCCGCGCGTGAAGGCGAGCTCCGGCGCCGTCTCCCAGATCTCCCGCAGCGAGCGCCGCGGAGCGTCCCCTCCATCGACGAGCCTGCCGCCCACCTAGCTCGCAGTCTGGAGGGACGGGGCAGCCCTTGACCGCTCCGTCGGACTCGATCCCCAGCACGTGGCGACCCGCCCGACACCCGCGCCAGTGATCCGCGTCTCCCTCGCGGAGCGACCTGAGCGTCGCCTCCTCGGGCCCGAAGTATCCGAGGTTGTTCCCGTCGCGTGTCCGCCGCTCCGCGTGATGAGTGAGTCGCCTGGGCCCTGGAGCTCGTGCTCGATGGAGTGCTCGAGCTCCTGGGCAACGGCAGTGGAGCGGGCGCGGAGTGCTAAGGTCTCGACGTTGACCAGTAGCAGCACCACGGGTCAGCTCGCATTGTTCGGGAGCGGCGCTCCGAAGATCGACGAGCGCTTCACCATGCTGGAACGCATCACGCTCGAGCACGGCGCATGGCTCGACGTCGTGCGTGGCTGGCTCGCGGGACACAATCGCATCTTCGACCTTCTCGTGCAGCAGGTCGCGTGGCGATCCGAGAGCCGCGTCATGTATGACCGCACCGTCGAGGTCCCCCGCCAGTACGCGGTCATCGCCGACGGCGCACGGATCCACCCGGTGCTCGGGGAGATGCAACATGCGCTCGATCGGCGGTACGCGACGAGCTTCGAGCGCCTCAGCGTCGCGCTCTACCGGGACGGCCGAGACAGCGTCGCCTGGCACGGAGACTACGTCGCTCGCCGGATGCCCCAGGCGCTCGTGGCGACGGTCTCGATCGGCGCGCCTCGAAAGTTCCTCCTTCGTCAGACCGGAGGTGGCAAGTCGATCGCGCTCTCGCTCGGCTGGGGGGACCTGCTCGTCATGGGCGGATCGTGCCAGCGCACGTACCAGCACGCGATCCCCAAAGCGGCACACGCCGACCCGCGGATCGCGATCATGTATCGACCGAAGTGGAAGGCCGACGAGCCAGAGCCCCCGCCGACCGACGAGCAGGCAGCCTCGTCCGTCTGACAGCGGACACGGCCTACGAGTCCGCCGGCGGCCTCTGCTCGGCCGCTGCAGACTCCTCGTCGTCGTACGGCTGCGCGCCCACCGCCTCCCGCGGGGCTTCGGGTTGCGTCGTCCTCGGCTGTTCGGTCGGCTCGGTCTTCTTCGGCTGGGGTGTAGTGGACATGGCGGTCACCTCCCAAACATCCCACGCACGGCATGTGCCCGGATCACGGACACTCGAGGTCACAGCGATGTGACCTCGGTTACATCGCGCGGATCTCTGTCACGAAAAGGTGATGACCGGTCGCGCTCCCCGCGTGGCAACCTCCTCATTCATCGGACGAGAGTGGAGGGTCGATGCGAATCCGGATGGGGATCTGGGGGTTGTTCGCCACGGTCGGGGTCGCGCTCCTCGTTGCCACGAGAGCGGACGCGGCGAACGGTGACCCGTGCGCGGCGCTCACGGACGAGGACAACGGGGTTCCATCCATCTACATCGAGAACGGCGACACGCAGGAGCCGCTCGTCAAGAAGCTCGGCAAGCTGCTCATGCAGTCGTCGACGAAGCTCCGCGTGTTCTACCGGAACCGTCCGACGTGCAACATCCGCAACGATCTCTTCTCGGGCGCGCAGATGGTCACCGTCGTCGACGGCACGACGGCGAGGCCCGTCCGCTACATCCCTGCCGATCCCGCGTTCGATCCGGCATCGGCTGCGCCGACGTGCACGGTGCCGGACACGCCGCCGGCTCCGCCGATCGCGCTCGGGATCGGGGCGACGTATCTGTCGAGCTGCCCGCAGACGCCCGCGCAGCCCGCCGACGTCGGCGTGTTCGACGGCCCGGTGCAGGCCTATGGCTTCATCACGAACAAGAACAGCAGCCAGGTCGCGATCACCGCGGAGGAGGGATACCTCGCCTACGGCTTCACGGAGGGAGGAGGCGAGGCTGCCCCCTGGGTCGTGCAGAACCTCCGCTTCAAGCGCGGCAACACCGCAAGCACCACGCTGACGATGTCAGCGGCCATCCGGCTGTTGCCGACGCAGATGAAGGCGGCTCCCGACTCCGGGACGTCGGAGGCGATCATCACCTCGGTCGTGAACAGCAACGCCCCCGAGGCCACGATCGGCATCCTCGGCACCGAGCTCTACGACCAGCGGAGAGCGGACATCAAGCTGCTCGCCTTCAAGTCGTTCGGGCAACGTTTCGCGTACTTCCCGGACTCGACGAGCACCAGCTTCGACAAGCAGAACGTGCGCGACGGCCACTACCTCCCATGGTCGCCGACGCCGTACATCGCGAAGGTCACGCGAGGCGCGACCACGATCGCCGATCCGAACGCGCGGCGCTTCCACGAGCTCGTGATGGGGACGCGCGCCGGGGACGACGTCGACGGCCTGCCACAGGTCGTGGGCAGCGGCCTCGTGCCGACGTGCGCGATGAAGGTGACGCGGGCCGGCGACGGCGCCGATCTGGCGCTGTACGACGCCCCTGCCCCCTGCGGCTGCTACTTCGAGAAGAACGTGCCCCAGGGGATGACGGCGTGCACGGCATGCACCGTCGGCGACGATGCGGCGTGCAACGGCGGCAAATGTCGCCGCGGCTTCTGCGAGGCCAGATAGTGATGCGACCGAACATTCACCGCTGGGTCGCCGTGTGGCTCGCGCTCGCGCTGAGCTGCATCCTCCACATAGGCTGCGACGACGGCTCCGCGATCAAGGAACCATCCCCGGGCTCCGGAGGCGATGCCGGCAATGCCGGCAGCGACGCTGGAGGAGCGCTCGACGCCGGCACCCTTCCAGATGGAGCGCCTAAGGACTGCTTCGACGACCCGAAGACACACTTCGAGATCATCAATGCATGCACGAACGCGGTGCGAGTGCCGAAGAACCCGACGCTCCCCACGCTCCTTCCGGACGGCGGCCTGCCTCCTCTGCAGTGATCGAGCGTGATCCCCGAGGCGGTGGAGTGCGGCTCGTGCCTGTGATGCGGAGGTGCTCGTGCGGGCTCGTCATCGTCGGGGCTGCGCTCTCGAGCACCCGAGGATTCGCGCAGACTCCCCCCGCACCGCCGCCTCTGGGCACGACGAACGCCGCGCCCGCGCCCGCGCGCGACGATCTCGAGGCCCGCGTGGCTCGACTCGAGAAGGCGGCAGCTTCGAAGAGCGACGGACCGCTTCCCGTCACGGTGTCGGGTTACGTCCACATGGACTGGATCGTCTTCCGGCAGACGTCGCAGGACGAGGTCACGCAGGACGGGCAGCCGCTCAACGAGAACCGCTTCGTCCTTCGACGTGCACGTCTACGCGCCGAGCGCGACCACGGCCTCTTCCACGGAGCCTTCGAGATCGACGCCAACACGATCGACGGACCACAGCTCCGCCCCATCAACGCCGAGGCTTCGTTCAAGTGGCCCGCGGATCGGCCGTACGCGCGCACGCCCTGGGCCTACGATCCCTCCAGTACGCGCGGCAGCGTCGACGGACCGGTGCAGATGCCGCGGTCGCTCTCGTCGACCGGCGAGCCGTGGTTCATGGTCACGGCAGGTCTCTTCCGGACGCCGTTCGGATTCGAGGTACCCGAGTCGGAGCGGGCCCGCCCGTGGCTCGAGCGGTCGACGATGTCGAACGCGATGTTCCCCCAGTCCTTCGACCTGGGGGTCCGCGTGCTCGGGGGCTATCGCTTCCTCCGTTACGCCTTCGGCATCGTGAACGGCGCGCCGATCGGAGAGCGCACGTTCCCCGGGCGAGACCCGAACGAGAGCAAGGACTTGGTGTTCCGCGTGGGAGGGGCGACCGCGATCACCGAGGCGATCCGTGTCGAGGGAGGCGTCTCGGGCGTCTCCGGACGCGGGTTTCATCGCGGCCAGCCGGCGACGAAGGACCTGATCCAGTGGCAGGACTCGAACGCGGACGGCGTCATCGACAACACGACCGAGCTCCAGGTCATCCCGGGGTCTCCTGCGACGCCGTCGGAGAGCTTCAAGCGCTTCGCCGTGGGGGCGGACCTCCGCGCGACGATCACGCTGCCGATGCTCGGTGACCTGCACCTCCGCGCCGAGGTGGTCCGCGGGAGCAACATCGACCGGGGGCTGTTCGTCTCCGATCCCGTCGTCGCGACGCGCGACTTGCGGCAGCTCGGCTACTACATCGGGGCATCGCAGGAGATCACGCGCTGGGCCCTGGTTGGCGTGCGCTACGACCGCTACGACCCGGACGCCGACGCCCGCGAACAGGAACCCTTCACGCTCGTGCCACGCGACACGTCGATGTCGACGTGGTCGTTCAGCGCCGCGGGCCGGACGCGCATCGCGAGGCTGATCGCGCAGTACGATCATCGGCAGAATGCGCTCGGTCGCGACGCGTCGGGACGACCGACGACGCTTGCCGACGACTCGTTCACGCTCCGCGCCGAGGTGCACTTCTGATGCGCGCCGGCACGCTCGTCGTCCTGCTGGCGCTGTTCGTCGCGGGTGTACTGCTCGGCGCATGCGGGCGGACGCGCGCCGATGAGGGCCGCGACGCGAAGCTCCACGTCGAAGGTGGGCACTTCTTTCGCGAGCCGATGCCCGCGGACGAGAGCGGCCCGAAGGTGCTCTCCGCGACGGTCGCCGCTCGTACGCGTGCGGGCAGCGTCGAGCAGGCGTGCGCTGGTGATCTCGAGCGCGCCGCGACGTCGGTCGCGGTCGCGCTGGCCGGGGATGTCGGCTACTGGATCGTCCCCGCCGGGATCCCGCTCGCCTCCGCGCCGAGCGCGCCGACCTTCGAGGTCGTCTTCGGCGTGACCGCGGACATCGCTCCGGGCAGGCATGACCTCGTCCTGCGCGCCGTCGACAGCGCCGGCCATTTCGGCCCTGCGGTGGTGCGTCCGCTCGACGTGGCCGCGCCCGAGCGGCCGCACGGCCGCCTCGTGATCTCGCTCCGCTGGCACAACGAGGCCGATCTCGACCTCCATGTCGTCCTTCCGAGCGGGATCGAGCTCTTCAAACGCAACCGGACCGAATACGAGCGCCCGCCGCCGAGCGCCGGACCGGTACCGCCAGATGCGCCGACGGACGGCGGTGTCCTCGATCGCGACTCCAACGCGATGTGCGTCCCCGACGGGCAGCGCGCGGAGAACGCGGTGTGGAGCGAGGCGCCGCCCAGCGGTCGTTATGTCGTGCGGGTCGACACGTTCTCGCTTTGCGGCGCGCCCAGCGCCGACTGGCGCGTCGAGGCATTCCTCGACGGCGCACGCATCGGCGAGGCTCGGGGGACCAGCACGGAGGTCGACACTCGATTCGATCACAACCGAGGCGCGGGCGTCCTCGCCCTCGAGCTCGACGTGCCCTGAGGCCCATGTGCCCGTGGCCTCTCCGCTCCACGCGTCACGCGGCGATGCGCGCCCGCTGCCTCGTTGCGCTCGTCGCTGCCGCCGTCCTCGCGAGCAACCCGGTGATGGCGCAGCAGCGCGGCTCCGACGTCGGCGGCCAGCCGACGAAGCGAAAGCTCACGAGGATGCCGCGCCTGGCGAAGTTCGTGGAGGCGGACTACCCGCCAGGGAAGAAGGCCGCCGGCATCGGCGCGTCGGTCGTGCTCACCATCGAGATCGACGCGACGGGCAAGGTGACCAACGTGTCCGTCGCGTCGAGCGCCGGGCCCGACTTCGACGCCGCCGCCGTCGCCGCGGCGTCGCAATTCGAGTTCGAGCCAGCCGAGGTCGACGACAAGCCGGCGCCGGCGCGGATCACCTACCGCTACGAATTCGTCGCGACTCCCAGGGAAGAAGCCGTGCGGTCCTCGACGCTCGAGGGTGGAGTGCGCGCGGCGGCGAGCGACGCCCCGATCGCCGGCGCCAGAATCAACGTGCGCGCCGACACGACCAGCACCTACCAGAGCACGACGACGGACGCGGACGGCCGTTTCGTCGTCCCGGACCTCGCCGCAGGAAGCTACGAGGTCATGGTCGAGGCGCCTGA
>Ga0233377_1001199_pt1 | contig 10068 bp, 9 predicted proteins | sample ElkDunMinimDraft_6_FD_191540 | JGI IMG/M metagenome (GOLD analysis project Ga0233377, IMG submission 191540) | Fecal eukaryotic communites from dung pellets of Tule Elk in California, USA - Elk Dung E36 | ecosystem: Host-associated > Mammals > Digestive system > Large intestine > Fecal | place...
ATGGTCGCGGTGCCGCTCGGCACCCGATCCTACGTCGTCGAGCTGACGGCGGGTCACCCGGACGTCCTCGAGCGCGCGCTCCGCGAGCTCGACCCGTCGAGCCTCGTCACCGTCACCGACGAGAACCTCGTGACGATGCGCGGCGCCTTCCTCGACGCTGCGATCCAGCGGCTCGGGCTGCGCGAGACGCGGATCGTCCTTCCGCCCGGGGAGCGCCACAAGACGCTCGCGTCGATCACGCGCGTCTGGGATGCGGCGCTCTCGGCCGGGCTCGATCGTCAGGCCGTCGTCATCGCGTTCGGCGGCGGCGTCGTCGGTGACCTCGCAGGCTTCGCGGCCTCGACGCTCCTTCGCGGCGTCCGCTGCGTGCAGGTGCCGACGACGCTCCTCTCGATGGTGGACTCGTCCGTCGGGGGCAAGACGGGCTTCGACCACGCAGCGGGGAAGAACCTTCTCGGCGCGTTCTTCCAGCCCTCGCGCGTCGTGCTCGATCTCGAGCATCTCAAGACGCTTCCGCCGCGGCAGCGTGCGGCCGGGCTCGCGGAGGTGGTGAAGGTCGCGCTCGTGCGCGACGCACCGCTGCTCGACATGCTCGAGGCCAACGCAGAGGCGATCGCGCAGGGGGATCGCGCCGTCCTGCGAGATGTCGTGCGTGCGTCCGTCATCGCAAAGATGCGTGTCGTCCGGGAGGACGAGCACGAGACCGGCGTGAGGGCGCTGCTCAACCTGGGCCACACGATCGGCCATGCGCTCGAGACGCATGGCGGCTATGCGCGGTGGCTTCATGGCGAGGCGGTCGCGATCGGCACCGCCATCGAGATCGCTGCCGCGGAGCGCCTCGGCTTCACGCCACCCGGAACGCACGAGCGTGCGGCGGCGCTCCTCTCGCGCTTCGGCCTCCCGACGACCGTCGATCCCGAGACCGTGGCCGCTGCGTGGCCGTACGTGATGAGCGACAAGAAGCGCACCCTCTCGGCGGTGAAGCTCCCGGTCGTCACGGCTCCCGGGGAGGGCCGCGTCGAGCGTGTGGAGCTCGACGCGCTCCGCTCCGCGCTCTCCTGAGTCGGCGCGGGGCGCTTCGGCTACGTGGCCGACGGGACCCTCGGGGCCCGCCCTTCGCGGCAACCGAGCGACGCTCGCCCGCAACGGTGCGCGCTCGTCGTGCATCGATCTTTGCTGACCTCGTCGTCGGGAGTGCGACGCGACGAGCGCAGGCTTCGAGACGGCGATCGAAGTCGCTTGTTGGGTTCGACCAACTCGTCGTGATGGTTACGTTGCGCGGAACCGCCCCGCGTGTGTCGCGGGATGGCCTGAGAGATACATGCGTTTCACCCTTCCTCGACCCACCGACCTCTCGAGCTCCGCGGCGCGCCGCCGTGCTCGCGCGAGCTCCGATCTCCGGACGGCGCGCGATCGTCCGCAGCGTCCAGTGCGGGCGGACGCCGGCGCCGACGCGCTCTCCCTCTACCGTGCCGACGTCGGCGACGAGGCTCTGCTCTCCGCGCAAGAGGAGGCCGAGATCGGCCGTGCGATCGCGGCTGCCGAGCGCGCCGTGCTGGACGCCCTCCTTCGTAGCTCCGCTGGACGCGCCGTGTTCGCCGCGATCGGGCGCGAGCTCGAGGTCGGCGAGGCGGACATCCGCACGCTCATCCTGAACCCCGACGAGCAGGGGCTCGACCTCCGCGCGCTCGACGCGCACCTCCGCGCGACGCTCGCGTCCGCGGCGACCTGCGGCGACTCCGAGCGCGCATCCATTGCTGACGCGCTCACGGAGATCCGGCTCAGCGACGCTGCGCTCGAGCGTGTCGTTGCGGCCGTGCGCGGCGCGGACGTCGCAGCGCTCGCCGCGATCGAGGATGCGCGGACGGACCTCCAGCGCGCGAAGGGGCGGCTCGTGCTCGGGAATCTCCGCCTGGTCCTTCACTTCGCCCGGAAGTACCGCAACCAGGGCATCGCGTTCCTCGATCTCGTGCAGGAGGGCAACGTCGGCCTCATGCGCGCAGCGGACAAGTTCGACTTCCGGCGTGGCTTCCGGTTCAACACGTACGCGTCGTACTGGATCAAGCAGGCGCTCCAGCGCGCCCTCGTCCACCGTACGTTCCGTATTCCAGTCCACATCGCGTCCGACCGCCAGCGCATCGCGAGGACGCGCGCGAAGTTCGTCGCCCTCAACGAGCGCGAGCCGACCGCGGGCGAAATCGCGAACCTCACCGGGCTGTCGGTGGATCGCGTGCAGTCGATCCTGGACTTCCCGAAGCAGCCGTCGAGCCTCGACGTCCCGATCGGCGAAGACGGAGACGCCAGGCTCGGCGATCTCATCCCCGCCGACACGGCCTCCGCCGAGGACGAGGTCGCGGCGAGCGCGCTCGGGGAACACCTCCACGACATGTTGTCCGAGCTCTCGGAGCGCGAACGCCGTGTGGTGCGGATGCGCTTCGGCATCGGACCGGAGCGCGAGCACTCACTCGAGGAGGTCGGTCGCGAGCTCTCGCTGACGCGCGAGCGTATCCGGCAGATCGAGCGAAGAGCGCTCGAGAAGCTACGTGCCCGATCGAAGGACCGCGATCTCGAGAGCTTCCTCCGCGGCTGACGCGGCGCGCGTCCACTCGCCGAACGCGTCAGCGCGCGCGACCGCGTCTATACATGCCCGAGCAGCCACTCGCCGCCGCGTGAGCCCACCGCCTTGCGAGGATCGCGCGCGCAACCCAGCCACTCGCGACGCGTGAGCCCCCCGCCCGCGAAACCGCGCGTGCAGCGACGACGACGATGAGCTCTCGAATTGGGAGTCCGCACTCGCACGCGACGTGCATCTCGACGAGCCGGAGGAGAGGTGAGCATGACGCAGGACGCTGAGGGTTGGGAGGGCACGTCGACGTGCGTCGAGTGTGGTGCGGAGCTCTGGCCGGAGCGCGATCGTGCGTTTGCGTGCGGTCCCGAGAGCTACTTGTGCTTCGAGTGTTCCGAGCGGCGGGGAGGCGTGTACGAGGCGGACAAGGACCGGTGGTCGGTCCCACCCGATGTATCCGGGCTGCCCGACGAGCGACGCCCTCACCCGTGACGCCATCGTCCCGCTTCTCCGAAGCGACGAAGCGGCGGAGCTGTACGACCGGCATGTACGCGTGCTCGAGGCGCTCGACGCGTTCGAGCAGGAGGTCGCCGCGGGTCGCCATCACTGCGATTCTCGTCGTCCGCGCAGACCAGCTCGTCGATGCGTTCGCCATCGAGCTCGACGACGAGCCCGGCCTGATACCCGAGCCGTCCCGTACACCGAAGCGGGGGCCACGACCGTCGACCTCGATCGAGGCGCGCTCGAGGGCGAGCGGCTCCCGCGATGACCGCTCGCGTACTGTTTCGATGAACACGCCGCGCAATCCGGCGCCCGCGCGTTCGGGGAGTCGGCGCAGGGGCCCGCGTTGGAAGGGGCGTGGCTCCCGCCAGCGCTGCGCGCGCGCGCGCTTGCGGGGAGTGGGGGCTACTTTTTCATTGCCGCGTAGAAGGTGGCGTCGCGGCGGCGCACGCGGACGAGGAGGGAGCCGTCCTTTGCGGCGTCCGAGAGCTGGGTGGCCGTTGGCTGGGGGATGCCGTCGGCCTCGATGATGACGTCGCCCGACTTGAGGCCCGCGCGGTCGGCCGACGAGCCTGGGGCGATGCTCGTGATCACGGCGACGGCCTTTGCCGGAAGCCCGAGCTGCGCGGCTTGCTGTGGGGACAGGTCGCGCACCGAGAGGCCGAGGCCGGCCTGAGGCACGCCCTGCTGCTGGACGGGCAGCGGCGGGACGGCGGCCTCCGGGCGTGCGGTGAGCACGGCGCTCGAGCCATACCGCTTGCCGTCACGGATGATCTCGAGGGGCACGGTCTGCCCCACCTCGTGCGCGATCACCTCGCGAACGAGCTCACGGCCGTCCGTGACCTTCTTGCCGGCCACGGCCGCGATGACGTCGCCGGGCTTGATGTTCGCCTTCTGCGCTGGGCCGCCGTCCGTGACGGAGTTGATGAGGACGCCCGCACGCGCGTCACCGAGCTTCATCGCGCCCGCGAGCTCGGGGGTGAGGTCCTGGATGCCGACGCCGATCCAGGCGCGTTCGACCTTTCCCTTCTTGAGGATCTGCTCGGCCACACGGCGCGCGAGGTTGGACGGAACGGCGAAGCCGATGCCCGCCCCGCGGCCGACGATCATCGTGTTGATGCCGAGGACCTGCCCGCTGAGGTCGCAGAGCGGACCACCCGAGTTGCCCGGGTTGATGCTCGCGTCGGTCTGCAGGTAGTCCTCGATCGCGTTCATGCCGAGGCCGCCGCGGCCCTTGGCGCTGAGCACTCCGGTCGTGACCGTGTATCCGAGCCCGAATGGCGAGCCGATCGCGACGACCCACTCACCGACGCGGGCCGCGTCCGAGTCGGCGAACCTCGCGGCCGTGAGGCCTGTCGCATCGACCTTGATGACGGCGAGGTCGGTCGCGGGATCGCGGCCGAGAAGCTTGGCCGAGAGGAGCCGGCCGTCGCGCAGGCGCACGTTGATCGTGAGCGCGTGATCGATGACGTGGTTGTTCGTGAGGATCGCACCGTCGGAGGTGAAGACGACGCCCGAGCCTGTCCCACGCGCGACCGGCGAGTCCTGGTTCTTGCCGAAGAAACGTAGGACCTGGTCCGCGTTCTCGTCGCGTGCCGTCACGTCGATCTGGACGACGGCCGGGCTGACGCGATCCGCGACCGACACGAAGCCGTCGGAGAGCTTCTTCGCCTCGGCCTGCGCGGCAGCGGCCTGAGGTGTGACCGGCGGCGGTTTGTCCTGCGCGAGCGACGGCCGCACGAGCACGACCGTGGCGAGAGCAAACGAGAGGGCAGGACCGAAGCCGCGAATGCCGAAAGACCGCATGAAGCCTCCAAAGGACGCCGTGCGAGGTGACGAACAGCCTGGGCCGCGCCGTCCTCGCCGCAAGTTCGACGATGCTGCGCCCACAACCTATCACTTGAGAGCGGCTTCGGGCTCCAGGCTTCAGGAAGAGCTTGATGGCGGCGCCGAGGCTTCGAGTCTCCTCTCGAACCCGAGGTCCGAAGCCTGAAGCTGGAGGCCCGCGCCGTGGGCGCCGTCAGGCGTAGCGCTCGACGATGCGCGACCACGGGCGAGCGCCCGTCGCCAGCGCGCCTTCGTGCAGCGGGCTCGACGGCGGATCGAGGTCCGTCAGCTCCAGCGTCGCGGCCCCGCGCATGAACGCGAGGCGGCGCCCGAGCCGTACGAGCGGCGCGACGAGCGGCCGCGGATCGAGCGCGGGGTCGACGGCAAACCGCCCGAGCAGTCCTCGACGCGCGGGGACGAACGGCGGATCGAGCGACATCACCGTGAGGCTCGCGCTCCCGCGGACCACGCGGCTCTCGTCCACGACGACGAGCTCGCACTGGTCGAGCGCACCGGCAGGCCGCGCGAGGTGGGCGGCCAGCGCGCCGACGAACGTGGCGTCGACCGCGCGCGGGCGGTCGAAGCGTACGTCGCCCTGGCTACGGCGCCGCGCCGCAAGGGCGGGATCGAGCATCGCGATCGCGAGGGCGTCGTCCGGCGTCGCCAGTCGCGCCGTCCACGGGCGGCTCTCGCCGGGAGCGAGATCGTCCGCGCCGTCGGTCGGGAGGCGCGCGGTCCACGAGACGGGCACGTACCCGACCTTCGCGTAGAACGCGTGCGCGGGGTTCGGCTCGAGGACCTCCGCCGCCATGACGACCGGCGCGCCGCGGCTCATGTGCCGGGCGACCTGCGCGAGGGAATCGAGGAGCGCGCGGCCCACGCCTCGCGACCGCGTCCGCGACGAGACGATGAGCGAGCGCACCTCGCAGGTGTACGGGGTCGTGTCGTCCAAGCCGTGGCGCTCGAACCAGCCCTCGACTTGACCGACGACGCCGAGGTCCGTCTGCGCGACGAGGTGGATGTGGCGGCCGAGGATCGGCTGGCCCGCGCGGACGCGCGCGTCGTCCGAGAGCCGGCCGGCGAGCTGCTCGTACACGCGTGAGTCCCGCGTTCCCGCGTAGCCGCCCCAGGCCTCGTGGGCATCCCAGAGCTCACGCCAGAGCGCGGCGATGGGGCGTCCTTCGTCGACGTTCGCCGCGCGGATCACGACCGAGGGGGCTTTCGTCACGGCGGCCATCGCTCACCCGAGCCTTCCGGCATGTCGAGCTCGATCGACTGTAGCGTGAGCCCGTGCGGCGGGGCAGTCTGACCTGCGAGTCCTCGGTCCTTGCCCGCGAGCGCGCGTGTGATGGTCCCTTCCTCGAGGTGACCCCGACCGACATCGACCAGCGTGCCGACGAGGATGCGGACCATGTTGTAGAGAAAGGCGTTGCCCTCGATCGTGATGCTCCAGCGGCGTGCGTCCGCCTGCGTGAGCTCGACGCCGTAGATCGAACGGACCGTCTCCACGCGCTCGTCTCCGGCCGAGCGGAACGCGGCGAAGTCGTGGGTCCCCACGATCGCCTTCGCCTCTCGCTCGATGCGCGCCATGTTCATGTCGTAGCCGATCCTCCAGGTCCTGCTGCAGAGCAGCGGGTCGCGCACCTTGTCGAGGAGGAGATCGTAACGGTAACGCTTCTTCTTGCTGGCGAAGCGAGGCGAAAAGCCCGTGGGCACGATCTGCGCAGAGCGGACCGCGACATCCTCCGGCAGGTGCTGGTTCAACGTGAGCACCCAGCCGCGCGGCGGCATGGCGATCCGGGCGTCGAACGCTGCGAGCTGACCTTCGGCATGGACGCCTGCGTCGGTCCGGCTCGTGCCTCGAGGTCCCTCGGCTCGTGGATCGACCGCGAGGATCGCACCCCGGAGCGTGTCCTCGACCGTACGAGCGTCCCTCTGCGTGGCCCAGCCCGAGAAGGCAGTCCCTGCGTACGCGACCTGGACGAGGACGCCGATCATTGGTCCGCTCCGGCGTCCGAGGAGGAAGAGGCGTCGCCCCCGCTCGAGCCCGCCTCGACGACGGTCGGGATGAGCGGCTCCTCATCCTCCGGGGGATCGCTCGCGCCGGTCACGAGCGCAGGCGCGGACACACACGCCCGAGCGGCGCAGAAGTTGGACAGGCAGTCCTCGTTGCGGAGGCACTCCGCGCCGATCGGCCGGCGTGACTCACCACATGCGCTGACGAGCGCGCACCCGGCGGCGGCGGCGAGCGCGCTCGCGATGAACAGCGTGCGCATTCAACCTCCGTCAGCGTCGGCGGCGTCGAGCTCGGCGTCCGCGCCTTCGCTCGCGTCGAGGGTCGGTCCCGCTTCGGGCGCAGGAATGGTTCCGTCTGCGCGCGCGGCAGCGTCCCCTTCGCTCGGGGCGCAGGCCTCGGCGTCGGAGCAGTCGGGCGTCACGCCGTCGACGCAGCTCGCGCCCAGCTGAGCGGCGCCGACGACCGCAACGGCGACGAAGCTGACGAGCCCGAGCCCCGTCCTCCCGCTCGCCGCCACCGCGCTCATGTCATTGCCTCGGGACGAAGTTGATGGGGATGTTCACGTCGACGCAGCCGCCCTTCGGCGAGGGGAAGTTCGCGCCGCGGAAATAGCCGGAGACGCACTGGGCCACCTGCTGCGAGCTCATCTCGTTGCTCGCGATTCCCGCCGAGCAGACCTGACCGTTCGCGCCGATGCGGACGGCCACCGTGACCTTGCCACGGAGCGTCGGATCCTGCGCCAGCGCGTTGTCGTAGCAGCGATGCGCCTGCCTCACGCGGAACTGGAGCGCGGTCTCGAGCTCGGAGCCGCTCGAGCCCGTGCACTTCTTCGCATCGCACTGGTTGTTCGAGCCCTGCGTGACGACGGTCTTCTTCCCGGCGTCCTCGGGCCCCGCGTCTTCGATCGGCGGAGGCAACGGCACGTCATCGTCCGGGTTGCGCCCCGACGGGACCACCGGCGGCGCCGCGTCGATGTAGACGATCGGCGGCGGCTCGGGCTTCTGACACGTCTTGACCGCGACCGCGGCGCCGATACCGCCGAGGAGCAGGACCGCGATGACGACGTACTTGCCGCCTCCGCTGGAAGGAACCCCGGCAGGAGAGGACGGGGGCGGTGCTTTCGAGGCCATCTAGAGCTTTACCTGGAGACGAAGAACGAAGGGGCTGATTCAGGACAGCACGTCGGCCGAGTATACGGGGATTTCGGTGCTGGTGAAGCGAGTCATTGCCCAGCGACGTCCGTCTCGGGCTCGCCACCATGGTCATTGGACGTGCCGTGGTCTGCCGAACAGAAGATGGAGAGCGTCGTGTCACCGTGCCGACGCCGTCGATCGACGACCAGCGAAGGAGGAGGCGCAGGCTCGTCGGATGACGCGTGCTCGAGGACCAGAACGCCGGAGGCAGTGAGGAACCGGGCTGCCTTCGCGAGCAGCTCGGGGAACCCGCGCGTCCTCACCTCTGCGTACGGAGGGTCGAGCAGGACGATGTCGAACGGCCCCTCGACGACGTCGAGCGCACGCTCCACCCGCATCGGCAGGATCGTGATCCGATCCTCGATCCCGAGCGCCCGCGCGTTCTCCCGGATGGCCGCGACGGCGGGCTTTCCGCTCTCGACGAGCACCGCGGATCGCGCACCTCGCGAGACGGCCTCGAAGGCCAGCGCTCCAGAGCCCGCATAGAGATCGAGCACGCGCGGCCCGAGCTCATCCGCAAAAGCGCCATGCGACGCGAGCATCGAGAAGAGCGCCTCGCGGACGCGGTCCGACGTCGGCCGGGTGTCCTGCCCTCGCGGAGCAGCGAGCGCTCGTGAACGGAAGACGCCGCCGGTGATGCGCATGGCCGCCAGATTAGCCACAAAACAGCTCGTCTCGTCTCGTGCCGATCGGATCGCCACCGACCCAGGCGAGCCCACCGCCGCAGCCCGGCTGGGCTTCCGACTTTGCTCACAGCCGCCGAATGACGATACCCTGCAGTGACGATGTTTCGCCGCTGGCTCGTGCTCGCCCTCGTCGTGCTCGCGTTCGTCCTCTTGCCGCGCAGCGAGGCGCGCGCCGATGCGTCGACCGCGCACAGCGTGTCCGTCGCCGTCCTCGCGCTCGACTCGGACGATGCCGAGGAGCAGGCCGACGCGCTCACTGGAGCGTTGCGCTCCCGCATCCGCGCCTCTCAAGGCTGGTCGCTCGTCGAGACGTCGCAGTCGCTCGGTATGCTCACGGCGGCGCTGCGCTGTCCGACGAAGCCCATCACTGCCGAGTGCGAGCAGAAGATCGCCGACCAGATCAAGTCCGAGCGGTACATCTTCGGCTACGTCACCAAGGGCCCGCAGGCGAACCAGGTCACGGCCGAGGTCCACCTCTACCAGAAGAGCAAGCCGGACACGGTCGTCCGCGAGAGCTACGCCGACAACCTGAAGGACCAGAACGACGACAACCTGCGGAAGATCGCGCAGCGCCTCCTCGAGCGGCTCGGCGGGTCGGCGGTCGGCACGATCGTCGTCCGGATGGGCAGCGAGAACGGTGAGGTCATCATCGACGGCGAGAAGCGCGTGCCGCTCGAGAAGGGGACGGCGCGTCTGGATCTGTCGCCGGGCGGGCACTCCGTCGAGGTCGCCGTTGCGGGCCAGGCGCCGCAGAGGCGCAACGTCCTCGTGACCGCTGGCAAGGAGACGGTCGTCGACCTCGCGCTCGCGGGGACCACGCCGGTCGAGCCGCAGAGGTCCGAGACGTCGTTCCCGACGCGCAAGGTCGTCGGCGGAAGCCTCGCGGCGCTCGGCGTCGGTGGAGGCGTCGTCGCGGCGGTCATGTTGAGCGGCTATCTCGACGCCAAGAAGAAGGGCGAAGATTACCAGTCCTCGAGCGGCCCGCCGAACCCGGAGGACCCGCGGCTCCCTCCGGGGCAGAACGCCGACCAGGCCTGCGGGTCGGGCGTGCTCCCGCCGAACGCGACGATCTGCAAGACGAACGACGACGCGACCATGAAGTCGACGATCTTCTGGGTCGCCGCTCCCGTCAGCGCGGTCCTCCTCGCGGCAGGCGCGTACTTCCTCTTCACCGACGGAGGCTCGTCCGACGAGAAGGGCACGACGAGCGCGAAGGCGAAGGAGCCGAAGCCGCGCGTCAACGCCGCGCCCACGTTCGGCTACAACTCCGCGGGCCTC
>Ga0233377_1001200_pt1 | contig 10063 bp, 7 predicted proteins | sample ElkDunMinimDraft_6_FD_191540 | JGI IMG/M metagenome (GOLD analysis project Ga0233377, IMG submission 191540) | Fecal eukaryotic communites from dung pellets of Tule Elk in California, USA - Elk Dung E36 | ecosystem: Host-associated > Mammals > Digestive system > Large intestine > Fecal | place...
GAAGCTCGCGCATCGCCCGGGCGGCCGCGACGTGACGAGCCTCCTGCCTCACGCATTCGACGCGACGTCGACCGTGCAGAGCGGGGGCTTCGCGATCGGCGCGCTCGTCCTCGCGATCGCCGTCGGCTTCATCGGGCTGAAGGCGCGGCCTCGCTCTTACGCGATGCTCGGCTCGGCGATCGCATTTCTCCTCGCATCGCTCGCGATGGTGACGGTCACGCTCGTCTCGACGGAAGAAGACCCCGTCCCGCCCGACGGCGCGCTGCTCATTCCGTACGCCGTACCTCTCGCCCTGCTCCTGCTCGGCCTCGGCATCGCCGGACGCGGCCGCCCGCTCTTCCTTCAGGGCGGCGCCCGCCGGCTCGGCGCGGTGGCCGCTCCGCTCTGCGGGGGCGCGCTCGTCTTCGCCGCCATCGAGATCAGCGCGCTCGCGTCGCGCCTTCCGTGACGGAGGGCTCGAGCCGACGCGCGATCGCACGCCGGCGCTCTTAGCGTCGCCTCAGGCCGTGATGCGGCCGACGACGAGCGGCTCGGCGGGAGGGGCGGCGTCGCCGATCTCGAACGCACGCACGACGCGCTCGGCAAGCGCGAGGCCCGCCCCGCGATCGCGCACGAAGAGACGCGCGACGACGTCGCCGGACGCCACCGCTTCTCCCGGCTTGCGATCGATCTCGATGCCGACGGCGGGATCGACCTTCTGATCCGCACGCGTGCGCCCCGCGCCCATCGCGACGCCGGCAAGGCCGATTGCCAGCGCGTCGATACCGGTGACGAAGCCGCTGCGCGCAGCCTTCACCTCGACAATCTCGGGCGCGACGGTGAGCTTCGCAGGATCCGCGACGACGCTCGCGTCTCCGCCCTGCGCCGCGACCATATTCTCCATGACGCGGATCGCCCTGCCACTCGCGATGGCCTCGCGCAGCTTCGTCGTGGCCTCGGGGATGTCGATCGCCTGTCCGCCGAGCACGAGCATCTCCGCGCCCAGGACGAGCGTGCACTCGACGAGGTCGCTGGGCCCGCGCCCGTGGAGGACCTCGAGCGCCTCGCGCGTCTCGTTCGCGTTGCCGACCGCACGGCCGAGCGGCGCATCCATGCGCGTGAGGACCGCGACGACCTTCTTGCCGCCGAGCGTCCCGACGCGAACGAGCTTGTCCGCGAGGGCACGGGCGCGCTCCTCGCTCTTCATGAACGCCCCCTTGCCGACCTTCACGTCGAGGACGAGGCCGTCGATGCCCTCGGCGAGCTTCTTGGAGAGGATCGACGCGACGATGAGCGGGATCGACTCGACGGTCGCGGTGACGTCACGGAGCGCGTAGATGCGCTTGTCCGCCGGAGCGATCTCCTTCGTCTGCCCGATCATGCACGTGCCGACCTCACCGACGATGCGCGCGAAGTCGGTGACCGGCAGGTCGGTCCGGAAGCCCGGGATCGCCTCGAGCTTGTCCAGCGTTCCCCCCGTGTGACCGAGCCCGCGTCCGCTCACCATCGGCACCGGGACGCCGCAGGCAGCAACGAGCGGAGCGAGACAGATCGAGACCTTGTCGCCGACGCCGCCCGTGGAGTGCTTGTCGACCTTCACTCCGGACACGCTCGACAGATCGAGCACGCTCCCGGAATGGAGCATCGCCTGCGTCAGCGCCACTGTCTCGACGTCGTCGAGTCCCCGGAAGAAGACGGCCATCAGGAACGCGGCCATCTGGTAGTCGGCGACTTCACCCTTCCCGAAGTCGCCGAGGAGCCGCGCGATCTCCGCCTCCGTGAGGGTCCCACCGTCACGCTTCGCTGCAATGAGCTCGACCACCGTGCGCTGCATGTGTGGCCGGCAGCGTAACCCGATGCGAGGCGCTTTTGGTAAGCTGCCGGTCCTCATGACAGGCTCTTCGTCTTCCTGGTCTGGTGCTCGCTGGCTCACGGCACCTGCGCTCGCCCTCGTCCTGGCGCTCGGTGCGGCGTGCACGAAGTCCGAGTCCGGTGCGCCAGCGCCGACGACGGAGTCGACCACGACGACGCCCGAAGCGCCTCGGGCTTCGGCAGCGCCGGCGAACACCGCCCCTTCGGCGGCGCCGGCCGACTCGGCCCCTTCTGCAGCGCCGGCCGACTCGGCCCCCGCCGACACGCCGACCGCAGCGGCGAAAGCCGCGGCCGATGCGGGTCGGGCGGCGACCGAGCCCAAGTCCGACGCGAGCAGCCCAGCGGCGTCGGGCTCGCAGGGCGCGGCCGAGTGCGGAACGAAGCCCCTGCCCGACTGCCCGCTGCAAGCGTGGATGAAATTGAACGCGAACCCGCCCGTGATGAAGAGCGATCTCCCGGCGCTCGCGAGTGCGCTCGACAAGATCGCCGAGCTCGCCCCGCCGGGGTACACGAACTGGGCGTCGATCTCGAAGGACGGGGCCCGCGCTGCGCGGGCGGGCGATCTCACGGCCGCCAAGGCGTCGTGTCGGACCTGCCACGACCAGTACAAGCAGAAGTACAAGACCGAGATCCGCGCCCGGAAGATCTGAGCCGGAGGGTGACATGCGGACGATCCCGGCACGCAGCACGAAGGCACGCGGTCCGAAGGTCGGGCGCCCGAAGGGTCGCTTCACCCAGCATCGCCGGCTGGATCGCCTCCGCGAGGTGCTCGAGAGCGAACCGCGCGGGCTCACGCTGGAAGATCTCGCGGCCACGCTCAGGATCACGCAGCGCTCGGTCCGGCGCTACCTCCGCGAGCTCGACGGGACGAAGCCCGAAGAGAAGTTCGAGCTGCTCGAGTTCGTCGAGACCCGCAAGGGCGGCCCCCTCCTGTGGCGCATCAAGCCGGGTGAGCGCGGCCGCTCCGTCCCCCTCCGACGCGCGCAGGCGTACGCGCTGCTCGCCACGCGCCGCTCGCTCGAGGTGCTCCGCGGCTCCGCGCTGTACGACGAGGCCGACCTCGCGATCGCGCAGATCACGAAGGTCGCGCAGACGCCGTTCCGCTCCTCCGGCAGGTCGGAGATCTCCGGCGATGCCCATCTCGAGGACCGCTTCTTCTTCATCCCGCCGCCGGCCCGTAGCTATGCAGCCCGCGGAGAGGACCTCGACGAGCTGTTCCGCGCCGTCGCGGACCTTCGCGTGCTGCGCTACCGCGCGCGAGTGAAGCCGGGCGAGCCGCGCGCCGAGCGAATCCCGTTCCACCCCTACGCAATGGTCGTGCACGAGGGGGCCATCCATGTGCTCGGAGCGCGCGTCGTCTCGGGAAAGCCGAGCCCCGACGTCGAGGTCCTCCCGCTCGACACGATGACCGACATCCGCACGAGCGAGACGGAGCACTTCGAGCTCCCCCCGAGCTTCGACGCCTCCCAGTTCCTTCACGGGCAGTTCGGGATCGGGCGCCCGGGCCGCGCACGGTTCATCGTGGAGTTCGAGGCGCGCGTGGCCGACGAGGTGAAGTCGAAGCGGCTTCACCCACAGCAGCGGATCGCGACCGCACCCGACGGACGTGTCCGCATGTCACTGCCGCTCGTCGACGCACGCGCAGCCGTCCAGTTCGTGCTCTCCTGGGGCGACGCGGCGCGCGTCGTCGAACCTCCCGAGCTCGTCAACGAGGTCGGAAACATCCTCGCGCGCGCAGCATCGAGGTACGCATGAGCACGTTCGAAGACCGCCCGTTCGATGTCGTCCTCTTCGGAGCGACGGGCTTCACGGGCAAGCTCGTCGCCGACTACCTCGCGGAGCGCGCCGGAGCGAACGGCGTGCGCTGGGCGATCGCCGGCCGCAGCAGGGAGAAGCTCGAGGCCGTCCAGCGGGAGCTCGCTGCGAGGGACGAAGGGCTGGCGGACCTGCCGATCCTCATCGCCGACTCGCACGACGTCGCGGCGCTCGACCGGCTCGCGCCGCAGACACGCGTCGTCTGCACCACCGTCGGACCGTACGCGAAGTACGGGCTCGAGCTCGCGCGCGCCTGCGCGAGGAGCGGCACGAGCTATTGCGATCTCACGGGTGAGCCCAACTTCGTCCGCTCCGTGATCGACGACTGCCACGACATCGCGAAGGGCACCCGCGCACGGCTCGTCAACTGCTGCGGCTACGACTCCATCCCGTCGGATCTCGGCGCTCACATGGCCTGGGACCACGCCAGGCGAACGTACGGCGAAGGCCTCTCCTGGGTGAAGGTCTTCACCGGCCGCATGAAGGGGGCCGCGAGCGGCGGCACGGTCGCCTCGGCGCTCGGCATCATGGAGGCGGCGAAGCAGAGCCGCGAGCTCCGGCGGCTCCTCCTCGATCCTCACGGGCTCGATCCGGAGCGCGGAAAGGCTCCGCGCGATCCGTTCGAGGACGACCAGCGCGGCGTCCGCTTCGACGAGGACATCGGGCGCTGGACAGCGCCGTTCATCATGGCCTCGATCAACGCTCGTGTGGTCCGACGCTCCCACGCGCTCCTGCGCGAAGACGGCGGCGGCTACGGACAGCGCTTCCGCTACAACGAGGCGATGAGCTTCGGGCGCGGTCCGCGCGGGCTCGTGACGGCGACGGCCGTCACCGCCGGCATCGGCGGCTTCTTCGCCGCCGCGGCGTTCGGGCCGACGCGAACGCTGCTCGAGCGCATGGTGCTCCCCGCGCCGGGTGAAGGCCCTTCTCGTGAGGCGATCGAGAGCGGCTTCTTCGAGATGCACGTGCTCGCGAAGACGGAGTCCGGAACGCGCCTCCGCGGACGGATCGCAGGCACGCGGGATCCGGGTTACGGTGAGACTGCAAAGATGCTCGCAGAGTCGGCGATGTGCCTGGCGAAGGACTCCGCGCGCCTCGAGCCCCGCTTCGGCGTGCTCACCCCGGCCGCCGCGATGGGCATGCGGCTCGTCGAGCGCCTCCGGGATGCGGGGATGACGTTCGACATCCACGAAGCATGAGCCGGTGTCCGGCCGCGCTCTCGTCGCGTGGACGCGTGATCGCGTTCGGCGTCGTTTTCCCGCTTTCTGACTTGATCGAGTGAGTCGCGCGCGATGGACTTTCCATACGGATGCGACGAGGCCCCTTCCACGCGTACGCAGCCGACCTCGCTGCGTGGGTCGCGATCTCCTCGATCGCGGCGCTCGGCTTCGTGACGTGGCGGGCGGGCGGGGTCGTGCAGCGGCGCCTCGTGGCCGATGGCGGCGCCGCGCTCGCTGCGACCGACGACGCGCAGCTGGCCTCCGCCGAGGGTACGGCGCACGTCGAGATGGCGGAGCTCGACTCGAGCGTGGACGCGGCGCCGCCGACGCAGCGGAGGACGTACAACGTCGTCATCATCACGGTCGACACGCTCCGCGCCGACCTCGGGTTCAGCGGCTACCCGCGACCGGTCTCACCGAACATCGACGCCCTGGCCGCCCGGAGCATCGTCTACGAGCAGGCCTATGCGATGGCCTCGTTCACGCCGAAGTGCCTCGGCCCGCTCTTGATTGGCCGCTACTCGAGCGAGACCTACCGGGACTACGCCCACTACACGAACTTCGCGCCGGCGAACGTCTTCCTCGGCGAGCGCGTGCAGGAGGCTGGTGGGCGCACCGCGGGCGCGGCGAGCCACCGGTACTTCGGCTGGCGCAAGGGCTTCGACCAGGGCCTCGACGTCTGGGACACCTCCGCGATCCCGCCGAACTCGGTCGACAACGATCCGACGATCACGAGCGCCAAGCTCACCGACGTCGCGATCGGTCTCCTCTCGAGCGAGCGCGCAGCCGACGTTCCCGTTCGCGACGGCAAGCCGTTCGTCACCGAGCCGCGGAGCGGCACGGCGAGCGGGCACTTCTTGACGTGGTTCCATTACCTCGATCCTCACCTCCCGTACGTGCCGCACGCGGACGCGCCGAGCTTCGCGAGCATGCGCGAGCCGGGCATCCCGCGCGAGCGCGCGCCGTACGACGGGGAGGTGTGGTTCACCGATCAGGAGGTCGGCCGCCTGCTGCGCCACATCGGCGAGCAGCCCTGGGCGAAGGAGACGGCGATCATCCTGACCGCGGACCACGGCGAAGCGTTCGGCGAGAAGGGGCACTGGGGACACGGACGTGAGCTCTGGGAGCCGCTGGTCCACGTGCCGCTCCTCGTCTACGTGCCCGGCGCCCCCCCGCGCCGCATCAAAGCAAAGCGATCGCACATCGACATCGTCCCGACCGTGCTCGAGCTCATGGGCCTGCCACCCGATCCCGAGCTGCACGGCAAGAGCCTCCTCGCCGATCTCGAGGCCGCGCCCGGTGAGGTCGAGGAGCGTGACGTGTACATCGACATGCCCGACGGCCCGTACAACGAGCTGCGTCGAGCCGTCCTCACCGGGCCGTCCCCCGGCATCAAGCTGATCGAGTTCAACGGCAATCGCTACGAGCTGTACGATCTGCGATTCGATCCGAACGAGACCAAGAACATCGCGTGGTCCGACCCGACCCAGCTCGAGGCCGCCAAGGAAGCCTTGAAGCGGATGAGGAGCTCGCTGAAGGAGCGGCCGGCGGTGAAGTGAGTGAGCGCGCTCGCCGCCGTGCGGCGCCGGGCCAACAGCCGCGCGAGGTCGAGGCGCGAGAGCGGGCGTGGCCAGTTGCGGCGGGCTCGTCGTCGTGGAAAGGAAACACTCATGAGCGCACTCCCCGTCATCCAGGCCGCGCCGATCGTGCCGAAGAAGCCGCCCGTCGATCCGTCGACCCTCGCGTACCGCGAGCTCCTCCGCGGCCCTTTCTGGCAGAAGATCCCCGCCTACGCCGAGGTCACGGAGGAACAGTTCCTCGATCACACGTGGCAGGCGAAGAACACGATCACGAAGCCCGGGAAGCTCCTCGACGCGCTGCGTGATCTCGTGCCGCCCGGGTTCATCGAGGACGCCGAGGCCGGCTTCGGGGGCTCGCCGATGTCGGTCCGCGTCAGCCCGTATCTGCTCAGCTTGATCGACTGGACGAACCCGTACGAGGACCCGCTCCGGATCCAGTTCCTTCCGCTCAAGTCGCGCCTCATGCCGGATCATCCGAAGCTCGATCTCGACTCGCTCCACGAGCAAGCCGATGCGCCGGTGTCCGGCCTCACCCACCGATACCCGGACAAGGCGCTCTTCCTCGCGCTCGACACGTGCCCCGTCTACTGCCGCTTCTGCACGCGCAGTTATGCCGTCGGCGTGGACACCGACGAGGTCGAGAAGGTCAGCCTCAAGGCGACGAACGATCGGTGGACACGCGCGTTCGAGTACATCCGCTCGCGCCCCGAGCTCGAGGACATCGTCGTCTCGGGCGGTGACGCCTACCAGCTCCGCGCGCAGCAGCTCGAGGAGATCGGCGAGGCGCTGCTGGCGATGCCGAACATCCGCCGCATGCGCATCGCGACGAAGGGCCCGGCGGTCATGCCGCAGAAGCTCCTGACCGATCACGCATGGGTCGACACGCTCACGCGCATCGTCGAGAAGGGCCGCAAGCTCCACAAGGAGGTCGTCCTCCACACGCACTTCAACCACCCGAACGAGATCACGGGCATCACCGAGGCGGCGATGTTCAAGCTCCTCGAGCGCGGCATCGTCGTCCGGAACCAGAGCGTGCTCCAGCGCGGCGTCAACGACTCGCCCGAGACGATGACGATGCTCGTCAAGCGCATGGGGCACCTGAACGTCCACGCGTACTACGTCTACGTGCACGACCTCGTCACGGGCGTCGAGGACCTCCGCACCTCGGTCGACACGGCGATCTTCATCGAGAAGCACGTCCGCGGCTCGACCGCCGGCTTCAACACGCCCACGTTCGTCGTCGACGCCCCCGGCGGTGGAGGCAAGCGCGACGTCCACTCGTACGAGTACTACGACCGCGAGACGGGCATCAGCGTGTACCAGGCGCCGAGCGTGAAGCCCGGTCAGTTCTTCCTCTACTTCGACCCGCTCCACCAGCTCTCGACGGCGGTCCAGCGCCGCTGGGCGGATCCGGCCGAGCACGAGCAGATGATCGGCGTCGCTCTCGCGAAGGCCAAGGAGCGGGTTCGCTGAGCGAACGCCCTCCTGCCGAGGTGAGTCCGACCCATTTCGGTCCGCCTTCAAGCTCCACATAGATCGACGGCGATGATCGAGGTCGTGAGCGCGAACGAGAACAGCCACTCGTCCGTCATCGACGTCAGAACATCACCGTCGGACCGTGGGGCCGCGAGGCGAGCGCGCGCACGATCGCACGTCTCGAAGTCGAGCAGCCCGGCACGTTCGAACGAAGCGCGGGACCAGTAGCGACCGAGCCGCGGGTCAGCGAGCACCGGAGCCAGCCACTCGCGCGTCGGCGTGTAGAGCGGCTGCTTGCGGCGGCGCGCGAGCGCGGGCGGCAGCCTCCTTGCGTGCATCCTCCGGAGCGCTCGCTTGTCCTCGAACATCGTCGCGCGCAGGCTCATCGGCAGCGCCAGCGCCGACGCGAAGAAGTCGTCGTCGAGGTACGGAAAGCGGAGCTCGAGCCCGTGCGTGCTGCTCATACGATCGCCCATGTGGAGGATCCATCGCGGCAGCCGGGTCGTGAGCTCGAAGTGGAGATTGCGCTCGAGCGAGCAGAGGCCCTCCGCACCCGCAGCGAGTCGCGCGAGCTCTGCGCGCTCCGATTCGCGATAGCGCGCGGTCGCTCGTGCGTCGCCGATCGCGAGCGAGAGCGGCCTCCGTCCCTCGAGGGCCTCCCAGAGCGGCAGGTTCTCCGGATGGAAGCCGTAGTGCTCGGAGATCGCCGCGCTCCGGCGGGGGTCGTGGCTCGCGACGTACGCGCGGGCGACGCTCGTGTCCATCTGGAGCCATGGCACGATGCGCCGGAGGAGCGGCGCGATCGCGCTCGTTCGCTCGAGCGCGCCACCGAAGAACCGGCCTGCACCCGCGAGGAACGGGCGCGCACGCGCAAGCCGGTAGATCTCGTATCCCGCGAAGAGCTCGTCCGGCCCTTCCCCGCTCAGGACGACGCCCGTGCCGTCCGCCCGTGCTGCCCGAGCGAGCGCGCCGAGCGAAAGATCGCTCGTCCACCACTGCGGCATCTCCGCGCGCAGTGCGTACTCGACCCAATCGTCGAGCGCGAGGCCACGGATGGCGACCTTCTCCGCGTGACGACCGAGGTGCCGGGCGGCCGCGTCGATGTGCTGCTCCTCCGAGTAGCGCGCGCCGGGTAACACGAGCGAATAGAGCCGCGCCGGCCGTCTCTGCCGGACGAGCTCCGAGGCGATCCCCGTCGAGTCGACACCTCCGCTCAAGTAGGTGGTGCGTGCGGCGATTCCCAGTGCAAAGCACCGGGACGCGAACCGGCCTTCGCGCCCCGAATGCGCGACCATGACAAAGTGGTTGAATCACTTGATCAGCATATCGTCGGACGAACCGGAACATGGCTTGCACCGCTCGCAGGCAAGGAGCCGGCCCGGCCGCCGATCGATGAACACCACCTTCGCCCCTCACTCGCCTCGCCCGACGAGGACCGTCGTCTTCTCCGGAGCGGACACCGAGCTGCTCGCGCGATGCCAGGCGCTCCGGTATCGCGTCTATCGTCACGACCTCGGGCTCGACACGCCCGACCTCGATCACGAGCGCGAAGTCGATATCGAGGAGCGCGACCCGATCTGCGACTTCGCCGCGGCGCTCGGCGCGCGCGGCGACGTCCTCGGCTGCATCCGGATGCAGCCGCCGGACAGGGGCCGCTTCTACGCGGAGCTCGAGTTCGACCTCCTCGGCGAAACGTGGGCCGATGTCCCCCACGTCGAGGGCGCCCGGTTCGCCGTGCGCGCCTCGGAGAGGAACGGGCCCGTCCCTCTCCTCTTGTTCCAGGCCTTCCGCCGGTACTGCCGCGATCACGCGATCGACCACGTGCTCAGCGTCGCGATCCTGCGCGGCGACCGGAACGACCGCGCGCGCGCCGCGAGCCTCACGCGCTACCTGATCGAGCGCACCACCTTCGCGCCGTCGCGCGGGCGTCCAGCAGCGGGGTACGAGCTGCGACCTCCGACGCACGAGGAGCTCGCCGCGGCGCCCGAGCTCGGGCCCGACGAGGCCTCTCCGATGCTCCGGCTCCTCGCGAACGACCGGACCACCACGTGCTCCGAGCCTGCGTATTGCGCCCGCTTCGGCACGTTCAACTTCCTACTCAGCACGAGGCTCCCTTGAGCA
>Ga0233377_1001201_pt1 | contig 10058 bp, 7 predicted proteins | sample ElkDunMinimDraft_6_FD_191540 | JGI IMG/M metagenome (GOLD analysis project Ga0233377, IMG submission 191540) | Fecal eukaryotic communites from dung pellets of Tule Elk in California, USA - Elk Dung E36 | ecosystem: Host-associated > Mammals > Digestive system > Large intestine > Fecal | place...
GACGCCTTCTACCACCAGTTGTGCCCGACCTGCGCGGCGATGAGCCACGCCAAGCGCGACGCCCGCACCGACCTCACCGGCAAACGCGCCCTGCTCACGGGGGGCCGCGCCAAGATCGGCATGTACATCGCACTCCGGCTCTTGCGCGACGGGGCGCACACGACGATCACGACGCGCTTCCCGCGGGATGCCGTTCGGCGCTTCACGAGCCTGCCCGACTCCGCCGAATGGATCGGCAGGCTCCGGGTCGTCGGCATCGATCTGCGCGACCCCGCCCAGGTGATCGCACTCGCCGAATCGGTCGCCGCGCAGGGGCCCCTCGACATCCTCATCAACAACGCCGCGCAGACCGTGCGCCGCTCCCCCGGCGCGTACTCGAAACTCGTGGATGCCGAGCTCGCGCCGCTCCCGGACGGGCCGCTGCCCGAGCTCGAGACGTTCGGCCACACGAACGACGCCCACCCGCAAGCGCTCGCCCGCTCGGTCGCCGCCCACCCGATCCTCGCCGCGGCGGCGGCGAAAGCCGAGGAGCTCACGGAAGCCGCGATGGCGCCGGGATCGTCCTCGCTCGAGCGGCTCGCGGCGGGCACCGCGATCGACGCGGGCGGCCTCGTGCCCGACCTCGCGTCGATCAACTCGTGGACGCAGAGCGTCGACCAGGTCGATCCGCTCGAGATGCTCGAAGTGCAGCTCGCGAACGAGACGGCCCCGTTCATCCTCATCTCGAAGTTGCGACCCTCGCTCGCCGCCTCCCCCGCCCGCCGGAAGTACATCGTCAACGTAAGCGCGATGGAGGGCGTCTTCGGCCGCGGCTACAAGGGCCCGGGTCACCCGCACACCAACATGGCCAAGGCCGCGGTCAACATGCTCACCCGCACGAGTTCGCGGGAGCTGTTCGAAACCGACGGCATCCTCATGACGAGCGTCGACACGGGCTGGATCACCGACGAACGGCCCCATCCGACGAAGGTCCGGCTCGCCGAGGAGGGCTTCCACGCACCCTTGGATCTCGTCGACGGGGCCGCGCGCGTCTACGACCCGATCGTGCGGGGCGAGGCGGGCGAAGACCTCTACGGCGTCTTCCTCAAGGACTACGCGCCCGCCGCGTGGTGAGGCGTCAGCGGCGTTCGGCGGCCTCCGGGTTGCCCGGTTCCGGCATCACCGGTTCCTGCATCACCGGCGCCTCGCCCGCGGGAGTTTCGGCGCGGCCCTCGCGAAGCGCCTGACGCCCCGACGGCACAAGCACCGCGATCGTCACGACGACGAACGTCACGATTCCCGCGATCACGAGCAGCGTCTCGACCGGCATGACATCGGCGAGCGGCCCGAACACGACCATTCCGATCGGCATCGCGACCGCCATGACGATCCCCACGAACCCGAAGACACGGCCCTGGCGGTCGGGCTCGACCCGCAACTGGATGATCGTCATCGCGGGAGTCGAGAAGAACGGCACGGCGAGCCCGACGAGGAACATGAACGCGAAGAAGACGATGAGGTTCGTCGAGAGGCCGAGCCCCACCGAGAGAATGCCGAACGCGACGGATGAGACGACGATCATGATGACCTTGTTCTTCGTCCCGCCCCAGATGGCGATGACGGCACCGCCCAGGAGCATGCCGACGCTGAAGGCGAGCTCGTTGACCGCGAGTTTGGCCACCTCGTCGAGTCCGAAGAACTCCCCGCCGAACGACCGCACGATCATGAGCGGCGTGAGGTAGGAGGGTGCGACCGTCAGCAGGAAGATCACGCCGAACAGCACGAGCAGCCAGCGGATGAGGCGATGCGTCGCGACGTAGCGCACCCCCTCGACGAGGTCGGTGAAGTAGCCGGGCTTGTCCGCGCGCACGATCGTGGGCACCGCGATGGACGCGAGGAAAAGGATTCCGATCGCGGCGGTCGCGACGTCGACGAAGAACACCGAGACGATGCCGAGCGTCGCGTAGAGGACGGCGGCCAGTGCGGGGGCGAGCAGAGCCATGATCGCCTGGATGGTTCCCAGCAGCCCGTTCACGCGGATGAGGTGCTTCCGCGGGGTGATCTGCGGCACGAGCGCCGAGACCGCAGGCGTCTGGATGCCGGCTCCGAGGGAGCGGATGGCGAGCGTCGCGTAGATGAGCCACAGCGAGTCGGCCCCGGCGAGCATGAAGAGGGCGAGGCCGAGCGTCGACACGGCGATCGTGGCGTCGGCGACGATGATGAGCATCTTGCGGTTGAGCCTGTCGGCCCACACTCCGCCGAAGATCGAGATGATCGCTTGAGGCAGGAACCCGAAGAGCGCGGCGAAGGCCATCACGGTGCCCGACTTGGTCTCGAGCGTCAGATGCCACATCACGGCGTACTGCACGAGCATCGATCCGAACAGCGAGATGGTCTGGCCCGAGAGGAAGGTGATGACGTCGCGCTTCCAGTGCGGACGCGAGGCGGCGGGGTCGTCGAGGGCATCCGGCGAGGGGCCCGGCGCGGCGGCGGTCATCCTCTCAGCTTGGCAGCCCGGCTGACCTGATGTCGCCATGACGGCCATCGTGCGGGATTGCGTCATCTCAGGCGGAGGACCCGCCGGTCTGATGCTCGGCCACATCCTCGCGCGAGCGGGACTGCAGGTCACGGTCTTCGCGCCGCAGTGGGAGTTCCTCGACTTCCTCGCTCGCGAGTCGGCGGCGTTGCCCGGCTTCGACCTGCGGATGTCGACCGAGGCGACGCTCAACGCTGGTGGCGGCCCGGTTTCGTCGCGCTCGGCGACGCAGCGCACGCGATGTCGCCGGTGGGCGGGGTCGGGGCGTGAACACCGACGCGCTCGAGCGCCTTCAGCGCCGCCGCATGCGCGCGGTGCGGATCATGCAACGCATCCAGCAGACGGTGCACACCAGGATCGCGGGCGCGGCCGCGGGCGACAAGCGTCGTGCCCGTGCCGGCGCGGGCACTGCTGAGGATGACGGCGCCCGTGGTCCGCAGGGTGACGGCGCGCGCGATCGGACTCGGCTTCCGGCCCGAGCACGTCTCCCCCGCGCTGCGGTCCGGGCCGGCGCGGTGAGGCTCACGCCGTGACGAGCGACCGGGCCTGCTCCGCCATGTGCTCGACGATGCGCACGACTTGCGACGAGTAGCCGTACTCGTTGTCGTACCAGACGTAGAGCACGACGTGAGTGCCGCCCGCGATCGTCGCAAGACCGTCGACGACGCCCGCGCGGTTGTTGCCGACGAAGTCGGTCGAGACCACCTCGGACGACTCGATGTACCCGATCTGGGTGCGCAGCGGACCCGATCGCGCCGCCGATCGCAGAAGATCGTTGACGCCCGCGACATCGACCTCCGACTCGAGTTCGAGGTTGAGGATCGCGAGCGACACATCGGGCGTGGGCACGCGGATCGAGTTGCCGGTGAGCTTGCCCGCGAGGTGCGGCAGGGCCTTGGCGACGGCGGTCGCGGCCCCCGTCTCGGTGATGACCATGTTGAGCGCGGCCGAGCGCCCGCGCCGGTCGCCCTTGTGGAAGTTGTCGATGAGGTTCTGGTCGTTCGTGTACGAGTGCACCGTCTCGACATGCCCGTGGCGCAGCCCGTAGGCGTCGTCGATCACCTTGAGGATCGGGGTGATCGCATTGGTCGTGCACGAGGCCGCCGTGACGATCGCGTCGGTCGGCTCGACGGTGTCGTGGTTGATCCCGAACACGACGTTCTTGAGGGGCGTCTTGCCGGGTGCGGTCAGCAGCACGCGTGCCACGCCGGGCGACTGCAGATGGCGGCTGAGTCCCTCCTCGTCGCGCCATTTGCCGGTGTTGTCGACGACGAGCGCGTCGCGGATGCCGTACGCCGTGTAGTCGACGGTCGCCGGATCGTCGGCGTAGATCACCTGGATGAGGGTGCCGTTGGCGAGGATCGTGTTCGCCTCCGTGTCGATCTCGATGGTGCCGTCGAACGCGCCGTGCACCGAGTCGTTGCGCAGCAGGTTGGCCCGCTTCTCGAGGTCGTTGGCGACGCTGCTCGGACGCACGACGATCGCGCGCAACCGCACTCCGTGGCCGTTGGAATGACCGATGAGGATGCGTGCGAGCAACCGGCCGATGCGACCGAAGCCGTACAGCACGATGTCGGTGGGCTCTTGCGATTCCCACGACTCGAGCGCGGCCACTCCGGCGCGCACGTACGCTTCGCGCTCGACGGCGTCGGCCGGGGCGTCGGTCAGCAAAGCGCCGAGGTCGAGCGACACGCCCTGGATGCCGAGCTCGAGCGCGAGCCGCAGCACGAGCAGCGCGTCGGAGATGTCGACGTCGAGCGCGCGACCCTGGCGGGGCCGCAACGAGCGCAGCAGATGCGGCGCGGAGCGATTGACGAGCTTGCGCCCGTGCACGTGCGGGATGACATTGCGCTCGCGATGCAGGGTGCCGATGAGCGGGATCGCGGTCTCGGCGAGGGAGATGGCGTCGAGCCAGGAGCGCTGGTACGAGTCGACGGGTTGGTTCACGCTCCCATCCTGCCCTGCTCGCGGCCAGATCCCGATTCGGCGACGGACCGAACCGGTGCTCAGCCCGGTCGGCCCGTGGCGCGACCTAGCCTGTCGCGCGTTGCCTAGCCTGTCGCGCGTTGCCTAGCCTGTCGCGCGTTGCGTCGCCGCGACCCACGCGTCGAGCTTGGCGGTCGCGGCGCCCGAGTCGATGCTCTCGCTCGCGATCGCGAGCTGCTCCGTGAAACGCTCCCGGATGTCGCGCTCCTGCTGAGCCGCGTCGCGCGCGAGTTCCCACGCGACGAGTCCTGCGGCGGCGTTGAGCAGCACGATGTCCCTCACCGCTCCCGGGTCGCCCGCGAACACGCCCCGCGCGATCGCGGCGTTGTGCGCCGCGTCGCCGCCGCGCAGGTCGTCCAGCCGCGACCGGGCGATGCCGAAGTCTCCGGGGTCGAGGTCGTGTTCGTGGATGTCGCCGAGCGACACCTCCCAGATGTGGCTGTGACCCGTCGTCGTGAGTTCGTCGAGTCCGTCGTCGCCGCGATAGACGAGAGCGGTCGCGCCTCGCGTGCGGAACACGCCCGTGATGAGCGGAACCTTCTCGAGATTGGCGACCCCGACGCTCGAGGCCTCCGGTCGAGCGGGGTTGCACAGGGGCCCGAGGAAGTTGAACACCGTCGGGATCCCGAGATCGGTGCGCACCGCCCCCGCGTGCTTGAACCCGGGATGGAAGAGCGCGGCGTACACGAACGTGATGCCGACCTCGTCGAGCACCCGGGCGACGCCTTCGGGCGACAGCTCGAGGTCGACGCCGAGAGCGGCGAGCACATCCGAGGACCCCGAGGCCGAGGAGGCGGCACGGTTGCCGTGCTTGATGACCTTCGCGCCCGCCGCGGCAGCGACGATCGACGCCATCGTCGACACGTTGACGGTGCCCATCCTGTCGCCGCCCGTTCCCGCCATGTCGAGGGCCATGGGGTCGACCGCGAGCGGTTGCGCGTGAGCCAGGATCGCGTCGCGGAAGCCCACGATCTCGTCGACGGTCTCGCCTTTGGCCCGGAGAGCCACGAGGAAGGCCGCGAGTTGCGCGGGCTTGGCAGCGCCTTCCATCACCTGCTCCATCGCCCAGGACGCATCGGCGATCGAGAGGTCGGAACCCTCCAGGAGCTGGGTGAGCAGAGCTGGCCAGGTGAGTTCCGTCGGCATGGCGTCGATCGTACCCACCCTGGATATCGGCCATAATGGTCCCGTGACCTCGACTCCGCTCTCGCATGCCCCGGTCGCGGGCGGCATCAATCGCCCGAACACCGTCCAAGTCGGAACGATCGTCTGGCTCGGCAGCGAAGTCATGTTCTTCGCCGGGCTGTTCGCCATCTACTTCACCCTGCGGTCGACCTCGCCGGGCCTGTGGGAAGAACAGTCGTCGAAGCTCAACATCGTCTTCTCGGCGATCATCACGATCATCCTCGTCTCGTCGTCCTTCACGGCCCAGTTCGGCGTCTTCGCGGCCGAACGGCTCCAGAAGTGGCGCACCGGCGCCTGGTGGGACCTGCGCCGCTGGGGGGTCGTCGAGTGGTTCTTCCTCACGTTCGTCCTCGGCGCGCTGTTCATCATCGGCCAGGTCTTCGAGTACGCACTTCTCGTGACCGAGGGGGTCGGGTTCACGTCCGACGCCTACGGCTCCGCGTTCTACCTCACCACCGGTTTCCACGGCCTTCACGTGGCGGGCGGCCTGGTGGCATTCCTCATCGTCATCGGACGCTTCTTCGCGGTCCGGAAGTTCACGCACAAGGAAGCCACCACCGCCGTCGTCGTGTCGTACTACTGGCACTTCGTCGACGTGGTGTGGATCGGCCTCTTCCTCGTCATCTACATCCTGAGATAGGCAGCGATCGCACAGCCATGACTCGCATCACGAACCAACGACCCACTCGTCGGCGCAACGGCCGTCGCTCCCCGCTCGCGTCCGTCGCGCTCTTGCTCATCGGGCTGCTCGCGACAGGCGGTGCGTACGCGCTCGTCACCTCGAGCGCCACCGCGAGCACGACCGCCCAGACGCAGGCGACGATCGAGGAGGGTGAGAAGCTCTTCCTCGCCAACTGCGCGACATGTCACGGGCAGGGAGCGGTCGGCACGACCGACGGGCCCTACCTGATCGGCGTGGGCGCCGCCGCTGTCGACTTCCAGGTGGGCACCGGCCGCATGCCGCTCGCCGCATCGGGTCCGCAAGCGGAAGCCAAGCCCGTGCAGTTCACCGACGAGCAGATCGAGGCCCTCGCCCTCTACGTCGCGACTCTCGGCGACGGCCCCGGCATCCCCGAGGCCCGCTACCTCACGGGCGAAGGCAATGTCGCGGTCGGCGCGGAGATCTTCCGCATCAACTGCGCGATGTGCCACAACGTCGCCGGCGCCGGCGGTGCGCTCACGGAAGGCAAGTACGCGCCCGACCTGCGCAACGTCGAGCCCGTCCACGTCTACGAGGCGATGGTCACGGGCCCCCAGAACATGCCCGTGTTCAACGACCTCAACATCACTCCCGAGGAGAAGGCCGACGTCATCGCCTACCTCGAGTACCTCAACAACAACCCCTCGCCGGGCGGCCTCGAACTCGGCAGCCTCGGCCCGGTCTCCGAGGGGCTGTTCGTCTGGATCTTCGCGCTCGGCTCGATCGTCGGGGTGACCGTCTGGCTCACCTCGAAGGCCAACTGAGCCGCGCGCGCGTACTTCACACCTGAGAGATAGAGAGCACACGAGCATGGCAGACCACGGCTCCTCCCCCGGGAATGCGGTCGAGCGCCGGGACATCCCGGTTGACGCCCCTGGCACCGCCGTCGTCACCACCGACGCGATCGAGAACCCCGGCTTCCCGCCGTACCGTCCGCGGGTGAGCGACGTCGACCCGAAGAAGGAACGGGCCAACGAGCGCCGTGTCGCGTGGTTCTTCTGGGCGTCGATCGTCGGAAGCGTCTTCGCGATCGTGGCCTATTTCGCCTTCCCGATCGTCGCCGAAGACCCGGGCTCGGTGCGCCTGAACAACGCCTTCCTGGGGCTCGGCATCGCCTTGGCCCTGTTCGGCATCGGCTTCGGCGCCGTGCACTGGTCTCGCACGATCATGGAGGGCCACGACCTCGTCGAGGACCGCAACGCCGGCCACCCGCCCGAGGAGAAGTACGCCAAGCGCGCCGGTGCCGGCGAGGTCTTCACCCTCGGCAACAAGGAGTCGGGCTTCACGCGCCGCAAGCTCATCCGCAACTCCCTCATCGGCGCCCTCGTGGTCTCGCCGTTGCCTGCCGTCGTGCTCTTCCGCGGGCTCGCACCCGACGAAGACCCCGTGCCGTTGCTCAAGCACACGATGTGGCGCGAGGGGATGCGACTCGCTCGCGACCCCGATGGAACCCCCATCCGCGCGTCCGACGTGACGATCGGCTCGGTCTTCCAGGTCATCCCCGAAGCCCTCAACGACCTCGAGCACGACAAACTCGAGCAGAAGGCCAAGGCGGCGGTGCTGCTCATGCGCCTCAAGCCCGAAGACCTCAAGGTCTCCCCCGGCCGCGAGGACTGGAACTACGACGGCATCGTCGCATACTCAAAGATCTGCACCCACGTCGGATGCCCTGTCGCACTCTACGAGCAGCAGACCCATCACCTGCTCTGCCCGTGCCACCAGTCGGAGTTCGACATCAAGGAGGAGGCGAAGGTCATCTTCGGCCCCGCCGCGCGACCCCTGCCCCAGCTGCCGATCACGATCGACGATGAGGGATACCTCATCGCACGCAGCGACTTCACCGAGCCTGTCGGCCCGAGCTTCTGGGAGCGTTCGCTGTGAGCGTCGAAACCACCAACCGTCCCGGCACCGAACCGGCAGTCGCCGAGGTCGGTCGCGGCATGAGGTTCACGAACTGGGCCGCGGGATACGTCGACGAGCGCTTCAAGCTCTCCGGCTGGATCCGCGACTACGGACGCAAGATCTTCCCCGACCACTGGTCGTTCATGCTCGGCGAGGTCGCGCTCTACAGCCTCATCGTCGTGCTGCTCTCGGGCACGTTCCTGACCTTCTTCTTCCAGGCCTCGATGGTGCACGTGACCTACGAGGGCTCCTACGTGCCGCTCAAGGACATCGGGATGTCGGCCGCGATGGCCTCGACCCTCGACATCTCCTTCGATGTGCGCGGCGGTCTCCTCGTGCGCCAGATCCACCACTGGGCGGCTCTGCTGTTCGTGGCCTCGATCGGGCTCCACATGCTGCGCGTGTTCTTCACGGGCGCCTTCCGCAAGCCCCGCGAGCTCAACTGGCTGCTCGGCTTCACGCTCTTCGTCCTCGCGATGGCCGAAGGGTTCACGGGCTACTCGCTCCCCGACGACCTGCTCTCGGGCAACGGCCTGCGCATCATCGACGGCATGGTCAAGGGCATCCCGATCGTGGGTACCTGGATCTCCTACCTGCTCTTCGGCGGTGAGTTCCCGGGCACGACGGTCGTCGGAGTCTTCTACAGCCTCCACATCCTGCTGCTGCCCGCGATCCTCGTCGCGATCGTGGGCATCCACGTGATCATGGTCTTCGTCAACAAGCACACGCAGTACGCGGGCCCCGGGCGCACCAACGACAACGTCGTGGGCGTTCCCGTCATGCCGGTGTTCGCGGCGAAGGCCGGCGGGTTCTTCTTCATCGTCTTCGGCGTCATCGTGCTCGTCGCGGCGAATGTCACGATCAACCCGATCTGGAACTACGGTCCCTACGATCCGTCACCCGTCTCGGCGGGAACGCAGCCCGACTGGTACATCGGCTTCGCCGACGGCATGCTGCGTCTCATCCCCCCGGGCTGGGAGATCGTGCTGTTCGGCTACACGCTCTCGCTGAACATCCTGGTTCCGACGCTCATCCTCGTGACCTTCCTGGCCCTCGTCGCGCTCTACCCGTTCTTCGAAGCGTGGGTCACGGGCGACAAGCGTCACCACAACATCGCCGACCGCCCGCGCAACGCACCGATGCGCACCGCGATCGGCGCGGCGGGTGTCACGTTCTACGCGGTCATGTGGGCTGCGGCGTCGTCGGACCTCATGGCGACGCACTTCAAGCTGTCGATCGAAGGCGTCATCCACGCCCTTCAGTTCCTGCTCATCTTCGGTCCGATCATCGCCTTCTTCGTCGCGCGGCGCATCTGCATCGCGCTGCAGAAGAAGGATCGCGAGATCGCGCTGCACGGCTTCGAGTCGGGCCGCATCGTGCGCATGCCCGGTGGTGAGTACGTCGAGGTGCACCAGCCGCTCTCGGACTACGAGCGCTGGCGTCTGGTGTCGTACGAGGACTACAAGCCCCTCATGGTGCGTCCCGACAAGCACGGTCGCATCTCGCCCATTCAGCGATTCCGAGCCGGGATCTCCCGACTGTTCTTCGAAGACCGCATCGCGCCGGTCACGAAGACGGAGCTCGAGCAGAGCACGCACCACTGATCCGTAGGTCTGTCGACGGCAGACTCCCTGAGGGCCGATCCGCCGAGCGCGGATCGGCCCTCACTCGTTGTGCGCGAAGGATCCCGCATCGCCGACCGTCATCCCGGCGAAGCCAAGACCGACGCGAGAGACGCGGCGATCCTCGCGGAGACGGCGCCGACCTACT
>Ga0233377_1001202_pt1 | contig 10057 bp, 8 predicted proteins | sample ElkDunMinimDraft_6_FD_191540 | JGI IMG/M metagenome (GOLD analysis project Ga0233377, IMG submission 191540) | Fecal eukaryotic communites from dung pellets of Tule Elk in California, USA - Elk Dung E36 | ecosystem: Host-associated > Mammals > Digestive system > Large intestine > Fecal | place...
CAGCTCGATTGATTGAACGCTTAGCTAGGTATAGACCTAATTCTGTTAATGTCTGTTTCTTCAAGATATTTTCTTTTAAAAATACCTACGAAAACCTCCTATAAGAAATTATATTTGTATATATAGATAATATCTCTATATTTGTAGAGAATTTACCAATTTTAAATATTAGAAATCATGAAAACCCAATATGATTGTTTGTTTTCGACTATAATTTGTAGACCTAATTAATTCAAGGCAAACAATTTTTTTGAATTATTGATAGGAAAATATATCGAGGCTTCTTGTGGCGCCGTAAGCTGAGGGCTAATTACCACTCGGTAAATACTTTTTATTCTTAAATAGAATTCAATTGTCAATCAATTGAATTGAAAGTAATACACAACTCGTTTTTCATAAACCAAAAACAAAATATATTCTCCGACTTCATATTGTGTTAATTCTTATTCTATTAATAAATTATGAATGAACTTTTACCATTAGATAAAATTAGGCGTGCACATTACTTCTCTGCTCTTAAACATGGAAATGAAAGGGGATTGGATCATTATTATAAACTTCACTCTTTCGATTTGTTTAATAGGGCAAATAACGCAACAAAGGATAGTTGTACTTCTCAAAGTATTGTGCAGGAAGCGTTCTTTAAATTATGGCTCTTTAGAGAAAAGTTAGTCTATGAAAAGGATATTTCTAGTTTCCTAAAATTTCAGGTAAAAAATGCCGTTTCTGATTTTTATAGAAAACCAGATAAATTATTTCAAAAGAGTCTACTTCGCCTTGACGATATAGAGGATTATCAACAATTCATGCATAGTTATGAAGTAAGCTATGAAAATGAAATTCAACTAGAAAAAGATGATGAAGATCAGAACCGCTTGAACCAAATATATAAAGTATTACCAATTCTAAATAAGGAGGAACAATTACTTATTAAATTATGCCTTCAGTTTAGTTTTAGCTATAAACGAATAGCTAATTATCTAGGTGGTATTTCAGACTATCAAGTGGCGATTAAAGTGGAAAAAATCATTAATAAGTTGGGTCGTATATGTAATTCCAATTACACTACAAAAAATCACAATCCATCTAAACGAACTGTGGCAGAATGTGATTTTAATGATTATCAACAAGAAATTTTTAGAATGCGATATCAATTGAAGTATTCTTTTGAAGAGATAGCTAATCAATTAAAGCTTCCAGAAAACAAAGTCAAATTGCTATTTATTGAAGCGCATGCAAAATTGAAAACTGATAAAATATCAAGATGATGAAAAACTCAAAAATACTCACAAGACGTATTCAGTTACTTATAAATTCTTCTGATAAAATACTTAGAAATGAATATTATAGCAAACTATTTTTGTGGCAGAACATTGTTTTTAGAGGGGCAAATATGATTATTGCTCATCAATACATGCAAGAAAACATTAAGGATCTAATTTATCTACAGGATGATGTGATCTTAAAACTTGCAGACCGTTCAAAAGAACCTAACGGAATACTAAATACTTCGAGATTGAATACAACTTACAAGGTATTGTCGTTGCATTTTAAAGGGCAAATTCCAACCGATATCATATCTAATTTAAATGTTAACCTAATTAAAAAGTTTACCGCTGAACGATCAGATTATTGGAAAGGGATTAAAACAATAAAGAACCATAAGCGAACTATGCCTATCCCTTTTTCAGGTAAAAGATTAAAGTTGATTGAATCTGAAAATCAACGTGATTTTAATTTTACTCTTTTTAAAATTCCATTTAAGACCTATTTGGGGAAAGACCAATCAGATAAACGCCTACTTTTAAAAAAGGCTATGAACAATGAACTTAAAATTTGTTCTAGTTATTTGCAAATGGTGAACGGCAAAATATTTCTTCTGTTAGCATTAGAAATGCCAATAATAAAAGTTGATCTAAAACCTTATTTAATTGCAGAGGCATCACTTTCGATCGAATATCCAATTACTGTTAAAATTGGTAATAAACAATATCAAATAGGAACAAAAGAGGATTTCTTTTATAGAAGATTGGCAATACAATCTTCATATAATAGATTGAGAAAAATAGCTACATATAATAATGGAGGGCATGGAAAAAAGAAAAAACTTAAGTGTGTTACAAGGCTTTCGACCAATGAGAAAAATTATGTTGAATCTAAGCTTCATTTATATAGTCGAAAACTAATAGATATATGCATTCATGCCAAATCAGGAACTATATTATTAGTAAATCAAACCCAAAACCAGGAACTAGCAAAGGAAAATGTTTTTAATTGAGAAATTGGAGTCTAAACGGACTTGTCGAGAAAATAAAATATAAAGCCGAAATGGTCGGAATCAATGTAATTATAGAATAACTAATTTATATTAATATAAAATCTTGGTATACCGGCAATAAGAAAAAATTCAATTGTATTCCTAACTTTTATTTACTGACGTAATACCTACTATTCTTCATGCTATTGTTCTTTCTAACATAAAATCTATCACAAAAATTTATTATAAAAATTTTCAATTTATTTTTATCCCAAACCTTTTAATTTTATAATCAAATTTTCCATATCCTTACCAATTCTAGTATCTAATAATTTAGCATAATGCTGTGTTGTGCGAATATCAAGATGGCCGAGCATCTTTGATACTGTTTCAATCGGAACTCCATTTGAAAGTGTAATCGTAGTTGCAAATGTATGTCTTGCAATATGGAAGGTCAATTCTTTGGTTATTCCACAAAGATCCGCTATCTCTTTGAGATAACTATTCATCTTCTGATTGCTTAATATAGGTAGCATCAGATTATTTGATTCACAAGGTGGATAATCTCGATAAGTTTCTAGTATTTCCAGCGCTTTGGGTAGTATAGGAATAGAAGACATCGTATTGGTCTTTTGCCTTCTGATCTTTATCCAAAATCTATTATCAATACCGACCTCAATATTATCCTTGCACAGTTTTGTCACATCCGCATAAGAAAGTCCCGTATAACAGCAGAAAACAAAAATATCCCGAACATGCTGCAGTCTAAGGATGCCAAGCTTCTTATTTTCGATTCTTTTCAGTTCGTCTCTGTTCAAAAAGGATTTTTCTTTAGGCTTAGCATGTGTTTTATAAAACTTGAAAGGATTGGTAGCAATCCACCCATGAGCTAAACTTAGATTAATAATCTTTCTTAGATGCTTCATGTATTTGGCAGCAGAAATATCAGAGCATCCTTTTTCAGATCGAAGATAATATTCATAGCCTACCACAAAAGAATGGTCAATTTTATGAAGTTCAATATCTGCAGTTGAAAATTGCTTTGTAATATAGCTTTCTAAATGCGAATAGGTCGTCCTGTAACCTTTTAAGGTATTCTCCCGAAATCCATTACCCAGCAAAGATTCCATTTTAAAGTTATGATCTTTTAGAACCGACAATAAGGTCTTTTGATTTTCTGTCTTTCCTGTAATTTTTGATTTAAGAAGTTCAATAGTAGGTATTTCTCCCATTTTCAAGATTTCAAGGTGGAGAGCAGCAACTTTCAGATTCAACATTTCCAGATAGCTGTTTAAGGTCTTGACCTCCTCAGTATTTCCTTTAGATCGATTAGCTTTGGAATTCCATCGAATGGGTTCACAGCTCTTTCCTGTGGAGATTTCACAAACCGATCCATCGATCGTAATTCTCATGTAAATGGGCTTAGCTCCACATACATAATTCTTTGGTTTCTTCAGGTAGAAGAGCAAGGAATAATTTGTACTCATGATTTAACATTTAAAATGTGTAACAAAATTAGCCTTGCAGCAAAAACATATCAAGATGTTCTATTGTAGAACATGTTGTAAATCAGTGACTTGAATACGTTTCAGTGAGTACTTAAATCAAATTTGATGACTCACTGAATGACTCACTAAAAGTTTGCGAAAATCTGAACATTTTGACCTGCCGTAAAAACAAAAAAGCCTGCAAACGTTCAATTTGCAAGCTTTTGTATGTTTTGATCTTTGATCTGGTAGCCCGTAGGGGAATCGAACCCCTGTTTCAAGAATGAAAATCTTACGTCCTAACCCCTAGACGAACGGGCCGTTTTGTTTATCGGTGTGCAAATATAGAATTTACTTTTATTATCTCAAAATATTTTTCATAAAAATTGCCTCTTTACTTTTAAGATGTTATTTTTATCCTGTAAACTCAATTTATGAATCTATTTAAAACCCTAAGTATCTGTGGAATTTTATTGACAGCTACTCATTTGAATGCCCAAGTGAAAAATTTAGAAGTAAAATGGGACTTCAATGAAAACTATAATCCTAAGGACAATTTGGCCCTAAAAATAATTGTCAAAAATAATGATGGGCAAACTCTTAACCTAAAAGGATATGATCTTTGGTTCAATTCCATGTATCCAATAGAAGAGAAAAGTGTAAATGAATATTCAATTCACAACAGAAATGGAAACTTATATTCAATCGATTTTTCCGATAATTCTGTAATTAATGCTAAGGATTCTTTGGTTATTGACTATAAATCTCCTTATCCTATTACACACAGCTCTTTAACTCCTAATGGCTTTTATCTTCAGAATAGGACAAATCCTAAAGATATTATCAACATCGGACATCCTGCCGTCGCTCCATTGAATATTTCAGCGGAAGAACAGAATAAATTCCTGAACGAACTGTTTGAAAGAAATGCTTATCGAGTAACCAAAGGTGAACAGCTGATTCTTCCAAGCCCCGCTAAACTGAAAATGGGAAATGGAAACTATAAGTTTTCACAACAAGTTGGCTATTACATTAATGATCATTTCAATCTTGCAATAAAGCCCTTTGAGGAATTGGCGGAACAACTTAATCAATTTGACTTTGTAGATCAAGCTGAGAAAGATGCGGCGATCAAGATATTATTCAAAAAGGGATTAGGAGTAGAGGAGTATAATTTAAGGGTTGATTCAAAAGGTATAACTATTGAAGCATCTGAAGCTGCAGGTGCATTTTATGCCTTACAATCCATCAAATCAATGTTGACTGCAAATCAATTAAAGGGAAAAGAAGGTATAACTCTTCCATATGTGGAAATCAATGATAAACCAAGATTTGCTTATCGTGGATTTATGATGGATATCGCTAGAAATTTTAAAGATCTCGCAACCATCAAAAAATATATAGATGTAATGGGACAGTATAAGATCAATAAACTTCACCTGCATTTTATCGATGATGAAGGTTGGCGTCTAGAGATTCCTTCATTACCAGAGTTAACTGAGATTGGGTCCAATCAATCCCCTTATTACCAAGATGGTACGAGTATTCAACCGGCCTATGGATCAGGTACGAATGTTACTGGCAATCATTTTCTTACAAAAGCTCAATTTCAGGATTTATTAAAATATGCGGCATCTAAATATATCACGATCATTCCTGAAATTGAAACCCCGGGACATGCCAGAGCGGCTATTAAATCCATGGAAAAAAGATACAGTCGTTTGATGAAGGAAGGTAAAACGAAGGAAGCAGAGGAATTTTTATTATATGAAGCTGCGGATAAATCAGAATACAGTTCTGCCCAATATTGGGATGATAATGTAATGAACCCCGCTTTACCTTCAGTATATCACTTTTTAGATGTTGTGTTGGATGATATAAAGAAGATGTATGAAGAGGTTGGATTAACACTTAAAGTGGTTTCATTAGGGGGAGATGAAGTTCCTGCCGGGTCCTGGGAAAAATCACCGGCGATTCAAGAACTTATGAAAAAAGAAGGTTTCAAATCTGTTTATGAGGTATGGCCATACTATGTGCAAAAGATAAATGAAATCTGTGCTTCAAAGGGAATGGAAATGGCAGGTTGGGAAGAATTTGGAATGGTTAATAAAGGGAAAGGCATGGTGGTGAATGAAACCCTTCCTCATTTAAATATGCAATTGGATGTCTGGAATAACGTAATCGGAGGTGGGCATGAAGATCTAGTATATAAACTTGCTAATGCAGGATATAAAACTATCTTCATTAGTTCAGCTAATTTTTATTTGGATATGGTTTGGGACAGAGACTTTAGGGAACCTGGATTGAAATGGGCTGCTATTTCGGATCTTTATAACTCATTCTCTCTTTTGCCTGAAGATTTCTTCGCAAATATGTCTATTACCGATCCGGGCAAAAAACTTGAAAAGAATTATATAGCATCTAAAGTGCGCCTTACTGAAAAGGGGAGATCAAATATTTTAGGCGTAAAAGCTGCATTATGGGCAGAAACAGTTTTAAGTGCTGAAAGAATGGACTATATGTTGTTTCCAAGGCTATTTGCACTTTCGGAACGTGCCTGGGCTCCAAAAAGAAATTGGGAAAGTGACGCCAAATTCAATGAAAAGGCATTCAACCAGACTTATGCTGATTTCGTAAATAAAGTTGGCTTAGTAGAACTTCCGAAATTGAGTCTTATTGCGAATGGATTTAATTATCGATTACCTTCTGTTGGGGTTAACCAAAAGGGAGATAAATTAATGGCTAATATCGAATATCCTGGTTTCAATATATATTACACAACTGATGGTACAGAACCCAAATCTGGTTCTCAACAATATTCTACAGAAGGAATTAAAGTGAAACAGGGAGACAAAATTAATCTTGCCGTAATCGATGAAAAGGGTAGGGTAGGACGCGTCTCAACTTATTTGGTGAAATAGAGCCTTGTTCGAGAAAGGAAAACGGGTGCACATAGAGTGACTCCCTTGAAATTGGTCTTTGTAAAATCATTCTCTTCGCTTCCGAAAAGGATGATTAAATGACACCGTGGTTGGTGTCCTCACCAACCACCTCTTTTACAGTTGTTGAAGATACTAACCAGGGTCAATATTCTCTCATATTGTCTTATATCAAGCTTCTTTTGTCTATTCTCTAAACGCAATAAACGAAGCAAAACACAGATGTTTATGCAAAACATCAACCTTTGTAAATCCTACCTTTTCCAATAGGTTCAACTGATAGACAAGGGGTCTTGGAGAATCTTCTTTTTCAATATATGCGAATACATGTTCTTGATAAGTTTTATCTTTTAACTGGGTTAAAAAGTCACCATATCTACCATTATAAATAAATTTCTGGATCTCAGGACTATTTTGTTCTACCATATCCAAGATCCAAATGCTTCCACCGACCTTCAGTAATCCGAATAATTTTCCAAATGTTTTTTCCCAATCCTCATCATCCCTAAGATGATGCAAGACCATTGTGGCAATTATAACATCGTATTTGCCCTTTTCAAGATCTACAGATCTAAAATCACCTTTAAAAATATTTACTTCACCATCTGTATACTCCTGAACTCTTTGTTTCGCTCTATCCAGCATGTTTTGGCTTAGGTCAACTAAATCCACGTTTACATGACTATTAGTCTTCATTATAGTCTTAATGGAGTAGTTACCGGCTCCACAACCAATGTCTAAGATGTTACCTAAGTCAGGGTAGATTTTTTCAATACCATCAGTAATTAATTCTAAATTGAATACAGCATCAATCGTATTAGCCTGACTGGTATTCAAATCAGAAAAACGTTCTACATCCGCATCAAATCGCTGTTCTATTTCTTCCAAAGTTGATTTCTTCATGATTTATTTATTTGATAAATCAAATTTATTGACTTTACTAATACCTTAAAAATACTATTTTTATCATATATTAATACATTTTAAGTATCATGGAACTTAGGCATCTCTTATATTTTAAAACTTTGGCAGAGGAACTCCACTTTGGAAATGCCGCAAAGAAATTGTTTATTTCTCAACCACCTTTGAGCAGGCAGATTAAAGAACTGGAAAATGAATTGAAAGTGGAATTGTTCTTCAGGAATAATAAAAAGGTGGAATTGACAGAATCCGGGAAGTATTTCTACTTAAAGATTGATGAATTGATAAATCAATTAGAGCAGGTGAAAAACTCTACTAGGCTTATTTATATGCAAATTTCAGGTGAATTAAGATTAGGGTTTATAAGTTCTACTCCGAAGATTTTAATCGCGAAAATCCTTGAAAAACTGAAAGAAGCATTTCCATTACTTCAAGTTAATTTGATAGAAGCGTCATCTCGTCGCCAAATTGAAGCAATAGCAAAAGGTAAATTAGATCTGGCTATTATTAGGGGTAATTTGCCGGAGAAAAATATCATCAAAGTGATTCTTTTTGATGATGAATTATGCATAGTTGGACCAGTGGATTCCTGTACAAATATTGAATCAATCAAAACCACTGATTTTATTTCCTTTAATAGCGATTATGCACCTGAATACTATCGCTTGAGTATTGATTTTTGTGAACAACTTGGTTTTCAACCTAAGGTTAAACATTATTGTAATAATATGAATGCCATTTTAGAACTTGTTGAATTGGGAATTGGATACGCAATTGCTCCTTTAAGTACAGTTTCAAATAAAAATTTGACAATAATTAATTCATCAGTGCTAGGAAAAATTGTAGAAAGTAAGGTTTATTTGGCCTATCATAAAGATAATTCCAGATCAGGGTTAAAACAGATTGTTGATAAAGTTTTACATACCTTTTAATCCCACAAAAGCTGTTTAAATAAAAAAGGTGCGGGAATTCCCACACCTTTAATAAATATCTTTATCTATTAATATTCCTTAAACTTCTCTGGTTCCATTTCTGTAAATGAAGCTACTTTTTGATAGGTAATACTATCAGCGCTTCCTTTAAATGTTGTTGGGAGGATTAATCCATTACCAATGTCTTTATATCCATTAACCAAATAGCTTTTGTTATCTAAGTCAAGCCGTTTTACTAAGCCAGACTCTTCACTAACATAAAAACTTCCTGAATTGCCTAAGAAGTTAGAGAAGTCTAATTTCTGAAGCTTTTCAGCATTGATAATCTTATTGCTAGACTGAGAACTAATGTTTGCAGCCATAATACTAATAGGTAATGAAAGAACCTTTAGATCAATGTTATATTGTCCGATTAAATCCGGCAATACTTCTTTATACTCCTGAATTGATACTTCGGCACCATTTTCATCATATATATGATTTAGTTTTTGATTCTGAACATTCAACAAGGCAACAACATTTTCGTTGTTTAAAGTGCCTTCAAAACGAACATTACCGGTCTGTTTATCTAATAAGAACTTTCTGCTACCGCTGATCGAAGGATATTTACTATTTCCCGATACAGTAAACATAATGTATTTTGTACTATCCCATTTATTTTTACCACCCACACCGGTCCAAATCTTGTCCAGTATACTATTGGATTGTCCTAACAAAATGGCTGGTGAAATTGTAAAGGCAGCAAATATTAAATAGATATAGAAAACTATATTCTTTTGTTGTTTCATAATACTGATTTTTATGATTTAAGAGAGGACTTCACTACGTGCAATAATCTGCAACCCCAAAATCAAATTGGGAATGATTGAGTTGCTTTGCCTGTATGTGTTATTTGCTTCATAAACTCTTAATTATCAAAAACAATACCATTAATGGTTTTTATGGATTAGAGCCATTTGGATTGCTGTGATGGCGGCTTCTTCACCTTTATTTCCATGTTTGCCACCTGATCTATCCAAGGCTTGTTGTTCGTTATCTGTTGTTAAAACGCCAAATATTACTGGTCTATTGTATTTAATACTAACTTGAGCAATACCATTCGCAACTGCATCACAGATGAAGTCAAAATGTCTTGTTTCTCCCTGAATTACACAGCCTAAAGTAATAACGGCATCCAACGCTTGATCACGTAATGCAATATCACTTCCTGATATTAGTTCATAGCTCCCAGGTACTTCGATCAATTCAATATTTTCTTCCTTTGCACCATGATCCAATAAACCCTTGTATGCTCCATTCAATAAAGGGCCAGTTATCTGTGCATTCCATTGTGAAACTACAATCGCAAATTTTAAATTTTCAGCATTACCCACTTGTAGGTGCGAAAAGTCTGATAGATTTTTTAAGGTACTTGCCATAAAATTATTAAAAATAAAAAGGGCTACCCTTTGGCAGCCCTCAAAGTTAATTAAAATATTTTTCTTGATTAGCTTTGAATCCTTAACTTGAAAAAACTATTGC
>Ga0233377_1001203_pt1 | contig 10056 bp, 7 predicted proteins | sample ElkDunMinimDraft_6_FD_191540 | JGI IMG/M metagenome (GOLD analysis project Ga0233377, IMG submission 191540) | Fecal eukaryotic communites from dung pellets of Tule Elk in California, USA - Elk Dung E36 | ecosystem: Host-associated > Mammals > Digestive system > Large intestine > Fecal | place...
CTCGCCGGCTCCGCAGGTGTCGCCGCCGAAGTGACCGGCGCAGCTGCGAGCGAGGGCACACTTCCCGTCGTAGCCGCAGCCGTCCGACGCGCAGTCCGCGTGGGCTTTGCAAGTCTTGCCGGTGGCACATCGAGGAGAGTCCGCTGACGCGCCGCCGCAGTCGACGTCGGTCTCGTCGCCGTTCTTCACGCCGTCATCGGGACGCGGCGCCTGGCACTTGGTGTCTTTGCAGACCTGACTGACGCAGTCGGTGCCGGCGCTGCAGCCTTTGCCGTCCGCGCATCGCGGAGCATCGCTGGCGCCGCCGCAGTCGACGTCGGTCTCGTCGCCGTTCTTGATTCCGTCCGTCGGCGTCGGAGCCGGCGGCGCGTTCGGACCATCGCTGCTCTTGGCCTCCGAGGTGCAGCTGGGATCGCCGGGATCGCACGCGGCCTCTCCGCTCGATGAACCGTTCGAGCCGTCTTCTCCGACGGAGCACGCCGCGGCCGCGAAGACCGTGAGGCCGACGAAGAAGCCAATGGGCAGGGACGTCCGCAAGCGCGCTAGATCCAAGAGCACATCCTCCGCAGCCGGGACCGTTGCAATCTTGCGGCCCGACTGTAGGGAAGGAGCGACGTCAGGATTCCAAGTACTTGGCGAGAACGTCGCGCGGCTCCTGGATCACGGGCGGGCCAGCGTCTGGACCATGGATGCGGGCGCCGCCAGTCAGGATCTCCGACTTCGACGATGACGGCACGGAGTCGACGAGCCCATCGTCGCACGTCGTGCCATGCGACGAGATGCGGCCGGCCGCGATCGTGATCGGGCACCGAGGGACTCCGGCTCGTAGCTGAGCCACACGGCGACCTGCGATTCGTACCCGCTCGAGCCGCTTGGAGACCTTGCCCCGAGTCATGGATGGATGAGCTCGAGGCTGAAGAGGTCGGGACTTGGGGCGCTCGTTGACGTCATTTCGAGTACCCTCGTGTGAGGTGCGCCGGCGACACCGCTCCGATCTTCGACTCTGGAGGCTCGCGTGCGCGTTCGTTCTCGCGGTCCTTTCGTTCGACAGCACCGCGAAGGCCGCCTCGTTCCAGTTGACCTGGGATGCGCCCCAGGGCTGTCCCTCCCGGGAGGCGATCGTCGCGGCAACGCTAGCGCGCCTCAAGCGCCCCATCGGGGAAGGACGCGAGTTCTTCGTGTATGGAACGGTCAGCGCGCTCGAACCGGAGTTCGTCGTCGCTCTCACGCTGAAGGATGATCGCGGGCGGGAGCTCGGCGAGCGCGAGGTACGGGTCGCCGGACGGACCTGTGCTGACATCGAAGAGCCATCGTCGCTCGTCCTCGCGATGATGATCGCCGTCGCGCTTCCGCATGAGCGTTCTGCGGACGCCGCCGAGCCTCCCGCAGAAGCCGCCGAGCCCCCCGCGCAGCTGCGTGCGCCCGCGGCCCCACAGCAGCCTCCGGCACGCGTCCCCGCTCACTCAGCGGCGCTGGCTCCGCCGCGGACACGGCACGTCGCGATGTCGGGGGCGGCCGTCGGCGCCTTCGGCTCGTTGCCAGGGATGGGCTACGGCCTGGCACTTCGAGGCCTCTATTCGTCGGGAGCCCTGGCCGGCGCGGTGGAGGCGGGCGTCCTTGACAGTGGCGCGGTGCCAGCGGGCTCGGAGGCGATGGGGTTTCGGCTCCTCGAGCTTTCCGCGCGGGCAGGCGTCGTGGCGCTGCGCTCGGGGAGCGTGGAGCTCGTGCCGCACGTCGCCTTGCGGGGCGGTGTCCTTCGTCTCACTCCGATCGGGTTCTCCCTCGTGCAGAGCACCGCGCGCGGCGTCGGGTCCGTCGGCGCCGGCATGCTCGCTCGGCTGAGGGTCGCTCCGCATGTGCTTGTCGAGGTGCTCCCGGAGCTGCAGGCTGTTCTCGTCCGCGACCAGATCCAGGTCGTCGACGCCGGCAAGCTCTACCACGTGCATCGAGCCGCGCCCGTGGAGGGGCGGCTCTCCATTGGGTTGAGCTACGAGTTCCGATAAATCGACCGCGACGTTGCTCTCGAGGACGAGAAAAATTCCCTTCCGCACGCATAGGGGAGACGTGAATGCCTCGGCCCTGCAGGTAACCGTCACCGAGGCGGAAGCTTCGGCGAAGCTTGCTGCGTCGGCTCGAGCGACCGTCGGAGCGCTCTTCGCGAACGAGGTCGCGTTCGTCTGGCGCTCGATGCGCCGGTTCGGCGTCGTCGAAGCCGACCTCGAGGATCAGGCGCAAGAGGTGTTCATCGTCGCTCACAAGCGACTCGACAGCTGGGACGGTCGTCATCCTCGCGCGTGGCTCTACGAGATCGCCCGGCGCTGCGCTGCTGCGTATCACCGGACCGGGCATCGTCGGCACGAGCGGGTCGTCCAGGACTTGCCCGAGGGCAGCGATGGTCGCGATCCGTCCGCGGGCGTCGAGCTCGATCTGCTGAGCCGCATCGTCGCGACGCTTGACGAGGACAAACGAACCGTCTTCATCCTTCACGAGCTCGAAGAGATGCCGATGCGCGAGGTCGCGCTGGCCGTCGGGTGTCCGCTCAAGACCGCCTACACGCGCCTGTACGCGGCGCGGCGCGAGCTCTCTCTTGCGCTCGAGGAGAAGAAGAAGTGACCGCCGCCCCGCCCGATCTCGAGGACACCGCGCCCCATGATGGCTCCCCCGCGCTCCGCGCGCTCGTGCGTTCGGCGCATCGTGAGGCGCCGCCGAGCGCCGCCGTCGCGCGCATGGCGGCGAACCTCGCGGGGGCGGGCGTCATCGCGGCATCGGCGCCGCCCCTCGCCTCACACGCGTCGCCCCGACGCGGCCACCGCGGTCTCGGCGCGCTCGGGCTCGCGATCGCCATCGGGAGCCTCGCCGGCTCCTGGCTCACGTCGACCTCGTCGCTTGCGCCCGGCGAGGCCTCGTCGTCGCCCGCGCCGATCGAAGCGCCTGCTCTCGTCGAAGCGCCCGCGCTCGTCGAAGCGCCCGTGGTCGTCGAAGCGCCCGTGGTCGCGATCGAAGCGCTCCCCTCGACAGTGACAGCGCCGCTCGCGGCGGCCCCACACGCTGGGGCAGCGCGCTCCTCGGGACGTTCGACCGGAGAGCTCACGACCGCGCGCAGGAGCGCTCCCGTCGCGGCGTCGGCCCGGTCTCCGTCGACCGAAGCGTCTGCGCCCGTCGCCCCCGCCGTCTCGGAGCTCGAGCTCATCCGTCGCGCGGAGGAGGCATTCCCCGCGCACCCGGCGCGTGTGCTCGCGATCGCCGGCGAGCACGCACGTGCGTACCCTGACGGGCAGTTCGTCCAGGAACGCGAGGTCCTCGCCGTCGAGGCGCTCGCGAGCCTCGGACGACGCGACGAGGCCACCCGGCGAGCGACAGCGCTCGTCGAGCGGTTCCCGCGCACGCCTTACGCCGCTCGCCTCGAGCACGCCACGAACCAGCCGCTCACGCGAACGCCGCCGTCGCTCTCGCGACCCTGACCCTCCCGCTCACCTACAGGTTCGAGATGTCCCGACGCATCGCGCGCTGCATTGCGCCTCTCTTTGTCTTCGTCCCGCTGTCCGCCATTTTCAGCGGCTGCGGTGAGACCGTGACCGCCGCCGAGAAGCTCGAAGAGGACCGCCCGACCTTCGCGGACGACGACGCCTCCGTCGTCGAGCCGCCCATGCTGGAGCTCAACCAGTGCCCGTCGGCCGAGTGCCCGGAAGGGCGGGTCTCGTGTCCGAACAGCCCGCTCTTGTGCGGCGTGGACTTGCTCTCCGACGACGAAAACTGCGGCGCGTGCGGCGTTCGGTGTCCGACCGACAGCGCCATCGGCCTCCTGATGCATGGGAGCTTTCGCTGCATGAAGGGCGAGTGCCGCTTGCAGTGCGACTCCTACTACGCCGACTGCAACGGGCGCGCCGAGGACGGGTGCGAGCTCCACCTCTATCCGCAGTCGAGCGAGGATCCGAACAACTGTGGTGAGTGCGGGAACGTCTGTGAAGAGGGCATCTGCGCCGGGGGGTACTGCGGTTGCCCCGCCGGCACGGAGCTCTGCAATGGACGATGCACGGCCACGCTCCAGGACAACGCGAACTGCGGAGCGTGCGGAAACGCCTGCCCGGCATCCCCGCGGTTCGCGGCGAACCTGCGGATGCTCGAGACGTGCACGGCGGGCCAGTGCAACGTGCGCAAGTGCCGCGAGGGGTACTTGGACTGCGACGGCGACATGGCCGACGGCGCTCTAGGAAATGGCTGCGAGACGACCGTGCTCGACCCCAACAACTGCTTCGGTTGCGGGAACGTCTGCGGGCCGGGCGAAACGTGCGATCTGCTCTCCGGCGGGTGCGCGTGTCCGTGCGGCGCGGTCTGTGACAAGCCGGAGCGGGTCCTGTCGGACATCGACAGCTGCGGTGCGTGCGGGAACAGGTGTCCGGGGGACCGGCGATCTCTCGAAGGGAGGGGCGTCGATCTTGCCCACGGACAGCCCGTCTGCAACATCGGCGTGTGCGGATACGAGTGCTCGCCCGAGTGGGGCAACTGCGACGGTGACATCTCGAACGGCTGCGAGGCGAACTTCCTGAGCGATCCGCTCAACTGCGGTGGCTGCGGGATCCGTTGCGACGGCGTCGAAGGGCAGGCGTGCGTTGACGGCCAATGTCTGACCGAAGACTGCACGGTGGTGCGATGAAGATGGCGAGCACGATGATGGCCGCTGGGGGCCTGGGGCTCCTCGGCGCGGTGGTGGCTTGCGCGGCCACGGACGGCTCCGTGGACGTGAGCGACGACGACTCGGCCTACACGCTCGACGCCGCGGTCGCCGAAGAGGCCGCCGTCGACGGTGGCGGTGACGATGGCGATGGCGGGGGCTCAACGCGGTGCAGCTCGTCGGGGCTCTGCATCGCGCCGGCTCCGCTCGACGAGGGCGTCACGGTGATGTCGATCGCGGGCTCCGGCGCGAGCGATGTCTGGGCGGTCGGGGCGAGGCGAACCGTGCTTCACTTCGATGGCGCGGAGTGGGCGCGCGTGGACGTCGAGGACGAGGTCCCGACGCTGATGACGATACCGTCCGTCTGGGTCGGAAGCGCGAGCGACGTCTGGGTCGCGGACCCCGTCGCGCTCCGGCGCACGACGGGATGGCGTGGTGCTGGCGGGACGGAGTGGTCGCGGTCGACTGCGCTCAGCTCCGTGAGCGCGGTGGCCGGACGGAGCGGCGCGGTGTTCGTGGGGCATCGGACGACGAACGCTCTCAATCAGCGCGTCGCCAGCGTGTGCGAAGGCTGGGGCGACGATGGCCCGAGCGGGTGCGTCGGCCTGACGTCCAACTTCCTCAGCTACTCCGCCAGCTTCGGTGTCACCGGCGTCGGCGCGATGGCCGCGACGCGTGCGGACGAGGCTTGGGCCGCGCTCGTGAACGGCGCGCGCGTGACGCGGATCCACGCCGAAGCGGCCGACGGGGGCTCTTCTTGGGTGGTGACCGACTACGACAGCCGCACGGTGCAGTCGCTGCACTCGATCTGGGGCAACGACGACGTCGTATGGCTCGTCGGTGACGGCGGGACGATCCGTCGACTCGAGCGCGAGAACCTCGCCGCGCTCGTGTTCGACGTCGTGCCGAACGTGGTCACGTCGAGCCTTCGCGCCGTCTACGGATTTTCGAAGGACGACGTGTGGATCGTCGGTGACGACGCCACCGTCCTTCACTGGGACGGGCAGGCGTGGTCGCGGCTGACGACGCCCTTCGACGCGCTCGACGACAAGCCTGATCTCACGTCCGTCTGGGGAGCCGGACCGAACAACGTCTGGATCGGAGGCCGCGAGGCCATGTTGCACTACGAAGGGACGACGCCATGAAGCAGGCGCATCGCACGAGCGGACGGCGCAGCCGCCTCATGCTCACGGGCACGTCGAGCCTCGCGCTCGTCCTCGGCGCGTTCGCGTGCGCGGCGGGCGACGAGCCCGACGCATCGGACCCCACCTTTCTGCCGCCGCCGTCACCGCCGTCTTCGTTGCCGGACGCCGGGGCCGTCGCCGACGCGGACACCGAGGACGTGCAGCTGCTGCCTCCGCAAGAGGGGTGCAGCGACGATGGCTTCTGCTACTTCGCGGTCCCGAGCAACGACGCCCTCTGCGGTGTGTCGGCGTCGGGCGTCGACGACGCGTGGATGGTCTCCGCGAGCGCGCTCTTTCATTGGGACGGCGCCGCGATCCGACGCGTCTTCGATTACGAGGTCGCGCCGCCCACGACGGTCTCGCTCACCGAGGTCGTCGCGCGGAAGCGCGACGACGTTTGGGCCGTCGGGATGGAGACCCCGGCCGGGAGTGGAGTCGTCGTCCGCTATGCGCCTCCCGTCGGTGGAGGTGCTCCGAGCTTTCGTACGCTGAGGGCCGACTGGGGACGGGCGTCGCTCCGGACGCCGATCTGGGGGCCCGCGACTGGCGGGGAGATCTGGGCGGCGACATTCTTGGGCAGGGTCTACCGAATCCGTGAGGACGCGACCGGCGCGGTCGTCGAGGATCTGTCCCCGGTCCCCGCCGCCGCCGACACGCGCGGCTACTTCTGGAACTCCGTCTGGGGCTTCAGCGCCACCGAGGTGTACGTCGCGGGCATGGCGTGCGCGACGCCTGCCACGTGCACAAGCTCGAACACGCAAGGGACTCAGGGAGTCATCGCGAGGTACGACGGCACTTCGTGGACGTTCACGCCCATCGCGACCTCGATCGCGGTGGGGCAGCTGTACGGCACTCCGCCCGGCGTCGCGCGGCAACTCCGGTATCAAGTCCAAGGCACAGGCACGGCGTCGCGGGAGGCGCGGCTCCGCAGGGCCGAGCTCGTCACCGTCGAGGCCGATGGATCCCTCGGGCCCATCGTCGAGAGCACGGCCGCCGTCGACTTGGGCGCGGTCAACGACTCTTGCGGCCTGCAGTCCCCCGGGAGCCTCACGGCATCCGGGGCCGGATGGGGCTACACGGATTCTGCGGTGTGCCGTTGGTCGGGGCAAGCGAGTTCCGTCGTCGCGACAGCCGTCGGCAGACGACCCATCATGAGAAAGATCGAATCGTTCTGGACCGACGGCACCGACGATCTCTGGGTCGTCGGCCGCGCGTTCGGAACCGCGACGTTCCTGCCACCGTTTGCGGCGCGGCGGGTCGCGGCGACCGCGGCGGAATGAGGAGAGAACCAATGAACCGAACCGCTCAGCTCCTCCTCTCCGGACTCGCGAGCGCATGTTTCGTCATGGCGTGCTCGTCCTACGACGTCATCGCGACCGCGACCGACGCTCCGGACGGCTCGACCGCGCCGCCGACGGACGACGTGCGCGACGCGGGGGACGTCGACGCCTCGCGACCCCCAGTCGGCCTGTCGGATCGGCTCGAAGTCGAGTGCACGGCGGACCCTTGCTACGTCGCGCTGAGCGGCTCGGGAGGCGGGCACGTGTGCGGGCTCGTGTCGGACGGCACGGTGCGCTGCTGGGGCCGCGACACCTTCGTCCAGCCGTCTGCGGGAGGCGTCGCGACGGCGGATGGCGCGCTCGGCCGCGGCCGGACCGTCTCGCGCGTCGAGGCGGCGACGCCCGCGCCCGTCGTCGGTCTGACCGACGTGAAGCAGATCAGCGTCGGGCGTGGGCTCGGTACGTGCGCGCTCACGAACGATGGCTCCGTCTACTGCTGGGGGAACAACAGCTACGGTCAGCTCGGGCATCCGCTATCGGACGCGCAAGTCTCCTCACCCAAGCGCGTCGAGGGACTCCCTCCGGCGTCGGCGGTCGCGCTCGGCGGCGCGGTGGGGTGCGCCATCGCGGCCGAAGACGGAGCGCTCTGGTGCTGGGGCACGCGCAACCTCCGATCGACGTGGGTGACGCCGTACGCGGTGGGACCGGTCGTGACGCACGGACCGGAGCGCTTGAGCGAGTTTGGCGGTCCGGTGCGCGAGATCGCGGTCGGCTCGACGAGCCGTTCGTTCTCGCTCGAAGGCGAGCCGTACTACAACGACACGATCATGGCGCTCCGCGAAGACGGCGTCCTCGTTAGCCATGGAAGCGACCCGGCCGCCGATACGGCGGCGTTGCCCTGGCTGCCCTCTCCGTCGCCGGTCGCGGGCGTCGCGCGTCTCGGGACGTACGCGTACCTCGGGACGGACGGCCTCGTGAAGCAGTGGTTCCCCGAGCGAAGCGCGCTGATCGCGGCGGGCATCTCCAAGGTCGTCGATGTCATCATCGCGCCCCATCCCGAGACGAGCCTCACGCTCTTGCAGGCCGGCCTGCTGCTCGGAGACGGGCGCCTGTATCGATGGGGGTACAACGCGGGCGGAGAGCTCGGCTACCCGATCGAGCAGCTCGCGTTCGCGCCGGCGCCGCTCCCCATGACGCACGTCATCGGAAGCAACGTCGTCTCCTTCGCGATGACGCGAAGCTCCACCTGCGCGTCGCTCAGCGATGGTCAGGTCAAATGTTGGGGGAGCAACGGCTACGGCGAGCTCGGGCGCGGGACGATCGACGACGATCGCCATCCCGAAGCGGAGCAAATCCGATAGACGCGAAGCCCCGACCCGGCGTGACGGACGCGCGCGGGACGCGATGGGCTCCGACGACGCTTGTTCTTACGGCTCAGCGCCTCGCGCTTGGGCAGCTCTGGAGGTTACCGATGACACGAAATTCGCACGACATGCCGACGGATGCGCGGGAGCGGAGCACCACGGCCGCCCGCGCTGCGCGAGCGACCGAGGGGAGATCCCTGGCCCGTCGACGGGCCTTCGCCCTTCGGGCCGCCTGGGGCGTCGCTGCGCTCGGGCTGCTGTCGGCGTGCGACGAGCGCCGACCGTTCGACAAGCCGGTGACCGCGCCGTTCGCGACCGACGCGGGCTCCGAGGACGCGGCGCCTCCCGTCGCGTCGTGCGAAGGCCGACGGTGCTCACTCGATTTCCGCAGTGTCGTCGACGGATGCAACGACTCGCGCGTCCTCGAAGTGTGCCCGGCGGACCAAGGCTGCAACAAGGGGAAGTGTGTCCCCGCGTGCGCGGTGGGGGCGGACTCGACGATGGGCTGCGAGTTCTCGACGCTCTCGCCGCCCCAGAACAAGACCGACCGCGGCTCGTGCTTCGGCGCGATCGTCGCGAACGTGTGGGGTCTGCCCGCGCGCCTCGAAGCGTCGTTCGGCACCGAGCCGATCGACATCCAGCAGGCGGCGCGCCTCGTGCGCACGTCCGGCGCTAAGGTCACGTACGAGCCGTTCGACGGCGAGCTCCAGCCCGGCGACGTGGCGGCGGTGTTCCTCGCTGAGGCGCGGGACGGCTCCGCGGGGCAGTACTGGCGGGGCTGTCCGGGTGGCGTCACGCCCGGGCACCTGAAGGAGCTTGGAAGGCTCGGCACCTTCCGGTCGCCGGTGTTCGAGCTCAAGTCGAGCATGCCGGTGAGCGCGTACAGCTTTTACCCGTTTGCCGCGACGGCCTTCGCCAACGGGATGGGCAACATCCTGCTCCCGCGCGCTTCGTGGCAGACCGACTATGTGGCGACGAGCGTGTACAAGGCGCTCATCCAAGGTGGGCAGCTCACGGGGATGCCCGGGCTCCACATCGTCGCCGCCGAGGACGACACCGAGGTCACCGTGGTCGGTACCGCGGCGATCGAGGGAGGCAAGGCTGACGTCGCGGGCGCGCTCAAGGGCGTCCCCGTCACGTATCGATTGAACCGCGCCGAGCAGCTCCAGATTCAGCAGGGGCAGGAGCTGACCGGCTCGACCTTCCACGGCAACAAGCCGTTCGCCTTGTGGACGACTCATTCCATGGCGTTCATTCCGACCGGGCACGGAACGGCAGACGCGTCGGTGTCGCCGCTGTTCCCGCTCAAGGCCTGGGGCAACGAGTACGCGCTCGCTCCGTATCGGTCGCGGACGTCCGACGGCGCTCCGGAGGACTATCTCTACAGGATCACGGCCGCCGTTGATGACACGGTCCTTTCGTACGATCCTGCGCGCCCCGGAGACGCTCCGGTCCGGCTGTCGAAGGGGCAGTCGAAGGAGTTTCTCGCGCGTGACCCGTTCGTCGTGAAGAGCCAGGACAAGCAGCACCCCTTCGCCATCCACGCTTACATGACG
>Ga0233377_1001204_pt1 | contig 10050 bp, 8 predicted proteins | sample ElkDunMinimDraft_6_FD_191540 | JGI IMG/M metagenome (GOLD analysis project Ga0233377, IMG submission 191540) | Fecal eukaryotic communites from dung pellets of Tule Elk in California, USA - Elk Dung E36 | ecosystem: Host-associated > Mammals > Digestive system > Large intestine > Fecal | place...
AATATCAAAATGATTTCTAGTTGCAGAGCCTTCACCACCAAAAAACATATAAGGTAACCATTGCAAAACTTTTCCACCAGTCACATCATTAAAGATTAAATCTTTTTTTATTTCAGGTCTAATTTTCATCAAATTAAACAGGAACAAGCGTAATTCAGTAGGTTCCTTTCTGATCAAATCAAGATATTCTCCAAAGCTCATCTTACCAACAGGGGGACTTGCAGCATGGTTTTGAGACTCTTCCTCACGACCATAAACGTCGATTTGCTCATTACCCGCTATTTCCTTGAAATAGTCGTAGCTCCATTTATTCCAGCAAGGACTATCCTTACTGATAAAATCCTTGATGATAACAGGCTGACTTTTATTTAGATAGTCCCTAATAAAATCCTTAGGGGCCATTCCAGATATACTATTAACAGGTTTTAATTTCACAATATTCCCATTTTTGAGTTAATGCAAACATAAAGAAAATATTTCTACAATAAATATACCCAACACAACTCTCGGCCATAATTATATTGAAATATTCACAAATTATGCAGAATTAATCTAATAATAAATGATAAATACCAACTTACACAGGTATTACATAATATATACAAAAATGGCTATCACTTAGGATAGCCATCATATATTTCTTTCAATTGTTTATTTGTTCACTTGTTTTATGTACTGCTCAATCGCCATCGTCATGCTTGGTGCATTAGGAGTAGGTGCAGGAATATCCAATATTAGTCCATGTTCTAACAAAGCTTGCTGTGTAGTAGCACCAAAGGCTGCAACCCTTGTGTTGTTTTGGATAAAGTCAGGGAAATTCTCGTAAAGAGATTGTACACTTGTAGGGCTAAAGAACACTATAATATCATAGAAAACGTCCTTTAGATCTTTAATATCAGAAATTACTGTTCTAAATAATACAGCAGGAGTGAAATCATAGCCATTTTCTTGTAACCAGCGTTGAGTTTCTTCATTAGCTACATCAGAACAAGGGAAAAGGAATTTTTCTTTATTGTGTTTTTTCAACACATCCTCTAAATCCTGCGGGGTTTGCTTTCCAAAGAATATCTTACGCTTACGGTATTGGATATATTTCTGAAGATAAAGTGCAATGGTCTCCGAAATACAGAAGTATTTTAATTCTGCTGAGACTTCAAATCTCATTTCTTCACATACCCTAAAGAAATGATCTACTGCGTTTTTGCTGGTAAAAATAACTGCAGAGTAATCTGCAAAATTAACCTTCTCTTTTCTGACGTCTTTTGCAGAGACGCCTTCAACATGAATAAAACCTCTGAAATCTAATCTTAAATTATACTTCTCGGCTAGTGTGAAGTAGGGAGATTTATCGTTTTCCGGCTTTGGTAAAGTAACTAAAATGCTCTTTACTTTTTTGGATCTTTCTACATCAATCTGCATATACTCTTTCTTAATTATTTAGTGACCTCACTAATATCAAAATTGGTGCTAATTCGAGACTGCAAAGATAGAGAATTAAATAAAAAATAGAAAATTTGAAATGACCGAATAGATGGAATGCAGTTCTCAAGAATCTGTAAGAGAATAAAATTATTATCAAACAGACGTAAATTATTGAAATAAATTTGAAGTAATTTGCTGGTATAAACACTACTGCCAATAAAAATGGCATCAGAAAAAACATGCTATTAAAATAAACTAGGTAAAGAATAGCAATATATTCACGGACAATTTTTTCCAATTGAAATACAAATGATACAAATCGAATGATCAATATTTTTGCAATAAATAAGAGAGCTACAAATCCAGAATTTTTTAAAAAATTTTCAAAAGTTAGATAATTTTTGTCACCGAAACTCGACATAATGACGACAACGAACAATCCTAATGACAGACTAAATACAGCATAAAGAAAGATATACGGCCAAGAAGTAGCTAAATTATCTTCTTTACTTACCTGTAGTAAAAGTCTTTCTTTATAATAAGCATCTACAATAATCTTTAATTCAACAGGGAAAACTATCCTCAGAACCCCGAGGATAAGAAATAAGAGAAAAACAATCAGAAGAACCCATGCAGGTCTATAATTTTTTTCAATTCCATCTTTAATGATTAATTGATTTTTATTGACATGAATAGTATCAATTCCAAAAAAAAGGTCTTGATTCCCTTTATTCTTGATAGAATCAAGCTCAACTTTCAAATAATTAATTCCTTTGTCGGGAAAAAGAATAATTTGACTATTTTTAAGACTATTGTCCAATGAATCAAACACAGCTAATCTTGCCAATGAATCTTTAATAGCTGCAGAATCAATAGCAAGAGTAGAATCAATAGGCATAATTTGGGCATTAGATTTAGCGGCAAAAAATATGCTGCTAAAAATCAAAAAGAATGATAGTCCAAATGCTTTAATGTGTTTCATGAAAGCCGTAAAGTTAGAACAAAATAATTGCTTTAGAAATTGAAAAAATGGGTAAAAATGAAATTGTAAGATGTGGATGGTGTGGAACTGATGAATTATATCAATCCTATCATGATAATGAGTGGGGAAAACCTGTGACAGATGATCATATTCTATTTGAGTTTTTGATTTTAGAATCAGCACAAGCGGGTTTAAGCTGGATTACCATACTACGAAAGAGAGAAGGCTATAGAAAAGCTTTTTCGGATTTTGATTATAAGAAAATAGCAAAATATAACGAAGAGGATATTGAACGTTTGCTTCAAGATTCGGGAATAATCAGGAATCGCTTGAAAATAAACAGTACTATTAACAATGCTAAAGCTTTTATGGAGATTCAGAAAGAATTTGGTAGTTTTTACAAGTACCTATATTCTTTCCTCCCAAATCAAAAGCCTCTTATCAATGAGGTAAAATCTCTAAGCGCTGTTCCAGCAACGACAGATCTCTCTGATAAAATTGCGAAAGATCTTAAAAAAAGAGGAATTAAGTTTTTTGGCTCAACCACCTGTTATGCTTTTATGCAGGCTGTTGGAATGGTCAATGATCATTTAAACAATTGTAGCTTCAGGAAATAGAAATATTCTTATAGATATTTTGTAGGTTACGACATTGTCCATTATAGTCTAATCCGTAACCTACCACAAATTCTTTTTCTATTTCAAAACCCACATACATTATATTATCAAAAGAATATAATAGGCAGTCTGGTTTAAGTAATAAGGTTGCAACTGAAATACTGGCTACCCCTAATCTTTCCAGTGCTTCTATGGTATGTGTCAATGATCTTCCGGAATCCACAATATCTTCAACAATGACGATATGACGGCCTTCCAAGGACATTCCTACGCCAATTAACTCATGAATATCACCTTGATTTGTTCCGGCATATGATGCTAATTTCACAAAAGACATTTCACATGGAATATGGACTTGTTTCATTAGATCTGCCATAAACATAAAACATCCATTTAATACACCTATAAAAACCGGATTTTTATCTTCATACCTCAAGTTCATATCAATACCAATTAAACGGATTCGTTTTTGAATCTGTTCATAGTCAATCATCAACTCAAACTCAAGATTATCTATGATAATATTCTTCATCTTTTAATTATTTTGCTCAGAACTACCTTTTCCAAATAACTTTTCTAACAAAGTCTTACGGATTTGCTCCTCTCTGTTAATTTCATCTACCATATCCTTTATTTCATCATGCGTCATCATAGAATCTGGCACCCCTTTAGGTCTAGCAGGTCTCAGATTAGGTTGGAGCTGCACTTGGTAGAATCCATAATTTGCAGGCACATCCTCGCCTTCAAGCTGACCCATTTTCGTCATAATATATCCATAGGTATTGAAATGTTTCATTACCCAAGGTTTTAACTGTCCTGTATATTCAAATGAAGAAAGTCCTGTTTTCGGCCGTGGTATAATACTGGAGAGATATAAACTCTCCCCTATTGTTAGTTCTGAAGGTTTTTTACCAAAATAGTATTTTGATGCTTCAGAAATACCATAAACATTCTTACCCCATTCAATAATATTTAGATAGATTTCCAATAAACGATCTTTACTAACTTGTTTAGATTGCTCCATCAGCCAAACCAGAAGAATCTCCTCAAATTTTCGCATCATAGTTTTATTCCGATTCAGATAAAGATTTTTAATCAATTGCATCGAAATAGTACTTGCTCCTCGTTTGAATTTTCTCTCTTTAATATTTGTAACAATGGACAGCTGGAAAGCCTCCAATTCAAAGCCATTATGTTTATAAAAGAAAGGATCTTCCGTATTCAGAACTGTTTTTTTAACAATTGGCGCAATTTGAGTGAGAGGAGAAAAATTCGGGTTCGAGGCATCTAACTTAATATCCCTCATTTTTACCGTATCCTCATAGGCTTCATAGATAAATGGCCCGTTTAAATCTGAAATATTAGCCTTTCCCCATTTCTCAACTTTAAGATTCTGATCATCAATCTTTGAAGCAAAACTGAGATTATCAGGATCATCCAAATCAACATTAAAGTCCATATCATATTGAATATCACCAGCTACTTGGATTCCATCTAGGTTTTCAAACAGACCTACGGGCAAAGCATCAAAGAAATTCTGAGCTTTAAATTTTCCGGTATGGACAGCCAGTTCTAATACTTTCTTGGGTTTCCGGCTGAACTTAAGTTTTGGTTCAAAGGAAAAATCCTTCACTGAAACCTCAGTACCTTGGATTAATTCAATGGTATTCTCGGAAACTAAGAACCCTCCATTAGCTGATCCTCCCGGCAAAACAATTGTATCCTCAGATAAGCGATGATGATTGACACGCATGTTTTTTGCACTTATTCCACCTTTCACTTCCAAGCTTTCCTTTCCTTTTCTGGCTACATCATCCAAATGAAAACTAAGCTCATCAAAGCTAACTTTAAGACCAAATTTTTTACCTATGACGGGAATTTGAGCATCTTTATTATCCGATGAGATAGTAACATTAACAGTTTGTCTTCTTGGATTGATATTTCCTTTAAAATTCCATTTTGCCTCTTGTTCGTTTAGAAAAACATCTATATCATAATCACCATCATCTATTTTTCCTTCAGGGATCTTAACAACCTGGGTAGATGCAGTATCCTGATATGATAGACTAACATTTTCTAAATTTAGATTATTTGGAACAGCTTGAAACGCTCTTTTCAATAAATTATCAATCGTTTCTGCTAATGTTCTGGATTCACTTTGTGTTTTTGAACTATCCTGATCAGTCTTCTTACGAAATAAGAAATCATAATTGGAGGAGCTATCTTTCTTAACAAGAGTAATATTTGCATTTTTCAAGTCCATTTCGTCCAATTGAACATTACCGGACAGCAATGGGAATAGCTTTATAGAGACCTTAAATTGTTCAATTTTTGCCAATTGCTCCCCAGTATCCGGATAGAGTCTTACTTTTTGAAAGTCGACTGTAGTCAAACCAGCAAATTCATACTTATTAACTTCAAAATTAAGCTGATAATCATCTTTTAATTTTTTTTGAACCTTAGCAACCGCTTTGTTCAACATATCCCCCCGCACCGACATAGCCCATATAAAACCAAGCAGCAAAATCCCTACAATACTTGCAGCAGTAATTATAAACCATTTCTTCTTCACAAAAGAAAAATCAGGAAGCTTGATCTTTTTAAAGTCTAACATATATTAATGTGTATACAATAGATAACGGTAAAAATATGCAAAAATCATTAAAAACATCATTATGACAAGATATTGAGCATCTTTCTTTAGCTTTGTTAAATTAATTTGAATTCATGATTACTAAAGAACAGATTTTACATGCTTTAGGTCATGTGGAAGAACCAGATTTGAAAAAAGATTTGGTAACACTGAACATGATTGAAAACATTGAAATATTACCAAATAAAATAAAATTTGATGTTGTCTTAACCACACCTGCCTGCCCTTTAAAAGGACATATAGAACATGCTTGCCGAAATGCAATTGCCCTTTTCGTATCGAAAGAAGTCGAAGTGGAGATTAATATGACAGCAAGAGTTCGAGCAGTTGAAAATGCGCAATTAAAAAACATTAAAAACATTATTTTAGTTTCATCGGGCAAAGGAGGAGTAGGAAAATCCACTGTTGCGGCAAACCTAGCATTGGCATTAGCAAATACAGGTGCTAAAACAGGCTTATTAGATGCTGATATTTATGGACCATCTATACCCTTGATGTTTGGTGTTGAGGATGCAAAACCACAATCTAGCCAAGGTCCAGATGGTAAGAACAGAATCCTTCCAGTTGAAAGATTTGGTTTGAAATTATTATCGATTGGATTCTTCACTGATCCTAACCAACCGATTCCCTGGAGAGGACCAATGGCAACTTCTGCAATTAAACAATTGTTTGGGGACACAGATTGGGGTGAATTGGATTATCTAATTGTGGATATGCCTCCAGGTACAGGAGATATCCATATTACTACAGCGCAAAGTTATCCAATTTCGGGTGCAGTAATTGTTACTACCCCACAGCAAGTCGCATTAGCCGATGCAATTAAAGGAATGGCCATGTATCAAATGGAGGGCGTTAAAGTTCCAATAATTGGAGTAATTGAAAACATGTCATACTTCACTCCAGCTGAGTTACCTGATAATAAATACTATATTTTTGGCAAGGATGGAGGAAAGAGATTAGCACAAGACAATCAAGTTCCATTCTTGGGTGAGATACCTTTGGTCAAATCTGTAGCAGATGCAGGAGACAATGGATTTCCTATTGCATTAGATCAGGATGAACCAGTTGCGGCATCATTTTCAGAGATTGCCGGCAGAGTGGCTCAAGAGCTGAGCATATTGGCAGCTAAGAATTAATTTTTATAGCATAAAAAGAATAAGGGGCTTCAAAAACTGAAGCCCCTTTATTATCATCAATCAAACAAATCTTAATTATTTTGTCAACCAAACTTGGGCTTGTACAGGAATAATTTCTTGATTATCGTCTAGAATCACTAAAAACATAAATGCAATCTGAAGTTGAGTAAGTTTTGTATCATTCTGAAAATCATCAATTAACTTTTTATTGCCTGCGCTACTCGCTTTAAAGTCAGTTATTGTTGTTTTAAATACGACTTTATTTCCCTGTCCTTTTACTGGAGATGAAATGTAAGTTCCATTTCGGACTCCGCCAGCATTTATGGCGGTAGCACCTCCAATTACTTTAGATATTTCCTTAATTGTTCTTCCAGATCCATCCGGAATTGTCAATGTTAAGGTTATATCATTTTTAGATATTGGCTGAGAGATATAAGGATTAAATCCATGAGTAGTAGCTTCAGCATATGTAACTGCTATTGTTGGTTTTTTATCTTTGTAAAGATCAGTATATTCTTTCTTACATGCTATGAAAGCAGTGGAGAAAAGAAGAGTCATTATTATTATAAATATATTTTTCATCGCTTTATTTCTTTTATTTTACATCCCACCAAACACGAACATTAGATTGAGGCACGTCATTTCCTTGAGGAAAATTTGGATTTCTCTGTTGTTCAGAAAACAAGTAAACAGCTCTAACTGGGCGAGTGCCATCAATTCCAGCTGCATTCTGATGATCTGCAAGCACAGGGAATCCAGTTCTTCTCCAATCATTCCATTGTTCCAACCCATTAGAGAACAAAGAGATGTATTTCTGAGTGATTATTTTTTCTATTTTTTGTTCATTAGTACCAGTAAGGCTTACTTCTGCGGCATTTTTAGAAAAATAATCATTGATCAACAGCTCGGAAATTCCAGCATCAGACATTGAAGCACGAATACCTTGTTGATAAAGCGCTTGAGCATCTCCAGCAATTCCATGACGAACGATTGCCTCAGCAATAATAAATGAAGTCTGAGCATAGGTCAATAATCTTGTTGGCCCCTCTCCTGCTTGTCCTGTTACGTAAATATTATATTTTGATCGATTATTAAAAGGAGGAGCTGTCCCAGCAAAACCATTATCAATGGTTACATATACCCCAGTAGGTTTAGTTACAAATTTTTCTAGTCTAGGATCATTTTTTCCAGAAAGGAGATTAACAAACCTAGTACTAATCAATAAGTCATTTTGAAAAAGGGAGTTATGTGTCAATGTCCAAATAGGAGCTTGACTACCAACTTGGCCTCCAAACCTGACTGCTAGATTTGCGTCATTACTTTGAATAAATTGATTTTTAGTAATTATCTCCTGTAATATTGCTTTAGACTGAGCCGGTTCAATTTCACTAATCTGCATAGCTAATTTTAACAATAAGGAGTTTCCTGCACGTTTCCAATTTTCAATATTCCCTCCATATACGATATCGTCAGCAGCAGGTTTAATTAAACTTTCTTTTTCAAGATCAGCTAAACCTGATCTTACCAAATCAAATAAGCTTTGAACAGCTGCTTCCTTATTTCCTAGATAAATATCTTTCTGAGTTGATAATTTAGGAGTAGTATTCTTTTGATCTCCTAACAATGCTTCAGAATAAGGAATATCTCCCCAGATATCGGTTGTCATGGCAAAGGTTAATGCCATCATAATCTTAGCAATTCCAGAATAACTAGTTGCACCGGTTGCTTCAGCAGATTCTATTAATTTTTTATAGTTAATTAAGGCTCCACCATATAGTTCCGAATTCCATTGATTTCCGAAATCATCACCAGTAACGACATATCTGTCATAACTACTAGGACTATTTGCTGTACCTGCTGTCACACTCATTATCGTTGAAGCAAACCTGTTTAATTCATTAGAATTTGCGAAAGCTGTACCCGCCAAACCTGTTGGAAGTAAAGTTGAAACAGGAACTTTTAGAGGGTTGTTAGGTGTAACATTTACATCCAAAAACTTATTACAGCCTACTAAGGATATTGCTAATCCAAATACTGATAGCAATAATATTTTATTTTTTTTAATCTTCATTGTTCTTTTTTTTAGAAAGTTACCTTTAAGTTAAACCCGTAATTTCTAGTTGTTGGGGCACCATTTAAATCAAGACCCTGCGCATTTCCTGCACCTTGGGTATTGACTTCTGGGTCACCCGGAAATCCCGGGGCAAACATCCACAAATTCCTACCACTAACCCCTACAGAGATTTGTCCAAATGGTGTTTTTTGTAATATAGATTTTGGCAATGTGTAGTTTAGAGCTACTTCTCTTAATCTATAAGATGTTGCATCAAAAACCGCAGCTTCAGATCCAATACCACCCAAACCCTGCCAGTACGATTGGGCAGAAATTTGAATATCATTAGGTCTATAAGTAACATTTCCTTCATCATCCTTTACTTCAATTACACCAGGTAAAATCCTAGGTTTGTCACGATCAACTCCTGTAATATCAATCATACCACCAGTCCTCATATCAACTTGACTAAATGAAAATAACTGACCACCCTTCTGAATATCAAACAAAGCCATTAAACTAAGGCCTTTATAAGAGAAAGTATTTGAGAAGCCTAATGTAAAATCTTTTTGAGGAGAGGCTATAACTTGATTACCAATAGCAGGAGCAAATCCACCAGTGTTAGGATTTATCAAAAATTCACCTTTATCATTTCTAGCATGTTTCGCTCCGACAATAACACCATATGGATATCCCTCAGCAATAGATGGAGCAATTCCAATAAAACTATCAATTCCAGGGATCACAGAACTTGTTAACTCATCCCCTCCAACTGGTTTATCACCAAAAATGGCAATAACATTATTTCTAATTCTCGAAAAGTTAAGATTAACATGCCAGCGAAAATTATCATTCCTAATTGGATATCCACCTAATAAAAGCTCAATTCCTTTATTGGTCATTTCACCAATATTCGAAGTTTTATTATCGAATCCAGATCCATTTGACACTGCTACATTGAATATTTGACTCGAACTTCTAGTACTGAAATATGTAAAATCCAGATCCACTCTATTATTAAATAAACCTATTTGGGTTCCAACCTCAAAAGATGTTACAAACTCAGGTTTCAATTCTGGATTTCCTATTCTTGACGAAATTCTAAATCCGGTTATACTTTTTCCACCTACTGATAATGGGAAAGTAATATTTGCTGTATTATTTCCATAACGCGTTGCATTATAAAC
>Ga0233377_1001205_pt1 | contig 10047 bp, 6 predicted proteins | sample ElkDunMinimDraft_6_FD_191540 | JGI IMG/M metagenome (GOLD analysis project Ga0233377, IMG submission 191540) | Fecal eukaryotic communites from dung pellets of Tule Elk in California, USA - Elk Dung E36 | ecosystem: Host-associated > Mammals > Digestive system > Large intestine > Fecal | place...
TGTCGGTCGACAAGCTGCTGTATCTGCGGGGGATGGACGCTCACCGGCTGGATTTGTCGATGCTGCCGCGGGAGCGGCGCCGCTTCCTGGCCACGGTGGCCCGCCGGTCCACGGTGCAGGGCCAGGGCTCAGCAGAAGCCACCACAACCCATATGCTGCAGACAGAAAATCACAAAATCAGGTTGTAGCATTAGGGGTCACAACGTCATCTCCTATCCTGCTGGGTGCGGGAAAATATAAGACAATCTATTCATTCCCAGTAAAGATTTCACGTAAGGATTTATCATACTCTCGGGCTGCAGCGAGACTTTCTGCTACCGCATAGTATTTGACGGTCTTGTTTGCTTTGCCATAGTCACACACGAGGATGACACCGCAGCGGCTTTGTGGGTCGTAGCTGAGCTCATTCGATTTGATCAAGGTTATCGCCGAACTGAACGATGGAACTTTTAGGGTGCTTCGCCCGATAATGACTCTTCGCTCCAGAAAGTCTTCACCGATCAGTCGCCTGCCGATCAGCTGAAATAGGTGCGTGGATCCGGTAAATCTGCCGTTGACCTCGTTGAGAAGTACCTTGCCGTCGGCTGTCCTGATGCCATCGACTCCCATGGTACCCCGGAAGCCGATTGCGCCGAAGGCTGTACAGATACGCCTGCTTTCGTCGAAAAAGATTTTCCGTTGAATGTCGGTCAGGTCTGGCGCGGGTACAATGACGCCGACGTAGGCTGGGTCCATCAGCATTTGACCATGTCCTACCTGGATGACGCCGGAGTCAGACACGATGAAGTCGGCAAAGACAGGGGTTGATCCGATATGGTAGCGCTCGACTATGGCTCGATGCTTGCCATTGTCGGTAAGCCAGTCCCAGCGCTCTGTCACGTATTTACTGACAGTCGATCCCTGATCAATGAAGCGCACTAATCGTGTCCCTTCCACCGAAATATCAGCATCGGTAACAAGGATCTCATTTCCGTCGCCTGCTCCATGAAATTCTCGCTTGACGACGACAGCAGGTCCTTTAGCGAGGAGGTTGGCTATCTGCCGCTCAGCGCTAAACCTGTCCGCACAGACACTGCCCTCCGGGACCGGGCAGCCGATGCCGTTGGCAACGGCACGAAAGGTGGCCTTACTGTTGGCGATTGCACTGCCATGCTGGGTGAGGAATGCGTGCCCTGGAAGGGCTGCCGTCGCCCCGACCTGTCGGGCTAGCGTCGCGGTGAGCTCGTCCGGGTAGAACGCGATGATCTTGTCAACTCCTCGGCCCGCGATAGCCTGATCAAGATCGTTGAGGAACTGCGGATTTCGCAGCCTTCCGGCGTCAAGAATGCCGTCATAGGGCGCGCTGGGAGGTATCACGATGCGAAGCGAGGCAGGATTGGTTCCAGTGAGCGTGCATACATAACTCACATAATCCGGGTCGGGAGCCCAGGGCAGAACGGCAACGTCACCGTCACCGGCAAACCAGATCAGGCTTTGAGCGGCGCACCCGGTCACCAACTTTGCCTCGGCTGTCAGTAGCTGTAGGTCACCGATCATCTCTTCTGTGCGAAGGTTGCCAACAAGAAGGTTGACCACAATCACTCCCCAGGCTCGTCGCAGGTTCCACGGCGGCTCAAGCCCTCGAACACCTTGGTCAGGGCCTCACCCAGGCTGCAGAACTCGCGCTGGGCCATCCTGTATCGATCGCCCGACTCGATCGACTCCTGCCTGCTCCAGAAGACTCTCGTCCAATCGTGCTCTGCGGGCACCAGATGATGGAAGTCGTGCACTGGCAGGTCTCCGGCGAGGACACCGTAGCGCACAGGCAAGTGAACAAGAATCATCTTGGACCACCAGGCGGACCACTGGCTGAGCCGGCCCCATCCACGAAGCTCCTCAGCTGGCAGTTCCTGCAGGCAGAACCGGGCCCAGCAGCGGTCGGCGTAGTCATCCGGGCTGGCAGCCGCTTCCTCGGTGACGAGCCAGGCATGTTCGGAGGTGAACTGCCACAGCGCGCTCGCGTTATACAGAGGGAACAACGGGACAAGGACGACGGCGACGAAGACCGCAGGCGGCACCGCCCAAGCGACGAACATGGCCGCGAGCAGGAACGCGGCCGAGACAAACCGGCGGTGCCAAGGCGCGGTCACGAAATTGGTGTTCCAGCGCACCTTGATGAACAGCCAGTGCAAACGTGGTGAGAAGGTCAAAGTCACCAGCAGGCGCCACAGTTGCCTAACCGGCATCCCGGGGCGGAACCCCAGGATAAGCAGCAACGCCGCGTCCGGGTCAGCTGCTGTTGTGAACATCTTTCTGCTGTGATGGCCTTTGACATGCGCTTCGAAGTAGTCCTCCCAGCTATGAGCGAACGACTCTGCGCTGGCTATCACTTGGATCCAGTAATCACCGCGCCAGCTTCGCGTGATCTCCCTGTGCACAGCGTGGTGACTGATCACCGCATGAGCCTTGCGAAGCCCGTTGACGGCAACCAACCAGATACAGGGCAGAGCAAGCCAACCCCAGACCGGCTGAGCTATCAACAGGGAACAGCCGACCAGGATGATGGCCGGCCATTGAGCGATGCCCAGGAGGGAGTAGGTCCTGGCGGACAGGACAGGGCCTGGCAATTCACCAACTGCTGCCTTCCCTGTGAAGGAGGTGATAAACCGCTGCAAGATGGCTGGAAACCTAGCCGCATACTCCTGCCGGATCACAGTCGCACGGCTGGCCTCCCGGCCCATTTTCGGGGTTGTGAGATGAGTCATTGTTCGCTCCGGATATCGGCTGACTGGAGTCGATATAGGGTTTTTAAAATGAGAAAGAATATTTCGATGCATAGGGCGCCAAAGACAGCCATTGAGGCGCAGGCCACCCCCGGCAAACCACTCATCGGGAACACCAGGCTGAAGACCGTGAGTGCTAGGAGATGAATTCCAGCCGCCCAAGGCAACAGTCGACTGGCATCCCCAGCGATCGCCAGAGCCCGCAGATAACCGCGTACCGCCCACAGCGCGGGTGCACAGGCGAGCAGCCATAGCCAATCGATGCCGAGGTTTGCCGGGGCGGGTGGGACATGGGTGAAGTCCACCAGATACAAACGGCCCAGCGGGGTGACGGCGATGGCTACAAAGAAGGCGCCGACTACAGCGGACAGGGATAGGCAAAAACGCCGAAGATTGCGCCTGTCGCCGCCCCTCTTCAGAAACGAAGCGCCGACTGAGTCCAGATCTGTGAGCGGTACTGTGCCAAGCGCCATCAAGCTGAACATCGCAGGCCACACGATGAGCGACGGTAGTTCGTCGCTAGCTCCCACTATCCCGATGGTGGTGATCAGACGAGGACTCATGTTCAGCAGGATGCTGCTGGAAAGCTGGGCATGCTTGACCAAAACGCGGCGGCTCCATCGGGCCTGCCTATCTACAGGAGTCCGCGTCCGCATCATGGCCAGCAGCGCGGTTTCGCCCCATGCTCCGCACATCAGGGTAAGGCCCCCGGCTGTGGCCCCCGCTAGTGACGTCTGCCATAGCATCAGCCCGGCGGCAATAGTGCAGCAAATCCGCACTACGGTGGCCAGCGCGATCGGCTGCGTTCTGCCCTCCTGAATCAGGCAGCCATGCAGATACCGGCGCAGCGCGACCGCCAGCGGAACCGTCCCCAACGACAACAGGCATCCACGGACTGCGTCCCTCACATCGTCCGATCCCAAGGCCGTTAGGGACAGCAGCATAGGAATGACCATGATAAGAGCGCATCCGACGACACCCGTTACCATCGCGTGCCGAAAAAGCGGATGACGGGCTCGTGGATCTCCCTCGGAGACAACGAGCGGGGTCAGGGCCAAGGCGGGGGAGTTGAGCACGAACAGGATGGACAGGGCGATGCCGAGTGCGGCCAAGCCCTCGGCGCCTTGCTGCATGCGTGCCACAAGCGCGGAGACAAGCGGAATCTCCCAGGCGAGCATGGATGAGCCAAGGGCTGTCGGCGCCCACGTACGAAACAGGGACGTGATCGCGCGACCCGATACGGTGGTCACCGCTGCTTTCGGTACGGCTCACACAAACAGCCGTCCCGGAATTCGAATTCGGTGAAATTGAACGTAAGCTCTTCGACGTTGATGTAGAGACTACGACCTGCGGTGCGCGAGGTACTTTTTGCCCCTGAGATCAAGCCGATCGCCTCGTTGACGGCGATCCCAGCAATCATCGCCACCAACGTTCCGGTTAGGCTACCCGATTTCTCATGACGCAGGAACTCGAGGTCATGGATGCCGACACAGTTCATGCAGGGGGTGATGCCCGGGATCATGGTGGGCCCGACTCGTGCGCCCTTATCCGTGATACCGATCTGCCCGAGCGGCACGCCAGTACGTAGGCTTGCCTCGTTCGACCAGCGAATCGCTTGGTTTCGTGGCCGGTCGTAGGCGTTGAAGAAGAAGTCCGCCCCGTCCACCAGCTTAACGATGTCGTCAGCGGAGTCAATGGTCCCCTGGTGCGCTATGAATCTGGACATAGAATTTTGCTTAGGTAGATGGCGGCTCAGCGCCTCCAGTTTTGGCACACCGACGTCTTCCTCGTCGAATGTCGGATGAGTAGGGAGGTTCTCTTCTGCGAAGGTATCGAAATCGATGGCTTCGAGTGTCCCGATTCCGGCCGCATTGAGAAGCCGCAGTAGCGTCGTTCCGCCTGCCCCAGTGCCCAAAACCACCACGCGCGCTTTTCGTAGCCGCTCCTGACCGATGAACCCGTTCCAGTCGTCGCGGTCATAAAGTCGCAGATGATTGATCTGTCGGTTCCATCGACGCGCCTCGGCCGGGTCCAGGTTAGGCAGGGTGTCGATGTCTTCCATGACACCCTGCGCTGAAAGGGCTTCGAGCCATGCATCCGTCTCGGAGTACTTGGCTCGAAGCTGCTCGCGAGTGCGCTCCCCGTCCAGCTCGAGAACGAAGTCGATCATCTCCTGTGTTGGATTCTTAATCCTCGTTTTTTCGGGACCGATTCCAATATAGAGGTGAGGGTCGTCTTGCACGCGATGGATGCGAAGGAATTCCTTGATTCGGGGACGATTCACAGAGATGCCTTTCGGTGTCATTGCGCGCTAAATGACGTTCAGATACCTTGCGGCGGAGGCGTTATCAGTCCACCCTCCGCCGCAAGACTTTTAGTCAGCGCTTCCAAGAAGCGTCAGACGATGTTGCCATGCCACTCCTTGGGCAAGCCATCGTCCCGCACACGCTCAACCTGCATGTTCGCTACACCTCATTTCCGCCTCCCGAGTTCCTGAAACTGCGAGCCAGCGCTCCCATCACATGGAAGATGGAGCCGCTGATTCAATATATGAATAACATGAAACAATTTGACTTTCAAGAAGCTGGAAGATGTTTTTGAGGCGATTTGCCTCATTGGTGTGTTTGTTTGCAGATTGTCGAGCAGTCGACACATACTGCCACATTTACGGTCACATCAAAACGGATATATCGACTTGACACTCTTAAGCACTAAATAAGAATTTTTTTGTCAAAAACGTTCGATAATGCCTTGATGTTTCTGGCTAGTCCGGAGGTCGCCATTTGTCCCCGTAGCAAACGGCGAAAATTCAACGGATATGGATCTGACCTGCGGTTAGTGGGTTCGGCGTGGCGGGGCGAGGATGCCGGTGATCTCGGCCACGGCCTCGCCGCCGGGGCGGGTGTAGCGCATGGCGGTGCGGGGGTTCTTGTGACGGGTCTTGGCCATGATGAGTTGGAGCGGCACCTTCTGCTCGCCCAGGTGGGTAGCGGCCGAATGACGCAGCTGGTGCGGGTCGAGGCCGAGATGCCGCTCCATGAGCACGCGCACCCTGTCGTAGCCCAAACGGGGCCGCCCGGTGTGGGGGCAGATGTGCTCGGGTCCGGGACGCCGGGCGGGGACAGGGCGCCGGTCGGCAAGGAACAGCGGGCCGCGCGTTCGGACAGGCCCGTCGGGGTGGCCGTCGGGCAGTCGGAGAAGGCGGGGTAGGAGGCGGGCGGTGCCGGCCTCCCAGTACACCCATTCGGTGTCGCCGCCCTTGGATCGCAGCGGCGCCCGCCGGTTCTCCAGGTCGAGGTCCTCGGCGTTCAACGAGAGGACTTCGGAGGCGCGGGCGGCGGTCTCGTACAGCATCCGGTAGAGCGTCTTGTCTCGCAGCGGGAGGTCGCGCCGGGACAGCAGCCGCTCCAGCTTGGTCTTGGCGACGGCCTTGGTGTGGTCGACGCTCTCGCGGCGACGTTCGGCGTCGGCGGGGACCGACGGCGCCGCCCATCTCTTCTTGGTGGCGCACCAGGTGAGCCAGGAGGAGACGGCGGCGCGGTTGCGGTTCCAGGTGGCCGGCGCGCATCCGCCCCACAGGATGGTGAGGGCATCGCCGATCTCGGTGTCGGCGACGTCGGCCAGGAGCCGCTCGCGGCCGCCGGCCGCGGCGATGGTCCGGTCGATGGCCGAGGCGTAGGCGCGGCGGGTGTTGTCGTTGGCGACCCGGTGGGTGGACAGGAATTCGTCGGCTGCGTCGCCGAGGTTGATCGCGGCGCCGTGCAGCGCGGTGACCTTCGCGTTGGCCGCGCTCACCGGTCGCCGCCGGATGCGGGAGCGATGTACCGGATAACGTGCCCGAGTCGCGCACCGGTCGCGGGGGCAGATCCCCAGCCCGGCGAAGATCGCTCAACGCTCATGTACGTGATAATAGTCCATTATCACGTACATGAGACTCACGGAAGGCGATCGCCAGGTCAGGGGTTGAGCAGGAAAAGGTCAGGGGTTGAGCAGGAAAGTGGTGCCGGCCTCGTTCACCAGCGTCGGGCGCAGTGGCCGCCATCCGTCGTCGAGCTTGGCGGTCTCGCCTTCGATGTCGACCTCGATGAATCCGAAGAAGTTGATGTTCTCTCGATGGCCGGGGGCGATGAACGACAGCAGCTCGTCGGGGACCTCGCGGCCCTGCTCGCGCAGCTCGGTGATGCCCATTGCGTAGTACTCCGTCGTCCACGTGATGACGGCGTTGGTGAGGATGGTCAGACACCAGGACTGCTCGGTCTGGTCGGTCAGGTGGGGCCGGACGATCGTGCCTTGCTGGGCGTAGTGCAGGTCCCGGCGCAGCGCGTGCAAGCTCTCGCCCTTGTTGAGCTGCCGGGAGATCTTCCGCCGGTACACCGGGTCTGACAGATACCGGGCGGCATGGATCGTGCGGCGGATGCGCCCCCACTCCTTGATCGCCGCTGCGAGGGTGTTCTGCCGTGAGGCCGCCGACCACTTCCCGACCACCAGGGACGCGGTCGCCTCCCCGAACTTCAGCGATCCGGCCATCCGCAGCATGTCGTCCCAGGTGGCACGGATCAGATCCTCGTTCCACCGGTCGGCCAGCAAGGGTCCGGCGTGCGGGTAAAGGGCGTTGGTGGCGGTCGGATTGTCGACCCGCTGCATCGTGATCTTCCCCAGATCGCGGATCCGCGGGGTCAGCGCCTTGCCGACGAGGTCGAACAGCCCGAAGTTCACGAGCGTGGCGCCGTGGGTGTCGGTCGCGTGCTCGTGGATCGGCAGGTCGGTCTCGTTGCCGAGCAGCTCGTCCAGGGTGTAGTTGGCCTCGCGGGTGGTGGGGATGATCTGCTTGGTGCCGTAGGTGGACCACTGATCGGAGACATGGGTGTAGGTCGACAGGACCTTTCCCCCGTGAATGTTCATGTCACGGCCGGTCAACGACTTGCCGCGGATGGGGAAGCGCTGGCCGTCGGAGGAGGACATGGTGCCGCCGCCGAACTTCCCGGCCAGCTCCAGCTGGTAGTGGTGGTTGACCAGCACCGTGTTGGCCTCGCGCAGCGTCTCCTCCCGCACGTACCACTCCTGGGTCCAGGCGAGGGTGTCGTAGGAGACGCCGCAGGCCTCCGACATCCGGGTCAGTCCGAGGTTGGTGGCGCCTGCGATGAGCACCGCGAGGATGTTGCGGCGGGTCTCCACTGACAGGTTGATCTTCCGGCCGCCGGCATGGGTGAAGCAGTCCAGGAACTTCGTGCGGACGTCCAGCTCGATCAGCAGCGAGGCGATCGGCACGAACGGCAACATCCCCGCCAGCTCTTCGCGCAGCGCCTTGGCCTCGGCGGGGATGTCCTCGGCCGACAGCGGCGGGATGACCAGTCGACCTTCCTCGTCCAGGCGGACCGCACCCACGTCGTTCGGAGCGGCGTTCGCCAGGGTCTCCTCCAGTTCCTCCAACGCCTGGTGGAGTTCTTCCTTGACCTGGTCGATCGCCTCGGACGCGGTGGCGGGCCTGCGGACCAGCTGGCAGAACTCCGCCCGCCTGCCCTCCCACTGCTGCGGGGTGAACAGGTAGGTGCCCGGGTCGGCGTACCGGCGCGAGCCGGGCACGAACACGTCCCCGGAGCGGAGCCCGTCTCGCAGGGCGAGTACCACGCACAGCTCCCAGTAGTGCCGAAACGCCGTGTCATCACCGGCCTTACGGGCCTTGGCCAGGTAGTCGGCGTACCGAGCCGGAACGAACGACGTCGGCGCCTCGGCCGGGACCTTGCGCCCGTGAGTGCGGTTCAGTTCCTTCAAAATCATCAACGCGGTCATCAGATCCTGGGCGCCGGGCCCACCCTGAAAATCGATCACCGACAGCACCCTCGGAGTGAAGCGGCGCAGGTAGGTGTAGGAAGCCTCCAGCGCCGCCAGCCGCCCGTGGTCGCGGGGCAACGGCTTCCACGACACCGAGGCGACCTCGCGGAGCTTGTCGAGTCCGATCTGATCGCGCAGCAGACCGCCGACCTCCTCGTCCGCGATGCCCGGGTCGTTCAGCACCGGCAAGATCACATCCATCAGCAGCTGGCGGGCCTCGCCCCTCTTGGCCCGCTCCGCCAGGGCCTCGTCAGTCTTGGCCTTCGCGTGGGACTCACGCGCCGACACCGCCTGGTCGAACAAGGCGACGACCTCGTCCAGCTGGTCGACCGCCGACTGCGCGACCAGCGAAAGCAGGATCGGGTAGCGGCGCTCGGCCCGCCGTTCCAAGCCCTGCACCGTGGACCGGCGGGCCACCGTGGCCAGGAAGCGGCGCCGCTCCCGCGGCAGCATCGACAAATCCAGCCGGTGAGCGTCCATCCCCCGCAGATACAGCAGCTTGTCGACCGACACCCCGATCGCCGGGACACTCGCCTCCACCGCCGGCGTCGTCAACCACCGCAGCCGGGACGTCCCGATCTCCGGATCATCCAGCAGCAAACCGTCCAGGCGCCCCCGCATCGACTCCGTCAGCAGATGCCCGACCTTCTGCGTGGTCAGCTTCCCCGCCGCCGCGCGGGCCGCGCTCACCAGCTCCATCAGCGTGACCACACCGGGCCGCACCACCTGAGCGGCCTGCAGATGCTCCACCGCCTGCTGAAACAGCAGACTCGGAGTATCGTGCTCCATCGCCCGATCCACAAGGAACTGCTCCAGCTCCTTCCACTGGATACTGCCCGGCTTCGCGTTCTTCCACGTCAGGTACTTCAGAACCGCCTTCAGATGATCACTGCGGGTCTGCGGCCGCTTCCGCGTCACCCGGTCGTACTGCTCAAGCATCCCGGGGAACACCGCCATCTGACCCGCCAGACGCAGCAGCGCCGCCTGCGGGATCCCCAGGAGGTCATCGGGGATGTAACCGAGCCACGACAACGTACACAGCTGAACGGCCAGCCCCAACCGAGCCTCCGGGCCCCGGCCCGGCGCGTCCAGGAACCCATGCTCGCGCGGCGTCAACGTGAAGTACTTGTTCAGCTCCTCGCGTCCGATATCCGGGAACGACCGCAGACGCTCCAACTGCTCATCCGACAGGAACCGCGTCGACATCAACCACCTCGTACGTCACAGAACACACGAACCATGACGAACCGTAGCCGAGAAGATCAACAACCGTCCCAGAAACCTGAGTAACCGCAGGTCAGATCCATATCCGTTGGATTTTCGCTGTTTGCTACGGGGACCCCCCCTGGAAGAGGTCGCCACCCTGGACGCGCGCGGCGGCGCCCCCGTGCTGCGGGAGGTGTCCTTTCGCGCCGAGGCCGGGCAGACGGTCGCACTGGTGGGCTCCTCAGGG
>Ga0233377_1001206_pt1 | contig 10042 bp, 8 predicted proteins | sample ElkDunMinimDraft_6_FD_191540 | JGI IMG/M metagenome (GOLD analysis project Ga0233377, IMG submission 191540) | Fecal eukaryotic communites from dung pellets of Tule Elk in California, USA - Elk Dung E36 | ecosystem: Host-associated > Mammals > Digestive system > Large intestine > Fecal | place...
TACAAAACTTCCACGAGTCAATTGATGAGATACCGGTGCATTAAAAATAAAACCTCCCTTCGTCAAAGGTTCTTCTTCATCAGCAATCAATGAACCTAATGAAGCTACACATTGAGAATAAGTTGCGTCTTCTAATTCCTTCTCTATAACTTCGTAACCCTCATTAGGGTAAAAAATCTCCTTTAGACGTTGATAATTCAAACCAGTCACTCCGGCATTTGCTTCCAAAATAAAATTATTGGGATCAATATGGCGACTGGTCCATGTTCTTTGTTCTGGATCTTTTTCATAACTATCAACAATCTTTATAATTGGAGTGGTAGTGCCCGAAACAATGACAACATCATTTGCAGATGGCTCCATACTGCGGATAGCCAATTGAGTGTCTCCACCTCCAACTACAATCACAGCTTCTGAACTAATACCAAGCTCAGTTGCGACATCTGATTTTATCTTTCCTAAAACTGAAGCAGCATCCCTCAATGGCGGCAAAATCTCTGAAGATAAATTGAACAGATTCAGTAATTCTTGAGACCAGGATTTTTTCTCTACATCATATAAAAGAGTCTCGGAGGCTTGTGAATGTTCATAACTTTCAATTCCTGAAAATTGAAACTGAATCCAATCACTGATGCTCATAAAACAAGTTAGCTTTTCAAAAACATCCGGATAAACCTCTCTGACTCCAACTAATTTAAATGCGGAAAACAAAGATGTTGGAAAACGACCTGAAAGCGCATAAACCAAATCCTTATCCTTTAAATCAGCTTCCCATTTACGACCTCTATGATCAATATTAGGCATTCCCAATAAAGAATTACCATCCTTATCTGTTATCACAATCCCTTCTCTTTGACTAGTAGCAGTTACCGCATTAATCTGTATTTCACCAGATTCAGACAGAGCCTGCTTGGACAATTTTAGAATTTGATTCCAAAGTTCTTGTGGATCAAAAAATATTGAATCTTCATAATTTGAATCCGATTCATAATGAACATTTTCTCTTTTAACACTTAAGATTTCACCATCAGTAGCACATACAGCAACTCGTGCATTCCCAGTACCAATGTCTATAATTAAATAAGCTTCTTTTTTTGCCATGATTAGCTAATTGATGTTTTTCCGAGCACAGATTTATTGACCAGTTGTTTGATAGATTTATTTCCAATATGAAAATACTCACGTAGGTTGTTGTTCATGATAAATGCATGATGATCTTCCACCTCATGTGTAGCTCCTGCAATATGTGGAGTTGCAATCACATTCTTATTTAAAATCATTTTATAATCAATTTCATCAGGAGGTTCGTTATAAAACACATCTAGAACAGCACCACGAATTTGACCATTTTCTATGATTTCTAATAGATCCTCACGATTAACAACTGTTGCACGTGCTGTATTAACAAAAATCGCATCTTTATTTAATAATGAAAGATATTTCTTATCAATCATGCCTTTCGTTTCTTCAGTAACCGGAAGATGGATTCCTATTACATCAGCGGTTGAAAACAATTCCTGTAATTCAACCTTCTTAAAGTCTGAATTTGGATCTGTATAATAAGGATCAAAATAATAAATTTCACAGGGGAAATTAAGCAACATTCTGGCAATATGTTGTCCAACAGCTCCAAAACCAACCATACCGACCTTCCTACCTGCAAGTTCATTACCTTTAAATTGTAAATAAGAGGTATGAGCACCTTCGTCCCAATTTTTACCTTCCAACCATTCAATTGCCGGAATAGAGTTACGCATCAACGTAATAACATTAGCGATAAACATTTCTGCAACCGCTTGCGCATTTCGAGCTGGCGTATTAAACACCGGAATTCCCAATTCTGTAGCAACGTTCAAATCAATATTTGAGGGTGTTCCACGACAGATACCAATAAATTTCAAATGTGGATTAGCTCGCAAAACTTCTTCTGTGATCTCATCATGCTCAGAAATCAAAGCATCCACTCCAGTCTCCTTCAATAAGGCATTCAATTCCTCTGGGTTATATGCACGTCCATGGGGTTTCCATGAGCGATAAATTACTTCATCAAAAAGTCCCTTTAATTCATTCAATGCTTTTTCATTCTCATAAGGAGCAGTCAATAATACTTTCATAGGGTATATCTTCTAATTTTAGTCTTTATTCAATTTTTAAGCTATTTTCACTTCGGTTTGTGGTTCCTTAAGATCTTCAGGAATAGTGATAAATTTCGTTAGCACAGCACTTACAAGGTATAAGCCTGCTAATACCCAAATCACCCCCTCACTTCCGATGCTACCAATCAGTAAACCTACTAATGCAGGACCAACAAACACGGGTAATCCAGCTCCAAGGTTTAGAATTGCCATGGCAGCTCCCTTATCCTCCTTAACTAAGGAAGGTACCAAAGCAGACAAAGGAACGTAGCCAGCTAAAAGTCCACCCCAAGCTATTCCAGCAATCATTACTGCCCAATATGAACCTCCGAACCATATAGGTGAATAATAGAACAATACTGTTGTAATTGCACATCCAACGCCGCCGAACCACATAATTGTGCGTTGCCATCCCAATCTATCTCCGACAAAACCAAAGATTAAGTTGAATATAATGTTACTTGTAAAAATAGTTCCCCAGATCTGCAGCCACTCTTTGGTGTTAAATCCATGTTCTGCCATATAGATAGGTAGAAATACAGGAAAAGCAAATTGCGCCGTTGTATTAATTACCCGGACAATCCCTCCTATCAAAACTTTAGGTTCCTTTTTAACTATAGTAAGTCCATTTAATAATTCCTGGGCTTTCGAACCTTTAGATGCTTTTGTTTCAAACTTATCACGGTTCAGCACAAGAGCAAAGAAAGCTCCAATCAAAACCCACAGAATAGATGACCAAAGTGTATTTTCATAACCAATTCTCTCTAGAGCCCAACTTGAATAGTAAGCCCCCAAAACATTCAGACCTCCAGTAAAAACAAACCAGAACCAACCAACAGCTCTTCCTAACATATGCTGTGGACTACGGTAATTGATCCAAACCATAAATGAGTAAGCAAACAATGGATATCCGAATCCACGAATGGCATAAAATAACAGCATCGCGTTGTAATCAAGCTTTGCCATCCCTAAGGAAATAAAACCCACGGTTCCAATAAGGTACAAAAGCAAACCTATAACCATCGATTTCCGAGGTCCGTAACTTTCCGCTAAAACACCCGAAAACCAAGACGATATGGCAATGGTAATCCCATATATTGTAAATAAGAAGGCAGATTGCTCAATACTCATCCCATGTTCGGTAAGATAAGGACTTAACCAGCCTTGCTCAACCCCATCTCCCATCATGAAAATAAGAATACCTAGGTAGCCCCATTTTAAATTACTAGGTAAGCCTAGCTTGTCCATTAAGTTGTTTTGTGCCATTATTTATTTATTAAGGTTATAATTGAGTCTAATGAATAATTCATATAAAAACAAGTATTAGACTTAAGGTTAAATTAAAACTAATTTCCCTTAGTTAATTTCAAATGTAGAAAAAATATAATATAAAAAAACATTTTTAAACAAAAAAAAAGAATAGGCAGGTACAGAAAAGCTGGTTATATTTGTCCTATTAACTTATTTAAATGGATTATGATGAATATTACGGACAGACACGAATTCATTCTAAAAAACTTAAAGGAAAAAGGGAAGGTTACGATAGACTGGCTCTGTGAAACGATGAAGGTTTCCAGCGTAACGATCCGAAAGGACCTTAAAGTACTAGAAGATAAAAACTTGTTATTCAGAGTTAAAGGCGGGGCATCTAGTAGCAACCCTTATGCCATTGACCGACCAATAATAGTTAAGGAATCAATCAATAGCGAAGAAAAACAACGCATTGCACAAGCTGCAATTAAATTGATTAAAGACAATGATTCTATCATGATTGGATCTGGTACTACCGTCTTTATTTTAGCCAAAAATATTGAAACTACACATGCTCTTACTGTTATAACTCCAGCATTAAAAGTTGGCCTAGAGCTTAGTGTGAAGCCAAATATTGAGGTTTTATTGCTTGGTGGACTTATTAGATCAAACTCATCTTCAGTAGCTGGTCAATATGCGATGCGTATTCTTGATGAAATTAGTTGTGGTATTTTATTTTTGGGAGCAGATGGAATTGACTTAGAATTCGGGATCTCCATCAGCAATTTACCAGAAGCTACATTGAACCAAAAAATGATAGAAACATCCCAAAAAATTGCGATCCTGGCAGATAGCAGTAAATTTGGAAAAAGGGGACTTGGAAAAATCTGTGAACTTATCGATGTTGATTACATTATTACCGACAACAAAGTATCTCCAAACATTGTCAAATCTATCGAGGACTTAGGTATCAAAATTATTGTAGCATAATTCTCTTTTCTTTAGGTAATTTTTGAAAAAAGATTTTTAAACGAGAGGTTTAAAAATCTTTTTTTTTGTTTTCAAATTGAATATGGTAGTATTTAGACAAAAGACGTAAGACAACAGACAACAGAATCTAGATAGTTTACAATAGTATTTAGTAGTTAGTAGTTAGACACAAGACGTAAGACAACAGACAACAGAATCTAGATAGTTTACAATAGTATTTGGTAGTTAGTAGTTAGTAGTTAGACACAAGACGTAAGACAATAGACACAGAATCTAGATAGTTTACAATAGTATTTGGTAGTTATTAGTTAGTAGTTAGACACAAGACGTAAGACAACAGACAAACAGAGTTATATAGTTTATAATATCATTCGTTTGGGATTCTGGTTGTTTTATGTACTAGCTATTATATGCTAATTATTACAAACAAACAAAACAAAAGCCACCCCAAATGGGATGGCTTTGAATATCTAACAAAATTGATGCGGTTTAAACTTATTTTACTGCGTCTATAACTGCTTTGAAAGCATCAGGGTTGTTTAAAGCTAAGTCAGCTAATACCTTACGGTTTAAGCCAATGTTTTTAGCGTTTAATTTACCGATCAATTGAGAATATGAAATTCCGTATTGACGAGCACCAGCGTTGATACGTTGTATCCATAAAGCTCTAAACTCGCGTTTTTTGGTTTTACGGTCACGGTAAGCGTACTGTAAACCTTTTTCTACTGTATTTTTAGCAATAGTATATACTTTGCTACGAGATCCATAATAGCCTTTAGCTAATTTAAGGATTCTTTTTCTTCTTCTTCTAGAAGCAACTGCGTTAACCGAACGTGGCATAATTTTTAAAATTTAGTTTGGTAAAAGGTGTTACGTATTTCAGTAATCTTACAACCCAATACCCGGTTAAAAAAATATTGTTATTAAATGTTATCCTAAACTTATTTACCGATAGCAAGCATACGTTTCACGTTGCCCATATCTGCATCATTAACATAACTAGTAGTAGTTAAGTTACGTTTTTGTTTAGTAGTTTTCTTAGTCAAGATGTGGCTTTTGTAAGCGTTTTTTCTTGCTATTTTACCTGTTCCAGTCAATTTGAAACGTTTCTTCGCGCTGGAATTGGTTTTAACTTTTGGCATAATACTTATATAATTATTATCAATCTGTTAGATACTACTTATTTTTTGGGGCTGGCTTTAGGCGCTAATGTCAAGAACATACGCTTACCTTCCAACTTAGGCAATAATTCAACCTTACCGTAGTCTTCCAAAGCTTGAGCGAAACGTAATAACAAGATTTCACCTTGTTCTTTAAATACAATCGCACGCCCCTTGAAATGTACGTAAGCACGAACTTTCTCACCACTCTCTAAGAAACGCATAGCGTGTTTCAGCTTAAAGTCAAAATCATGCTCACTAGTGTTAGGTCCGAAACGAATTTCCTTAATAACAGTTTGCTTCGCATTTGCTTTGATTTCCTTTTGTTTCTTCTTTTGCTCGTAAACGAATTTACTGTAATCGATAATTTTACAAACAGGCGGCGTAGCATTTGGAGAGATTTCAACTAAATCCAACTCTAGCTCATCAGCAAGAGCCAATGCTTGTCGTGTTGGAAACACCCCTTGTTCTACATTGTCACCAACCAAACGTACTTCTGGAACACGGATATGTTCATTGATACGATGTTCTGGTTCTTTTTTTCTAATCGGGCCTCTAGGGCCGAAATTGTTACTTTTTGCCAAATGTTTTTTTAATTAAACAGTGATTTCTTTTATTAATAAATCTTTAAATTCTTCTGCAGTAATAGAACCTAAGTCCATACCACCATGTTTACGCACTGAGATTGTCCCGCTTTCCATTTCCTTCTCCCCTACAATTAACATATAAGGCAGTTTCTTAACCTCCGCATCACGGATTTTACGTCCTACTTTTTCGTCACGTAAGTCAATCAGACCGCGAATATCGGAATTATTTAGCGATTCTAAAAGTTTTTGAGCATATTCTTCATATTTTTCTGACACTGGCAAGACGATAAATTGCTCAGGCGCAAGCCATAACGGGAACTGTCCCCCGCAATGCTCGATCAAAACTGCAACAAATCGTTCCAATGATCCGAAAGGAGCACGGTGAATCATTACCGGACGATGCTTCATATTATCACTTCCAGTATACTCCAATTCAAAGCGTTCGGGAAGATTATAATCTACCTGAATTGTTCCCAATTGCCATTTTCTACCCAAAGCATCCTTTACCATGAAATCCAATTTAGGACCATAGAATGCTGCTTCGCCATATTCAACTACAGTTGGTAAGCCCTTCTCTGCTGCTGATTCAATAATCGCAGCCTCTGCTAATGCCCAGTTCTCATCAGAACCAATATACTTAGTTTTATTCTCAGGATCTCTCAACGAAACCTGTGCAGTAAAATTATCAAATCCCAATGCTCTAAATACATATAGCACAAGATCGATTACTTTCTTGAATTCTTCCTTAACTTGATCTGGACGACAGAACAAGTGTGCATCATCTTGAGTAAACCCTCTTACACGAGTTAAACCATGTAATTCTCCTGATTGTTCATAACGATAAACTGTACCAAATTCCGCAAAACGAACTGGAAGTTCTTTATAAGAACGAGGTTTAATCTTGTAGATTTCACAGTGATGCGGGCAGTTCATTGGTTTTAACAAGAATTCTTCACCCTCAACCGGAGTTTTAATTGGCTGAAACGAATCCGCTCCGTACTTCTCGTAATGTCCAGATGTAATATAAAGTTGCTTATGACCAATATGTGGTGTAATCACTTGTTCATAGCCAGCTTTCATTTGTGCTTTCTGTAAAAAATCTTGCAGTTTCTGTCTTAATGCAGTTCCTTTTGGCAACCACAAAGGCAGTCCCATACCTACTTTCTCAGAGAAAGCAAATAATTCCAATTCCTTACCTAACTTACGGTGGTCACGTTTTTTAGCTTCTTCGATAAACTTTAAGTATTCAGTCAATTCAGACGCTTTAAGGAATGTAACCCCGTAAATACGAGTCAATTGCTTGCGAGTTTCATCTCCGCGCCAATATGCTCCAGCAACGTTAGTTAATTTAACCGCTTTTATAAAACCAGTGTTTGGAATATGAGGTCCGCGACATAAGTCTGTAAAGTTACCTTGCTTATAGAAAGTGATTTTACCATCCTCCAAGTCTTTAATCAAATCCAACTTGTATTCGTCACCTTTTTCTTCGAAATAAGCTAATGCATCTGCTTTTGAAACTGAAGTTCTTTCAAAAACTTCCTTTTGCCTAGCCAATTCCACAATTTTATCCTCGATTTGTTTGAAATCATCTGAGGAAAACTCACGGTCACCAAAATCTACATCATAATAGAATCCTGTTTCGATAGCCGGACCAATACCAAATTTGACACCTGGATAAAGAGCCTCTAGAGCCTCTGCTAATAAGTGAGCTGATGAATGCCAAAATGTAGATTTTCCTTTATCATCATTCCAGGTCAATAATTTTACAGAAGAGTCCTCTTCAATGGGTCTTGAAGAGTCCCAAACCTCACCGTTAACCTCTGCAGCTAGTACATTTCTAGCTAATCCCTCGGAAATTGATTGAGCAATCTGCATCGCAGAAATACCCTTTTCATACTGACGTACTGAACCGTCAGGAAGTGTAATGTTAATCATTTACAACTATGATTTATTGTTTGTATAAAATCGCAATCCTAGTCAATGTGTACAATTACATTGGTTTATAAGGATCACCTTAATTAATGCCATGCAAAATTACGGAATTTTTATGTCTTTTCGAAATCGAACACATTGCAATAAAAGTTTCTTCACAGTCGTTTTAACAAGTTTTTTTAATGGTTCAATAATAGATTTAATGGAAGCTAATACAGAATTCCATATCTCTTGATTTTTTCGTAATTTTGCATCTCAAATTCAGAGACATGTCAAATCAAGTTCCAGAGGACGGCACATTTCTTCCATTAATGGAGGAGTTCTACACGATACAGGGGGAAGGATATCATACCGGGAAAGCAGCATACTTTATTCGTTTAGGAGGTTGTGATGTTGGCTGTCATTGGTGTGATGTTAAAGAAAGCTGGGATGCGGAATTACATCCACTTACTTCAGCTGATGTTATAGTTGAACATGCATTACAATATCCGGCAAAGACAGTGGTTATAACTGGTGGCGAACCTTTGCTATATAACCTAACGTATTTGACTCAAAAATTAAAAGAAGCTGGCATTAAAATTTTCTTGGAAACTTCCGGAGCATATCCTTTAACTGGATATTGGGATTGGATTTGTTTATCACCTAAGAAATTTAAAGGCCCTAGGGAAGATGTGTTAAGTGCAGCCGGTGAGTTGAAAGTTATTGTGTTTAACAAAAGTGATTTCGAATGGGCTGAGCAACATGCTAAGTTCGTAAGTGCAAACTGTAAACTTTACCTTCAACCTGAATGGTCAAAGGCTGCTGAAATGACTCCATTGATTATTGATTATGTAATGGATAATCCAAAATGGGAAATCTCATTGCAAACGCATAAATATCTTAATATTCCTTAGGAGACGACAGACGATAGACAATAGACGACAGACGATAGACGACAGATGGCAGACGACAGACGGCAGACATAGACATAGACATCGACAACATTAGAACCTTTTATAGGTATAAAAAAACGGTATCATTTTATAGTGATACCGTTTTTTTTATGATAATTATCTTTTATTGAAAGGGAAAGATTTCACTTTCTGTTCTGGCTGCTTTCATTATTTTTTTAGCTTTTTCAACTAATTCTGGATGTTTGGTAGCGATGTTATTTTGTTCAGCTAGGTCAGTTGGTAAATGATATATAGCAATTTCGGCATCGGGTTTTCCTTTTGCGTTTAAACGGATTGCTTTATAATCTCCCATTCTAATTCCTTGTTTACCTCCTTGCTCATGGAATTCCCAATAAAGATATTCATGCTCTTTTTGTCCTTTCTTACCTAATAATGTAGGCAAGAAGCTAATTCCATCAGTTTTATGCATTGGCTTCGCCTTAGCAATTTCTAATAGAGTTGTTGAAATATCCCAAAATGCTCCAACATGATTTGAGGTTGAGTTTTCTTTAACTTTTTTTGGCCAATGAACGATAAAAGGTGTGCGAACTCCTCCTTCATAGACATCACGTTTATTACCTCGGAATGGGCCTGAGCTATTAAAGAAATCAGGATCAGCACCACCTTCTCTATGTGATCCATTGTCACTAGTGATAATAATAATCGTATTGTCCAACATCCCCTCTTCTTGTAAAGCAGAGACAACTTCTCCTACCTGCTGATCCATTCTGGTTACCATTGCAGCAAAAGTAGCTCTTGGTTTTTCCTGAGAAGTATAACCGGAACCCGCATTTGGTCCATAAGGAGTACCTTTAAATGGTTTCTCTTCAAACTTACCATCGTACATCTTAAAAATTTCATCATCTGGTACAATTAACTCGGCATGAGGAAGAACTGTAGGAATAAACAAGAAGATGGGACCATCCTTATAGTTATGAATAAAGGTCAATGATTTCTGATGAATTAGATCAGGTGCATAAGTAGCTGTCTTCATCAAATTTTCATTAGCATCTAGCTCAACTCTTTCATCATTATCCCACAAATGAGTCGGATAA
>Ga0233377_1001207_pt1 | contig 10041 bp, 8 predicted proteins | sample ElkDunMinimDraft_6_FD_191540 | JGI IMG/M metagenome (GOLD analysis project Ga0233377, IMG submission 191540) | Fecal eukaryotic communites from dung pellets of Tule Elk in California, USA - Elk Dung E36 | ecosystem: Host-associated > Mammals > Digestive system > Large intestine > Fecal | place...
TCTCGTCCATACCCTCACCATCACGCAGTGAGGCCGCCATCCTGGGATGCTTCACCTCCAACTCGGTCACCAGCGTCGTCAAAGCAACCTCGGCCTCCAGCACCATGTCCGTCCTGGTGGGGAAGCTCACGACGGGAGTGCTTATGCATCCTGAGTGCTGCAGCGGATTCGTGCCACTGCCCGGGCGTCCGGGACATTGCCGAGGTCCATCAGATGGCCGACTACCGCCAAGACGACCTTTTCGGGCCTACTACCAACCTTCCGGAGGAGCGTATCCGTAGCCTCAGTAAGCCCCCGGCCCCGGCACGCCTGAATCGCGGCGGCGGCCTCTACCGCAGGTGCCTTGCCGCCGGCATAGTCCAACATCCCAACGGCGTGCTCGTAACGGCCGCTGTCTAGATGCAGTGCCAGTTCGTCAACCGGCCAAAGCACATCCGTCGTCGCGCCGTTGCGCCGGTCCCCGTCGGCGGCCGGGACCGGCGCAACGGCTGGAGTACCGATCCCGGTTGCCGTTGCCGCCGATGCCCCGTCATCCGCGCACGCGACAGCATCCCGGGCCGGCCCTGCGGCGGCACACACGCTCTCGTCCGAGACTCGCTGCATGAGGTTTCGCAGGTGCTTCTCGGTCACAGTCCCAACAGGTTTCTTATGCTCCGCGAGTCGGCGGAGTTTGAAGACCGTCTTCAGGTCGGGATGCTGTACCTGCCCCGACGCGAGCCGGTGGAGAACGGAGCGGGAGCTGTGAATCTGCTTCTCGATGCTGCGCAATGACCCGCCCGTGTCGTGCAGCAGAGTACGCACCACCTGGGCAAATTCACGTTGTGCCGGTAAAAGGGAAGATGGAAGGGGCTTCATTCGCCCACGTGGAGGCACAGACCACTCCTTAAAGTCCCTTTGGGGTATCAGCTCCATCTTGGCGGATGCCTGTGACAGTTTGAGGGGTTCTGTCGCGCCAGAGGGACACGTCGGGACACAGCACAAAAGGGACACCGCAGGGACAGAAAAAGCTTCCCGTGATGCAGATGCTTGCGCTTCGCTAGAAGAGCTGGTCAAACCGGTTCGATGACAGCCCCTGGGGCCGTCATAGCGTTGCAGACGAGAGGATCCGAGGAGCATGACGGCAATACCGTCCTGGACGGACGAGGGACTCGGCACGAAGAAGCGTGTGGCGCTGTGGTTAGTGCAGGAGGTTGGAACCGGAAGCGTGTTTACCAAGGAGCAACTGCGGACTGCGTTCGACGGCGTCAGTCAGGTCGACCGCCGTATGAGGGAGTTGCGAGACCACGAGTGGCAGATCGATACCAACCGGGAGGATCCAGCTCTCGATTCCAGGGAACACCGGTTCGTACGGCAAGGTCTGCCAGTATGGGAGCCCGGCATGGCAAGCCGCAAGGCGACCGAATCCATGGGGGCCGTACAGCGCCGTACCGTGCTGATGGAGGACAACTATCTGTGCCGGACCTGCGGCATCGGCAACGGTGAAGCGTATGCCGACGACTACGGAGCCACCTCTCATCTGGACATCGCGCGGCGCCAGGTCAATGTGCCCGGTGGCGGTACCGAAGTGCAGTTGGTCACCGAGTGCAACCGGTGCCGCGTCGGCGGACGTGACGCCAACTGTGATCTAAGCGCCCTTAAAGCAGCAGTGGCGCAGCTGTCGGCATACGAGCGCAAGATGCTGTCCGCTTGGATAGAGCGGGACGCTCGTAGCTTCAACGAGGTCGAGAAGCTTTGGGGCGTCTACCGCACCCTGCCAGCGCCGGCACGCGCCGAGGTCCGCAGCATGCTTCTGTAGCTCCCATTCTCCGAGGCCGCAGGGCAGGCACCGAAACCCGTTTGCCGGTGCCGCCCCTGCCGGCTTTCTGATCACTTTCACCCACTTGAAGGAGCACGCACATGTCGATTGATTTCGGCCAGCCCCGCGAGGCTGCCGACAACCGCAGGCTTGTGGCCCAGCGGTTGAAGGAGCTTCGCAACGGGAGCGGGGTCCCAGAGACACTGACCGTCGAATGGCGGGAAAAGCTCACCCATGTCGAGGTTATTGACATGCCGGTCGAGGTTCTACGCTACAACCCCGGCACGCACCGTATCCGCGCCCAGCGAGCCTACGACCCGGCTCGAGACCGAGCACTGGACGAAGATCCTTGGAGCCCTGAGAGCCAGGACTACCTCCACTTCCTGCTGAAGGCATTGCCGGCCGACCCCTCCATGACCGACAAGGCCTTCGAGGAATTGACAGAAAGCCTGCGCGAGTACCAGCAGAACGAACCGGGGCTGATCACCCACGACGCTATTCTCGTTAACGGCAACACCCGCCGCGCCGCCCTCAAAGAACTCGGGCGGCCCACTATGCGGGTCGGCGTCCTGCCCGAGAGCTGCACGTGGAGCGACATCCACGCTGTTGAGCTCTCCCTCCAGTTGCGTCCGGATACCCGACGGGACTACTCCTACATCAACCATCTGCTCGCCCTGGAGGAGCAGGTAAAGCTCGGCAAGCCTCTGTCGGCAATCGCCCGGAACTTCCACACCACGACACCAGCTTGTGACCGTGACCTATGGATCCTGGCCCAGTTGCGGGATCTTCTTAACCGCAGTGCTACCGGCACTGCCTCGCTACGGCTCATGGATTTTGAGAACGCAAAGGAGAGGTTTTTTGAGCTCTACCGCACCTACAACACCGAATCCGCACGTAACCGGGAGCGAGCCGACCTGATGAAAGAGGGACGGCTCGCGGCCATCGTGCTTGAGTTTGCCAAGACGGACGTCCGGTTCATCCAGCCCGACTTCCACGAGCGTTTCCTGGATCAACGGCTGCCCGCAGAGCTCAGGCCCGCACCCGCACAGGAGACTGCAGCTGTAACCATCCCTGGCCTCGGCCGCACTGTCCAAGCTGCCGGCGCGAGGGTCACCGCAGCCAAGGCCCTCACTGACTCCCTCCTGCGGGCCAAAGCTGTCAAAACGGCAGGCTCCGCCGCAACCGCTGAGGAGAAGAAAGCAGCAGCCGACATCTTCGACCGCGCGCACAAAGTCTTCGACGAAGCGCTGGAGTTCGCTGGCAAGGACTTCCGGCTCCGCAAGAAGCGCCTCGCCGCTCCCGACCGCGTCACTGACGCGTGTAAGGACCTGGAACAGTGTGTTACCGACCTCGTCCTCGCCCGCGGCAACGGCAGTCTGGACGAAGATGCGTTCGACGATGCCCTACTACAACTGCGCACCATCATGGAGCGCGTTGCCATCGAAGCCGGCAAAAGCGTATCTCTCCCAGGAGAGGGCTTGACATGGCTCAAAGAGACAGTGCGGAGGCAGCGGTGACAGTGACACAGACGGAGCCGTCGCTGCGGATCACATTCGACGTCTCGCGAACCCGAGTGGTCCTGCGCACCGTGCCCGGGCACGAGCAAGATTTCGCATCCCTAGCCTCACGCATCGCCCCAGGCGGCCAGCGTGGACCGCTGGTGGGGGAGTTCGACCTTGATGACTTTCTCGACCGTCTCATCGAGCTTGGCTCCTGGCACCACGACGGCGTCGAGTGGGAAGACGCGCTTCTCCAGCTCGTCAACGGCGTCCTCGACGACGCCGAGCGGGCCGAGCAGACACTCCGCAGCGGCGCAGATGTCAGCCAAGGCGCGATAGCGCCGGACGACGTACTGGGGCTGCTTGGCGAAAGCTGGATCGGAGACCTCACTCCTTTCCAACTCCGTGACGCCGCACGGCTGCTGTCGCTCGGCCACGGCGCAAATTTCAGCGTCCCCGGCGCTGGCAAAACCCGCGTCTCACTCGCCGTCTACGCTGCCATGCGCAAACAGGGCCTAGCCAAGCGGCTCCTCGTTGTCGGACCCAAATCCGCTTACGAGGCCTGGCTGACGGAAAGTCAGCTCTGCTTTCGCACGCCGCCGCGCACCGCCGTAATGAGCCGCACTCCCGACTACGGTGCCGAAGTACTGCTGGTCAACTACGAGCGCCTATCCCGGGCTGTCCCCAAACTCGTATCTTGGTTGGGTGATGCGCCATCGATGCTGGTGCTCGACGAGGCCCACCGCATGAAGCTTGGAGCCAATGGAACCTACGGTTCAGCCTGCCTCGCACTCGGGCCCGCCGCCGCTCGGCGGCTCATCCTCACCGGTACTCCGGCTCCAAACGGGGCTCGGGACTTGGAGAACCTGCTGTCGTTCGTCTGGCCGGGCCGTGGCAAACGCGTTGTCTCTGACGCCGTACGCGGCGGCGACCTTGCCTATGCCAGCACCGTGCTGCGACCGCTGTTCACCCGCACCACCAAGCGGGAACTGGGCCTCCCGCCGTTCGAGCCCAAAATCCGCTATGTCAGTCTGCCGACGATCCATCAGGAAGTGTACGAGGCACTCAAGGGAAATTTCTCTGCACGGGCTGAGGCATGCCGCGACGACATCGAAGCTCTCGGTCGGGCCGCACTGCGCCTGCTCATGGCCGCAACCAGCCCGGCACTTCTGATCGAGGGCAGCAGTCCGTATGAGCCGCTCGCCTACGGAGCATCACCACTGGAGGCCGCACCTGGAGACTCTCTCTATGCGCTTCTGCGCGACCTACCAAGTTACGAACTCTCCCCCAAATTCGAGGAGGCCATTAAGATCGTTGCCGCCAACGCAACAGCTGGCCGCAAGACGATCGTGTGGACGACCTTCGTGCGCAACATCACCACTCTGGCCGAGCTTCTCTCTCCCCATTGCCCGGCCGTCGTTCACGGCGGCACGGCCGACCGAGACGAGGAGATCCGGCGATTTCGCGAAGATCCCGACTGCATGGTACTGATCTCAAATCCAGCCACCCTTGGTGAGGGCATAAGCCTGCACCAGGTCTGTCACGACGCAATCTACATCGATCGTGACTTTATGGCCGGCCGGTTCCTGCAGAGCCTTGACCGCATCCACCGTTTGGGCTTGCCCCCTGATACAGAGACCAAAGTCACCGTTCTCATCGCAGAAGGCACCATCGACGAAGTGGTCCAGCTGCGTCTCGAGGCAAAGCTGAAGTTCATGGGTAGCATCCTGGACGACCCAGAGGTGCGCCAGCTCGCAGACCTCGTCGAAGAACCCGTCGGCAACTACGGCATGGACTTGGCGGACATTCGCGAACTCCTGCGCCACCTTGAGCAGGGCGCTCCAGGACGACCGTGAACTTCGGTCATATAACGATAGGTTGGTCACTTTGGAGGACCTGGCCGAACCGCTGGTTGGCTAAATCAGACATCAAGGGATCCGTTTTTGATATCGGCGATGAAGTTCTGCCATTCGGCGTTAGCAAAACGCAGCACCGGCCCGTTCGGGTCCTTACTGTCCCGTACCGCACGGCCACCATCAGGAAGCTCTGCCGTCTCCACGCAGTTGTCCTGCTGAGCGCTCTGGCTGCTCTTGCGCCAGACGAGTGCCGGAGTTATCCGGTCCATAACCCTCTCCTCGTACCGATTAACCGTTTCAAAGGATGTGCATCCGCGCGCCGAGCCGTCGGATCCGCTCCCGGTAGCCGTAGCGCTCCAGGTCAAGCAGGGTCCGTACGGCCTGCCGAGCCATGGGGTGATTCCGGATGAGCAAAGGAGCTGCCTTCTCTGCGTGCTCCAGTTCGGCCAAGGCGTCGTCGCGTTTGCCGCACCAAAGCAGTCCCCGGGCGTAGTCGAGGTGGTGGTATCCGGCGCGGTTGGCCTGCAGGTCCTTCGGCAGTCGGATCGACTGCCCCCGATTCGCGGCCTGCGGTCCGTCGCCGAGCTCCACAGCGACGGCGACCCCGTAGATGTCGACGTTGGTCTGGTTGGTGCACAGCTCGTAGTAGTCGGTGCGCTGGCGAGCCCCAAGCCGAGTAACCGCCTCGGCCGCGAGGCGGTGTCGCGACCACGCCTCGTCGGTGTCGTTCTTGCTCGCCGCAGCCATCGCGGCCCGTAGCTGAAGCCCTCCCCAGAGGGCCAAAGCCTCCGGTCGACCGGCCGTGTACTCATCCTCGATGCGAGTGCAAGCCGAGTCGATCACGGCGAGCGCATCGTTCCGAGAGCTGTCGGCCCAGAGATTCCGTGCGCGCAGCCAGGTGGCCACCTCCACGTGATACGGATCCCCCGACTTCTCAGCGGCCCAGCGGATGCGGTCAATGGCTATCAGGGAAAGGTCGGCGTAGCCGAGGTCGTAGGCGACCGAGTCCGCGGCCCGGTAGACGAATGCGAGCAATCCGAAAACGGCGCTCCTGTCAGGCTCGGAGAAGAGGTGCGTTGCCGCCTGCAGTTCGGCGAGCAGTGTCGGCAATCCCTCGGCCAGCTCCGCATAACGCGCTTCCCCCCGCAACCAGGAGGCGTGTTCAGTCGCGGTACGCAGTTCGGGCAACGATCGCACCGCCCCATCCCATTCGGGGTCGAGGTCATGGCGTTGCAACTGGCGACGGATCTCAGGGATCGCCGCGTGCCCTCTGTCCTCGGCGGGAGTATCACCTCGATGGGGACGTGCGGTGAGTTCATTGGGATGTACGCGCAGTGCCTTGGCCAAAGTGCCGAACTGTGTGATGGAGTCCAGGAGAAGGCTGTCGTTCTCGATCGCCGATACCCAGGACTGCGCACGATTGACGCGCCGAGCCAACTCGGTCTGCGTGATGCCCAGGCGCTTACGAGCACGTCGCACCCGCGCCCCCACGCTCTCCGCTGCCGGGTCCAAAGAGGCCATGAACTCAAGGTAACCCTCGACAGGGCTCCTGACTCCCCCGCACGCCAAAATATCAACCTCGCTGATTTCCCTGCCGCTTTGCAGCCAGAAATTCACCCTCTACCTGGGGAAATAAACGAAAGGCCCTATCAATCCCAGATTCTCCGTTGTCGACTTCCTCGCCGGGAAAACAGCACCCGGCCATCAAACAGAGTCCGCATGCGTGGGCGATGCGGCGGAGGTGCTCCCAGCAGTCAAAACATTCCGAGCCCAGCAAGGCGCGTCAGGGACCTCTGCGTGCCCAGTTCGGCCGGGATCCCAGACCACTGAACGATCAGGGGCGGTTGGTCGCGAATGGCAACCGGTTCAAATGTTTAGCCATGAAACAGGCCAGCGGGCCGGCGAACAGGTGAGACACCAGCCCGGAGAACTCCTCACGGACCGTGCCGTGCACCGGCAACACCACGTGGGCGGTCTCGGCCAGGTCGTGATCACCGTCGTTGGCCACGGCTATAACAGTTCGCCCATAACCGCGTGCGCGGGTGGCCACCCGCAGAGCATGGCTACGGCTGCGGCCCGGCGTGGCGATTACCAGGGTCGGCATGTCGCGAGGACGCGCCAGGACCTCGACGTGCTCCCACTCCTCCAGATCCTGCCCTGCGGCGAACACCCCGGCGGCCTCGATGAGTTTCGCGGCGGCGAACAGAGCGGTGCCGTAGCCGGGACCGCTGCCGAGGACCATCGTCACCGGTGCGCCGGCGATCCGGTCGGCGAGCTGCTCGCACCGCGAGCGCACTGCCACGGTGGTGGCCTCAACCGCGTCGGCCGCGGCCAGCACCTCCCGGTTGAGCACATCGGCTGTCGATCGGTGGCCGCGTTGTCGGCCCAGTTCGATGGCGGTGAGCAGTAGGCCGAGCAAGCTGGCCTGGTAGGTGCGGATTCCGGGGCAGGGCCGCAGCCCTTCCAGTGGGAGTGTCAAAGCGTGTTCGGTGGCCTGGGTGAGCGGGCTGTGCTCGGTAGCGGTGATGGCCAGGGTGCGGGCGCCGTGCTCAGCGGCTCGCTCAAGCGCCTGGATGAGGCGCCGGTTACCTCCGGAGGCGGAGATCCCGATCACCAGCGCGCCCGAGAGCAACGCGTCATCCTGCTCCCAGGCGGCACCGTACTCCAGCATGCGCAGCGCGCTCAACGGCTCACACGACACTCCCGCCAGCCGATGAAAGGCCATCTGCGCGGCCAGGGCGGCATGGTAGGAATCGCCGCTGCCCACCAGATACACCCGTGAGATCACCGGCAGGCCTTGGCCGACCGGCAGCAGGCCACGGACCTGATCCAATGCCTGAGCGTGCAGAGTGCGCAGGTCATCGGCGAGGGCGTCTGCCTGGCGCAGCATCTCCGCGAGAGTGTAGGAGGGGGTCACCGTGTTCCTCCGCGTCTTCCGCCGTTATCAGCCTGAGCACCGTCTTCTCTCGTTGCCGGCACCAAGGCTCGTCTTCCGCCGCCGTCGTCGCCGAGGGCCGGGCTCACCGCGCTCCCGCACGCACGATGTCCACGTACGCCTTGACCTTGTCGGCGACAATGGCGCTGCCCCAACCGTCGCCTTCCAGGCAGGTGCCGACGAACGCTCCGTCGGCGCCGTCGGGCGAGCCCAGCAGCCGGGCGGCGTTGTCGTGGTTGGTGTGTCCGGCCAGGATGATCGGCAGATCCGGCGCGGCGGCACGCACCGAGGCGATCATCTCCAGCACGCGCGCCTCGTCGGGGTGGCACAGCGACACCGCATCCGCGCCGACCTGCTGGGCCGCCCTGGCGACCTCGGCGACCGTCTTGCCACCGCCGAACCAGGTGTAGTGCATCGACTCCACCTCGGCGATGATCTTCACATCCCAGGCGTTGACCTTCTTGCGGTACTCCATCACCGCCAGCGGGTCGGCTTCGACCATGCCGTGCGTGGTAAGCGTCGCTCCCACGATCGCGCCTGCCCGTACGAAAGTACCGCCGGCGACCTTGGCGACGGCCAGCGACGCCTGCACCGCGTTACGCATCAACTGCACGCCCACCCGGAAGTCGGGGCCGACGGCATCGGCGACCGCACGGGTGATGAGACTGAGCGCGGCGATCCGCGCCGGGTCAGACTCCTCACCAGGGGCGTAGACCCGATCCACCGTCTGAATCAGGCCTCCGTCGGCGCCGCCTTCCTGTAAAGCACGGGCCGAGTCCACCGCCGTACGCAGGATCTGTGGGAAGCTGCCCTCGCGGTGGAACGGGGTGCCCGGCAGCGGCTGCAGATGGATCATGCCCAGCACGACGGGTTCGCGGCCCAACCACTGCGCATCGTCCCTGTCCAGCACACCGGCCTCCCTGGAATGCGAGCGACCGCCCACGCCGCCTGACCTGCGTCAAGATCGATGAAGCGCTTCCACGTTCTCACCTTCTCGCCGATCGCGACAGAGCACGGCTGTGACGATGTCCACAACCGGCCATCCCGGACATGTCAGAGAATATGCATCCGAACACCCAGCCGACGGATCCGCTCCCGATAGCTGTACCGCTCCAGATCCAACAAGGTCCGTACGGCCTGCTGGGCCATCGGATGGTTACGGACGAGTTGGGGAGCCACCTTCTCCGCGTACTCCATTTCGGCCAGGGCGTCGTCGCGTTTGCCACACCAGAGCAGGCCTCGGGCGTGGTCGAGATGGTGGTGTCCGACGCGATTGGCCTGAAGGCCCTTCGGTAGGCGAACCTTCTTTCCCAGAGTCACGGCTCGGGGGCCGTCCCCGAGTTCGACAGCGACGGCGACGCCGTGGATGTCGATGTTGTGCTGGTTGCTGCACAGCTCGTAGTAGTTGGTGCGCTGTCGAGCACCGAGGCGGGTGACCGCCTCGGCTGCGAGGCGGTGTCGTGACCATGCTTCGTCGGCGTCGTTCTTGCGAGCCGCGGTGATCGCGGCCCGTAACTGCAGGCCGCCCCAGACAGCCAGGGCCTCGGGCTTACCTGCGACGTACTCGTCCTCGATGCTCGCGCAGGCCGCGTCAAGTACGGCGAGCGCGTCGTTCCACGAGGTGCTGGCCCACAGGTTTCGTATCCGCAGGTAAGCGGATACAGCACCGTGGTACGGGTCTCCCGAACGTTCTGCAGCCCAGCGGACTCGGCTGGTGGCGATCAGGGAGAGGTCCGCGTACCCAAGATTGTGAGCGACCGAGTTCGCCGTCTGGTAAGCGAAAGCGAGCAGTCCGAACGCCTTACTCCGGTCAGGCTCGGCGTACAGATGGGTAGCCGCCTGGAGTTCGGAGAACAGGGGCGGCAGCGCGTCGGCCAGTTCCCCGTAGCGGGCTTCCAGGCGCAACCAGCAGGCGTGCTCAGTCGCGGCCCGGAGGTCAGGCAGTGACCGTACTTC
>Ga0233377_1001208_pt1 | contig 10037 bp, 8 predicted proteins | sample ElkDunMinimDraft_6_FD_191540 | JGI IMG/M metagenome (GOLD analysis project Ga0233377, IMG submission 191540) | Fecal eukaryotic communites from dung pellets of Tule Elk in California, USA - Elk Dung E36 | ecosystem: Host-associated > Mammals > Digestive system > Large intestine > Fecal | place...
CAGAGCGGCAGCAGCTCGCGTACGTCGACGCCCAGGCGGCCGACGCCCGGGTCAACGTCGAGATCGAGACCGACGAGGGGATGATCCTCAACATCGGTCCGCAACACCCCGCCACCCACGGCACGCTGCGCATCACCGCCAAGCTCGACGGCGAGCAGGTCGTCTGGGCCGACGTCGTGCCCGGTTACATGCACCGTGGCTACGAGAAGCTGACCGAGGTCCGCACCTATCCGCAGGTGACGACGCTGGTCAACCGCATCGACTGGCTGGGCAGCTTCGCCAACGAGGTGCCGTTCATCCTGGCGGCCGAGCAGCTCATGGAGATCGAGGCCCCGCCCCGGGCCCAGGCGATCCGCACGATCCTCTTCGAGATGGCCCGCGTGGCCAACATCGTGCTGTTCCTCGGCGACCTGGGCGTGCAGCTCGGGGCGGTCACGCCGGCGTTCTACGCCTTCCGTGACCGCGAGCACGTGCTCGACCAGATCGAGTCGGTCACGGGCGGCCGCTTCCACCCGAACTTCGACCGCATCGGCGGCTTGAAGGACGACCTGCCCAAGGGCTGGCTGGCCGACACCAAGGCCGTCATGGTCCGCATCCGCGCCTTCTGCGACGAGATCGAGACGCTGCTGTTCGGCAACGAGATCTTCGAGGCCCGCACCCGCGGCGTCGGCGTGGTCCCGGCCGAGGTGGCGCTGTCCTACGGCTTGACGGGCGCCAACCTCCGAGCGTCGGGCATCGACTGGGACCTGCGCCGCGACGGCCGCATCGGCCTCACGCACGATCAGGTCGACTGGAAGGTGTGGACCCACCCGGACGGCGACAGCTTCGCCCGGTGCTGGGTGCGCCTGCAGGAGACCCGCGAGGCCACGCTGATCATCGACCAGCTCTGCGACGGCCTGCCCGGCGGGCCGATCATGGCCAAGGTGCCCCGCATCATCAAGGTCCCGGCGGGCGAGGCCTACGTGGCCACCGAGAACCCGCTCGGCGTCATGGGCTACTACCTCGTCAGCAAAGGCGACCTGGGCCCGTTCCGCACCAAGATCCGGTCGGCGAGCTTCTCGAACGTGTCGATCGTCCCGTGGCTGCTCAAGGGCGTCTACGTGCCGGACATCATCACGATCCTGGCCAGCCTCTACTTCATCCTGGGGGACATCGACAGGTGACTGCCTCCGCGCTCGCCATCGAGTTGGCCTACTGGCAGCAGACCACCCTCCGCACCCTCGGGGTGCTGGTGGCCGTGCTGCTGCCCGCCGGCACGCTGGTCTACGTCTTCCTCTTCAAGATGATGAGCTTCATGCAGAGCCGGCTCGGCCCCATGGAGGCCGGCCCGTACGGCTCGATGCAGCTGCTGGCCGAGGTCGGCAAGTGGATCCAGAAAGAGGACATCGTCCCCTGGAGGGCCGACCGCAAGCTGTTCGCGATGGCGCCGTACATCGTGGTGGCGTCGGTGTTCCTGGTGCTGGCGGGCGTGCCGTTCGGTCCGGATGCCTGGTTCACCAACCTCGACGTCGGCATCTTCTACATCCTCGCCGTGTCGTCGATCTCCGTGCTCGGCATCCTCATCGCCGGCTGGAGCTCGGCCAACAAGTACTCGCTGCTCGGCGGCCTGCGTGCCGCGGGTCAGCTCATCGCCTACGAGCTGCCGATGGTGCTGGCGGTCGTCGGCGTGGTCATCCAGGCCGGCACGCTCAACATGCAGGGCATCGTCGCCGCCCAGGCCGAGGGCGAGATCTTCGGCAACGGGCTCATCGGCAACCCGTTCATCTTCACCCAGTGCATCGGGTTCTTCATCTTCCTCGTGGCCATGCAGGCCGAGCTGACGCAGACCCCGTTCGACATGCCGATCGCCGAGTCCGAGCTCGTGTCGGGCTACATGACCGAGTACTCGGGCATGCGCTTCCTGCTCTTCTTCATCGCCGAGTTCGCGAGCGCCGGTGCGTTCGCGGCGGTGGCGGCCACCCTGTTCCTCGGTGGCTGGGCGCTGCCGGGCGTCGACCTGGACGCCAACTACATGAACGTCGTCGGCCCCATCGTGGTGCTGGTCAAGATCATGTTCATCTCGTTCCTGGTCTTCTGGGTGCGCTTCACGTATCCGCGGTTCCGTGAGGACCAGCTCCAGCAGCTGGCGTGGAAGATCCTCATCCCGCTGTCGCTGGTGAACATCCTGGCGACCATGGCTCTGAAGGTGGCCTTCTGATGCCGAAGACTCCCGGCCTGGTCAAGGGCCTCGGCGTGACGCTGAAGACGATGGGCAAGACGATGTTCCCCGCCCGGGGCATCAAGACGCTCATCCCGGCGCCGTCGAAGGGCGCCGCGACCGTGCAGTACCCCCACGAGAAGGAGGCGCCGGCGTCCCGTTCGCGCGGCGTCATCGCTCTCAAGGAAGAGAACTGCACGGTCTGCATGCTGTGCGCCCGCAGCTGCCCCGACTGGTGCATCTACATCGAGGGCCACAAGGACACGGCCCCGCCCCGCCGCCCTGGCGGCAAGCCCCGAACGGTCAGCAAGCTCGACCGCTTCGACATCGACTACGCGCTCTGCATGTACTGCGGCATCTGCGTCGAGGTCTGCCCGTTCGACGCCCTGTTCTGGAGCCCCGAGTACGAGTACTCGGAGCTCCGCCTCGCCGACCTGCTCCACGACAAGGAGCGGCTGGGCGAGTGGATGGAGACCGTGCCCGACTTCGAGCCCTACGAGGCCGGGTCGGAGCAGAAGGTCCGCAAGGTGCCCCGATGATCGCCGCCCAGGTCGCGCAGAACATCTTCTTCTACGTCATCGCCGCGGTGATGGTCGGTGCCGCGATCGTGGTGGTGACCAACCGCAACATCGTGCGCTCGGCCCTCGCCCTCATCGTGGTGTTCGCCGGCGTGGCGGCGCAGTTCATCATCCTGGCCGCCGAGTTCGTGGCGGTCACGCAGGTGCTCGTCTACATCGGGGCGATCATGGTCCTGGTGCTGTTCGGCATCATGCTGACCCGGTCGAAGATCGGGCGCGACCCGGACTCGACCAACGAGCACTGGTGGGTCGGCGTCATCACGGCGCTGCTGCTGCTCGGCGTCATGGGCTACGCCACCATCGACTACTTCGGCGACGACCCGCTGCCGGCCGAGCGCCAGATCGCCGAGGTCAACGGCAGCAACACCGCCACGGTGAGCGACGCCATCTTCGGCCAGTACCTCGTCCCGTTCGAGATCATCTCGGTGCTGCTGCTGGCCGCACTGGTCGGTGCCATCGTCATCGCCCGAAAGGACCGGTGAGCCCGATGGACGACCTGCTGGTCAACCAGTTCCTGTTGCTCGGGGCGATCCTCTTCTGCATCGGCGTCTACGGCGTCATCGCCCGCAAGAACACCGTGCTGGTGCTGATGTCGATCGAGTTGATCCTCAACGCGGTCAACATCAACATGCTGACCTTCGGCGCCATGCACGGAGACATCACCGGCTCCGTCTTCGCGCTGTTCATCATCGCCGTGGCCGCCGCCGAGGTCGGCGTGGGCCTGGCGATGGTGCTGATCATCTACCGCAACCGGTCGAGCGTCGACCTCGACGACGTCGACTCGATGAGGGGCTAGTAGTGCAACCTCCCGGCACCCACGACCATGCCTCGCCGGCCATCGGCGCCGCTCGCGGCGTCCTCGTCCTCGACGCACTTCGGTGCGCTTTCGTCCTGCGTCCTTGCGAGCGCCACCGAGTGACTCGCCGATCCACGGCCGCGGGTGCCGGGAGGCTGCACTGATGCTCGAGAACGCCTGGATCATCCCGCTCATCCCCGCGGCGTCGTTCTTCATCATCCTCGCCGTCGGCAAGCACCTGCCCCGCAAGGGCAGCGAGGTCGGCATCGCCGCGGTCGGCATCGCCTTCGTGCTGGCGCTCGCCACCAACGTGCAGTGGTTCCAGCACGTCGACGATGCGGGGCACGAGTCCGAGACCCACACCGAGGAAGAAGCCCCCGCCAGCGGCGAGGACGAGCACAGCCTCGGCGCCGTCACAGTCGACGGTGAGATCGCTGCTCCCGCGGTCGCCGCCGCCCCGGCCGAGGCAGAGGGCGAGGAGCACGCCACCGTGGAGCCCGTCGAGCGGAGCTGGACCTGGTTCGAGAACGGCGGGGTGAAGTTCGACGTCGGCATGCTGCTCGACGGGCCCGCCGTGATGATGCTCTTCGTCGTCACGATCGTCTCGCTGCTGGTGCACGTCTACTCGACCGACTACGTCGCCGGCGATCGCCGCTACACGCACTTCTTCGCCTTCCTGTCGCTGTTCACGGCGTCGATGCTCGGCCTGATCATGGCCAAGACGACCCTGCAGCTCATCGTCTGCTGGGAGCTCGTGGGCGTCTGCTCGTTCGCCCTGATCGGCCACTGGTGGGAGGAGAAACCCAACAGCGACGCCGCGCTCAAGGCGTTCATCACCAACCGCGTGGGCGACGTGGGCCTGCTCGTCGGCATGATCACGCTGTTCTGGGCGGCGGGGGGCACGTTCGACATCCTCGAGATCAACACGCTGGCCCTCGACGGCACGATCAGCCAGACCGCCCTCACGGTCGCCGCGTGCGCGCTGATCGCCGCGGTGATGTCCAAGTCGGGCCAGTTCATCCTGCACACCTGGCTGCCCGACGCCATGGCCGGCCCCACGCCGGTGTCGGCCCTCATCCACGCCGCCACCATGGTCGTGGCCGGCATCTACATGGTGGGGCGCCTGTACGGGGTGTTCTTCGAGGGCCTCCACATCGGCACCTCGAGCATCAACCCGCTGGCGGTCGTGGGTGGCATCACCGTTCTGGGCGGCGCCGGGCTGGCGTTCGTGCAGAACGACATCAAGAAGGTCCTCGCCTACTCGACGGTGTCGCAGCTCGGCTACATGGTCATGGCGCTCGGCATCGGCGCCTGGACCGCAGCCTTCTTCCACCTGTTCACCCACGCCTTCTTCAAGGCCTGCCTGTTCCTCGGCTCGGGCTCGGTGAGCCACGCCGTGCACAGCTTCGACATGCGCAAGGACATGGGCGGGCTGCGGAAGTACATGCCGCACACGTTCAAGACGTTCATGATCGCCACGGCCGCGCTCATCGGCATCTTCCCGTTCGCCGGCTTCTGGTCGAAGGACGAGATCCTGGCCGGCGCGTCCCAGCTCGGCGGCGAGGGCCACTACACGGCCTTCATGATCATCGGCATCCTCGGCGCGGTGATGACCGCGGCCTACATGACCCGGGTCATCTACCTCACGTTCTACGGCGAATACCGCGGTCACGGCCACCCGCACGAGTCGGGCCCGCGCATCACGGTGCCGCTGTGGATCCTGGCGGTGCTCGGCGCCGTGGTCGGCTTCGTGAACATCCCGGCGGCGCTCGCCCCGGACGCGTACGAGCTGCGCTTCGAGCACTTCTACGAGCCGAAGGGCGCCTACTTCCCGGTGGCGGACTTCTCCCACCCGGAGTTCTCGCTGGCGATCGCGCTGGGCGCCACGGCCATCGGGCTCATCGGCATCGGCGCCGCCGTCCTGTGGTTCTGGCGGGGCATGGGCCCCCACGGCATCACCCAGCGCAACGCCGTCGCCCGCGCCGGCTACACGCTGCTCGAGAACAAGTACTACTTCGACCGCCTCTACACCGACGTCATCGCCGGGGGCGTCAAGGGCCCGATCGCCCGCGGCGTCTACTGGATCAACCAGAACGTCATCGACGGCGTGGTCAACGGCGCCGGTCGCATCTCGACCGTGGTCGGAGGCTTCGTCTACAAGCGCATCGACCAGCAGGTGGTCGACGGCGCGGTCAACTCCTCGGCCACGGCTGCCAACAGCTTCGGCCAGGCCTTCCGCCAACTCACGTCCGGCAAGGTGCAGCAGTACGGCGCGCTCCTCTTCGGGGCCGCCGCGGTGTTCGCCGGCGCCATCATCCTCTTCGTCTGACGGCTACCGCCAAGGTTCACGGATCACATGGACAACAACCAGTTCCTGACCGATTGGGGTCTGACGCTCATGGTGTTCCTGCCGCTGGCAGGGGCGCTCGTGATGATGCTCATCCCCCGTTCCGAAGAAGCGGCCCACAAGTGGGTGGCGCTGGCGGTGGCGGTGGCCACGGCCGGCGTCGGGGTGGCCGTCCTCGCCGACTTCGACTACGGCGCGACCGACACCCTGCAGTTCGCGGTGAACAGGTCGTGGATCGACGTGATCAACAGCCGCTATGCCATCGGCATCGACGGGCTGTCCGTCCCGCTGATCGCGTTGACGCTCCTGATCACGCCGCTGTGCATCATCTACTCGTGGAACCACTTCCCCGAGCCGCGCAACCCCAAGGCGTTCCTCATCCTGCTGCTCGTGCTGCACACGGGCATGCTCGGCACCTTCGTGGCGCAGGACCTGATCCTGTTCTTCGTGTTCTTCGAGGTCGTCCTGCTGCCGATGTACTTCCTCATCGGCGTCTGGGGCGGCGAGCAGCGCCAGTACGCGTCGATCAAGTTCTTCCTGTTCACGCTGTTCGGCTCGGCGCTCATGCTGGTCAGCTTCCTGGCGCTGTTCTTCGTGACCGGCGGCGAGACCTTCATCATCCCCGAGCTGGCCGCAGCCGTCGTCGAGTCCGACATCACCCGGTGGACCGGGCTGCTGATCTTCGGCGGCATGTTCCTCGGGTTCGGCATCAAGGTGCCGATGTTCCCCTTCCACACCTGGCTGCCCGACGCCCACACCCAGGCCCCGACGGTCGGTTCCGTGATCCTGGCCGCGGTGCTGCTGAAGCTCGGCACCTACGGCTTCGTGCGGGTGGCGCTGCCGATCCTGCCGGAGGCGGCCATCGAGTGGGCGCCGATCATCGGTGGGCTGGCGGTCGTCGGCATCATCTACGGCGCCCTGGCCTGCCTGGCCCAGACCGACATGAAGCGCCTGATCGCGTTCTCGTCGGTGTCGCACATGGGCTTCACCATGCTGGGCATCTCGACGCTGACCGACTTCGGCCTGAACGCCGCGGTCATGGGCATGGTCGCCCACGGCCTGATCACCGGCATGCTGTTCTTCGTCGCCGGTTCGGTGAAGGACCGCTACCACACGCTCGAGATCAAGCGCCTGGGTGGCATCCTGCTCAAGGCGCCCCGCCTCGGCTGGATCCTCGGGTTCTCGGCCATGGCCTCGCTCGGCCTTCCCGGCCTGGCCGGGTTCTGGGGCGAGTTCCCCGCCATCCTCGCCACCTACCAGCCGTCCGCCGGTCTGAACGAGGGCCTGTTCCGCGTCTACATGGTGGTCGCCGCCATCGGCACGGTGTTCGCCGCCGGGTACCTGCTCTGGCTCTACCAGCGCACGGCCTTCGGCACGCCGACCGAGGAGTTCGCGGACGAGGACATCCCCGACGTGTCGGTCCCCGAGTGGATCGCGTGGGTGCCGATGCTCGCCCTCATCCTCGCCATCGGCATCTTCCCCAACATCGTGTTCGGGGTGACCGACGACCAGATGACCTCGGTCGCCGAGTCGATCGCCGCCGCGGTCGGAGACTGATCGATCGTGACCGTCCTCGCCTCCGTCAGCACCCTCAGCTCGGTCGCCCAGGCGGCCCAGGACGACTTCGCCCGTCCCGCTGTCGACTGGCACGCCCTCGCCCCCGACCTGGTCGTGGTCGGCGTCCTGTGCCTGGTGCTGGTGGCCGACCTCTTCCTGCCGGACGACCGCAAGGCGCTCCTGCCCTCCCTCGCCGGCCTCGGCCTGCTGGGCGCCCTCATCCCGGTGCTCACGCTGGCCGTCGACGGCGCGGACCGCACGATGTTCGGCGGCGCCTACGCGGTGGACAACTTCGCGCTGGTGCTCAAGGCGCTGTTCCTGGTCGCCGGCTACATCGTCGTGCTCCAGTCGACGAACTACATCGCCGAGGGCGACTACGCCGAGGGCGAGTACTACTTCCTGCTGCTGGCATCGATCCTCGGCATGACGATCATGGCGTCGGCCCGCGACCTGATCACGATCTTCGTGGCGCTCGAGCTGCTGTCGATCCCCGCCTACCTGCTCGCCGGGTGGCGCAAGCGCGACCCCAAGGGCAACGAGGCCGGCGTCAAGTACTACCTGATGGGCGTGTTCGCCACGGGCATCCTGCTGTACGGCATGTCGCTGGTCTACGGCGTGGCGGGCACCACCCAGCTGGCCGGCATCAACGAAGCCCTGACCACCGGCGAGTCGGTGCCGCTGATCAGCCTCGCCCTGGTGCTGATCATCGGCGGGTTCGCCTTCAAGGTGTCGGCGGTCCCGTTCCACACGTGGGCGCCCGACACCTACGAGGGCGCACCGACGCCGATCACCGCGTTCCTGTCGGTGTCGTCGAAGGCGGCCGGCTTCGTGGCGCTGCTGCAGCTGATCGTCATCGGCTTCGCCGGGCAGACCGACGTCGTGCGCCCGCTCGTCTGGGTGCTCGCCGTGCTGTCGATGACCGTCGGCAACCTGGTCGCTCTGCGCCAGACGAACCTGGTGCGCATGCTGGCCTACTCCGGCATCTCGCAGGCCGGGTTCATCCTGGCGCCGCTGGCGGTCGTGGGGCAGATCGGCGATTCGACGGTCACCTCGGTCGTCACCTACCTGCTCATCTACTCGGCCATGAACCTCGGCGCCTTCACGGTCGTGATGGCCGTGGCCCGCAAGACCGGCAGCGCGGAGATCACGAGCTTCGGCGGCCTCATCAACTACGCGCCCTCGCTGGCCGTGCTGATGACGGTCTTCATGTTCGCCCTCGCAGGCATCCCGCCGCTGGCGGGCTGGCTGGCGAAGTTCGTGGCGTTCCGGGCCGTCATCGACGCCGACACGCCGTGGGCCTACACGCTCGCGGTCGTCATGGCGGTCAACACGGTCGTCTCGCTCGCCTACTACGCCAACGTCGCCCGGGAGATGTGGATGAACCCGGCGCCCGACGGTGACGAGGCGCCCGTGCGTGTGCCGGTGTCGCTGACCGCGGCGCTGACGATCACCGGCGTGCTCACCATCGCCTTCGGTGTCACCCAGTGGGCGACCGAACTGGGCGACATGGCCAACTTCGTGGCCAGCGCCACGCCCTGACGTCTACGGGAGCACCAGCCCGGCCAGGCCGACCAGGGCGTCCTGGTCGGCGACCGGTACGCCGAAGGGCGGATCGGACGTGACGAACAACGCGGTGCCGTCGCCGGTGCGCACGATCAGCTCGATCCTCTGGTCGCCGAAGCTCGCGTCGACGAACGCCTCGTCGCCCACGTCGGCGACGTGCGTGACGTCGGCCGGGTCGCGGGTGCTCACGAACTCGTCGTACAGGTCGATGCCGTCGGGGGCGGTGCCGGTCGACACCGAGTAGACGTGCGGGTCCTGCTCGCCGTCGACGGCGACGTCGAACGTGCAGCCCTCGATCGCGTAGTCGAACTCGGTGCCGTCCCCGCGGCCGAAGACCGGCGCGCCGCGACGTTCGCCGGTGTCGACGATCTCGCCGATCACCTCGGCGACCTCCGCCTCGTCGAGGCCCGCGCACGGACCGCCGCCAGCGCCCTCTGTCGTGCTGTCGCTGTCGGCCGCCGCCGTGGTGGTCGTGTCGTCAGCCGCGCCGTCTGACGAGGTGTCGGCGGACGAGGCGTCGTCGTCGTCAGCGCCGCAGGAGACGAGGGCCAGCGTGAGCGCGGACCCCAGCGCGGCGGCGATCGTGTGCGCACGTGGACGATGGTTGCCCGACATCGCGCCGACGCTACTGCCGTGGCAGATGCCCATCGGGCGGTGCCGCGAGGTTGCGACGGAACCTGCGACCGGTCGCGTCGCCGGACGACCGGACATGTCGCAAGAACGGTCGAACGAACGCGCGCCGCATCGAGGACGGACTACTCGCCGGCTCGTGCTGCGATGCTTGTGGGCACCATGCACCCCATCGCCGCCGACATCCACCGCCACGGGGCGCTGCCGTTCGAACGAGTGGTGGAGCGGGCGCTCTACGACCACGAGGGCGGGTTCTACGAAGCCGGGGGCCGCGCCGGCGGGCGGCACGGCGACTTCCTGACGAGCCCCGAGGTCGGCGGGTTGTTCGGCGCGGTGGTGGCCCGGGCGCTCGACACGTGGTGGCGCGAG
>Ga0233377_1001209_pt1 | contig 10035 bp, 15 predicted proteins | sample ElkDunMinimDraft_6_FD_191540 | JGI IMG/M metagenome (GOLD analysis project Ga0233377, IMG submission 191540) | Fecal eukaryotic communites from dung pellets of Tule Elk in California, USA - Elk Dung E36 | ecosystem: Host-associated > Mammals > Digestive system > Large intestine > Fecal | place...
GCTTCGCGCGTGATGGAACTCGAGGGGCGCGGCTTCACCCTCGGCGTGCTGGTGCAGGCCAATTTCGGCAATGCCGGCGATCTCGTCCTGCCCGATGGGCGCCGGCCGGTGCCGGGGCTTGCTGCAGCGCCGCCGACGCCGGAGCGGGGCTCGATCATCATCATCCTGGCGACCGACCTGCCGCTGGAGAGCCGTCAGCTCGCGCGTATCGCGCGGCGCTGCGGGGCGGGGCTGGCGCGGCTCGGAGCTTTCTGGGGCAATGGCAGCGGCGACATCGCCGTCGCCTTCTCGACGAAAGGCCGCATCGCCCATCACGAGAGCGCCGGCATCGTGCCGCTCGAGGTCCTCAACGAGAACCGGATCGACCTGCCGTTCCGCGCCGCAGCCGAGGCGACGCAGGAGGCGGTACTCAATGCGATGCTCGCTGCACCCGGCACGCGCGGCCGCGACGGGCATTACCGACCCTCGCTGGCCGACCATCTGCGATCGCATGGGCCGGAAGAGGACCACCTATTCCGCCATGAGGCGAACTGATAGCCTCGTCGAATCGGCCCCTCGGACATAGCTGCATCGTGAATCCAAAGGCCTATGGCGGTTCCGTCGCCGCGCTCGGCGCGATCGTCACGGGCGCCCTGATCCTGCAGGTCGCCGGCACGATCGTGAACACGGTCGTGCCGCTGCGCATGGCCGTTGCGAACCAGCCGCCGCTGCTGATCGGCCTCGTCGCCTCGGCCTATTCGCTCGGCTTCCTGATCGGCTGCTTCGCCGTTCCCTCCCATGTGCGCCGGATCGGCCATATCCGCGGCTTTGCCGTCTTCGCGGCGCTCCAGGCGATCGCGACCCTGAGTTTCCCGCTTTTGTCCGAGGAATGGTGGGGTGTTCCGCGGCTCGTCATGGGCTTGTCAGCTGCCGGCCACGGAATCTGCATCGAGAGTTGGATTAGCGGGCAGGCCAGTGGTGCGCAGCGGGGTCGCATCTTCGGTATCTACCAGATCCTCAACCGCGTCGCGCTGATCAGCTCGCAGGTCGGTGTCGGCTACGTCGCCATCCAGACGCATGACGTCTTCCTCTATGCTAGCATGGCGTTCTCCCTCGCCCTGGTCCCGGTCGCCTTGACGCGGGCTCGCGGGCCGGAGTCCAGCGACGTCGTCTCCGTCGGCCTGCGGACGCTCTGGCGGCAGGCGCCGGCGGCCGTGGTCGGCTGCCTCTATGTCGGGCTGACCAGCGGCCCGCTGATCAGCGTGATGCCTGCCTATGGCATTCTCTCCGGGCTCGACCAGCGTGCCACGATCCTGCTGACGGCCAGCGTCCAGGTCGGGGCGCTGCTGCTGCAATGGCCGATGAGCCTGCTGGCGGACCGCGTCGCCAGCCGCCTGATCATGCTGATCGCGGTCAGCACCGTCGCCGTGACGGCGACCCTGCTGATGGTGCTCCTGAGGCTCGATGTGGGTCATAGCCAGATCTGGCTGTTCGGGCTGTTCGCACTGATCGGCGGCTGCAGCTCGCCGCTCTATACGGTGGCCGTCACGCATGCCTATTTCCGGATCGGGCGTGACCAGGCCGTCGGACTCTCGGCCCGGTTGCTGTTCCTGTGGGGCACGGGCTCGGCGATCGGACCGCTCGCCGCGACGCTCCTGATGCAGATCGCGGGTCCGCAGGGCATGCTGGTTTACCTGATCGGGCTGTCGGTCGCGGTCGCGATCTACGTCGCGCTGCGCATCTCGCGGCACCCCTCGCCGACTTTCGTCGAGAGCGAGCGCGCCGGAGCCGGGCCGACGATGCCCGACATCGAGATCACCAAGCGCTGAGGCGACCGCAGGCCTGCCGCCGCCGGTCTCGTCGCCACGTGCATTTGCCTGCCAGGCAAGTGCGTGCCAGACAAGCCGGGCTTCGAGGAGGCGGGACCATCCGCCAGGGCGGGTCGGGCACCTCGCATGAGAGCGCCAACGCACCGTTGAAGGTCACGAAACCGCCGCCGGACGAGGACAGCCGGAGACAGGCGCGCGTCGCCAGGTGCGGCGCCGATAGCGGCAGGTTGCGCTCTCAGCCTGCGTCTTGGTTGCGGGTGGCGAGATCCTCGACATAGCGCAGGCGGTTCTCGGCCGTGTTGAGCCGGCCGCGCGCTGCCAGCCAAGCCAGAAAGGGCTTGGGCTTGATCGTCACGATCTGCAGGGCCCGGCCTTTTGCGAGCCATGCGTTCACTACCGAAACGGCGTGGCGATGCCAGACCTCGTAGTCCGACGGCATCTCGTCCCGGTCATGAGCCAGTGCCCAGAGCTGAGGGAAGTCTTCGGCCTCATACCACGGCATCGCGACAGTGTACGCCTCGACGGACGGTTTCACGCAGCGGCCGATCTGCCGCGCGGAGTGGCGGCGAGCGAGACATGGACGTTCCAAGGAAGGCATCGCCGATCGGGAAAGTCAACGAGACCTTGCGTCATATCCGGCTCGACTGATCTGACGCTCCGGAGCGTCTGCACATCGTCTCGTTTCTTGGGCCCAAGGTGAAGAAGACCCTGCCCGATGGAGACGTGGTGGAGACGACGCCCAACCACCGTGTGACCCGCACGGTCTGGGCCTATTACCCGCAGGTCCGGCGGCCGGGCAAGAAGCCCTGAACCCACGCTCATGCGGTCGCTGGCGCAGGTTCTGGAACCAGCAGCGCCAAAGCCTTCGCTGACCGGTGCGGTGCTGAGAGCCACAACCCTCCGCATCACGCTCTATCGCGATCAGGAGGGGCGATGATGATGAGGGTAGAGAGTTGGCTGGAACCCTTCAGCCAAAGCCCGGGAGGAACTGCCAAACCCGGTCAGCCCCGAGGGGCTGTATCGTTGGTAGCGGGAGAGCGTTCCGCACCATACCCCCACGCTGAGAACGTTGTGCTTTTCGGCCGTTTCGCGGCGTAAGTGGCGGGCGCGCTGCTGCTCCTATATGATGGGGGACCGAGAGGATGGACCGATGCTCGACCCCGCGATGATTGATGCGCTCGCGCATGCGCTCAAGCCAATACCTGCGATCGTGAGGCCCGCTGCCGAATTCGGTGAGAGCATCGAGCGTTTCAGGCAACGGGCGCTGAAGCAGATCGCTGATGGAGAAGCTGATCTATCGGCGTGGATTGCCGAAGGCGAAGTCGTTGAGAAAGAGCTTTCCGCGCGCCTTGGGTCGGCTCAGGCCGTCAAAGAACTGAGCGCCGATGCGATCCGCGACTATCTCGACCGTGTGATTGAGACGGCTGACGCACGCAATGCAGCCAACGCGGCAGAGTTCGACCAGATGGCAGCTTCGTTCAAGCGCCAGATCAAGCAGGCCGCGGCGATCGGGAAACGCGAGCGCGACATGGTTCGGACTATTGCCGACGCCGCTATGTCTCTGATGCAGCGGGAGTTGGAGGAGCGGGGCGACTTCGCATTGTTCCTGCGCTCGTGGCGCGCGCGGTTCAGCGACGGCCGCCACGCATCTCCCAGCTTCACCGATCCCAAGGCGCTGCGGCGCCATCTGGAAGCAGCGCTTGCATCGTGAGCATCGCGCTCTCCTATTCGGACGACTTCCTCAAGCGACTGAAGAAGCTTCCGCCGAACCGACAGGAAGCCGTGATTAGAGCACTCGAGTTGTTCATCGAGGAGCCTCGGCTCGGCCGTTTGCGGTTCCGGGCGCTCAGGGGACATCCGGGGCATTTTATCATCAATGCTGCGCGGGGCGACCGCATAATCATCGAGCGCATCGCCACGGACGCCTACCTCGCTCTCGATGTCGGGACGCACGACGTCTATCGAGTTTGGGATCGCTAAGCGGACCCGAACCGGCGCCAGAAACGCAAAAAGCGCCCCGCGCGGCACGGAGCCGGCGGGGCGCAAAAGCAGACACTCTTGGGAAGCCTGATTTTGTCGGGCGACTGTCACAGTGGTCCCAATTCCTGTCACGTTGGCCCCGAAACCTGTCACGCAACGGGGCGGAACGTGTCACGCGGGCTCGAATATCTGTCACTGCGAGCGCAAAAGGTGTCACGCCGACGCGTGAACGTTTCACGCCGCGCGTGAGAGCGCACCACCGGCTGATGCGCTCGGGGCGGACCCGCTCGCAGTCCTGGCGGTGCTGTGACGTGGCGCCACTCCTTCGCGGGCTTGTGGACGCGGCAGGTGATGCTCCGGACGACCCGCTCGTTACGATGAAGCTGGCCGTGCTGCGGTTGTGGTGCTCATGGACGCGTCAGAGGGCGATCGTTCCCCAGCGAAAGTAATAAACCGTCTTGCGTATTTGGGGACTTTCCGCCCCAAATGCCGGAAGCGCGCGGCTATGGGGAAGACGCAAGTGGATTGGCCAGCCTGGGCTAGGGTGAAGGTTCCCACACTCAAGCAATTGGGCACGAACAGTGCCCTAGATCCTCTGATCTACACGTTCCTGGGCAGCGGCACGATAACGGTGCTTGCGGCGTTTTTTCAACGCGAAACGTTTTTGCATGTGATGTTAGTCATCGACTGCCTTTTGGTGCTCTCGCTGATTGCCGCCTACTTCATGTTCGCCTTCCGGGATCCGGACAGATTAGCGCCGCCTTCTCATCAGCGATACATGGCGAAGCTGCTGTTAGATGAGCGTCGCACATCTGGAATGATTATAGACGGAACTATTACTAGTAATACACAGCGGCCAGATCATAAGGCGCTTGAGCATGGTTGACGCAATGAAGACGTATATCCTTTGTGTTTCGGCAATGACGGGAGACGTTGGGCGGTACGATCGTTTGAATTTCTGGCTGCAAAATAGTGTCTTAGTAGCGGGTTATTGGAATTACATTCCATATGTTTATGGAATAAAATGCTACATCTCAGCAACAGATCTCACTCAAAATCTAAAACCTGTTTTGGGTCCGGGATTTATCGTGGCCGAGATTAATGCCTATAATCTGGATGGTCAGCTTCAACAGGAGGCGTGGCCTTGGTTCTATACGCCACCTGTTCCCCGGACGGCGGGATTGGCCGGCATGGTGGGCCAGAGCGCGCCCAACGCGCTGTCTCAATTGGGCAGAATGTACGACCAAGGCGATCAGAAATAGTTCTGCAAATGCAGTTTGGGGGGACGATGAACACAGAAGCCTTTAATTTTTTCCTTGTCGAGATTTTTGCATTACTTCAGAGAAAGTTTCCCGTTCGTGAGTTGATTGACCTCGACGAGCTAGTTGAGAAATATCGCGAGAATGGCGGGACCGAACAGGGCGACGTTGAGCAGATTGCCGAGGAAACGGTGACTTGGCTTAATGACGAGGGATACATCCGCCATTCGCAGTTTCATTACGTTCTTACGGAAAAAGGGCTCGCGCTGCTCAAGGTGAGACCCTTGGAAGGCATCGACGGCAAAACGATCGGAGACAAGGTTCGTGAAGTGGCCAGCGACACCGCTAAGGAGGGGCGCAACGCCGCCATCGCTGCCGTGGTCGGCGAAATAATAAGCACCTTTATGAAATCCATCGTGAAGTGATCAGTCGGAGGCGCCCGGCTGCTTCATTGCTGTCGGGTGCCTAACAATGCGCGCGTTTGGTCGCCCGACGCGCGGCGCACTCCATCTTCCGCTCCGGCGGTGGCGCATCGGCGGACCGCTGCTCCGGTACGCCGAGGTCACGGGCGGTCTGCTTGATCCTGCCAGACTTGCGCCCCGATCCCTTCGGGTTTCGTTCCGACGTTGATTTCGCGCCAACTTGGCGCGAAATCTCGGGAGACGGCGCCTCGACCTGCTTCCGCGCCTCGACCATCCCGACGCGCCGGGCGATAAGCTCGGCGCGCTCGATCGCGCCGATCTCGCGGCGCTTAAGGTTCGCGTCTGAACCACTTGGCGAAATCGACGCGAGCACGATCGATATGGATAAGGCCAAATCCATTCCAGATCTGCTGTTCTAGCTCGCGGAACGTGTTCTCAGCGCTGGCGCGGCTCGTGAGCATCACGGGCCCGATCTCGACGGATGCATTTAAGTGACCGAGACGCCGGCCATCAAACGCGGACGCGTCACCGTGGTGCAACATCTCGACATCGATCTCAATCGGGACATCCGGCCGGCCAGCCTCGCGCCGGAGCCAATCGGCCATGACCACGACCTGCGCGGCCTGACGTGTGAACTCTTGGGGGAAGTGAAGCTGCGCTAAGCGAGCGCGGCTTTCGCCGCTGCTCGTGCCTATGACGCTGATTGTGCCGTCTTGCAGCACCGTCCAGTCGCTGGGGCCTTCGTCAACCGCTTGGTACCCCTGAGCACGGGGAGCCCAACCTTCAGAGGGCTGTCCTCCACCAAAGGGCAGTCTCCAATCTTGTCCAAAGGCACTTGCTGCTAGGCGACTTCGTGGAAGGATTGATCCAAGATCGCCGTGCGTGAGGTCCAATGGCTGGTGCGTGATAGCGGTAAAGCGCACAAAGAGTTCAGCAGGGAAGGAAACTGAATTCTCAGCGTGCAATCCGACAGTGAGGTTCGGACCAAGCTTAGCTGCCAGCGCCGCGCGCTCCCGCGCTCTGATCGCGTCCAGTCTCTCTCGCCTCGTGCGCGCATCCCAAAATACTGATTGCAGGTCGCGCATCGTCATGGGTTCACACGACGTGCCGCGCCGGACATAGGCGAGCGGCGGGCGCCCGATCCCATGCGGCGCGAGATCGGAAGCTGGGACGGCGATCATCACCGCGCCGGTATCCTCTGTTCCCGGATCGACGATAGCCTTGACCAGCAACCCACCGATCGGGGGATCGATCAGGGAACGGAGTGCCTGTTCGAACTGCTCGGCGAACTTCCCGCAGCGAGGAAGCGGAGCCGGGCCGGCCGCGCGGCGCGGGCGGTCCTGCGTTTCTGCGATCCCGATAATCAGCCGGCCGCCGTAAGCGTTGGCGAGTGCGACTACCTCGGCGGCCAGTTCGTCTCGGGTGAAGTCAGTCATCACATCGCGGTCGCCATACCAAGGGTGTTGCTTCCCGTTTTTCTCTGGCAGCAGGCCCTTGAATTCGAGCATCGCATCTTCGGCGGTGCCGCTGGCAGCAAGAGCCGTGATGTCGTCCCACGTGATCTCGTCGAGCGGCTTCGTCCTGATCTCGGTCACGGCTTCAACCCGAGAAAGGCTTCGACCGGCGCGCGCCAGATCGGCGCGGAGAAGCCACGGCTGAGGTGCGGGATCGCGGTCGCCAACGCGGTCCCTGAGGGGGTGTCGTACCGGCCGACATGCCGTTGTGTCCCGGCCAGATCGACGTCCTCACCGGGACCGCGATCGAAATCCGGCATGGCGTCCCACAGGCCTTTGCCCGTCGCAAGGACATGGGTCGGGTCGATCTGGCGCAGCACCATCTTGAATGGAGCCGCTGAGGCTTGGAATTGCGCCCATGTGGGGCGGTTGCGCAGGTCGCCGACGTTGACCTGCACGAAGTTGTAGAAGGCGATGTCTTCGAGGTCGGAGGCCTTGTCGATCTCCCATCTCTCCTTCCCGGTGACCAGCCGGGCGGCGGTCGTGAGATAGCGGACCGCCCATCCACCAGATTTCCATTCTGCGACGACACGGCTGGTCGAATTGGCGTCCGGCTCGCGGCTTTCGTCGCCGCCGTAATGGCTTTCACCCAGAAGGAGCAGTCGAACCGGCCTGTCGCGATAGCGCGACCCAACCCATGGCTGAAAAACTATCATCGCTGCTCCTTGCCCAACGTGAACCAATCTGCCTTCCGATTGGTCACGCGCATAGGCTGCGGAGTGGGTTGTACACATCCAGAGGCGCGCGATTGACACCATCGGTCGCGAAGCGATGTTCTATTTTCGTTCATGCTTGGAGCGAGCCATGGCGATCATGACCTATTACGTCGCGCTGCCGATTTTGGAGGGCGAAGAAGGAGACCTCGTGCCCGGCGAGGCCGTCGAGCTGCAAAGCGAATACGCGGCCCGCAGCCGGGCTGCTGCGCTCGCGTCGAAGCATGCCGGCGCGATCGCGTTCTCGCGCTCTGGAGACCCGTCCACGGGGGAATTTGAGCCCGCTGTCGTCTTGGCCTCTCACGGCTCGATCCCCGCCGATCTCGCGGACATGGTGGGATCGGCTTCGTGACGGCGCAGCAGCGTGCGGAGGAGCCGGCAGACCCTTTCTCGATCTGCGAGGAGGAGATCGACGCCGTGCTCGCTGAGGCGGCTGGAGACCCACGCGAGGCTATCCGCAATTTGCTCCGCGATCTTGCCGTCATGGCGGCGGATGGTGATGCGGCATCGTCTCGCGGCTTTCTCCGGGGCCGGTTCTCCCAAGGCCGGCGGAGGCCGCGCGCTGTTGACGAGGCATGAGGCGGAAAGGCGAACTCTCACCGGCCGTGATTGATCTGGACTGGCCGCACCAAGTCGCTGTGAAGCGGGAGGTCGCGGAAGCGCTCGGCTATGTGCCGTCGCGTGGGCCGTACTCCTCGCTCTGCCCGCGAAAGCGTTCGATCGCGGATGCGTCGGGTGGCTATGAAATTTACTGTTTCGCCGATCGACAGCAGGCCGATCGGTTCAGAGACTTCACCGGTGGCGAGGACTTTCACCCCGGCGACCGTTGGGCAGGGAAGTGGATCAGAGGCCGTGGTGCGGCTAGGGAAACCAAGCGTGGCGGATGGGAGCGCTGATGCCGGAGCATTCGGGGTCGTGGCCGTATCAGGTGGAAATTGAGGTCCCGCGCGCGGACTTCGATGCTAAGCTCCGTGCCGTCGAGGCGTGGTTGTTGGAATGGGAAATCCCGCACCGCATCGGCTCTTCCCTCGGCGCGTTGGGCCGCATGCGTGTCTGTTTTGCCGAGGAGAAGCTCGCGCGGGCTTTCCGAAACTATCACGGCGGACAGGCGGTGCCGGCAGACGAGGTCACGGCGGCTCTAGCCGCCGACGCTGACGACGAAGAGCTATACGACCGGCTGGCGGGCGAATACCGTGACGAGCAGGGATAAGGGCGTGCGATGGTGGAGGTGATCAAACTGGGTTCTGGCGTGCCGCGCGTGCCGCTTCGCCGTGCCGACGATCTGATCGAGCGCATCACCGTCTTGAAGGACGACGCGACAGCGCGCGGGTTCGGGACGCTCGCGTATTTTCTCGAAATGGCGCTGACTGAGGCGGGGATACAGGCCCGACAGATCGAGGCCGATCGCGCCAATGCGAAGGTGAAGCCAGAGGAACTTTGGCGACCGGAGGAAGGATCGGCGGGTTGAGCGACGAACACGAAGTGGCCGAAATCGACCTCGATGTCGAGGATGTTCGGCAGGTCGCGATAACGACCGACCCTCAGGGCGAGACGATAATCAGTCTGGAAATGCCGGGGCGCCAGTTCATGAACCTCATTTTTTCGCCCGAAGTGCTGGCGAAGCTGGAGGCGCATCTCGCCGAGGCGAACGAGGCGCGGGCGAAAATCACACCGCTCCAATAAGGCAGACACCAGATGTGCGGCAGGTTCAGCCAAGCGTACTCATGGGACGAGATCGTCGCGTTCAGCCAGCCGCTGACGGTTCCGGCGGACCGGCCGAACCTGCGCGCCCGCTACAACATCGCGCCCACGACGGAGGTGGATGTCATTGTCAGGACCGACGAGGGCCGCGTCCTGCGGAAGGCGCGCTGGGGCCTCGTTCCGGGCTGGCACAAGGGTGGGCTCAAGAACTTCAAGCTCGCGACATTCAATGCGCGGGTCGAGACGGTCGAGACGAGCGGCACATTCAAGCAAGCCTATCGGAAGCGCCGCTGCATCATCCCTGCGTCCGGCTTCTTTGAATGGACCGGCGAGAAGAAGGAGCGCATCCCGCACTTCTTCTCCGCAGCTGATGGCGATTTGCTCGCCTTTGCTGGCCTGTGGGAAAACTGGCGCGATCCCGAGGCCGGAGAGGAGATCACCACCTGCACCATGATCGTTCGCGAGGCGAACGCATGGACCGCGCAGTATCACGACCGCATGCCCTGCATGCTGACCCGAGCGGATTTTGAGGCTTGGCTCGATGGCGCTGGCGGGATGGAGTTGCTGAAACAGCCGCCTCGGGAGCTACGTGAGTGGATCGTCTCGACGCGCGTCAACAGCAGCCGGGCGCCTGACGA
>Ga0233377_1001210_pt1 | contig 10034 bp, 7 predicted proteins | sample ElkDunMinimDraft_6_FD_191540 | JGI IMG/M metagenome (GOLD analysis project Ga0233377, IMG submission 191540) | Fecal eukaryotic communites from dung pellets of Tule Elk in California, USA - Elk Dung E36 | ecosystem: Host-associated > Mammals > Digestive system > Large intestine > Fecal | place...
TTGCCGGCCGTTGGGTCGAACACAGCCATCACCTCGGCCCTGCCCGCGACTGCGCCGACCGGGAACCCGCCCCCGATGATCTTGCCGAACATCGTCAGGTCGGGCTCGGCGTCCCAAATCGCCTGGGCACCACGATAACCCAGACGCAGGCTGATCACCTCGTCGAACAAGACAAGCGCGCCGACGGATCGCGCAGCCTCCTGCACCGCGTCGATATAACCGCGGCTGGCGGGCACCAGGCCAGCCCGATTGGGCATTGGATCGATCAGAACGGCTGCGAGCGTCGAGCCTGCGCTCCGGATCAGCTCCGCCGCGCCGGCCGGATCATTAAACGGCAGTGTCAGCACCTCACTCAGCACGCTCGCCGGTGTTCCCTGAGCGTAGGCCACGGAGTTGGGTCGATTGCTTCCCCAGGTCTTCGGGCTCGGATCCAGGCTGACCTCGGCGTAGTCATAGGAGCCATGATACGCGCCCTCGACCTTGGCGATAGCCGAGCGCCCGGTGAAGGCGCGCGCGGCCTTGATCGCCATCATCACCGCTTCGGAGCCCGAATTGCAGAAGCGCACGCGTTCAACGCTGGCCACCCGAGAGCAAAGCAACTCAGCGAGATCGATTTCGCTGGAGGTCGGGAGCCCGAACGCACTGCCTAGGGCGAGTTGTTTCTCCGTGGCTGCGATTAGCACCGGATGTGCGTGGCCGTGGATGCCGGCAGTGAAGTTGTTGATGCAATCGATCCTGGCGACGCCATCGGCATCCCAGACCCGAAATCCCTTGCCATGCGTGACGTAGATCGGGAACGGCTTCATGAAAACCGTGGTGCGCGTGTTGCCGCCTGGAAGGCTGTGCTTGGCTCGCTCGAACAGAGCCTTCGACTGCACGGCGTCGTCTGGGTAATTGCTCACGATGAGACGTCCTTCCGGTGGATCTCGATTGCCTGCTTCAAGCTCAGCGCCGGGCGGGCAGCAGGCAGACCATTTCGAAAAGGATCTGGGCCGCGAGATAAGCAGTTAGATGGCTGATATCGTGAACCGGTGAGAGCTCGACCAGGTCCATCGCAACGATATCGCCGGCGATACCGCGCACCGCGCGCAGCGCCTCGACGGCCTCATAGCTGTTGGGACCGAAAGGCTCCGGGCTACCGATCCCCGGGGCGCTTGCGGCATCGACGAAGTCGAGATCGAACGTGACATAGACTTTGGAGCCGGCCAGTCGCGCGAGCTTCTCCTGCACGGAGCTGCGGATGGACGATCCCATCGCCTTCAGGTCGTTGCTCGTGATCCGCTCGATGCCGTTCTTGTCGAGAAACTCGATTTCGCCGGGATGATAGTGCTTGCGCACGCCGATCTGGATCATCTTGTCGGGGATGACGATCCCTTCTTCGACTGCCCGTCGGAAGACGCTTCCATAATGGTAGGGCGAGCCAAACTGCGTGTCGGAGACGTCGCAATGCGCATCGAAATGCACGAGGGCAAGCGGTCCGTGCTTGGCATGTGCGGCGCGCAGTAGCGGCAGGGTGATCGAATGGTCGCCGCCGACGGCGATTGGCAGGATATCGGCGTCGTGGAGGCCGCCGACGGCCGCCTGGATCGACCTATATGTATCGAGGATCGAAAAGGGCGAGAGAAGGACATCCCCGCAATCGACTATGCGATGGATGTCGAAGGGCTGCACCTTCAGTTCGGCATTGTAGCCACTGATCCTGAAGCTGCTGTCGCGAACACCGCGGGGCCCAAAGCGCGAGCCGGAAGTGCGCGAGCTCCCACCATCGAAAGGCACTCCTACGATTCCGATAGTTGGGTCCGCGACATCCGCTTGCAGAGGAGCTTTGAGGAAGCTCGCCAGACCGCAAAAGCGACGGTGGTCACCCGCGCTGATGAGATTGCCGTCGGTGTATCCTCCCGACGCCCCGAGAAGTCCTGTCACGTAGGTCGGTGCAAGTTCAGTCCCAGTATCGGCCATTGATCAGTAACTCCAGGCATCAGTGAGAATTGCAGCTCGACCGCAGGCCTCAGGCGATCTTGCGATCACCATCCGTGGTGACCGTTGCTGGGTAGGCGAGGACGTCGAGCGGTAGGTGGCATCGGATCCAATGACCCTCGCTAGGTTCGAGCAGCGGCGGGGCCTCTGTCTCGCAGATTGCACCTATCTTCCGCGGGCAGCGGGTGTGGAAGCGACATCCCGTCGTCGCAACCTTCATGCCCAGGCTTTGATCGCGCAGGGCAATCCGCTCAGGTTCAGGCAATGTCAGGTCGACGGTTGGCACGGCCGAAAGCAGAGCTTCCGTGTAGGGGTGATTGGGCCGCGACAGTACCGCTGCGGTTGGACCCTGCTCGAAGATCACGCCGCCGTACATCACCGCAATCCGGTCGGCGATGTGCGCGACCGCCGAGAGATCATGCGAGATGAAAAGATAGGCCAGTTGGAGCTTGTCACGAAGATCTGACAGCAGGTTGAGCACAGTGGCCTGCACTGACACATCGAGGGCCGAAACGGGCTCGTCGCAGACGATGAACTTCGGATTGCTCGCGAGAGCCCTCGCGATGCTGACGCGCTGTCTCTCGCCTCCACTGAGCTGGTGCGGGAACCGCTCTGCGAAATAGGGCGGCAGACCAACGGACTGAAGCAACTCCTCGATCCGCGCCTGGCGATCCTGCTTGCTGATCTTCCCAAGGAGGTCGAGGGAACGCCCGATCGTTGCGCCGACGCGCCTGCGAGGGTTCAACGATGACGCCGGGTTTTGGAAGATGATCTGCACGTCGCCGCGGAATTTATGCAGTGCGTCGCCCCGCGCGTGCGTCACGTCCTTGCCATCGAAGTGGATTTGGCCGTCGGTGGTATCGACAAGTCTGACAATGCAACGACCCAGCGTCGACTTTCCGCTTCCACTTTCTCCGACAAGCCCCAGAACCTCCCCGGCGCGCACCCGCAACGTAACGCCGTTCACCGCGTTCACGTCGCGGCGCTCGATACTGACCAGTCGCGGTCCGCCAAGCTTGATCCGTCGACCGAGAGGATAGGTCTTGCGCATCTCCTTCACATCAAGGAGCGGTACGCCAGTGCCGGGAGAGCGGGAAGGCTCGCCGATGACACCTGCTTGGTGGCGGAACTTGGGAAGGTCTTCGGCGCGCCAGCAGCGAACCGAACCGCCGTCCATCGACCGCAGAGACTGTGGTTCCGTCTGGCATCGGTCGAGCGCATAGGCGCAGCGAGGGTTGAAGATGCAGCCCTTCGGAACATTGCCCGGCGCCGGAAGATGACCGGGGATCGGAGACAGGCGGCCATGACGTTCAGGACCAATCTTCGGGATCGCACCGAGCAGACCTTGCGTGTAGGGGTGGCGCGGCCGGCGAAGGGTGAGGTTTTTGGGACCTTCCTCAACGACGTGGCCGGCATAGAGCACGCAGACCCTGTCGCAGATCCGGTTCACGACGCCGAGGTTATGCGTGATGAACAGCATTGCCAGGTTTCGGCGTTGCCGAAGCTCCATCAGCAGATCGAGTATCTGTGCCTCGATTGTGACGTCGAGCGCCGTCGTCGGTTCGTCCAGAATGATGAGGTCGGGCTCACATATCAGCGCGGCCGCGATCAGGATCCGCTGCTGCATGCCGCCGCTGAGCTGATGGGGATAGGACGTCACAAGCTCTGCTGGCCGCGGCAGGCCAACTTCGGCAAATGCGGCGACGACGCGCTCCATCGCGGCGTCGCGGGCCAGTCCCTGATGACGGATCAGGGGCTCGGCGGCCTGGCGCCCGACAGTCATCCCGGGGTTGAGCGTTCCGAACGGGTCCTGGAACACCATGCTCACCCGGTTGCCGCGGATGCGACCAAGCTCGCCGGCGGGCATGTTGGTCAGGTCCTTGCCGGCATAGAGGATCTGGCCGGACCGGATCGTCGCCTCTGCTCCCAGCAATCCAAGGACTGCGAGTGCAATCGTGCTCTTGCCGGATCCGGACTCACCGACAAGCGCCAAGGCCTCGCCCTTCGCGACCTGAAACGACACGTCCTGCAGTGCTGCCACATCACCACCAGGCGACGCATAGGCGACGCTAAGGCCTTCGACTTTCAGCAGGGGTTCGTCATTCATCCGGATTTGCTCGAATTCAGGCGCGGGTCGAGGGCCTGGCGTAGACCATCGCCGAACAGATTGATGCCGATGACGGTGAGGCTCATGGCAATGCCAGGGGCCAGCACGATCCAGGGCGCGGTTTCCAGATACGGCCGGGCGTCACTGATCATCAGTCCCCAGTCGGAGCTCGGCGGTTGCGCACCCATTCCAAGGAAGCTGAAGGCGGCGCCAAGTAGGATCGCGAAGGTAACCCGAAGGCCGGCTTCTACGATCAACGGCGGCCAGGCGTTGGGCAGTATCTCGCGGAACAGGATGTAGGCGGTGCTGTCATCGCGAGCTTTCGCGGCCTGGATGAACTCCTCCTGGGCGATCTCCAGGGTGACACTGCGCGCCAAGCGCACGATGGCGGGTACGTAGACGATACCGACGGCGATCATCGCCTTCGACAGGCTTGGTGGCGTCACCGTCAGGATCAGCAGCCCGAGAAGGATGGGCGGGAACGACATCAGGATGTCCATGAGGCGCATGATGGCCTCATCAACAGTCCGGCTGCTGTATCCCGACAGCAGCCCCAGGGGCACGCCGATAGCGAAGCTGATCAGCGTCGCGCCAAAGCCCATCAGGAGCGAATATTGAGCGCCCATCAGGGTTCGGCTGAAGACGTCGCGACCGAAGTCATCGGTGCCGAACCAGTGAGCCAGGCTGGGTGGCTTCAATCGGGTCAGGATGCTCATCTCATCAAACGGATAAGGAGCGATCACCGGTGCAAGCAGGGCAAGCGCGACGATGGAGCCCGTGATCGCAAGCCCGAGCCAGAGATTGAGCGGCCCGCGCCGGCTTCGCTTCACGCGCGTATCAGAGATGACGTCAACCATAGCGGATCTTCGGGTTGAAGAAGGCGTACAGGAGATCGGCGACCAGGTTGGCGCAGCAATAGATGGCTGCGATCACCAGGGTGCTGGCCTGGATCATGGGGAGGTCATGTCGCTCGATGGCGAAGATTAGTGCGCGGCCTAGGCCTGGATAGGCGAAGACCGTTTCGGTTACGACCACGCCGCCGATCAACCAGCCGACATCGATCGCGAGGACTGTGATGGTCGGCAGCAATGCGTTGGGGAGCGCGTGGCGCCAGATCACTGTCTGCTCAGACAGCCCCTTGGCGCGCGCGAACCTCACATACTGGCTGCGCAAGGCGTCGACCATGCTGGAGCGCGTCATGCGCGAGACGTGAGCGACGAGGGCGAAAGCGAGCGTGATTGAAGGGAGGATCACATGCGACGCGATCGTTGCAAAGCCAGCTCCCGCATCTGGAATGCCGCCGGCAGGAAGCCAGCCGAGCCAACGCGAGAACACTAGGATGAATACGATGCCCCAGAAGAATTCCGGCACCGAAATGCCGAGAAAGGTGAACATCGAGACGCCGTGATCGAGCGGGCCATTCTGCCGGATCGCGGAGAGGACACCCAGCCCGATCCCAAGGATCGTCACCATGACGAAGGCGGTGACCGCCAGCAGGGCTGAATTGTAGAGAGCTTCCGAGAGCACAGGCCCGATTGGCCGTTCCATGATCAGGGAGTTGCCGAGATCCCCCTGAAGTATCCCCGCCGCCCAGCGCCCGTACTGCACATAGAACGGGTCGTGCAGGCCGAGCTTGGCCTCGATCGCAGCCACCATATCGGGCGTGGCGAACTGTCCAGCGATCACCCGCGCGACATTGCCCGGCAGGATCTGGGTGATCGCGAAGATCAGGACAGACAGCACCACCAGGATCGTTCCGATCGAAACGACCCTTCGAGCGATGTAGGTCAGCATCGAGGGGCAGCGGCGAACCCCGCCCCTCTGATACGATTCACTGGATTAGCCAAGAGAGACCTCGCGCAGGTCGAGCCACATCATCGGGCTCGATCTGAAGCCCTTCACGGCCTTCCGATAGGCGTTCACGTGATTGATCACGTAGGGTACGATTCCTGGCGGATCATTCAAGGAAAGCGCCTGCATCTCCTTGTAGAGCTTGGTCTGCTCTTCGACTGAGCCCGAGGCACGAGCTGCGTCCAGAACCCTGTCCATCTCTGCGTTCTTGTAGTGCCAGAGCTGCGTGTTCCAGGATCCGGCGCTGTGGTAAAAGGGGTAGACGGAGGTGTCGATCGTCGGCCGGCTATAGAAGCCATCGACGAAGAAGGCTGCCTTGCCCTCGATGTCCGTGATGAACTTGTCCCACGGAACCCGTTGGACCTCGACATTGATGCCGAGCGGCTTCAGCATTTCTCGAACCGCGGTCCCAGTCCGCTCGCGCGTCGGCCGGCCAGCCGGCACATGGATCGTGATGTTGAAGCCCTTCGGGTACTTGGTTTCGGCCAGCAGCGCGCGCGCCCGGGCGAGGTCGGGAGCTATCTTTAGGTCCTTGTTATAGAAGGCGTGGCTGGGCGGGATCATCGTGTGTGTCGGTGTCCCGAAGCCGTTCAGCGCGAACTCGACCAGCGCCGCCTTGTCGATGGCCAGGGAGACCGCCAGCCGGACCTTGGGATCGGTGAACGGCTCAAGCGCCGAATTCATGATGATGCCGTCCCATGTCGAGGTCGGCACGGCATCAAGCGTGACGGCCGCGTTCGTCTTGAGCTGAGGGATCGACTCGAACGGTATATTCCAGACCATATCGACGTCGCCCGACGCCAACGCAGCGACCTGACCGGCGCTCTCGGGGATGATGCGCAGCACCACGCCGTCAAGTTTCGGCATTGCCGGGATGAAATAGTCGGGGTTTTTGACAAGTTCGATGCGGTCGCCTGGCTTGAACGACTTGAAGCGGAACGGTCCCGTGCCAATCGGCTCCGAAGTGAGCGTGTCGATCTTGTCGCGCGGCACTATGCGGGCCTGCCGGTCGCTGAAAAGATCCGCGAAACCGGCGTAGGCCGCCTTCAAGGTGAACCGAACGGTCCGCGGGTCGACAGCTTCCATGCGATCGATGAGCTGAAAATTGACTCTTGCCACCGATGCGGTAGCCGGATCCAGGATGCGCTTGACCGTCGCCAGGACATCCTCGGCGTCGAGCTCGCGACCATGGTGCCATTTGACGCCGTTGCGGAGGACGAAGGTCCAGGTTTTAAGATCGTCGGTGCGCGTCCAGCTCTCGGCGAGGTCCGGCTTCAGTTGGCCGTCGTTCTGGAGCTCTGTCAGGCCACTGAAGATCAGGAAGTTGACGATGTATTCCTCGCCAATCTTGGTTTTGGCCGGATCGAGCGTGTTGATATTGGAAGAGACGCAGACCTTGAGAGTACCCCCGGCCGCCCATGCCGGACCCGTTAAATCCGCTGCAGCCGCGATCATGGCGCCGGCCACGACTTTGCCGAATGTGCGTCTTTTCATCTGTCCCTCCTCTGAAACCAGGTTCGTGCCGACGCACCAGCCTTCTTTCGAAAGCGAGGGATCAGGCGCGCCCGCTATCGGGTCTTTGCCGGCTCCTCGCCCTCGGTGCTTACGGTCTATCCGGCACGTAGCCCCTCTTCACCACGCGCCCGCTTGGCAAAAATAGCGCCAAGGAATTCGGCGATCAGCGTCGTCGCGAGAAGGCTGGTCTGACCATGCAGATCGACCATAGGATTCACCTCGACCAGATCGAATCCAACCACGTTGCCCTTCTCGGCGACGCCCTGCAGCAGCTTGCGAACCTCGTGGTAGAGCAGCCCATCCACGGTGGGCGAGCCTGTGCCAGGCGCAATCGAGGGATCGAGTCCGTCAATGTCGATCGTGACATAGACGTTACCCATCTCCGGCATCTGGTCGAGGATACCAGCCGGTCCCTCGTCTCGGATCTGGTCGCGTGTGTAGATCTTGGAGCCAAGGCGAGTGGCATCGGCGTAGTCGCCGGCTCGGGATCGGATGTCCCGGATTCCGAAATGGGTCATGTGCCTGACAAACCCGAGTTCGCGCATGCGTCTTAGAGGACTGCCGCTGGCGTATTTCATGCCCTCGACATCGTCGATGAAATCGAGATGCGCATCGATGTGAACGATATCGATCGGGCCAAGCTTCTCGAAGGCGCGTACGATCGGGAAGCTGACCGAATGATCGCCGCCGAGAAGGACGGGGAGCGCCTTCCGATCCAAAATAGCCGACACCGCCGCGGTGATCAGGTCCATGTTGCGCTCAATGTCGTAGTACGCGATGTCGACATCGCCGCAATCAACGATGCGGGTCCCTGACAGCATCTGTTTCTGCTGGTTGATGTCCCAGTAACCGCCGCCGCCCTTCCAGGACCCCCATGGGCTGAAACGCACCGAATTGGCTCGGATCTCGCGGGGTCCAAAGCGCGAGCCTGGCCGGAAACCCGTGCCGCAATCATAAGGGATCCCGAGAACTGCAACATCAGCGTCAATTTTGCTCAGATTCTCGCAGACGGGCGACTTCATGAAAGTAGCGAGTCCAACACTGGGTAGGCTGGCGTTGTATCGGCTCATGTTTCGACAATCTTTATATTTGGAAGAGCACCGCCGTTTAATGCGGCATGACGGAAGGCTAGCGACGAGTTCTTGGGAAGGGAAGCAGGCTCGGAGGCGTCGGGTCGGCAATCCAGATGCTCGAAACCCTGCTAGCTGGCGCTTGATTGGAAACCGGCGCTCACAGCTATCTTATTGATGATACGTCAATTTCTAGATTTGTCCGCCTCGAAAATCGGCAAAGACGGCAACCCCACGGCGGCTTCTCATCACCCTTCATGACGAATTTCTTTGGATAACAATAAGCTGAGCTTATTGTTATCCGGCTTACACATGGAGGTGGGAATGTCCCGTGCTGGTCGAGGTCCAATGATAAGTCCGCTTGGCTTTGATCTTCGCTCTCTGGAAGCCTTCGTTGCGACTAGCCGGAAGGGCAGCATGGCGGCAGCGGCTCAACGCCTCGGCCTGTCGCAGCCCGCCATATCGCAAATCATCAAGGGCCTGGAGACATCTCTGGGCGTCGCGCTGATCGATCGAAGCCACCGCCCCCTCAAACTAACCGCAAACGGCATTTTCCTGCGCGAAGCCGCGGAAGAATTACTGGCGGGTGCGCAGCGCATACCGTCCCGGCTGCGCGAGATCGAAAGTGGGTTTCCGCCGGGCTTGCGGATCGGCATCGTCGACTCGCTCGCTTCGCCTTTCGTGCCTGACCTTATGTCGAGCCTGCAGCCATCCCTCCAGACGTTGTCCGTAGCTGCAGGCCTTGCAGTGACCTTGCGCGAAGCGTTCGTGGATTCCAGGTTCGATGTCGTCATCACGAATGACCCGATGGACGATCTCGATGGGCTGGTTCGCCACACAATATTCACCGAGCCCTACGTCCTAGTGGTCCCCAAGTCGCTGACCGCCGGCGTCAGCGAAACCGATCCCGCCAGCCTGGCCAAGACTTCGAACTTGATCCGGTGGAGTTCGCAATCTCAAATCGGCGCTGAAATCGAGCTCCATCTGCGCCGCCTGCGCGTCGAAATTCCACGGCGCTTCGAATTCGATTCCGCCGATACGCTGGTCGGGATCGTCGAAGCCGGGCTTGGCTGGGCGATCATGACGCCGCTTTGCCTTGTGAACAGTTTCTCGAAACTCGAAGCCGCACACGTCATGCCATTTCCCGGGCCGAAATTCTTTCGCAGGCTCAGCCTAATCAGCCGCGCCGGCGTGCTCGACAGGATTTCGCTGCGATTGGCCAACACGTCGCGGACAATCCTTCGCGAGAAATATCTTCCGAAAATGGCGAAGCTCGGGCCCTGGCTAGATGGCCAGATCTCGGTCGGGGAATGATCGCAAAACAGAAAGGTCATCCAACGTGCTGCGGCTCAATCGACCATATGTCGGGATACCCACCTTTCTGCGGGCAAGAACGGTCGAGGACATATCCAACCTCGATGCCATGATCGCGGTTATGGGCGTTCCGTTTGATGAGGGATCACCGTTTCTTCCGGGCACTAGAATGGGACCACGCGCGCTGCGGGAGCAGTCGC
>Ga0233377_1001211_pt1 | contig 10028 bp, 2 predicted proteins | sample ElkDunMinimDraft_6_FD_191540 | JGI IMG/M metagenome (GOLD analysis project Ga0233377, IMG submission 191540) | Fecal eukaryotic communites from dung pellets of Tule Elk in California, USA - Elk Dung E36 | ecosystem: Host-associated > Mammals > Digestive system > Large intestine > Fecal | place...
GGCGAGCCGATCGGCCGAATCGGTGCCGCCATCCTGGTGGGCGGCACCAGCGAGCTGGTGGTCGCCTGGCTCGACGGGCGCATCGACGTCCGCCGCGAGCAGCTCGTCGACGACGCCACCGCGCTGTTCCTCGCGATCGGCGAGGCGGCCGCTGCACTCGCCGCGCGCCGGGCGAGCCGCTGACCGCCGGGGCTGATGCTCAGGGGCTGGTGCGCAGGGCTGACACCGCAGGGCTGATGCCGCGCGCCCGACCCCCCCGGTGATCGCATCAGGCGCGACGGAGGGGTGCGGCATGCCGCACCCCTCCGTCCTGAACTGCTCGGCGCCTGAGGCGCCGATGTGGGCTCGGCGTCAGCTGCCCGAGCCGGCCTCCTGGCCGGACGACGGCAGCCCGACCACCGCCGCCAGGTCGCCACCGTTGCCGGGCGCCTCGCCGGCGCCGGCCTCGTAGTTGCCGGTCAGCCACTCGGCGATGCCCTGGTCCTCGCGCTCGGACGACCAGAACTCCATCGGCTTGTACTCCGGCGCCTCGGTGCCGATGTCGTTGTACTCGCCCATGCCGGTGCCGGCAGGGATGAGCTTGCCGATGATGATGTTCTCCTTGAGGCCCTTGAGCCCGTCGGACTTGGACTCGATGGCCGCCTCGGTGAGCACCCGGGTGGTCTCCTGGAACGACGCCGCGGACAGCCACGACTCCGTCGCCAGCGACGCCTTGGTGATGCCCATCATGACGGGACGGCCCTCGGCCGGCGTCTTGGCGTCCTGCACCAGGAGCTTGTTCTCGTCGGTGTAGGCCTTGGCGTCGACGGCCTCGCCGGGCAGGAAGCGGCTCTCGCCGGGATCCTGCACGACGACCCGGCGGGTCATCTGCCGGACGATCAGCTCGATGTGCTTGTCGTGGATCGACACGCCCTGGTCGCGGTAGACCCGCTGCACCTCGATGACCAGGTACTGCTGCGTCTCGCGCACGCCCTTGATCTCGAGGAGCTCCTTCGGGTCGCGAGGACCGTCGACGATGGGCTCGCCGGCCGAGATCTCCTGGCCGTCGGTCACCTCGAGCCGGGCGATGGTGGGCACGGTGTAGGCGTGCTCGCTGCCGTCGTCGCCGACGACGGTGATCACGCGGCCGCGGCCCTCGTCGTCCGCGATGCGGACCACGCCCGAGATGTGCGACAGCGTCGCCTTGCCCTTGGGCGAACGGGCCTCGAACAGCTCGACGACACGAGGCAGACCACCGGCGATGTCGGACCCGGCGATACCACCGGTGTGGAACGTCCGCATCGTCAGCTGCGTGCCGGGCTCGCCGATCGACTGGGCGGCGATGACGCCCACCGCCTCGCCGAGCTCGATGAGGCGGCCGGTGGCCAGCGAGCGGCCGTAGCACGTCGCGCACACGCCGTAGTCGGCCTGGCAGGTGAGCACGGACCGCACCCGCACGCGATCGACCTCGGGGTCGTCGCGCAGGGCCTCGAGGTGGTCCTCGGCGATGTAGGTGCCGGCCTCGATGGTCTTGCCCGCCAGCTCCGCGTGCGGGTTGTCCTTGGACAGCTTGACGTCGTTGACGAGCGCCCGACCGAAGATGCGGGTCTCGAGGTACGAGCGCTTGCCGGTCTCGTCCGGGACGATCTCGTCGACCCACACACCGCGGAGGGGCTCGCCCTCACGCTGGCAGTCGATCTCGCGGATGATGAGCTCCTGGGCGACGTCGACGAGACGCCGGGTCAGGTAACCCGAGTCCGCGGTACGCAGCGCCGTGTCGACGAGACCCTTCCGGGCACCCGGCGTGGCGATGAAGTACTCGAGCATCGACAAGCCCTCGCGGAAGTTCGACTTGATCGGTCGAGGGATCATGTCGCCACGGGGGTTGGCCACCAGGCCGCGCATACCGGCGATCTGGCGCACCTGCATCATGTTGCCGCGAGCACCCGACCCCACCATCATGTCGATGGGGTTGAACTGCTCGTTCTTGAGACCGACCTCCATCGCCGTCCGCACCTCGTCGGTGGCGTTGGTCCAGATCTCGACCTCCTTCTGCCGGCGCTCACCATCGGTGATGATGCCCCGGCGGAACTGGCTCTCGACCTTCTCGGCTTCCTTCTCGTAGCGGTCGAGGATGCCCTTCTTCTCCGGCGGCGTCTTCACGTCGTCGATGGAGATGGTGAGGCCCGACCGGGACGCATAGTTGAAGCAGAGGTTCTTGAGCTGGTCGAGGCTGTCCTGGACGACCGACTTGGGGTAGTCGCGCGCCAGGTGGTCGACGATGTCGCCCATGTTCTTCTTCTTCACGGGCTCGTCCACGAACCCGAACCCGAGCGGCAGCGCCCGGTTGAAGATGAAGCGCCCGACCGTGCTCTCGCGGTAGATCGGCTTCTGCGACTCGAGGTCGGCCTCGTCTCGGAGCCCGGCCTCGACCTCCTCGCGGATCTCCCGCTTGGACAGCCGCAGCAGCACCCTGGCGTGCAGGTTCACGTCGCCGGCGTCGTACGCCCGCTCCATCTGGGCACGGTTGCCGAAGCGCCGGCCCTCGCCCTCGGCACCCTCGACCTGCTCGGTCAGGTAGAACGCGCCGATGATCATGTCCTGGGTGGGCGTGACCAGCGGGCGCCCGTGGGCGGGGGACAGCACGTTGTTCGCCGACAGCATGAGGACCCGGCTCTCGGCCTGGGCCTCGGCCGACAGCGGCAGGTGGACGGCCATCTGGTCGCCGTCGAAGTCGGCGTTGAACGCCGTGCAGACGAGCGGGTGGATCTGGATGGCCTTGCCGCCGACCAGCACCGGCTCGAACGCCTGGATGCCGAGGCGGTGCAGCGTGGGGGCACGGTTGAGGAGCACCGGGTGCTCCTTGATGACCTCTTCGAGGACGTCCCACACCTGCGAGCGACGACGCTCGACCATGCGCTTGGCCGACTTGATGTTCTGCGCCAGCTCGCGGTCCACCAGGGCCTTCATCACGAACGGCTTGAACAGCTCGAGCGCCATCTGCTTGGGCAGACCGCACTGGTGCAGCTTGAGGGTGGGGCCGACCACGATGACCGAACGGCCGGAGTAGTCGACGCGCTTGCCCAGCAGGTTCTGGCGGAACCGGCCCTGCTTGCCCTTCAGCATGTCGGACAGCGACTTGAGCGGGCGGTTGCCGGGGCCCGTCACCGGCCGGCCACGGCGGCCGTTGTCGAACAGCGCGTCGACGGCCTCCTGCAGCATGCGCTTCTCGTTGTTGACGATGATCTCGGGCGCACCGAGGTCGAGAAGGCGCTTCAGGCGGTTGTTGCGGTTGATGACCCGGCGGTACAGGTCGTTGAGGTCGGACGTGGCGAAGCGGCCGCCGTCGAGCTGCACCATCGGGCGCAGCTCGGGCGGGATCACCGGCACGACGTCGAGGATCATCGCCCGCGGGTCGTTGACCCGCTTGCCGTGGTCGTCGCGGCGGTTGAAGGCCGTGACGATCTTGAGGCGCTTGATCGCCTTCTGCTTGCGCTGGGCCGACAGGGGCCGCCCCGGCGTGTTCGGGTCGATCTGATCCTTGAGCTTGACCTCTTCCTCGTCGAGGTCGATGCGGTTGATCAGCTGCTTGAGCGCGTCGGCGCCCATGCCGCCCTCGAAGTACTCGCCGTAGCGGTCCTTCAGCTCACGCCAGAGCATCTCGTCTTCGATGATCTTGCGCGGGTGCAGGTCGCGGAACTCGTCGAAGCTGCGCTTGACGAGATCGAGCTCCTCGTCGTAACGCTCGCGGATCGAGGCCAGGTCCTTGTCCACGGCCTTCTGGCGGCTGCGGATGTCGGAGTCCTTGGCACCCTCGGACTCGAGCGCGGCGATCTCCTTCTCGAGATCCTCCATGCGGCGCGCCAGCTCGAGCTCGCGCTCCTTGACGATCTCGTCCTGCTCGGCGTTGAGCTCGGCCTCGAGGTTGGCGAGTTCGTCGTGGCGCTTGTCGGCGTCGACCCAGGTGACCAGGTTGGCGGCGAAGTAGATGACCTTCTCGAGCTGCTTGGCCTTGAGCTCCTCACGGACCTCGGTGCCCGACAGCAGGTAGGCCAGCCACGACCGGGTACCGCGCAGGTACCAGATGTGGACGACCGGGGCGGCGAGCTCGATGTGGCCCATGCGCTCGCGCCGCACCTTGGAGCGGGTGACCTCGACGCCGCACCGCTCGCAGATGATGCCCTTGAACCGGACGCGCTTGTACTTGCCGCAGTAGCACTCCCAGTCCTTGGTGGGACCGAAGATCTTCTCGCAGAACAGCCCATCCTTCTCGGGCTTGAGCGTGCGGTAGTTGATCGTCTCGGGCTTCTTGACCTCGCCGTTCGACCACATGCGGATCGTGTCCGCGGTGGCCAGTCCGATGCGGAGCTGACTGAAATCGTTCACATCAAGCATCTGATGCTCCGTTCGCCACCGTCAGGCGGCGGGTTGCAGGGTTCGGTGTGTCGTCCAGGTGGGGGCTGAAGGTGGTCGTCACGGGCTAGAAGCTCGTGCGCTGGCGGCGGCGCTCGTCTTCCTCGTCGCTGCCCCGCTCGGGGCGGCTGAGGTCGATGCCGAGCTCCTCGGCGGCGCGGAACACGTCCTCGTCGAGCTCGCGCATCTCGATCTCCTCGCCGGAGTGCGCAAGCACCTCGACGTTGAGGCAGAGCGCCTGCATCTCCTTGATGAGCACCTTGAAGCTCTCGGGGATGCCGGGCTCGGGGATGTTCTCGCCCTTGACGATGGCCTCGTAGACCTTGACCCGGCCGAGCACGTCGTCGGACTTGATCGTCAGGAGCTCCTGCAGGCAGTAGGCGGAGCCGTAGGCCTCGAGGGCCCACACCTCCATCTCGCCGAAGCGCTGTCCACCGAACTGCGCCTTACCGCCCAGCGGCTGCTGGGTGATCATCGAGTACGGGCCGGTGGACCGGGCGTGGATCTTGTCGTCGACGAGGTGCGCCAGCTTGAGGATGTAGACGTAGCCCACGGTGATGGGCTGGTCGTAGGCCTCGCCGGTGCGGCCGTTGTAGAGGATCGTCTTGCCGTCGGGCTGGATCATCCGGGTGCCGTCGACCGTCTCGGGCCGCAGGTTCTCGAAGATCTTCTGGATCGTCGGGTGCTTGCCCGACTGCTCGACCTCGTCCCAGTTGGCGCCGTCGAACACCGGGGTGGCGATGAGCGTCGACGGGGTCGTGGCGGGCCGCGTCTTCGATTCGGTGCCCCGGATCGGCTCGTCGCCGACCGTGACCCCGTTGTACTCCCAGCCCCAGCGGGCGGCGTAGCCCAGGTGGGCCTCCATGACCTGGCCCACGTTCATGCGGGACGGGACGCCGAGCGGGTTCTGGATGATGTCGACCGGCGTGCCGTCGGCCAGGTGCGGCATGTCCTCGACCGGCAGGATGCGCGAGATGACGCCCTTGTTGCCGTGGCGCCCGGCCAGCTTGTCGCCGACCGAGATCTTGCGCTTCTGCCCGACGTAGACCCGCACGAGCTGGTTGACGCCGGGGGGCAGCTCGTGGCCGTCCTCCCGCGTGAACACCTTGACGTCGATGACCTTGCCGGACTCGCCGTGCGGCACCTTGAGCGAGGTGTCGCGCACCTCGCGGGCCTTCTCGCCGAAGATCGCCCGCAGCAGGCGCTCCTCCGGGGTGAGCTCGGTCTCGCCCTTGGGCGTGACCTTGCCCACCAGCACGTCGCCGGCGTCGACCTCGGCACCGATGCGGATGATGCCCCGCTCGTCGAGGTCCTTCAGGATGTCCTCGGACAGGTTGGGGATGTCGCGCGTGATCTCTTCCGGACCCAGCTTGGTGTCGCGGGCGTCGATCTCGTGCTCGTGGATGTGGATCGAGGTGAGCACGTCGTCGCGCACGAGGCGCTCCGACAGGATGATGGCGTCCTCGAAGTTGTAGCCCTCCCACGGCATGAACGCCGTGAGCAGGTTCTTGCCGAGAGCCAGCTCCCCGTTGTCGGTCGAGGGACCCGAGGCGATGATGTCGCCCTTCTTGAACGAGTCGCCCTCGCGCACCATGGGCTTCTGGTTGATGCAGGTGTCCTGGTTGGACCGCTCGAACTTGAGCAGCTTGTAGACCCGCTTGCCCGCCTTGCGGTACTCGACGGTGATCAGGTCGCCCGACACCTCGGTCGCCACGCCGTCGTCGATCGCGATGATCATGTCGGCGGCGTCGCGGGCGGCGCGCGGCTCGATGCCCGTGCCGATGTAGGGGGCCTCGGCCCGCACGAGCGGGACGGCCTGCTTCTGCATGTTGGCGCCCATGAGCGCACGGTTGGCGTCGTCGTGCTCGAGGAACGGGATGAGCGCGGTAGCCACCGAGACGATCTGCTTGGGCGAGACGTCCATCAGCTGGACCTCGTTCGGCGGCACCGCCGAGATGTCGGTGGTGGCGGCGAAGTAGCTCTCCCGCTCGAGCTGGGCCCGCAGGTTCTCCAGCGTGGCCGCCTGCGGCGACCGGCGCACGAGCACGCGCTCGTTGCGGAAGCGGAGCTTGTCGTCGAGTGGCTCGTTGGCCTGCGCGACGACGTAGTCCTCTTCCTCGTCCGCGGTCAGCCACACGATGTCGTTCGTGACCGTGCCGTCCTTCACCTTGCGGTAGGGCGACTCGATGAAGCCGAAGTCGTTGACCCGCGCGTAGGTGGAGAGCGCGCCGATGAGACCGATGTTCGGACCCTCGGGCGTCTCGATCGGGCACATGCGGCCGTAGTGGCTGAAGTGCACGTCGCGGACCTCGAAGCCGGCCCGCTCACGCGACAGGCCACCGGGGCCGAGCGCCGAGAGACGGCGACGGTGGGTGAGGCCCGACAGCGGGTTGACCTGGTCCATGAACTGGGAGAGCTGGCTGGTGCCGAAGAACTCCTTGATGGCGGCGACGACCGGCCGGATGTTGATGAGCGTCTGCGGCGTGATGGCCTCGACGTCCTGGGTCGTCATGCGCTCGCGCACGACCCGCTCCATGCGGGACAGGCCGATGCGCACCTGGTTCTGGATCAGCTCGCCGACCGAGCGGATGCGGCGGTTGGCGAAGTGGTCCTGGTCGTCGAGGCGGTAGCCCGGCTCGGCGTTGACCAGGTGGAGGAGGTAGGTGAGGGTGGCGAGCACCTCGCACCGGCTGAGCACCGACTGGCCCGGCTCGGGCTGGTCGAGCAGACCGTTCTGCTCGAGCATCGGGAACATCGTCGCCAGCTTGGCGACCTCGTTGCCGAGCTTGCGGTCGAGCTTGTACCGGCCGACGCGCGACAGGTCGTAGCGCCGCGACTCGAAGAAGGCGTTCTTGAAGTAGACGCGCGCCGACTCGACCGACGGCGGCTCGCCCGGGCGGGCCCGCTTGTAGATCTCGACGAGGGCCTCGTCCTGGGTGGGCGCGGTGTCGCGGTCCTTCTCCCACTGGCCCTCGAGGAACGGGAACTCGCGCACGAAGGCCTCGAGGAACCCGGGGGCGTTCTCCTCGTCGTAGCCGAGGGCGCGGAGCAGCACGAACAGGCTGAGGCGGCGCTTGCGGGCCACGCGGGTGCCGGCGGTGACGTCCTTGCCGGGCTTCTGCTCGACGTCGAACTCGATCCACTCACCCCGGTAGGGGTGGATGGTGCCCTTGACCAGCTGGTGCTTGGCGAGGTTGCGGAGGCGGTACCGCTCGCCGGGCTCGAAGATGACACCGGGGGAACGGACGAGCTGCGACACGACGACGCGCTCGGTGCCGTTGATCACGAAGGTGCCCTTCTCGGTCATCATGGGGAAGTCACCCATGAAGACCGTCTGCTCCTTGATCTCGCCGGTGGCGGCGTTCACGAAGCGGGCCCGCACGAAGATGGGCGCGGAGAAGGTCATGTCCTTCTCCTTGCACTCCTCGACCGAGAACTTGGGCGGCGGCCGCAGGTCCTCGTCGTCGGGATCGAACTCCAGCTCGAGCTGCAGGGTCTCGGTGAAGTCCTTGATGGGCGAGATATCGGCGAAGGTTTCCTTCAGTCCCTGCTCGAGGAACCACTGGAAGGATTCTCGCTGGATCGCGACGAGGTCAGGAAGCTGGAGAGCTTCCTCGATGTTCGCGAACGAGTACCGATCCCGGATGCGAGTGGACAACGAATCACTCCTCAATGGGTTCGGTCGGCACTGGACCGCGTCGCGCGAGCGCGGCGAGGGGCCATGGCCAAGCCGGGGACGAGCCTGCTGTGCGTGGGCGCGCCGGGACCGATCGAAGGATCGGCAAGGCAGGACCACAGACGCACGGCAACTCGCCATGCTAGGCCGTCGGGGTCGCCAGCACAACCCGCGAAACGGCAGCGCCAGCCAGCAGCGGCAGAAGCCGCCCCGGCAGGGGCCCGTAAGACTGGTGGGAGGGTAAGCCCCGATGCGGAATCGGTCAACCCCACTCGGGATTCGAGTGGCCGGTCGGCCACGCATCGTACGGACTCGGGGACTGCTGCCGCCGACCGCGCGTGGAGCCGATGTCGCCGCGCCGCCGCTGGGGACTACCGACCCGGCGTGCACGTTCCCCGCCAGGAGCAACGTAACGCGACGGAGGGGGCTTGCCGCAAGCGACCCGAACGTGCTGACCATGACCCTCCGCTGAGCCGCTCACGGCCAGCACCACGGATCAGGGAGATGCGGGATGCAGCCAGGCACCAGGCGCGATCACGCGGTCGTCGTCGGAGGCGGCGGCCCGACGGGGATGATGCTGGCGGGCGAGCTGAAGCTGGCCGGCGCCGACGTCGTCATCGTCGAACGACGAGCGAGCCAGGAGCTCGACGGGTCGCGTGCCGGGGGTCTGCACGCCCGCACCATCGAGGTGCTCGACCAGCGTGGCATCGCCGACCGGTTCCTCTCGGAAGGGCAGGAGCATCCCTTCGTGGGCTACGCCGGGACGTTCCTGGACATCAGCGACGTCCCCACCCGCCACAACTACCTTCTCGCCCTGTGGCAGCGCGACGTCGAGCGCATCCTGGCCGGCTGGGTCGACGAGCTCGGGGTCCCGATCCTTCGTAGCTCCGAGGTGGTCGGCTTCACGCAGGGCGGCACCGGCGTCGAGGTGGAGCTGTCCGACGGCACGTCGCTCGGCGCCGAGTTCCTCGTCGGCTGCGACGGCGGGCGCAGCGTGGTCAGGAAGGCGGCGGGCATCGAGTTCGCCGGTTGGGACCCGACCGTGAGCTTCATCATCGCCGAGGTCGAGATGGAGGAGGCGCCGGAGATCGGGATGCGTCCCGAGGGCGGCGGCATCGGCCCCGTCGACCGGGGCGAGGGCAAGGGCCCGTACCGGGTCGTCCTGCAGCGACCGCCCGACGAGAACGCCGGCGAGCCCACCCTCCCGGACCTCCGCGAGGCACTCGAGGCCGCCTACGGGACGGACTTCGGGGTCCACAGCCCGACCTGGATCTCCCGCTTCACCGACATGAGCCGTCAGGCGACCTCCTACCGGGAGGGACGGGTGCTGCTCGCAGGCGACGCCGCCCATGTGCACGGCCCGGCGGGCGGGCAGGGCCTCAACACGGGCGTCCAGGACGCCGTGAACCTCGGGTGGAAGCTCGCCCAGGTGGTCGACGGGTCGTCGCCCGAGAGCCTGCTCGACACCTACCAGGCCGAGCGCCATCCCGTCGGCGCCCGGGTGCTGCGCAACACGATGGCGCAGGTCGCGCTCAGCCGGACCGACGAGCGCAGCCGGGCCCTCCGCGAGGCCGTGCTCGATCTGCTCGCCATGGACGAGCCGCGCCACCGCATGGCGGGGATGATCTCCGGTCTCGACATCCACTACGACCTCGGCGACGGGCACCCGCTCCTCGGACGGCGCATGCCCGACCTGGACCTGCACACCGCGGAAGGCCCGAGGCGCCTGTTCTCGCTGCTGCACGAGGGCCGGCCCGTGCTCCTCGACCTCGCCGAGCCCGGCACGTTCGACGTCTCCCGCTGGGCCGGCCGGGTCCGCCTGGTCGAGGCCACGCATGCCGGCGCGTGGAGGCTCCCGGTCATCGGTGAGGTCGCGGCGCCCCCGGCGGTGCTGATCCGACCCGACGGGCACGTCGCGTGGACCGGAGGCCCCACGGACCCCGGGCTGCCTCGCGCACTT
>Ga0233377_1001212_pt1 | contig 10028 bp, 10 predicted proteins | sample ElkDunMinimDraft_6_FD_191540 | JGI IMG/M metagenome (GOLD analysis project Ga0233377, IMG submission 191540) | Fecal eukaryotic communites from dung pellets of Tule Elk in California, USA - Elk Dung E36 | ecosystem: Host-associated > Mammals > Digestive system > Large intestine > Fecal | place...
CTTCCATCCTATCGGGGAACAGCCACCTTCCAACGCTATGGCCAGCTTAAGGGCACCTCGCTCCCGCGATTACCCCATGTGGATGCCCCCTCCGGCCGGCATCGTAAGGTGCCTGCGAGCGCCATCAAGGCGCGTTCGAAGGAGGAGCACATGTCCGAGGTCCATGTTCTGGCGATCGATCTCGCCAAGCGAAGCTTCCAGGTCTGCGCGACGGCTCGAGGCGGGGCGGTTCTATTCAACCGTACGGTGTCGCGCGCCAAGCTGATGCAGATTCTGCGGTCGCAAGCCCCTTGTATCGTAGCCATGGAGGCCTGTGCGACAAGCCACTACTGGGGCCGCGTGGCGCAAGGCCACAGCCATGACGTCCGGCTAATCCCGCCGATCTACGTGAAGCCCTTCGTCAAGCGGCAGAAGAAAGCTGTTCTGCGGCCAAACATTCACTACGTCGCTGTGAAGAGCGCCGAGCATCAGGCGCGAGCCGTCGCTTTCCGCACGCATCAGTGTTTCGTCCGGCAGCGTACGCAGCTGATCAACGCCCTGCGCGGCCATCTGGCGGAGTTCGGGATCATCGTCGCCGAGGGGCCCGTGCACCTGAGAGAGATCGTCGGCTTGCTGGAGAATGGCGAAGCGGAGGTGATTCCCGATACGGTCAAGGAGATCGCCCGGCTCTATCTTGATCAGATCGACGTGCTCGGCGGTCGGATCGAAGAGCTCGCATCTGATCTCAGGGCAGCGAGCGAGGAGCAGGTCGAGACGCGCCGCTTGTGCACCGTTCCAGGCGTCGGTCCGGTCACGGCTGGCGCCATCATGGCCTTCGCACCCGATCTGCACGCCTTCGCCAGCGGCCGCAACTTCGCCACTTGGCTCGGCCTCGTGCCGCGGCAGCGATCGACAGGCGGCAAGATCCTCCATGGCGGTGTCAGCAAGATGGGGCAGACCGACATCCGCAAGCTGCTGATCGTCGGCGCGATGAGCCGGGTTCGATGGATCATCCGCAAGGGCGTCATGCCGGACAACTGGCTTGGCAGGATGGTCGCGCGAAAGCCCAGGATGCTGGTCGCCGTCGCCTTGGCCAACAAGATGGCGCGCAACATCTGGGCGATGATGACGAGGGAACTGAATTACAGGATGGCGTGAGCGGCGGCCTTCAATGGAAGGATCGTGGTGAACGCCTCGGGGCCCGCAAAGCCTCGGCAAGTAGATCGAATGACGACCTATGCAGGCCAGGACTTCCAAGTTCAGGATGGGGAAAACCAGTCCCGGGGCTCGAGCATCAAAGCTCTCTGAACCGATGTGGACCCCATCCCTCGAACTGCATACCGGCCACGTGGCGGATGGCCACGATCAAAGGCCTGACACACGACCGATAGAAGTACCTGCCTGCCAAGATCCGTCAGAAGAATCCCCTTGCAAAACCGGGGGCATCCACACACGCCCCAGGTTTCCCGGAGGCCGTTTGGTTTAAGTCATGCTGCCATGGCTGGCTCGCCCAGCATGGCGTAGTAGCTTACCTCGGCCTCGGCCGGCGGGATGTTGCCGATGGGTTCGAGCAGCCGCGATTGTTGAACGAGTCGACCCAGGTCAGCGGGCGAACTCGACGGCCTCGAAGCTTTGCCAGGGCCACGCCTATGGATGAGCTCCGCTTGGTAGAGGCCGTTGATCGTTTCGGCGAGAGCGTTGTCATAGCTGTCGCCCACACTGCCGACAGAGGGTTCGATGCCAGCCCCCGCGAGGCGCTCGGTGTATCGAATGCTGACATATTGAGAACCCCTGTCGGAATGATGCACGAGGCCGCCGCGGTGTGCGGGCCGTCGCTCGTGCAGAGCCTGCTCCAGCACGTCGAGCACGAAGCTGGCGTGCGCGGTCCGCGACGCGCCAGCCGACGATGCGGGGGGCGTAGGCGTCGATGACGAAAGCGACATAGACGAAGCCCGACCAGGTGCTGACGTAGGTGAAATCCGAGACCCACAGCATGTTCGGTGCCGGTGCCCGGAAGACCCGGTTCACATGATCGAGTGGGCACGGTGCCGCCTTGTCACCAATCGTGGTGCGCACAGGCTTGCCGCGGATCACGCCTTGCAGGCCCGCACTGCGCATCAGGCGCGCCACGGTGCAGCGAGCAAGCTGATGCCCTTCGCGCTGCATCTGCCGCCAGACCTTGCGCACGCCATAGACCTGGAAGTTCTCGTGGGCTTGTCGATCTTGAGAGTGACGAGCAGCTTGCGTAAGGCCGCTCCGCTCTTGGCGGCGAGGCCACTGCCGACGCCGCCGACATAGGCCATGCCCTCGCCTTTGCGGGGTGCCAGCAGCGCCGCCCGATGCTGCCCAGCGCGACCGCCGACGGCTCAGAACCGACGCTGACGAAGGTTTCGCTCTGGACGCGTTTGATCTTGAGCCAGTCGCCACCGCGACCCTGTCAGAGAGCGCGTCGCGGTTCTTCGCGATGATACCCCCGAGCCCGAGCTTGCAGGCCAGGTCGAGGAAGGCGCCCCCCCTCCCCCCGCATCGACCTCCTCGCTGCAGCGCAGCGAGCTTTGACGTGCCCGGACGAGAACATCGCCGAGCATTTCCCGCCGCTGGCCCAGCGGGAGCGAGTTCAGATCCTGGCCGTTGAGATAGAGGAGGTCGAAGGCGTAAAGGATCGCGCCTGCGGCCGAGCGCTTGCCCCCTCGCACGCCCAAGGCCTTCCGCAGCGCGACGAAATCGGCGGCGCCGCGCTCGTCGAGCACCACCGCCTCCCCGTCAATGATGGCGCTGTCGACGCCGAGCTCGCGCGCATCATGCGCGATCGTCGGAAAGCGCTTCGTCCAATCGTGGCCGCCGCGGGTGATGATCCGGACCTTAGCGCCGGGCCCGATATGAACAGCCAGGCGATAGCCGTCCCACTTCACTTCATAAGCCCATTCCGGGCCGGTCGGTGCCCTGCTGCTCAACAATGAGGCAGGGCTCGACGCGCTCGGGCATAGGATCGAAGAACAGCGCCCGCTGGCTAGCTTCACGCTGGCGCGGAGAAGGCCCCCTGAGGAACTCGGCAGCCGGCCGGACCGCAGCACACGCATGACGCAACTCCCAACGCAACGCGTCGCGAACCTCGGACAGAGCCATTCGTTCCGCTTCGAAATGTCCCAATCTTATGAAGCCTACCAAAAGACATCGACATGCAGCGGGAATGGGGCGACACTGCACGGGCAGTTGTCTCCATGCCGCTTTTGGAAATGACCGCTGCGGCGCAATTTGACGCCCCTAGGCGGAGACACGCTATGATTACCGGAAAAGGTGTGCTCGTCCTGCGCCACGCGGGACGGATCGACGTCGACTATCAGTTCGGCGGTGTCTACGACGATACGCGCTCAGGCTACCTCCTGTTCGACGTGTCCAAAATTGATCCAGCTGCATTTGGCGAACGGCTGACGCTGATCTGCGACGATGGATGCGAAGCCCTGCTCGCGGTGATGAACGTCAGCGATCGACATTTGGGGGTGATCGGCCGGGTGCTACCGGCACGCGACGAAGCCGCCTGACCCGGGGGCTGTCATGGAGAAGCTCACACTGGTGCGCCTTTGAAACTGGCTGGCGGAGAGCACTCGCTCGACGAGATCCGGCGCATTCTCCGCTGCGAAGGCTATGACCTCCGCCAGTTGGACAGCACCGCTCTAGGTGTTTAGTCCCACGATGTGATGGCGTATCATTATCGTCATCAGAGAGGGACGCGCTATGGGCAAGTTCTTCCCGGGAGCGCCAAGACCACGCACGTCGTTCGAGCAGAGCTACAGCGATCGCAAGTTTCGGGCGCGGAGTTCGCGCGACGCTTCAGACTGAACGAGAAGACGTTGAGGAAGTGGCGGTCCCGCCGCACGGTCGAGGACGAGCCGATGGGGCCGAAGGAGCGGCGGAGTTCGACCCTCTCGGCCCTCGAGGAGGCCGCCATCGTCGCGCTGCGCGTTCAGGCCCGCTTGTCGCTGGACGACGTCTTCGTCGCGCTGAAGGACGTCATCCCGCACCTCACGCGCTCGTCGCTGCATCGCTGCCTGCAGCGTCACGGAATCTCTCGTCTGCCGAAAGCCGACCGCGAGAAGCCGAAGCGGTTCAAGGCCTACGAGATCGGCTACTTCCATATCGACATCGCCGAGCTGCGTCATGAGGGCGGCAAGGCCCATTGTTCGTCGCGGTCGACCGCACCTCTAAGCTCGTCTTCGCAAGGATCTACCGGAAGGCGACGAAGCTCGTCGCGGCAGGCTTCCTCAAGGCTCTGCTGATGGCAGTTCCCTATCGCATCCACACCGTGCTGACCGACAACGGCGTTCAGTTCGTCCAGCACGATAAACGAGACGAGGGCGGCTTCGTCGCCCATGTCTTCGGCCGGGTCTGCGCCGAACGTGGCGTCGAGCACAGGCTCACCAAGCCGTATCATCCGTGGACCAACGGCCAGGCCGAGCGAATGGTCCGCACCATCAAGGACGCGACCGTCCGCGCCTTCCACTACGCCACCATCGACGATCTCAGACGCCACGTCCGGGACTGGCTGCTTGCCTACAACTACGCCAAGCAGCTCAAGGCACTTCGGTTCAGAACGCCGCTGGAGGCCGTCAAAGCCGTCAACATCGAGAAGCTAGAGCTGTTCCCTCGGCAGCCAAGCCATCACATCGTGGGACTAAACACCTAGATCCAGGAAGCCAAGGGCTCGGCCCGCCTCACCTGATCATAGCGTGGAAGCCGGCGACGATTTCAACGCGCTCTGGCGGACCGTCGAAGATATCTGCCAGCTCTTCAGCACCGCAGAATGTCGAAACCTCTTCAAACACGCTGGATATGCGTCCGATTAAACGTCCGAGACTCTAAGCTGGTGATCCTGGATGGGCGCCTTACGCTCGCACCGTCCGCGCCAGCGCGCAGATCGAAAGCCTTAAAGAGTATATCGAGGCAGCAATGGCGATGGGGGCATCCTCGACACGCATCCTGTTCCGCCACCTGCTCCCGAACTGCCTCACGCCCCTCATCGTCATCACGACTGTGCAGGTCGCGCGCGCCATCGCTCTGTGGGCGACGCTGTCGTCCCTCGGCTGTGGCGTGCCCGTAACCGAATCCAGCCTCAGCATGCCGATCGCACGGCTACCAGTACATGCACTCGGGCAAGTTCTGTCTATCCTGGCATAGCTCAGCTGCTGATGATCATCGCGATCAACATGGTCGGAGATCGTCTCCAAACCCCCGCGGCGGAGCATGATGTGAAGAAAGCAGTGGCGTCGCTGCTGGCCCAGTTCCTGACCTTGGAGGTTCGCTTCAAACCAGACGCTCAGGGTTGAGCCGGCCTCCGAATCAACGACCTCAGCTATCAACGTTCTGACACTTGATCCTGACAGTGGTATCCGCCACGGCACGAACTAGCGCATCATCATGACTTATCAGCATCAGGCCTAATCCATCTTGGTCGACGATCTCTCGCAGCAGCGTCAGTACCTCGCGCTGTACGATCGGATCCAGCCGTGATGTTGGCTCATCGGCGACGATGAGAGCGGGCTGCAGCATCAGGAGGCGTGCGATCGCGATGCGCTGTACTTCGCCACCGGATATCTCGTCAGCAAAGCGGTCTAGGAGAACTTTGCGCAATTTCAGCCTGTCGAGGACCAACGACAGGCGCGCATCAAATCCCTGCGCGGAGCAGACTTCTTTTAGGTCCTCCAGCTGGCGCCCGAGCGGCCGATCCGGCAGAAACGTCGAGGCCGGATCCTGATGAAGCTTCTGGTACCGCTGTCGCCAGCGTCTTAGTTCTCGGCGATCTTCGTGAGCCAGTGTGTCTCCCCACCGAACGCGGCCTGATGACGGTTGCTTCAGGCCAAGAACGACATCGCCCAGCGTCGATTTTCCCGAACCGCTGGGACCGACTACCGCCGTCACGCTGCCGCGCGACACGGAGAAAGTTAGCCTCTCGAAAAGTGGTCGCTGGCCACGATAGGCGAATGCCAGGTCGCTCACCTCCAGAACAGCGGGCATCCGGCATTTGCGGCTGCCGAGTTGGGGCCAGCGAGCCGGGTGGGCTTCAACCCACGTCTTCGTGTAGCGGTGCGTCGGCGCCGCCAGGACCTGCGCGGCAGGGCCGGCTTCGACGATGACGCCATCGTGCAAAACCACGACTGTGCCTTGGGGAAAAGCCTCCGCGACAGCGGGATCGTGGGTAACGACAAAGAGGCTGCGCCCGTCGCGCAACAGACGCTTCAAGAGGTCAATGGCGATCCTCACCCGATCGGCATCTAGGCCCTTCGTGGGCTCATCGGCAACAACGAGCGACGCCTCACTTGCAAGCGCCGTCGCAAAGAGCACGCGCTGAGCCATGCCGCCGGACAGACGGAAGGGATGAAAGCGAAAGATGTCGCTCGGAAGGTCGACGGCGGCCAGCGCTTCTGCCGACCTAGCCGGTGAAACGTTCTGGGACAGTTGCCGACCGACGGCGGCGGTTGGATCGAGCGCCAGCGATGGCTCCTGGGGCACGAAAGCGATCTCGCGGGCCCATAGCGACTTTAGCGCATCGGCACAGCCGGCATTTATGGGCAGGCCGTCTCCAATGCGGATCGTTCCCTCGGCTGAGAACCCTGCGGGCAGCAAACCAAGCAGAGCCTGCGCGATGAGGCTTTTGCCGCTTCCCGTCTCGCCGATCACTACGAGCGATTGGCCGCGCCCTAACGCAAAGCTGACCTTGCTGACGACAGCAGTGCCCGCCGGAGCACGTATGACCAAGTCGGCGACATGCAACGCGCAGGCTGACGACGGCGTCATCTCGGCAGCCGTGTCCGACGCGCCAGCACGAACTCGCCGAGAACCGAGACGGTAAGAACTGTCAAAAAGATTGCGACGCAGGGCGCCGCCATCTGAACAGGTGCATCGGCGAGGTAAGGGATGAGCTCGCTCGTCATCGAGCCCCATTCCGGCGTGGGCGGCTTTAGCCCGAGTCCAAGGAAGCCGAGCGCCGATATCGACATGACGGCGGCCCCAGTTCCAAGACTCGCCAAGCACACGGTCTGACGCAGAACCGGCGGCAGGACGTGGCGCAGCAAGATCGTGTGGGCCGGAAATCCCGCGAGCCGAGCCGCCTCGACATGCGGTTCGTTGAGGACGCCGAGCGCGACGGAGCGACTCATCCGCGTGAATTGTGGCCACAGCGCGACCTTGATCCCAATCAGCATCGGAATGATGCCGCCGCCTAGAAAGCCGGCCAGGAGGAGCGCAAGCAGGATTCCGGGCAACGCCAGCAGCAGGTCGCAAAGACGCATGATGCAGATATCGGCGAGGCGACCCGCATAGGCCGCTACGAGCCCGAGCGCGATGCCGAGGCCTGCGGCTCCGGTCACACAGACAAGGGCGATCCCGAGCGAGCGGGGGGCGGCGTGGACCACGCGCGCCAGCACGTCGCGCCCGAGATGATCGGTCCCGAGCGGATGGGCGAGGCTTGGCGGCTCCAACGCTTTCATCAGGTCCTGGCTCAGCGGATCGAGCGTGAGAGCCGCCCACGCCGCAACGATAAGCAGCCCGCAGATGAGTATGCCGGCCATTCTCGTCGGACGTCTCGCGGTCCATGTCTTTGTGCTCGCCATCATGCCGCTTCCCTCATCGACCGGCGGGGATCCAGTTTCAGACAAGCCAAATCGGCAGCGAGATTGATCAAGGCGTACGTCCAACCGATCAGGAGGGCTGCTCCCACCACCACCGGCACATCACGCGCCAGCAGCGACCGGACAAGGAGATCGCCGAGGCCGGGATAGTTGAAGAGCGTCTCGACGATTACGAAGCCATCGACGAGGTAGGCGAATTGCAGGGCGGCGAAGGTGACGATCGGTATCGCCGCATTGCGAACGCCGTGATGAAGAAAGGCGCCCACCGAGCTGTGGCCGCGAATGCGCGCAAAGGTCAGATAAAACGCCTGCCGCACCTCTACGACGGCGTTGCGAACGATCCGCATCGAATAGGCGGCGAGGCCCAACGCCAGCGTTAAGGCTGGCAAGACCATATGGGCTCCCGTCTTGAAGCCAGCAGGCGGCAACCAGTGGAGCGTCAGCGCAAAAGCCGAGATCAAGCCAATTCCGACCAGAAATGTCGGCAGTGACGCCAGCACCACGGCAAAGCCCATCGACAGGCGGTCTACGACGCCGCCTGGCCAGCATCCGGCCCAGAACCCGAGCGGCAGGGCGATCAGGTAGGACAACAGCCAGCCGACCGTGCCAAGGACTAGGGTGTAGCGGCCGTGATTGGTAATCTCGGCCAGAACAGGCGTGCCGGTGACCAAAGAGCGGCCAAGGTCACCCTGTGCAAGGCGCATCATCCAAGTGCCGTACTGGGTCAGGACTGACAGACCGAGGCCCTCCTCCTGCCTGATCCGCTCGGCTGCCTCGGCTGTGACGCGGTCGTCCCCGATCCGCGCGGCTGCTACCCGAAGCGCGACGTCGCCGGGAAGCGCGTGCGTCAACGCGAAACAGAGCGTAGCGAGCAGCCACCCCGTAATCAGGGCCTGCCACAGACGTGGCGCCGCCACCGCCCAGAGCAGCCGCGCCTCGCTTACGCTCACCGGGGCTCAGGCCTTGATCCGAACACGCTCGAGCAGATAACGCAGCTCGAACGGATCGATCGGAACTTCGCCGATGCGGTTCGCCACGGCCACGAGTTGGTCGTACCAGACGATCGGCATGACCGGCAGCTCCTCGTGCAGCACTCCGACGATGCGCCTGCGCAGTGGCGCTCGCAGCGTCTCGTCGCTCGTCGCGAGGTAGACAGCGACGTCGTGACGCAGCCCGTCATGATTCCAGCTGGTCGCGCCCGTATCGAGACTCGTCGCGTTGTCCGTAGTGAAATCGAGCGCGAGCGAGGAGATCGGATCCGGGACGATCGCGACGTTGCGTGAATTCAACGCTAGTTCCAGGGTGCCATCACGCTTCGCGTCGGTAATCGCCTGCCATTCCCCTACGCTGACCGAGAGGTCGAAGCCGACCGCTTTCAACTGCGACTGGAGCGCGGTCGCGATGACGGGGAGCTCCGGACGATTGGCGAACGTTTTAAGGTTGCCGGCAAACTTTATCCCGTTCTTGAACCTGACCCCGTCCGAACCCATCGCCCACCCTGCTTCGTCGAGCAGCCTGTTGGCCGCGGCGAAATCGCGTTTGTGCGGCGCCAGATCGGCGAAATGCCATTTGGCGAGCGGCGGCGGGAGATACTGGGTCGCCGCCAGAGCCGGGTTCCGCATGATGCTGGCCGCGATGCCGGCCCGATCGATAGCCATGTTCAAGGCACGCCTCGTCCGCACATCGGAGAATTGCGGCTTCGCGCAGTTGACCATCAAAATATGTACGCGCGGAATGATGACGCGTTCGATCCGGCCCGCCCCAGCGCTCTGTAAACGCGACAGGCTGGGTGCCGGGACGTTGATGACGATGTCGGCGTCTCCAGCCACAGCAATGTTCGCGCGCGTCTCCCCGTTGACGACGGCGTCGACCAACGCGCTGGCGAAGGCCGGTTTCGGCCCCCAGTATCCGTCGAACCGCGCGAGGATGAGGCCGCGCGGCAGATCCGCCTCAACAATCCGGTAGGGTCCTGTGGCGATAACCTGCGAGATCTCTGCTGCGGAATCGAACGAGGCCGGCGCCAAGACGTGCGTCGAATAGTCGACAAGGTAGTCGAGAAAGGATCCGAACGGCTTGCCGAGCCTGAACACGATCTCGTCACCGTCGGCGGAGACCGAAACGATGCCCGCCGATCTAAGATAGAGCGCCGACGGCAGCAGCCGCTCGAACGAGGCGTTGACGGCGGCCGACGTCACCCGCGAACCGTCATGAAAGGCTGCAGCCGCGCGGAGCTTGAACCGCCAGACCAGCCCGTCCGCGCTGGTGCTCCAGCTTTGCGCCAGCGCCGGCACAATCTGGCCGTCGGGCTCGACAGCAACCAACCCTTCCGTGATGCCGGGGCGGCTCAACCCAGAGCCGCTGGTGGACAGCTTCAGGGACCGCAACGCCCAGGGCTGAACGAGACGCAACCTGTCAGCGGCCTGC